>Ga0208047_1000108_pt1 | contig 30144 bp, 20 predicted proteins | sample Kivu_220m_FD_184162 | JGI IMG/M metagenome (GOLD analysis project Ga0208047, IMG submission 184162) | Freshwater microbial communities from Lake Kivu, Western Province, Rwanda to study Microbial Dark Matter (Phase II) - Kivu_220m (SPAdes)... | ecosystem: Environmental > Aquatic > Freshwater >...
AGCTGGAACGGCTGCCAATGGGCGCCGTCGTCGAAGGAAACATACAGGCCGAACTCCGTTCCGGCATAGAGAAGCCCGCGCCTGTCCGGGTCCTCGCGGGCGACCCGGACGAAATGGCGCGCCGGGATGCCGTTCGAGCCGCTCGTCAGGAGGTCCCACGTCTTGCCGGAGTCGTTCGTCCGGAAAATCATCGGCCGGAAATCGTCGAGGCGGTAGCGGTGGACGGCGATGAAGGCCCGGCCGGCGTCATGGGCCGAGGGGTCGATCATGTTGACCGTGGAATCGGCCGGAATGGCGGACGGCGTGACGTTGGTCCACGTCTTGGCGTTGTCCCGGGAGATATGGATGAGGCCGTCGTCGCTTCCGGCCCATAGCAGCCCCGCCTGGAGGGGCGATTCCTCCAGGGCGAATATCGTCCCGAAGACCTCGACGCCGGTGCTGTCGTGGGTGATGGGCCGGCCGGAATAATCCTGCCGGGTCTTGTCGTTGCGGGTGAGGTCGGGGCTGACGGTCTCCCAGCTCAGGCCGCCGTCGCGCGACCGGTGGACGTACTGCGAGCAGTGATAGAGCGTGTCGGGGTCGTGGGGCGAAAGGCGGATGGGCGCGTTCCATTGAAACCGATACATCATGTCGGCCGCCCTCAATCCCGTTGCGAGCTCGGGATAGACCATGATCGAGCGGCCTAAGCCCGATTTGACGTCGACGCGGGTGATGGACCCGCCGTAGGAGCCGGCATAGACGATGTCCGGGTTGCGCGGGTCGACGGCGATGTGCCCGCTTTCCCCGCCTCCGACGTCATAGAATCCCTCCCCGCGGCTGGGGACGGCGGCCGTGCTGTTGTCCTGCTGGGCTCCGTACACCCAATAGGGAAAGCGGGTGTCGACGGTCACCCGGTAGATTTCGGCCGTCGGCTGGTTCATCTGGCCGGTCCAGGACCGTCCACCGGTGAACGAGACGTTGGCCCCGCCGTCGTTGGCGTTGATCATCGTCATCGGGTCGTCGGGGTTGATCCACAGGTCGTGGTTGTCGCCGTGGGGCACGGCGATCGCCTGGAAGGTCCGTCCGCCGTCCATGGATTTATAGAAGCCGGTATTGAGGACGTAAACGGTGTCCGCGCTCTTGGGATCGGCGTAGGCGTGGATGTAGTACCAGGCCCTCTGGAGGAAACGGCGCTCGCCATTGACCTTGACCCAGGAGGCTCCCCCGTCGTTCGACCGGTACAGCCCTCCCCTGTCTTCCGGCGCTTCGACCAAGGCCCAGACGCGGCCGCTCTGGGCCGGGGAGGGGGCCACGGCGATCCTTCCGACGACGCCCTGCGGCAATCCGCCGCCGAGCTTGGTCCAAGTGTCGCCGCCGTCTGTCGATTTGAACAGGCCGCTTTCCTCGCTTCCGCTGTCGATCGTCCAGGGGCTCCGCCGGACGGTCCAAAGCGCCGCGTAGAGGATCCGCGGATTGGTCGGGTCGAAAGCGATGTCCGCGGCGCCCGTCTTGGAGCTGACGAATAAAACCTTCTCCCAGGTCCGGCCGCCGTCCTTGGAGCGGAACACCCCGCGCTCATCGTTGGGGCCGAAGATGTGTCCCAGCGCGGCGACATAGACGAGGTCGGGATTATCTGGGTGGACCGCGATCCGCCCGACCTGGCCCGACTCGGGAAGCCCGATGAAGGCCCACGTTGCGCCGGCGTCGACCGACCGGTAAAGGCCGACGCCCGGAGAAATGTTGCCCCTCGGGCAGCCCGACCCCGTCCCGACGTAGACGACGTTGGGGTCGGACGGAGCGACGGTGACAGCCCCGATCGATCCCGCCTGGAAGAAGCCGTCCGAGACGTTATTCCAAGTCAGGCCGGCGTCGGTCGTCTTCCACACCCCTCCCCCGGTCGAGCCGAAGTAATAGGTCAACCGGTCGCCGGCGATGCCGGCCACCGCCGTCGATCTCCCGCCGCGAGCGAACTGAAGCAGCCGGAAGCGCAACCCGTCGAAACGCGCCGGGGCGACGACGACGTTCGGGTTCCGGACCTGGGCCGGGGCCGAGTCCGGGACTAAAAGCAGGGACAGAAACGCCGCCGAAGCCAGAATCCAGGTCACGAGCCGGTGTTTTTTCATGCGATCTTCTCCCCGATGGACTTTCAACGGGGCCTAGCGTACCCCGGCCATCGGCGGACTGTCAATCCGCCGCGGTGATGACCGTCGAACAGTTTGCTTTTCTGACATGATGGCCGCATGGCGCGGCCGTATCCCCCTCGCTGCGTCACCCTGACGAGGGTCCCACTCCGCTCCGGGGGACACGGCCCCGCCATTGGCTTTTTAAGGCCTTACGCAAATACTGTTCGACGGTCAGGCCGCCGTGAAAATCGGCCTCCGCATATTTTAACGCCGCGAGAAATCTGATAATCTGGGCAGGATGCCCCGATTGCTTCTTATCTTTTCCCTGACCCTCGCCGCGATGTGCCTCGTCGTCATCGTCTTCCCCTACGAATACCGCGACTCGGATTCGGCCTGCTACAACGCCCTTTCCCAACGCCTGTCCTCCGAGCCCTTGACGGCCTGGTGCGCCCCGCAATGGTGGGGATGGGCCGACAACGAGGGCCTCTTTCAGGAGCATCCGCCGGGGATCCTCTGGCTGCCCGCGCTCCTCGACCGGCTAGGCGTCAAGCCCGGAGCCGCGGCTCTCTGCGCGAATTTCCTCTACGTCCTGCTCAGCCTGTTCTTTATCTACAAACTGACCCTCCTCTGGGGGAACGCCATTATGGGATGGGGGGCGGCCTTCGGCGTCGTCTTGACCCCCGTCTTCATCCAGTATCTCATCCGGGCCAACCAGGAACCTCCCTTGAATCTCGCCGTCTTGGCCGGAATCTACGGCCTGGCCCGATACCAGAAATCCCGGCGGGCGGGAGGAATCTTCGTCGCCGCCCTCATCATGGCCGTTCTCATCAAAGGCGTCAGCGTCCTTCTCCTCTCGATGCTGGCCGGACTCTTCTGGCTCATCGTCGCCCGGAACAAAAGGACGTTCGTCCTGATCCTCTTCGGCCACCTCGCCGTCGCGGCCGTCGTCGTCCTCTTCGAGCTGTGGTACCGGGCGGTCGTCCACCTGCCCTTCTGGCAGAGCTACTATTTCATCCAGAGCGCCCGGAGCCTCGAAGGGGGCTTCAACGTCCTGCGCAAGCCCTACAATATCGCCTGGTACGCGGTCCGCGTCCTCGTCTTCGCCGCGCCCTGGGTCTATTTTCTGCTTTACGAATTTTTCTCGTCGAAAAAGCGGAAGCTCGGGCTGCTCCGGGAGCCCTTCATGCGTTTTCTCCTCGCCGGTTCGGCGGCGGTCATCGTTTTCTTTTCCCTGTCCGACCGTAAGGCGGACCGCTATATTTTCCCGGCGTACATTCTGCTCGTCCTGGCCGGCCTGGTCGCCTACCTGAAAGCCCGCCCGGCCGTCATCGGCTTCCTCGCGGCCCGCGAGCGGCGGCTGCCGGTCTATCTAGGGACGGCGCTTTCGGTCCTGACTCTCATCCGGATTTTCTTCCACTCCCACCTTTATCGATTCATCCGCTTCTGGCCGCAGTAGCTAGAATCCCTTTTTTCTGCCCGATCCCCGGATATTCTGGCTCAGGACGGTGAACTGGGACTTGATGATTTCCCTTTTGGCGTTCTCCCCAAACTCGAAATAGATTTGGCCCTGCTCGGAAGTGTCGAGCGTGAAATCGAGGGGCTTGCCCTCGACGGGGATGAACTCCGACCGGTCACCGAGGATACCGCCCTCGGCCCGGCCCCAGAGCAGGCCGTCGGCGATGAAAATCTCGACGGCGATCTTCCCGACCGCTTGAACGTCGAATTCCCACATTCCCGTAAACCGTGAATATCTTTTTTGGGCTTCCGCGTCGCCGAGTTTCCGGGAGATCCGCTTCTCGAGCTTCTCGACGCTAGCCCGGGCCCCGGCGACGACGCGCTCGACGAAGACCTTATCAGGATTCTGGTCCCGGGGGGCCGTCTCGATGGCTTTTTTATAGAACGCCACCGCCTGCTTGTCGTCCCCGCTCTTCATGTAACCTTCAGCCAAGCTGTCGTAGACGTTGGCCGAATCCGGGAAGGCCTCCGCGTTCACCTTAAAAACCTCGACGGCTTCCCCAGCCCGCCCGCCGCTCAGCAAGGCATATCCCAGCCTGGTGAGGTCGTTTTCCTTGTAGAGGGCCGGATCTTTCGCTCTTGCTTCCCGGAAGAGGCGCATCGCCTCGTCGATCCCTTTCGTCCGCACCGCATGGACCAGGGCCATGGCGGGGGTGTCGTAGCGCGGGTATTTCAAGTAAGCCAGGCCGAGGTCCCGGCCTCCGCCGATCGCCAGGTCCAGGATGTCCTGGCCGATGCTCAGGCCGTTCTGGCTGTTGGTCAAATAGACCACGCCGATTTTCTTTTTCGGATAGGCCGCGACGTAGTTCCGGAAGATGCCGTAGTCCCCCCATTGCCAGAAGGCTTGGCCGTTCGGCATTTGCTCCAGCCCGAATCCGAGGCCCCAGGAAACGCCCTTTTCGACCTCGATCTGGGGAGTGAGCATCTTCTCGATCGTCTCTCTCTTCAGCCCTTGGCCGTTCATCACGGCGGCGACGAACCGGCCGTAGTCGGCGGCGGTCGTATAGAGGCTGGCCGCGGCGTTGGCCTCCGTCCTCTTCCGGAATTCCCCCTGCGTCCCGGCCAGGCTGTCGTGCCCGACGGCGCATTGGGCCTCGTAGGCGTCGCGCCAAATCATCGCGCTGTCCTTCATCCCGAGGGGCTCGATGACCATTTTCCGCATGAGCTCGTGGAGCGGCTCTTCGGCAAGAAACTCGACGATCCTCTCCAGGTACTCGAACCCCTCGGCCGAGTACTTGAACTTCGTTCCGGGTTCGAAGAGGATGGGCAGAGGAATCCGGGGCTCCCCGTGGGGGAGGCCCGAGGAGTGGCTCAGGACCATCCGGGCCGTGATCTTCCTGAACAAGTCGAGGCGGAAACCTTCTCGGTCATAATAATGGCGGATATACCTCCCGGCGATATAGTCCAGGGGAGCGTAATCGACGAGCGGCTTGTCGAGGTCGATCTTCCCGTCCTCGACGAATTTCATCGCCAGGTAGGCAAAAAACGGCTTGGTCAGGGAGGCCGCCTCGAAGACGGTGTCGTCCTTGACGGGTTCGCCGGTCTTGGTGTTCTTGACCCCGAAGCCGCGCGACCAGACGACCTTGCCGTCACGGATGAGGGCGATGGACATCCCGGGGACGCCCACCTTTTCCATCAGCGCCGGGATCGCCTTTTCCAGGGAGGCGACGTGCTCGTTGAGGTCGCCCTTTGTTTTCAAGCGACTCGCGTCGTCCGCCGGGCGGCAGGAGACGAGCGCGAGAAGCGCGATCGCCGCAATCGCGCAAGCTGCTTTCATCGCTTTTCCGTGCATAAGGAACCTCCTCATCGTTCGTTCTCTATTCTCATTTTATTTACGCTTCAGGTCAAACGCAGCCCTCACGAAGAAGAAGGCCGGATTCAGCACCATCCCAATGCGCAGGAAGCCTCAAATTCCGGCGAACGGATTCCGGACCGTCACGTCCCCGAAGGTCCGGCCGTCGGAGAGGTCTTCCGTGAGGAGGATGTCCGCTCCGCCTCTTCGGGCGGCGGCGACGATGAGCGCGTCCCAGAACGAGATTTTCTCGGCTGCCTTAAGGTCGATGGCCTCCAACACCGCCTGGCCGTCGTTCGACACGACCTCCCAGGTCAGAAAATCCTCGATGATCTCACGCGCCGCGTCCGCCTTCAAGGGCGAGACGACCTTGCGCGTCACGGTCACGAAAAATTCCTGAAGGACCTGGGCGCTCAGGATTCCCCCTTCCTTGTTCCACAAATCGACGAGGAGGTCGCGGGCGGCCTCGTGCTTCCGGCCCGCGCTCCGGTCATAGGCGTAGACAATGACGTTCGTGTCGACGAAGACGCGCTCACCGCTCATGGAGATCCTCGCGGTCTGACGGCCGACGGCCCTTCGTCCCCAAGGAAAGGCCGCTTCGCAGCCGCCCGAGCTGCCGCTTGCGGGCCTTGTCGAAGCCGGAGGAGCGGACGATCTTCTCTTCGATCGCCCGCCGGACGAACTCATTGAGCGAACGCCCCTCCCTGACGGCCATCTCCTTGGCTTTGTTGATCAGGGGATACGGGAGAGACAGGGTCACGTTGCGCTTATTCATGGAAAACCTCGATATTCCGCCGTACATCCTATCACATAATTATGTGTCAAAGAACTTAGATCTTAAAACCCGCCTCCGGGCTTTGGCCGTTTGACATCGTCCGTGCGTCTCGGATAGTCTAAATTCCGCCTGGGAAATCAATCTATTCATCCAAGGAGGTCGGATTATGACAAAGACAAAAAAATCGATCTTGGTCCCCATACTTTGCCTTTTATTCTCGATCCCTCTCCTGGCCTGGGATCCCGCCGGCACTTGGGGGATCGAAGGCCGATCTGACGCAACCTACATTATCACCCAGGTCGATGATCACTATGTCATCGACTTCAAATCGGCCTACAGCAAATATAAGGCCATCGGCTATGTCTACGGCAATCAGTTGATCGTCGCCTACGCTGTCCTGACCGAGTCCCAGTGCGGTTTCCAGGCTTTCACGAGAATCGACGATAATCGGATGTCCGCCGCATCTTTTAACACCGAAGGGACGTCAACCTGGAGCGGCAAGGTAGCCAGAAAATAAGTCCTTTAGGCGACCTGGCCGTCGAAGAGGCGGATCGTCCGCTCGGAGTGGGCGGCGATCCGGTCGTCGTGGGTGACCATGACGATCGTCCGCCCGTCCTTCCACAGCCTCCCGAGGAGGTCCATGATGTCCTCGCCGCTTTTCGAGTCGAGGTTGCCCGTGGGCTCGTCGGCCAGGAGGATGGGCGGGTCGTTGGCCAGGGCCCGGGCCAGGGCGATGCGCTGCTGCTCACCGCCCGAAAGCTCGGAGGGGCGGTGGTCTTTCCAATTCAGGAGCCCGACCGCTTCGAGCAGTTCCTTGACCCTCTCCCGCCTCCGTCTCGCGTTTTTTCCGTTGAAGAGAAGGGGGACCTCGACGTTTTCCCAGGCCGTAGCGTAAGGGAGAAGGTTGAAATTCTGGAAGACGAAGCCGAGCTTTCGGTTCCGGATCGAGGCCAGCTGGTCGAAGGTCAGGCCGGCGACGTTGCTCCCCTCGAGGTAATACTCCCCCGAGGTCGGCGTATCGAGGCAGCCGATGATGTTCATCAGGGTCGACTTGCCCGAGCCCGAGGGTCCCATGACCGAAACGAACTCCCCCCGGCCGATCTCGAGGGAGACGCCGCTCAAGGCTTCCAGGGCGTGGCCGCCCATCTGGTAGACCTTCCGGATGCCGCGGAATTCGATGATCGTCTCGCTTTTACTCATAACGCAGCGCCTCGATGGGATTCAGCCGGGAAGCCCGCATGGCCGGAAAGATGCCGGCCAGAAAAACGAGCGTCCCCACCGTTCCCAGAAAGATGAGGAAAATATCTAACGAAAAAACCGGCCTTAGCAAATACGCCCCGATGCCGAATCCCTCCTCGCTCAGGGGGACGAGGCGGACCAGGCCGACGATGTTGAAGGCGGTGATGAATCCCCAGAACGTCCCCTTCATGAAGATGAACAGCGTCTCGAGGATGAACTGGAGGACGATCGTTCGCCGCCGGGCCCCGACGGCCATCTTGATCCCGATCTCCTGGGTCCGCTCCCGGACGACGGCATACATCAGATTCGTCACGCCCACGGCCCCGATGAGGAGGGTCAGGGCGCCGATGACGCCCAGGAAAATCTCGATCCTCTTGAAGATCGTCTCGTTCTCCTTGGCGTTGTCGATCGTGTTCCAGATCCCCAGGGCGTACTTGTCGGCCGGGTCGAAGCGGTACTTGCGGCCGAGGACCGTCCGGATCCGCTCCTCGACGAGCTTCGACAGGCCGAGCTCGCGCGGCTGGACGTGGATGCGGTCGAGATACGGCTGGCTGTCGATCTGGGAAAAGGCGCTGAAGGGAAGATAGACCTGGTCGGCGTCGGGCCCCTGGTACATGGAATTCTGGATTTTTTTCCGGAGGACGCCGATGACGGTGAAGGGGACCCGGTTGACGATGATTTCCCGGCCGACCGGGTTCTCGCCGCCGAAAAAGTCGGCGGCGACCTTCCAGCCGATGAAGGCGACCTTCCGGCCCTGGGCCTCGTCGTCCGCGTTGATGAACCGCCCGCCCGCCTGGGGAATCTGCGTCCGCAGGCCGGCGAATTCGACGGTCGTCCCGTGGACCGTCCGGTTGAGCTCCTTGCCCCGGGCGGAGACGGGCCAGCCGTTGTAGGATTCGGGAGCGATGACGGCGATCTCCGGAATCCGCTCCTTGAGGTATTCGATGTCGTTGGGATAGACGCGGATCAGCCGGCCCTTGGCCAGCCCCTCGTGGACGATCGAACTCTGCCCGCCGGAGATCATGATCAGGTTCTCGCCCAGGCCGCTGAAGCTGACCCGGGACTGGGCGGACATCCCCCGGCCGAAGGCAAGGAGAATGAGGACGCAGAGCGTCCCCCAGAAGAGGGCGAAGGTGATCAGGGCCGTCTTCTTCTTGCGCTTCCGGAACTCCCGGAGGAAGAACCGCGGCAGGGTCAGGTTCATCTCACTTCCTCAGGGCCTCGATGGGGTTGGTCGAAGCGGCGTTCCGGGCGGGGATGTAGCCTGAGACGGCCCCGATGGCCAAGAGGATCAGGCCCGTCGAGGCGACGACCAGGGCGCTCAGGCGCGGCTCCCCGAAGAACTCGGCGAACTGTTCCGACGGAATCCCCTGGATGAGCTTGATCACGCCCGCGGCCATGGCGAAGCCGACCGCGCCCCCGATGATCATGATCATGAGCGTCTCGCTGAAGAACTGGACGAGAATCGTCCGCCGCCTGGCGCCGACGGCCAGCTTGACCCCGATCTCCCGCGTCCGCTCCTCGACGACGACCATCATGATCGAGGCCACCCCGACCCCGCCGACGAGGAGGGTCAGCGCCCCGATGGCGCCGAGGAAGACGTTGAACGCCGCGAAAAAGACGTTGAACTGCTTTTCGATCTCGAGGGTGTCCCAAACGAAGAGGGCATCGGGGTCCTTGGGGTCGAAGCCGGCAAGCTTCGAAAAATGGCCCTTGACGCCCTGAGTCACGGCCGCGCTCCGGCCCAGGTCCAGGGGACGGAGGATGATGTTCGAGACGTACTTGGCCCCGTAGAGCGCGGAGAACGTCGTCCAGGGGATGAAGGCGCAATTCTCGTCCCGCTGGCCGTTGTAGTTCGAGTTCTGCTCCTTCTTCATCATGACGCCGACGACGGTGAAGGGGACGCCTTCGATGAGGACCTGCCGTCCGATGGGGTCGTCTGTGCCGAAGAGGTCGGTCGCCAGGACGTCGCCGATGAAGCAGACGCGCCGCCGCTCGGTCATGTCGACCGGATCGATGAACCGGCCCTTGGCCGGGATCGTGTTCCGGATCCGCTCGAAAGACGGGTTCACCCCCCGGACGGTGTTCATGAACTCCTGCTTCCCGTAGCGGATGCGCCGGCTCCAGACGAACTCCGGGCTCAGCGTCTCGATGCCCGGGACTTTCTCCACCAAGTCTTCCGCCTGCTGGGGCGTGATCCGGACCGGCTTGCCGCTCTTGAAGCCTTGGTACGGAAGGGTCGTGCGAGAGGGGAAAAGGAGAACGATGCCGGCGCCCATGCCGTGGAAGCTCTTTTTCTGCGACGCGCCGACGGATTCGCCCAAGGCGATGAGCAGGACGACCGAGAAGGTCCCCCAGACGACGCCGGAAAGGGTCAGGGCCGTCCGCAGGGGCTGGCGGACCAGGTCGCGGACGAGGTTCCGGAAGAAGATGGAGATCATTTGATCTCGCGGGGGGGACGCTCGATGACGGCGGCGCCGTCCGCCAAGCCCTCCAGGATCTCGATGTTCAGGCCGTCCGAAAGCCCCGTCTTGATTTCCTTCTTTTCGACCGCTTCGCCGTTCATGACCTCGACAAATTTCTTGCCGTTCTCGAAAAGGACGAGACGCTCGGGCAGGATGAGGATGTTTTCCTTGGCCCGGACGACGATGGTCGCCGTGGCCGAATATCCCGCCCGGAGCTGCGGGCCGGCGGCCTCGGAGATGAAAATCTCGATGTCGAAGAGCGTGGCGTTGCCTTCCTTCTTGGCTTTGGGAAAGATGCGCTCCACGCGGCCGGGGAAGCGGCTGTCGGGCAGGGCCCCGATCTGGATTTCGGCCGCCATGCCGGTCTGGATCTTTCCGACGTCGATCTCGTCGACCGTCCCCTTGAAGAGGAGCTTCCCCATGTCGGCCAGGGAGCAGAGCTCGGTCCCCGGCTGGTAGTTGGTCAGGGGGACGACCGGGTCGCCCTGGAAAACGCTCTGGGAAAGGACCGTCCCGGACGTCGGGGCCTTGACCGTCGAGTCGATCTCGCGGTTGGACATCTTGATGCGGCCCTTCTCCATGAGCTCCAGCCTCTCCATGGCGATCTTGTGCTTCAGGGCGGCGTCGTTATAGGCCGACTCGATGGCGTCCATCTCCGACTTGGAGATGAGCTCCTTGGCGAAGAGCTGAAGGTTCCTCTCCCGGTCGGCCTGGAGCTTGGAAAGGGTGATTTGGGCCACCTCGATCGCCCGCCTCGTCTCGACGTATTCGATGGGCGTCGGGTTGGGGGCGATCGTGAAAAGAGGGTTCCCGGCCTGGACCTTGTCGCCCACCTTGAAGAGAACCGCCTGGACGATCCCCGGAATGATCGACTTGACCTTGACCTCCTTCTCCGGCTCGATCGTCCCCACGGCCAAAGCCTTCTCGCTGACCGCCCCGCGAACGACCTTGACCTGTTTGGGAGGCTCCTTGTCCTTCTTCCCGGAGATGAGGAGGAAGGCGAAAAGACCGACGGCGGCCACGGCGATGATGCGCCAAATCCATTTTTTCATGATAGACCTCTACCTCGGTTCACAAGATATTACGCTAAAACGACGGAAAAAGTTCAAATTCGACCCGGCGGCAGTCGAGGCTATACGATCTCGCCGGACCAAAGCCGGGCCAGGAACTCCCGCCAGGGGAGAATGAGGATACCGTCCTCGGTCATCCGCGGATTTGGATCCTGGGAGACGAGAAGACACCGATTGCCGTGCTCTTCCTTGAAAGCACGCAGACTTCGCAGATGCTGATCCTTGGCAAACGACGTGGACTTGATTTCAATGCCGACTTCGCCATCCCCCAAGACAAGATCGACTTCATATTGGGACGCGGTTCTCCAGAATTGAACGGCATACTGCCGGCCGGAATAGGCGGAGTGGGCGAAAACTTCCATGGTCAGGAAGTGTTCGAAGGCGCGGCCGAACAGCTCGGACCCCGGAGAGACGGGCCCCCTCCGGGTGAGGTGGGCGACAAGGCCGACGTCGAAAAATGAGAACTTCGGCGAGGTGATCGTCCTCCTCTTCGCCTTCTTCCGATAGGCGGGAATCCACCGGCCGATGAGCGTATCTTCCAGGATTTGAAAGTACGTTTTCGCCGTCGGGGCGCTGACTCCGCATTCGCTCGCGATATTCTGAAAATTGACCATCTCGCCGTTGGAAAGCGCCGCGATCTCGAGAAAGCGGCTGAAAGCCGGGATATTCCGAGAAGCCGCCTCGGCCACGATCTCTTCCCTCAAATAGTCTCCGACATAGGCGTCCAAAAACGGCTTCGGATCGTCGGCGAGATAATGTCTCGGGAGCAGACCGTGATTCAAAGCCCGTTCCAGGGAAAAATCGGCGATCTCAGGATAAACGAGGGGAGAGAGGTGGAAACGGACGGCCCGTCCGCCGAGGAGCTTCCCCCCGCATTTTTTCAACTTGCGCGGGCTCGACCCGCAGAGAACGAATCTCAAGCCGCGGTTCTCGATAAGCCAATGGATCCCGTCCAGGAGGTCGGGGACCTTTTGAATCTCGTCGACGACGATCGGAGAGGTTTGCGTGTCGCCGTTCAAGCCAAGAGCATCGCATTCCTGGCGGATGAGCGTCGGGTCCGTGAGCAAGCGCCGGAATTGATCGGCCAGCAACAAATCGTAATACCGGGAGTCAGAGAAAAGAGACTTTAGCAGCGTGCTTTTTCCTGTTTGGCGGGGCCCCCACAAGACGCAAGAAGTCTCGGAACTAAGCGATAAATCAAGTATTCTTTTATAAATCATGATATATAAAAAGATATATTTAGATTATCATAATTATATATAAATATAAACTGATTTCAAGGTTAATTTCATGGGGAGCGACGTGGCGCACTTTTTACAAAATTCGGAGTCCAACGTGTCCTCGGTCCGGCACTTGGGGCATTTCATCTCCCGCTCACATAAGTCCGGCCAGCCGTTTCTTCGCGTCATCGACTTCGGGCAGACCCGGGTCGGCGTCCTTCCAGAGGTCGAGAAAGCGCGCGTACTCCGCCTTCGCTTGATCCTTCCATCCCTTCTGCTCGTAAAGCTTAGCCAGCTCGTAGTGATACGCGGGATGGATGAGGTAGCGCGATTCGATTTTGGGATCGAAGGTGATCAGCCGCTCGTATTCGGCGATGGCTCTGTCCAAATCCCCGACCTTTGCGTAAGCCCTGGCCAGGACATCCAAGCGGAACGGCGTATTATAATACACCTCGTGCGCATTGGTCGGATACCAGACCGGGACTACGGCGAATATCCGGTCGACGAGACCTTTCATCTTGCCGGGCGATCCTTCGGCCAGAAAAATCTCCGAACCGAGCCGGTCGCAAAAAGAGCGAAGGGCGGCCCTTTCACTTTCCTGCATCTTCGAAGAAATCCCGGACAAGACGGATTCTATCTCTTTCAACCTTTCCTTGGCCGAAGCGGCCTTCCCCTCTTCCAATTCGATCATCCCCAGGGCGAAATTGGAACTGGCTTCAAAAAAAGCTCGATTCTCCGGATTCATCTCCAGGTTGAATCGCAGCGCCGTCTCGTTCTGTTTCCGGCTGAGCTCGAGCTCATGCCGGTCGTAATAAATCCAGACCCTCAGCCAGCTCAGGCGGGCCTTCCAATATTTATCGGCCAGGGCGTCGGCCAATTCCTCGGCTCTCTGAAGATCGCTCAGCGCTCTATCCGTGCGGCCGAGCCAGGCGTTGTAAAATCCTTTTCGGACATAGCCGAGGAGTTTGACTCCCGAGGAGGGAGCGAGGCCGATATACTTGTCCAGCCATTCCCCTGATTTGGCATATCGTTCCCGGAGGGCGAAGATGTATGACAGGCCGGACATGGAAGAATAAAAATCGGGCTTGACCTCCAAGGCCTTGGCGAAATTTTCTTCCGCTTCGTCGAGCTTTCCGATCAGGAAATACGCTTCGGCCAGAGAATCGAGCGGGTTCGGCTCTCCCGGCATAACCGCGACGTATTTTTTTAAATATTCAATCCCTTTTTCATGATTCTTCAGGTCGATATGCCCAAAACCGGCCATATTCAGGGCGTCCGGGTCTCCGGGGTCGAGGGAAAGCGCTTTTTCATACTCCTCGACGGCCCGTTCGAGCATGCCGGCAACCTTGTAGGCAAAGCCGAGCCTGTGGTGCACGTCCTTATCTCGGGGATACTCCTCAGCGATTTTCTCGAGGAGCTCGCGCCATTTCCGAGGATTATGCTCGATAACAAAAACGTACTCGGCCTCGATGCGAAGCCTCTCCTTCTCCGTGGCTTTTCGAGAGAGCTCCCGGGCCTTCTTAAAGGCCTCGTCTCTCTCCCGGAGATTGTTCAGCATCCAATGTTGCATTCCCAGGCGAAAGGCGGCCGCGGCAAACGTTGGGTCGAGCTTGACCGCCTGCTCGAAAAAGCGCAATGCGCCCTCTGAATCATAGGCCGTGCTCCTCTCCGCCCCCTTGAGATAAAAGTCGTAGGCTTCGGCCGAACTCGTCGTGACATCCCGGACCTGCATCTTGGCGGCCTCGACGCTGCGCTCGGAAAGGCCGGTGCTCTTGGCGATTTTACGGCTCAGCTCATCGACTTGATTTTTGAAAATGCTGTCCGGGCTGTCTCCCCGGGAATCGGCCGTGCCCAGCAGCTGCTTGGTCCCGACATCCAGGACTTTCGCGTCCGTGACGAAGGTGTTCCCGGATTTGGAGAAAAACCCGAGGACGATGACTTCCACGCCCTCTTTCCGACAGAGCTCGAAGCCGAGGTCCGGGTCGATGAACTCGACGCCTCCCTTCCCGGCCTGCTTGAGAAGGTCCCGAAGCCTCTCCCACGTCGTGACGTTGAAATAGCCCGACTGCTCGAGGTTGGTGATGAGGAGGTTGGGGATGACCTTGCTCAGGCGGTCGTAGGACGGCTCGCCCGTCTGATTTTCGAAACTGATGACGGCGATGGAGCGTTTTTGCCCGGGAGAGGGCGGCGGCCCCTTCCTGAGAAAGACAAGCCAGACGACGGCGGAGATAGCGGCCAAAGCGAAGACAAGCGCCGGAACGAGGAGCTTTTTCCGGCTCAAGGTCACGGTGATCGGCTTCGAGGAGACCGTTTTTCGCTTGGGGAGGGGATGTTCCGGGATCGAAACGCCCCTGGCGATGTTCTCGAGCTCCGCGCCGAGCTCCTCGGTCCGCCGATAGCGCTTCTCCTTGTCTTTCTCGAGGCACTTCAGGATCAGGCGGCTCAGGTTTTCCGGAATCTGGGCATTGAACGCCGTCGGGTCCTCAGGAATCTCGTATTTTTGCTTGTGGGCGACGCTGAGCGGCGTCTCGCCCTCGAACGGCACCTTGCCGGTCAACATTTCGTAGAGAATCACGCCCAAGGAATAGATGTCGGACCTCTGGTCGACGTCTTTGCCTTCCACTTGCTCCGGCGACATGTACTCGGGCGTTCCCATCATCACTCCGGCACCCGTGATGCCCTTCCCCGAGAGCGACCGGGCGATCCCGAAATCCATGATCCGGGCGTTGCCGTCCTTGTCGATGAGGATGTTGCCGGGCTTGAGGTCCCGATGGACGACTCCCAGGCCGTGAGCTTCGGCCAGGCCTTCGCAGACGTCCTTGGCGATCGCGACCGCCTTGCCGATCGTGAGCTGTCCGGTTTGCTTGATCAAACCCCGCAAATCTTGGCCGGCGATGTACTCCATGGTGATGAAATGGAGGCCTTGATCCTCCATGAGCTCGTACATCCGGCCGACGTGCGGATGGCTGATCTTGCGGGCGGTTTTCAGCTCATTCTGAAAAAGCGTCAGGGTGTCCTTGTCCGACGCGATTTCGGGCTTGATGAGCTTGAGGGCGACTTCCTCGTTCAGCTTTTTATCCAGAGCCCGATAAACCTTGCCCATCCCGCCGTGCCCCAACTCTTCGATGATTTGATACCGGCCGGCGAAGGTCGAGCCCGTGGTCAGCTCGCGGACGGGCGTCTGGAGCGTCTCGGTGGCCTCGGGGCGGATATCCTTAGAATTCGGGGGACACGTACCGGATTCCGGAGAATCCGGAACATGTCCCCGGAGCGGCGCGGCGCACTTTTTGCAGAACTCGGAGTCCGATGTGTTCTCGGTCCGGCACTTAGGACATTTCATCGCCCGCGTTCCCTTCTCGGACGGCCTGGCTGAAGATTATCACCGCAAGAGGGCGAAATCAACAATTTCCGCCCGTCTGAAGTTGCTTAATGTCATTCAAGACGAATGAAGAAAGCCAACGGCGAGTCGACCAGATGCTATCGAGTGAGATCTTCTGCAAAAACGCCCAGTTGCTGGAGGAAGAAGTCCTTGTCCCAGAAAATGAGAGTTTCCCGCTCCCGGGGAGGGAGGAACCGCTGGACATCCCGGCGAACGACTCCCCAGTCGATCCGGGCGATCTTGTCCTTCAGCTGATCCACGACCCAAGCGGGATCGGCGGGCAGCCGCTCGCCCTCCCACGGGCCTTGCTGTTTCAAGGCGTTCCGGAGCAAGGCCAGGTCGGGTTGGATCTTCCTGTTGATATACCAAAGGAAATCGTACCAGTCCCGTCCCTTGACGTATTTCCGGGCCAACAGAGCGGCCAGCTTCATCCCGAAGCCCGATTCGAGGGTTTGCGCCGTCAGGGCGGCCGTCAAAGGGAAAAAAACATAGCGCGTTTCGAAGCGCGAGCCGAGGGGAGGATTCGTATCGACCTCGAGCCGGACCTTGATGAGTTTTCTCGCGTCCCGCTCGAACGGCAAATCCAGAGGGGGATCGAGGCCGACTCCCTCCGCCCGGATCATCGCCTTCTTCACCGCGCTTTTCTCCCTCGGCCCGGCCGCGGCGCTGAACCGAAAACCCTCCCCGGCGGCGTCCCGGAGAATGGGGTCCAGATAGCGCCGCCAAGCGAATCCGGGATTCGGCCGTTTCAGGAAAAAATCCAAATCCTCCGAATAGCGATTCATGCCGAAGACTATACGGAGGCATGTCCCCCCGCGAAAAACGCCGCCTTCGCCCGAAAAAAAACCCGCCCGGGCCAAGCTCCCCAGGACATAGAGCTGGATCAGCTCCTGAAGGGCGTTTTCCTGATCGAGGGCGCTGGCGATGACGTAATCCTTGATTCGCTCTTCGAGAAGACGGATGGTCATTTCTTGAGCTCCAGCAACAATCCCCGGAGATATTTCGCGGTCCGGCGGTCCCTGAGGCTTTCGCTGACCTCATCCATGCCGTCCAAGGACATATTTTCAAGGTCGCTCCGGTCGATCCGCATGGAGTCGGTCAAAAAGGCCGCGCCGTCCCGCTCCCAGCTCACCTCGCGCCGAACATAAATCAAGTCGGCGATGGCCCTCGCCGGCGAGGCGATGAACGCCCAGCTCCGGCCGTCGAGCTTTTGGGCGCGGACTCCGGCCCTCGGATTCGCCGCCGGGACGCGGGTGAAGCTGAAAACGCCGACCGGGATCGTGAAAATCCGGCTTCGGGCGGAGGTCACGCTGGCCACTTCCCGAACCGCCTCCGGGATGAGCCCGTGGTGGGCGAGCGCCGATTCCAGACTGATATGCGAGGGGGAGTGGAGCAGGGCGGCGATGACGAAAGGATGAGGATGGGTTTTTCGAAATTCCGGGGCGAGAAGGAAAAGACCCGGCTTGAGGCGGATGATTTCGCCCGCGGCGAAGGCGCGGCGGACGAGGACTTTGCGGGCCGCCTCGGACCGGTCGGGGAAAGAATTGCGGACGGCCGTCTCGTCGAAGAGGCCGCCCGGCGGCGCGAGACGGAAGATCTTCTCGGTCAGGGTCTGCATCTTGCTCTTAGGTTACGATATTCGTTACCTAATTGCAAGAGTTGGGCCTGAAGCCGCTTTTCGCTTGTTTTCGTGCCGAAGTTGGGACTATCATTTTGCGCGGGAGATAAGCCGATGTCAAACTCGACAAATTTCCGTCGTCGGGCCATTCTCGTCCTGGCGGCCGTCGCCGGACTGGCCGCGGCCGCCCTGTCGGCCGCTTCCGTCCGTGAGGCCCGGGGCGGGCAGGAATCCCTCGAGCAGGTCATCGCCCGGGTCAAGCCGGCCGTAGTGCTCATCGAGAAGAAACTGGTCCTGGGCGGCCGGGCCCACGGGTCGGGCGTCATCTACGACGCCTCGGGACTCATCCTGACGAATCACCACGTCGTCGAAGGCGCCGCCGAGCTCGCCGTCGCCCTGCAGGACGGCCGCCGGCTTCCGGCGACCGTGGTCGCCTTCTCCCGGTTCGAGGACGAGTCCTACGACATCGATGTCGCGGTGATCAAGGTCGAGGCCTCGGGCCTTCCGGCGCTCGCGGTCAAGCTGGACAGCTCCTTGGTGAAGTTCGCCCAAGGGCAGGAGATCGTCGTCCTGGGATATCCCGGCGGCGTCGCGACGGACGAGGTTTCCGTGACGCGCGGCATCGTCAGCGCCGTCCGACAAGGCTGGATCCAGACAGACGCCCTCATGGTCCCGGGCAACAGCGGCGGTCCGGTCATCGACCGGCAGGGCCGGCTGGTCGGCCTGGCGACTTTCGGGGTGGGTCCCTACGAGAGGATCGGCGGGATCGTGTCGATCAACTCCCTCAAGACGCTCGCCGCGCAATCCCGGATTCCCGATTATCCCCGGCTGAGGGAGGTCCGGATTCCGGGCATATCGTCCCTGCGGTCCAACGCGTCGGCCGAGTTTCCGAGGTCGGTCAAGACGTGGCGGGTCCGGTTCGTGCCGGATGACCCGGCCCAGGAAGGGCGGACGTTCACCTTCGAAGAAGCGCAGGGCCCGGCGGAAGATTTCAACGGGGCTCAACAGTACAAAATCGAAGAGGTTCAAGCCGCCGCGCTCGCCGCCGGTCAGCCGATCTCCAAGAAGTACTACCTCGACGCGAGCGGGCTCTACCTGCTCGGCGGCGAAGTCCCTTTTTGGGGACCATGGACGCCGAACGGATATGTCGGTCATTGGGAGCAGGGAACGGGCGGCCCCTTGCCGCTCGTCCGTCTCCCCGTTTCAGCCGGAAAATATTGGAAGCTCCAAGACACCTGGCGGTGGAGGCGGGGAAGCTACGCCGGGGGGGACCTGCCGCCGGTCGAGGCCGAGGGAATCGCGACGGTCGAGGCGACGGACGAGGCCGTGACCGTTCCGGCGGGGAAATACGACGATTGCTTCCGCGTTACCCAAGAATTCATCCTTTCGACCGGCCGGCCGGGGGTCGGGACGATCCGCCTGAAGGAAACGGTCTGGTACAGCCTTTACGGCCCCGTCCGAATCGTGCGGCGGGTCGTCGGGACGGGAACGTGGACGGCCGAGGTCGAAAGGATCAACCGGGAATAGCGATATTATCCCCTAAAAAGTCGTCGGGATTATCAAAGTGACATGGAGGACATTTCATACGCCATGGTCCCTGTTTGATCGCCCCGCAAGGCGCTTTTGGGCATCGGCGACTTCGGGCAATCCGGGATCGGCGTCCTTCCAGAGGCCGAGGAATTTCACGTAATTCTCGCGGGCTTTGGCCTTGTCTCCGAGCTTCTCATGAATCCGGCCGAGCATGTAAAACGCCCTGGCATAAATATCGCCATGGTCCAGCCGCCCTGAGGTCAGATCGATAATCGCCTCAAAAGTCTTTCGGGCGTTCGCCAGGTCCCCTTTCAGGAAATAGGCGGTTCCCAAAGGCTCGAGATAGATCGCGTCGATCATGCGGTCGGCCTTAGTGGTTTGGGTGGACAGCGCTTTCTTAAAATGTTCGATAGCCCGGCCGTAGTCCTTTTTGGCGAGCTCGATCCGGCCCTGGAGATTGTCATAAAGGGCCATGGCCGGCTTGTTGAGCCCCTTTTCGATGAAATCCTTGAGCTCGTTCGCGGTCTTCTGCGCCTCGCCCAGGGAATTCATCCTGACCTGGGCGATGCCTTTCTCTACCAGGGCCATTCTTTGCCAGCCGAGGTCGTCGGCCTGAACGGCTCGGTCCCACAATTGGTCATACAGCTTCAGGGCTTTACCGACATCCCCGGCAAACCCATGGAGATAACCTATAATGTGCAGGAAGCCGCATTGGACCGATAGTTCGTCCGTCCGTTCGGCTATCTCTAGTCCCCGCCGCGATGCCTCCATGGCCTGCCCGGCGTTCCCCTCGGCCAAATAGAGGGAACCAAGACGTCTGAAGCCCTGGGCCAATTCCGCCCCCTGAGTGCCTTCGAGGGACGTCCGGTACTTGGCCTCGGCCTCGCGGAACTTCCCCTCGAGCAGATCGATGTTCGGCACCACGGTTCGAGCCCAAAGGTAAGTTCCCTTCACCTTCTCAAGGGCAGAGCGGATCTTCTCTGCCTCGGCCCGGGCCTCGTCGAATCGGCCTTCGTGATAATAAGATCTGGCGACTCCGTATCGGAGGACCAAGGAGTCGGAATACGTCCGGGCGTAATCTTCAAGCAGGTCCCGGGCCTTCTCAAACATGCCCTCCCACTCGTAACATCCGGCCAGGTTCACGGTCGAGATATGGCCGGCCCCCTTCTGCCCGACGGATTTTTCGTAAGCCGCTTTTTCCTTGTCGCGCTCGTCGATCATCGAGTAGGCCACTCCGAGAGCGGTGCCTGCCATAGGGTCGTCGGGATCAAGCCGCAGCGCTTTTTCATAGGCCTCGATGGCCTTGTCCGCCGTTCTCTCGGAGAGCAGGTAGAAGTCCCCCTCGATCAAATATCTCTCTCTTTCCGAGAGCCGTTCGCGCAGATCCATGGCTTTCTGGAGATAGACCTTGGCCCGGCTCATGATGCCGAAGTTCCGATAAGCCGAGGCCATGCTCCGGTAGGCCATGGCGAACTCAGGGTCGATGGCGACGGCCTTCTCCATGACGGCAATGCTCTGGGGGTAGTCCCCCCTCATGTGGGACTCGCGGCCCTGAGTGTAGAGGATTAAAGCCTCGGGCGAGCCGGTCGTGATCTCGGCCACCTTCCTGCCGATGTCCGAAGCCAGCTGCTCCGAAGTCAGCTTGAGATCGGCCTTGATCTTCTCCGTCAGTTCGTCCACGGCATCGAACATCCCCGCGTCGCCCTGGGCCTCGACCCTGTTCGTGCCGAGGATTTCGCCGGTCCTGGGGTTTTCAAGGATGGCGTTGATGCGGAACGTGTCTCCCGCCTTGGCAAAGCTCCCCCGGAGGATGTTCTCGACGGACCCGGCCTCGGCGACTTTTTTCAGGTCTTCGGAGGAATAGCTCTTGGCTTCGAGCAGGTTCTCGCTTCTGAGGATGCTGAAGAGCCGGTCGCTGCCCATGACGTGGAGATATCTCGATTGGCCGATATCGGCCGTGATCAACTCGGCGAGGGCTTCGCGCCAATGGTCCAGCTTGGGATCGCCGGTGTTGTTCTCAAAGTAGACGACGCCCAGGGAGGGCTTCCCGGACGGGGGCGGAGCGAAGGAGGACTTCTTCAAGACGATGAACCCGAAGACGAGGGCCGCGGCCACGACAAGGATTCCGGCGATGATCGGCATGGCGACCTTCTTGACGTCGAAGGTCACCGTGACCTGTTTCGATGTGTGCGGCCGGTGTATCGGCACGACGCGCTCGGTCGTCGGCAGGCCCTTCTCGATCCGGTCGAGCTCGTCGCGGAGGGCGGCGGCCGTCTGATAACGTTTGGCCTTGTCCTTTGCGAGGCACCTGACGATGACCCCGCTGAGGTCTTCGGGGACGCTGGGATTAAGCTCTTTGGGATTCTTCGGAATCTCTCCTTTGTGCTTCATGGCAATGCTGAGGGCCGTATCGCCCTCAAAGGGAACGCGCCCCGTCGCCATCTCGTAGAGGATCACCCCGAGCGAATAGATGTCGGACCGGGCATCCGCCTCTTTCGCCTCCGCCTGCTCCGGGCTCATGTATTCCGGCGTCCCGATCATCACTCCGGGGCCGGTGACGCCTTTCTCTCGGATTGAGCGGGCGATCCCGAAATCCATGATCTTGGCACGGCCGCCCTTGTCGATCATGATGTTCTGCGGCTTGAGGTCCCGATGGACGACTCCGAGCCCATGCGCTTCGGCCAATCCGTCGCAGATCTGCTTGCCGACGCTCAGGATCGTCCCCACCGCCAGCGTTCCCGTCATCCGGATCACCGTCCGCAAGTCCTCGCCGGCGACGTATTCCATCGTAATGAAATGGGATTCCTCGGCTTCGCCCAGGTCGAACATCCGGCAGATGTTCCGGTGGGCGATTCGCCGGGCCAGCTTCAGCTCGTTCCCAAATCGGTCGAGGGTTTCACGGTCGGCGGCGATCTCGGGTCTGATGAGCTTGAGGGCGAGCTTTTCCTTGATCTTTGTGTCGAAAACCTTATAGACCTTCCCCATGCCGCCGCGGCCCAATTCTTCGATGATCTGATACCGGCCGGCGAAGGTCGATCCCGTCGTCAGCTCGCGGACGGGCGCTTGAAGCGTCTCGATTTGAGAGAAGTCGGGCTTGGCGGCGGCGGGCAGCGGCGCGGCGCACTTCCCGCAGTAGTTCGTATCTTCGGGATTATCAAAATGGCATTTGGGGCATTTCATCGTCCGCGTTCCCTTCCCGGACGGCGTGGCTAAAGATTATCACCGGGAAATGTGGAAATCAAGCGCCCCTGCTCAACTATTTTCAGGGCTAGGTTGATCGTTCGGTCTCCCCTGGACCAAGCTGTTCTCTCCCGAGAAATATATGACAGGTCGGCATCTATCTCGCAAAGAATCAGGCTTCGTGCTATATTCGAATCATGGCATTCAAAGCCAAGACGAGACAAGGACTTCGAGCCCTCGATGTCGGATTGGTCTATCTTTTCGGGTCGCGGGCCAGCGCCAGGACTCGATTGAACAGCGATTTCGACCTGGCCGTTGCGTTTGCCAATCGTCCCACTCCCCAAAAAATCGCCGAAATTCATCCTCGGTTATACGACCTTCTGGCCGCCGAATTCCCGGTAGGGAAAACACAAGACCTCGACATCGCTTATCTTCAGGATGCCTCGTTGGAGTTTCAAATCCAGGTCATTGAGGAGGGCCGGATCCTTTTCGAATCAGAGCGCGGCTTCAGAGCCGATTTTGAGGAATCCGTCATCAAACAATTTCTCGATTTCCGTCCAATCGCGGCTCAATTTACCGCCGCTCTCATGGAGAGATTGGAGTGAACTATCCTGTCTTTAACCGGGCGCTTGTCGAAGACCGGCTGAGATTCATTGAAAAATCTGTCGAAAGTCTCGGCCGCTTCAGGGGATTGTCTCTCGACGAATTCAGCGCGGATCCGGATTTTTTCAGAATCGCTTACTATGATCTTTATACAGCCCTGGAGGCTTGTTTGGATATCGGCGCCCACTTCCTTTCGCGATTGCCGGGCGTTGCGCCAAAAACTTACAGAGATATCCCCCTTCTTCTGGCCGAGCAAAAGATATTACCCAAGCGTTTCGTCGAAGCTAAATTCGCGGCCATGGCGGGCTATCGGAACCGCCTGTCGCATTTCTACCACCGACTGAGTCCCGCCGAAATCTTGGAAATCCTCAAAACGGGGCTTGACGATTTCAAGGAGTTCGGGCGTCATATCCGGAATGTCCTTCTATCGTCCGACGAGTTACTCAAAAAGAAGCCGATCCGAAAAAAGAAGAAACTCCGGCGACAAAGACTCTGAGAAAGAAGATCATAACTTCGGCCCTATGATTCCATAATCTGGGCCGCGATCCCGGCTTCGGCCACGGTAAGGCCGAGGCCGCAGGCACTTGTTAGAGAGGCGTTCAGGCAAACTTGGGGTAAAATATTCAGCGTCCTAAAGCCGCGAGGCGCTTTTGGGCGTCGGCGACTTCGGGAAAAACGGGGTCGGCGTCTTTCCAGAGGTCGAGGAATTTCACGTAATTCTCGCGGGCCTTGGCCTTATCGCCCTGCTTTTCGAAGACCTGGCCGAGCATGTAAAACGCCCGGGCATAGATGTCGCCGTAATCTGAGCGACCGGAGGTCAACACGGTGATGTGCTCGTATTTCTCCCTCGCCTTCTCCACATCGCCGGATCTGAAGTACGCGAGGGCCAGGGTGTCGAGAAACCAAGCGCTTTTTTGGTAGCGGCCGGAGGAAAGAGACCGCTCGGCCCGCTCCAGATATTCGATGGCCCGGGAAAAATTCTTGCGTTCGAGCTCGATGGCGCCCATGAGATGGTCGTAGAGCCGAATGGCTTTCTTGTTCATTCCCTTCTCGATGAACGCCTTTAGCTCCGCGGCCGTTCTTTCGGCTTCGTCGACGCGCCTCAAGCCTAAAAATGCGAATCCCTGGAGGCGCAAGGTTTCTCTTTTCAGACGGTGATCATAATGTCCGCCGTCGACAGCATAGGCCTTGCGGCTTTCCTCGAGAGCGATATCCGGCCGTCCCGCTTTCAGGGAGAAATAAGCCAGCATCCGGCGTTCGGCCGACTCCGCCTCTCCGATCTTCGAATTCTTCGCGATCTCGATAAAGGGCGCCACGAGTTCTTGGAAGTCTTTATACCGTCCTCTCAACAAAAAGACTTGATAGAGGCCGCCGCCGCCGCTGTATGCCGCGCTCGGGATCTTGTTTCCGAGCAATCTCCGAAACTCGGTCTCCGCTCCGGCAAAATCGCCGCTGTAAATTTTAAGGTCGCCGGCAAGACTGCGATTCTGCCATTCGTCCGGGCCGAGCGTTTGGGCCGCGTCGAGCTCCCGAGCGGCCAGGTCGAACCGGTTCTGGTAGATATGGTGGTACGCCAAGCTCCGGTGGCCGGCCGCCGTGTTCTCGACCTCGCGGAGATACCTTTCCAAAACTTCCTGCGCCTTGTCGGGCATGCCTATGGCTCGATAGGCATCCGCCATTTGCGAATACGCAGCCCCGAATCGATACTTCGCCGATATGCACTTTTCATAGTATTTCAGCGCCTCGTCCCATTCTTCGATATCGTCAGATATACATGCCATTGCGTAATTGACCCGCGGGTTTTCAGGGTAGAGGGCCAGATTCCTCCGGCCCGCTTCGAGCGATTTGGGCCAATCCTGTTCCGGCCTGTCCCAATAATATCGCTCCTGCTCTAATACGTTTCGGTCCTTCTCCGAGATCCGCTCCGGGTGTTTTTCAATGAGATCGAGGGTTTTGGCCTCGTATTTCCGGGCTTCGGGAAAATCCCTGAGATTCCTATAAGCGGAATTCAATGCCCTATAGGCCATGATGAATTCGGGATCGATGGCGACGGCCTTCTGGAGGAGAGGAATCGCTTGGGCATATTCGTACCGGAAATGGTGCCTGCGGGATTCGACGTAATAGGCCCAGGCCTCGGCGGACGGCGACGAGATTTCGCCGATGCTCCTGTCGACATCGGCGGCGAGCTGCGCCGCGGTGAGGTTCAAATCCGTCTTGATCTTCTGGGTGATCTCCCGGATCCTGGGCATGATCTCGTCGAAATTCGCGCCGGTCACCTGGACCGGCGAGAGGCCCGCGCGCGAATGCGGCTTCCGGCACGTCGCGTTGATGATGATCCGGTCGCCCGCCTTGAGGAAGCTCCCGTTGACCGTGTACTGGGCCCCGCCCTCGTCGGCGATCCGGACGAGGTCCGCGGTCGAATACGTCGAGGCGTCGGCCAGGTTGAGCTTCTTGAGGACGCCGTAGATGTCGCTGTCGGTCAGGACGTCCAGGAATCTCGACTGGTTCAGGTCCATGATCAGGAGGTCCCGGATGCCGGTCGTCCAGTTGTCCAGGGTATTATCGCCCGTCTTGTTCTCGAAATTCACGACGGCGACCGTCGGCAAGGCCGAAGCGGGAAGGGCGGTCCTTTTCCGGGGCAAAACGCCGAAGATGACGATCGCGGCCGCGATGACGGCCAGAGCGGCCAGCGCCGGGATGATGAGCTTTCGCGGGGTGAACGACACCGTGATCTGCCGCGACGTCGTCGGGATGGAGGGCAGGACCTTCTCCGTCGTCGTGACGCCTTTTTCGATCTTGTCCAGATCCGCCCGGACGGCCTCGACGCTCGGAAAGCGCTTCTCCCGGTCCCGCTCCAGGCAGCGGAGGATGAGACGCTCAAGGTCGTCGGGGAGCTGGGGGTTGAGCTCCTTGGGATGGCGCGGCGCCTCGGTCTTCTGCTTGAGGGCGATGGCGACGAACGTCTCCCCCTCGAACGGCACCTTTCCGGTGACCATCTCGTAGAGGATGACCCCCAGCGCATAGACATCCGACCGGACGTCCGCCTCCTTCCCTTCCATCTGCTCGGGCGACATGTACTCGGGCGTCCCGATGACCACCCCCGCCCCGGTCAGGCCCTTCATCTTCAGGGAGCGGGCGATGCCGAAGTCCATGATCCGGACGTTGCCCTCCCGGTCGATCATGATGTTGTGAGGCTTGAGGTCGCGATGGACGACCCCCAGCCCGTGCGCCTCGGCCAGGCCTTCGCAGATCTGCCGGGCGATGTAGACCGTCTTACCGGCGCTCATCTGGCCCATCATCCGGATCACGCTTTTCAGGTCCTCGCCGGAGACGTACTCCATGGTGATGAAATGCGTCCCCTGATCGTCGCCGAGGTCGTACATCCGGCAGACGTTGCGGTGGGAGATCTTGCGGGCGAGGCGCAGCTCGTTGCCGAAGCGCTCGATGGCCTCCCCGTCGGAGGAGATCTCGGGCTTGAGAAGCTTCAGGGCGACCTTTTCCCGGGTCTTGCCGTCAAAGACCTTGTAGACCCGGCCCATGCCGCCCCGGCCCAGCTCCTCGATGATTTGATACCGGCCGGCGAAGGTCGATCCGGTCGTCAGCTCGCGGACGCGCGTTTGGAGAGTCTCGGTCTGGCCGAAGTCGGGCTTGGCCGCGGCCGGGAGCGGCGCGGCGCACTCGGCGCAGAATTTCGAGGTCGGAGGATTCTCGGCCTGGCACTTCGGGCATTTCATCGTCCGCGTTCCCTCCTCGGACGGTCTGGCTAAAGAGTATCACCGAAAGAACGGGAAATCAATCATCACACCCATCAGTTGACCCATGGTTTCTTTCTGCATTATATTGTTTGAGGGAGTGCAATCATGGCAAAAAAATTCACGGCCGTCATCACCAAGGAAAATAAATGGTATGTTGCCCACTGCCTTGAACTCGGAGTCGTCAGTCAGGGAAAAACGATCGAGAAGGCCCAATCGAACCTGAAGGAAGCCGTCGAACTATATATCGAGAGCTTTGGGACTGAGGACATCCCTGAAAACACCGGCGAAGTGGTGTTTTACCCGCTCGAGGTTGCCGTCGGTGGCTAGGCTCCCTGTTCTCTCGGGTCCTGAACTCATCCGCCTTCTTAAAAAATCGGGATATCAGGTCGTCAGGCATAAGGGAAGCCATGTCAGCTTGCGGAAAGACAAACATAAAGCCGTTATCCCTCTTCACGATGAGCTGGCGAAAGGAACGCTTCTAGGCATCTTGAAACAGTGCGGTTTGACAAAAGACGATATCGTCGAAATGGTCAGAAAGAAGTAATTTCCGATGAGAAGATTTCTTCCCCCGGCCCTTGCGGCCCTGGTTTTGTTCAATTCGCCGGCGGCTCCCCTCCCCTCCCGGTCGGCCGCCCAAGAGGAGAAGCGCTCCGAGGTCGCGTTCGGCGAATGGCTCGTCCTCGGGCCCGTCGCGGCCGCCCTTCCCGCCTTCCATGCCGACAAGAAAAAAGGCTTCGGGGCCGGCGACCTCCTCGAATTCCAGGAGCTCGACCTCGCCGCCCTCCGGCCGCGCGCCGGAAAAGCCGTCCATTGGACGGACGGGAGCGCCCCGGCCTGGAAGGAAGCCGCGGCCAAGGAAGGAAAAATCGAGCTCGCCCCTCCCGAGAACGGGGCGGCGACGGCCTACCTGGCCGCCTATGTCGAAACCGACCGCTGGACTCCGGCCCGGATCTCCGTCTCGACGGGACACCCGTCCCGCGTCTTTCTCGACGGCCGCCCTCTCCAGTTCCGAGGCCGGGCGAACGGCGAGGGAAGGCCGTCCGCGGACGTCAAGCTCGAGACGGGGACGCATCTCGTCCTCGTCAAAGTGGTCTATGACCCGGCCGTCAAAGCGCCTTGGGAACTCCGCGCCTCTCTCGAGACTTTCGACCGCTATCTCGCGGGCGGGATGCGCCTCACGGCCAAACCCGACGAGCGCGTCTCCCTCCGCCACGTTCTCGACCTCCCCCGCGCAGCAGGCGTTTCGGTCTCTCCCGAGGGGACCTGCGTCGCTTTGACCATGACCCAATCCCTCCCCCCTTCCGACGACTCCGAGTCCTGGCTCGAGCTCTATCAGATCGAAAACACCCGGAGCGGCCTGACCGCCAAGCTCTCCCAGACCCTCCGGGGAGGGCCTTCGATCGCCGGCGTCGTCTGGGCGCCGCAGGGGAAGCGATTCACCTATGCGACCTTCGGCCCGAACGGCGGGACGCTCTGGCTCGTCGAGCAGTCGGCCGGGACGACGACTCCCCTTCTCCGGAACGTCAAAAATTTGGGGAGCCATGTCTGGTCGCCGGACGGCGGGTCGATCATCTACGCTGTTTCCGCGGAGGGAGAAAAGGACTCCGACCTGGCCAAGCGCTTTCAAGGCCTCGAGGACCGGCAGCCCGGCTGGCGCAATCGAAGCCACCTCTACCGCCTCTCCCTGGCCGACGGCGTCCGCCAAAGGCTGACCGCGGGAGAGCTCTCGACCGACTTCAACGCCGTGTCGCCCGACGGCCGAAGACTCCTCTTCACCCGGACGATCATCGACTACGCCGAGCGCCCCTATTCGCTGACCGAGCTCTACGCCCTCGACCTGGCCAGTCTCCGGGAGGAGCTCCTCTGGAAGGGAAAATTCTTTTCCCGGGCCGACTGGAGCCCGAACGGAAAAAAGATCTTAATTCTGGGGGGGCCGTCGGCCTTCGGCGAGGCCGGGATGAACGTCCCCAAAGGCTTCATCCCCAACGACTACGACATCCAAGCCTATCTCTTCGACCCCGAGACGAAAGCCGTCGAGGCCGTGAGCCGCGACTTCAAGCCCTCGATCAGCCGGGCCTTCTGGCCGTCCGCGGGCGAATCGATCTATTTCCTGGCGACCGACATGTCCTACTCGCGGCTCTACGAATACAATCCCGCCAAGAAATCTTATGCGCGCGTCGAGGACCGGGTCGAGGTCATCGAACAGCTCGACGTCGCCCAGCGCGCCCCCGTCGCCGTCCTGGCCGGCTCCGGCGTCTCCGTCCCTCCCCAGGTCCTGCTTCTCGACCTCCAGCGGAAGGAGACCCGGGTTCTCAAGGAGCCGGGGCGGGAGGCCTTCGAAGGGCTCTCCGGCGGCCGGGTCGAGACCTGGACGTTCAAGAACAGGAGCGGGACGGAAATCGACGGCTACGTCCTCTATCCGCCCGGCTTCGACCCGGCGAAGAAATATCCCCTGATCGTCAATTACTACGGCGGGACGACGCCGATCACCCGCGACTTCGGCGGCCGCTACCCCAAGGCCCTCTATGCCGCCCAGGGATACGTCGTCTACGTCCTCCAGCCGAGCGGGGCCGTCGGCTACGGCCAGGCCTTCTCCGCCTTCCACGTCAACGACTGGGGGGCGATCGTCGCCGACGAGATCATCGACGGCGTCCGGAAGTTCCTGGCGGCCCATCCCTTCATCGATCAGCGCCGGGTCGGCTGCATCGGGGCCTCGTTCGGCGGCTTCATGACGATGCTCCTCCTGACGAAGACCAACATCTTCGCTTCGGCCATCGCCCACGCCGGGATCAGCTCGATCTCGAGCTACTGGGGCGAGGGCTATTGGGGCTATTCCTACAACGCCGTCGCCGCGGCCGACAGTTTCCCCTGGAGCCGGAAGGATATCTTCGTCTCGCAGAGCCCGCTCTTCAACGCCGACAAGATCACGACCCCGCTTCTCCTCCTCCACGGCGCGGCCGACACCAACGTCCCCCCCGGCGAGAGCACCCAGCTCTTCACTGCCCTCAAGCTCCTCGGGCGCGAAGTCGAATACATCCAATTCTTCGACCAGAACCATCACATCCTGACTTACAACAAGCGGATTTTGTGGACAAAAACGATCCTCGCCTGGTTCGACCGCTGGCTCAAGGGCCAGCCTGAGTGGTGGAACGACCTCTATCCCGCGCGCTGAAGAAACCCCGCCCGGCGCTTTTCCACAAAAATTGTGAATAAGGTTGTGGAAATCAGGCCTGAGGCGATTTCTAAGATGCGAGAAAATCCATTGTTAGCAGAACTTGCACAATTATTGGGCGGTCGTTTTTGAGATCCGTCCGAAAGCGCGAAGAACACTAAAATAACATCCGTTTCCGACCAAAGAGCGCGGAAGATGGCACGCGATCTGCAATTTTTTTCACTCGCGGAATTTCGAGGCCGGCGCTCCGTCGTGCCAACCCGCCCCGCGCCGCTCAGAAAACGTGGTTGAAGTTGAAATAGAGCCCCATCCCTTCTTTGCTGAACCCGACGTCGACCCTGACGGCGAAATCCGGCATGTAGAACCGCAGGCCGAGGCCGTAGTCCACGGCCGTCTTTCCCCAGGAGATGTCGCCGAGCGAAGGCCAGACGTTTCCGAGGTCGACGAAGGCGTTCCCGCCGAACCGCCAGAAGATCGGAAACCGGTATTCGACGTTGGCCAGGAACTTCCCTTTGTCGAGGAAGCGGTTCAGGCTGTAGCCGCGCATGCAGGTCAGCGTCCCACCGCCTCCCAGGGAGGAGAGGTCAAAGAGGGGGATCGAGTCTCCGCCGACGTATTGAATGAGCGTCCGGAAGGCAAAGACGTCCTTGGCCCCGAAGACGAGAAAATACTTGCGGAAATCGGCGGTCAGGCGGTTGAAGGAGGCGTCCTTGCTGCCGACCAGGCCAG
>Ga0208047_1000109_pt1 | contig 29735 bp, 24 predicted proteins | sample Kivu_220m_FD_184162 | JGI IMG/M metagenome (GOLD analysis project Ga0208047, IMG submission 184162) | Freshwater microbial communities from Lake Kivu, Western Province, Rwanda to study Microbial Dark Matter (Phase II) - Kivu_220m (SPAdes)... | ecosystem: Environmental > Aquatic > Freshwater >...
CACAAAACACATACCGGCGGCAGGATGATGTCCTTTAAAAAACCGGATATATTGAAGTTAGCCTGCATAAAAAATAAGCCGCCTGTCATTTATAAGACTGATATTCAAAGACTTTTATTTTATAACTTCATTTGACATTATCTTTACGCTGGGGTGTATTATAATGCCATCGCCTATTATGCTTTTTGAACCTATTACAGCTTTTTCCAGCACAGAAGCCTTATCTTTTATTTTTGTATTGTAGCCTATGATCGCCCCGATAAGAGAAGCATCCTTCCCGATATAACCGCTTCCCCATTTTATGCCCCTGTAGAGAACTGCTCTTTCATCAACAATAGTATTGTCGCCCAGTATTATGGGGCCGAACAGTTTTGCTCCCCTTTTAATGGTGCAATTATCGCCTATGCATACAGGCGGAATAATAACCACTTCTTCCTGTATCCTGCAATGCTTGCCGACCCATACTCCATCCCTTATCTGGTTGCCTGGAATATTGAGCTTGACCTTTCCTTCAAGCGCATCAAAATTCCCTTTCTGGTATTCTTCAAGATTTCCTACATCGTTCCAGTAATGATTATGCTTGAACCCATAATAAGCAACACCTTTTTCCAGCAGATCCGGAAACACATTCCTGCCGAAATCATAAAATGTCTTAGGAGGTATATATTCAAATATTTCTTTATTGAATATATATATTCCGCTGTTTGCCAGATTTGATTTTTCCTCGCCTGCAAGAGGTTTTTCCTGAAAACCTGTTATCTTTTTGTTTTTATCAATCAATACCACACCATACTGTGATGGCTCATCGATCTCGGTCAAAACAAGAGTTGCAAGCCCTCCCTTCTGTTTATGGAAATGCATGACTTCTGAAAGGTCAATATCTGTTAAGGCATCGCCGCTCATGACAATAAACGTATTGCTTTCAAAAAAACCCTCAACATTTTTTACGCCCCCCGCGGTCCCCAGCAAAGCTTCCTCAAAAGAATAGGAAATGCTGAGCCCAAACCTTGAGCCATCGCCAAAATGGTCCCTGATAGCATCGGGAAACCAGTGGAGATTACACACAACATCAGTGAAGCTGTACTTGACCAGAAGCTCTATAATATGCTCCATCACAGGCTTGTTTACAATAGGAGCCATTGGCTTTGAAATCAGGTCCGTAAGCGGCCTGAGCCTTGTTCCAAGGCCAGCAGCCATTACCATTGCTTTATTTTCACTCATAGTTGCCTCCTCCCCGGACTCTTGATTAAATGACTTTCCTTATATTTTCAGTAAAAGGCGCATATATTACGCCTTTTTCAGTAATTATTGCAGTTATATTTTCTGCGGGCGTTACATCAAAAGATGGATTTTTAACCTTCATATATTCCGGAATAATAGTTTTTCCAAGTACCTCCCTGACTTCTTTTTCATCACGCTGCTCTATTGGAATTGCGCCGCCATTTTCAGTATTGATATCAATTGTGGACACAGGAGCCGCTATATAAAATGGGACCCCGTAATGCCCGGCAATTACCGATACTGATAATGTCCCTATCTTATTGGCAGTGTCGCCATTTGCTGCTATCCTGTCTGCCCCCACTACAACAATATCCACTTCACCTTTTGATATAAAATAGCCTGCCATGTTGTCAGATATAATATAAAATGGAATGCCTTCTTCATGCAGTTCCCATGCAGTCAGCCTTGCGCCCTGGAGGTATGGCCTTGTCTCATCCACCAGCACATTTTCTACCTTTTTTTCTTTATGAAGGCTCCTTATAACTCCAAGAGCGGTCCCGTAACCTGCTGTTGCCAGTGCCCCCGCATTGCAGTGCGTAAGGATTTTAAGCTTTTTATCCGAACCTGAAAAAATTGCCAGTCCGTTTTGCCCGAGCCGATAGTTTATTTTTACATCGTCTTTTTCAATCTGTACTGCTTCTGTGACAATTTTTAAAGCAAGGCTTTTTATCTCTTTTTTGCCGCCTTCAATATCAAAGTTTATTATTTTCCTCATCCTGTCAAGCGCCCAGAAAAGGTTTACAGCAGTGGGCCTTGTTGCTGCCAGGACATTTACTGCATCTACCAGATATGATGTAAAAATACTGTAATCGCTGCCTTTGAATTTTATTGCTGCAAGGGCAACCCCATATGCTGCAGTGACCCCGATTGCAGGTGCGCCCCTGACAACCATATCTCTTATTGCGGCAGCAGTATCATCAAGTGTCATGCAGTTGACATAAATCTGCTCAAAAGGCAGCTTTCTCTGGTCTATGAGTTTGAGGCTATTGCCTTCCCATATAAGAGTCCTTACTTTACTTACGGTATCAGTCCCCATAGTTTTTATGTTCCCAGTTCCCATGCATTAAGATAATCTTCCTGCTCTCTGGTCAGGGTATCGATTTTTATGCCCATGCTTTCAAGTTTTAAAACTGCTATGTTTTTATCGATTTCCTCCGGCACAGCGTAGACCTTCTTTTCAAGCTGGCCGTGTTTTTCAAAAATATATTTTACTGAAAGCGCCTGGTTTGCAAAACTCATGTCCATGACGCTTGCAGGATGGCCCTCTGCTGCTCCCAGGTTGACAAGCCTTCCCTCGGCCAGGACATTTATTTTCCTTCCGTCTTTCATCTGGTACTGCTCAACAAACGGCCGCACCTTCTTTACCTGTACGCAATTTTTCTTTAAATAATTCAGGTCTATCTCTGCATCAAAATGGCCGGAGTTTGCAACTATTGTATTATCCCTGCATACGGAAAGTATATTTTCGCCTATTACATTCAGGTTTCCTGTAACAGAAAGGAATATTTCCCCGACTTTTGCAGCCTGGCTGGAATGCATTACTTCAAAACCGTCCATCTTTGCTTCTATGGCTTTTAGCGGGTCTATCTCTAGCACTATTACCTGGGCTCCCATGCCTCTTGCCCTCATAGCTACTCCCTTTCCGCACCATCCATAGCCTACTACAACGAATTTCCTGCCTGCAAGAAGTATATTTGTCGCCCTGAGGATGCCGTCTATTGTGCTCTGGCCTGTTCCATATCTGTTGTCAAAGAAATGTTTTGTCTTGGCTTCATTGACAGCTATTATGGGATATTCAAGCACGCCTTTCTGTTCCATTGATTTTAACCTTATGACCCCGGTTGTTGTTTCTTCGGTGCCTCCGAGAATACTGCTTATAAGCTCCCTTCTTTTTGAATGGACGCATGTTATAAGGTCCGCACCATCATCCATTGAAACCTGCGGTTTGCTGTCAAGCACGCTGTTTATGTGCCTGTAATAGGTGTCATTGTCCTCGCCCTTTATAGCAAATACAGATATGCCATAATCTTTTGCAAGTGATGCAGCAACTTCATCCTGGGTGCTGAGCGGATTTGAGGCGCAAAGTGAGACTTTTGCCCCGCCTTCTTTTAATGCAATTGCAAGGTTTGCCGTTTCGCTGGTTACATGAAGGCATGCCCCTACAGTTGTGCCTTCAAGCGGCTTTTTTTTGCCATATTCCTCTATTATGCCTTTGAGCACAGGCATATCAGCCTGGGCCCACTCGATTTTTTTCTTTCCTTCAGCCGCCAGGCTGATATCTTTTACATCAAATTCCATTAATTTTCTCCTTGATACTCTAAAACAATTACTTAAAAAATATATTTTAATTTAACCAAGCTTTGCAAGTTCCGCTTTTAAAATCGCAATCCTTTCAACAGGTGTGGGATCGACGCCATAAAGCAGTGCAAGATATACACTTGCAATATCGCCAAGATACATAGTAGAAAGCGCCCTGGCAAGCTTTGACTTGCCCCTCACATTTATTTCTATTACTTTCCCAAGGTTTAAACTGATTATTTTTATTGTGGTATCTATCCTTGTTTTTATCCTGTCGGAAGCGTCAATATCCCTGAAAACGATAAGGACAAAATTTTTTGAGATATCCTTTAGATTCTCCCAGCCCACTGTCTCATTATGGTTAAGTTCAGGAAATTCTGAAAAAAATGCAGGGCATTTGGAGTTTTCATTGAACTCGCATTTCCATCTGTATGCAACTGCAGACAGGAACCCGTTTACACCGTAAATAACAGGCATTCTGCCTTCAAGCTCAATAGCCAGCTTCTTGGCAGGATTTGAATCTGCTGCCACCTTTCTGTTATATTTTACTGCATCTTTTTTTATAATACCCAGGGCTTCATCTATTTCATCACTGGATGTTTTAAAAATACCTATGGCAGAAAGCATAAGGTATGCAGAAAAGAAAAGGTAACCGGAAGCGCCCCTTGGCTGGAAACCGCCGGGAACTGCTAGATGGCACTTGTTGTTTGCGGCAGCAATCTCTTTTATTTTGCCGCCGGAAGAAATAAATGCTGTTTCGCACCCCCGCTCCAGCGCCTGGTTTACACAGGCAACAGTTTCTTCGGTATCTCCGGAATAGCTGACTGCAAGAACGAGCCATCCCTTTTTTATATAAGCCGGAAGTCCGTAACCCTTTACAACTTCAATTGGTATTTGGCAACTGTCAATTACCAGGCTTTTCACAATATCTCCCGAAAAACCTGAACCGCCCATCCCAAGTATGGCAAGTCCTGTAAATTTTAATGAAGCAAGGTTTTTAAAATCCGTGTTTTTTACAATATCTTCAACCTGTAAAAACTGGGACAGGAAATCCTCCTCCACGCCTAGCATATCCTGTTTATCAAGTTTTTTTATAGCATCCAGATCATCTAATATGCTGCTCATAAATCACCTCTCTTTTGTAAAAGGCCAAAACCGGGTGGCCGCCCGTATGGTTTATCTCCGGTTTGACTGTTGTTTAAGCATTATCAAGAATTTTTTTGCCTATATTATGCAGGTATTCAAGTTTTTCATTTGTATTGCTTTCAGCATATATCCTGACAACAGCTTCTGTGCCGGAGGGCCTTATCATTATCCAGCTGCCATCTTTTAATACATATTTGTACCCGTCAATAAGAAGTGGTTTGCCTGATATTTCATTTGCAAGCGGCTCAGGTATTTTTTTTGAAAGCAGCTCATTTAACCTGTCTTTTCGCTCGTTTTCCACTTCATAATCTGTCCGCCTGTAAACAAAATAACCGAATTCATTATATATATCTTTTAATATTTCATTTGCAGACTTCTTCTCCCTGCAAAGTATTTCCAGAAGCATAAGCGAAATGTATATGCCGTCCCTTTCAGGCATGTAACCGTTTATCCACAAACCTCCGCTTTCCTCACCGCCCATAAGCACGCCGCCTTTTAATATTTCCTCGCTTATATACTTGAAGCCAACAGGTTTTACAAGCAGGTCCAGCCCATATTTTAAACATATCCTGTCAATAATTGATGATGTTGAAACAGTCTTAATTACTTTTCCTGAAAGTTTTTTTGTTTTTATGAGGTAATCTAAAAGTATTGCAAAAATATGGTGCGAGCTTATAAAATTTCCATTTTCCCCGATTGCGCCTATCCTGTCTCCGTCACCATCAAGGCAGAGCGCAAGCATGGACTTTTTATCCTTTACTGCTTTTATTGCATCTGCAAGATTGTCACCTATTGGTTCCGGGTTTAAGCCCCCAAAAGAAGCATTGAGGCAAGAGTGTATCTCATATACTTTTGAACTGCTCAGGCCGTCAAGTATGTCTTTTAGTATTGATTGGCCGGCTCCGTACATGGGATCGACAATAACCGGAAAATCAAGATTATCCTTTATTGTCTTTGTATCGACAAGGCCCATCAAATAATCCCTGTAGCCATGGCTGAAATCATTTGATGCAAAGCCATTACCATTGGCAGCATACCTTGAATTATTGAGGCTTGCCTTAAACTCTTTATTATTATTCAGGTTATTTACTTTTTCTTCTATGGACCTGACTATATCCATGGTCGCTGAACCGCCATATGGCCCCTTAATCTTATAACCATTGTAATAATACGGATTGTGGCTTGCTGTAATCATAATTCCCAGATCGGCCCTGTTATTTATAACTGCACACGAAAGAGCCGGAGTTGTAATAAACCTGTCTGACAAAGCGGCCGTTACCCCGTTATTTCCAATGACATTTGCTGCTGCTTTTGCAAACCTGCCGGAAAGAAACCTCGTATCATAGCCGATGACTACTTTGGGATTGCTGCCGGAGCCGCCTGCAGGTTTTTCATTTTTTTGCTCGCTTAAGTATTGACAAATGCCGGCAGATATCACTTTTACCTTTTCTTCAATAAAATCAAAGCCTGTGATTCCCCGCCAGCCGTCAGTGCCAAATTTTATCTCATTTTTCATGTTTTAATTCTATCCCCTGCAAATATTGTAATTAACGCCTTTTAAGCGCCAGCTTTTTTAAGCAGATTATAATCGCTCTCAACCATTATTTTTACCAGACCTTCAAAATCAACTTTCGGCTGCCATCCCAGGGCTTTTTTAGCCTTTGATGAATCACCTATAAGAAGGTCCACTTCTGCCGGCCTTAAAAATCTGGGATCGGTTTTAACATATTTTTCCCAGTCAAGCCCGAAGCAATCAAACGAAGCTATGACCCAGTCTTTTACACTGTGGGTAGCACCAGTTGCAATAACATAATCATCAGCATTTTCCTGCTGCAGCATGAGCCACATTGCCTCAACATAGTCTTTTGCATATCCCCAGTCCCTCTTTGAATCAAGGTTTCCAAGGTACAGCTCCTTTGCCAGTCCAAGTTTTATTTTTGCAACTGCATATGTCACTTTCCTTGTCACGAACTCGAGCCCCCTTCGCGGCGATTCATGGTTAAATAAAATACCGCTTGAGGCTTTTATTGAGTAACTTTCCCTGTAATTTAAAGTTATATAATGCCCATAGACTTTTGCAACCCCATACGGGCTTCTCGGGTGAAACGGAGTGTTCTCATTCTGGGGTATTTCCTTTACTTTACCAAACATCTCGGAGCTTGATGCCTGATAGAATTTTATATCTTTGTTTACGAGCCTTATTGCCTCAAGCATCCTTGTGACTCCTATGGCAGTAAATTCTCCTGTTAAAACAGGCTGGCTCCATGATGTGGGCACAAATGACATTGCTGCAAGATTATAGACTTCATCCGGCTGTACTTCCTTTATGGCGTTAATAATTGAAAGCTGGTCCAGAAGGTCCGCCTGGACAAAATTTATTTTTTCCCTTATATGCTCTATACGGTCAAGTTTTTCAACAGATGAACGCCTGACCATTCCATAAACTTCATAACCCTTCTCAAGCAACAGGTCCGCAAGATATGAGCCATCCTGCCCTGTTATGCCTGTTATTAAAGCTTTTTTCAAAGTCTTCCTCCTTAATCAAAAAATCCTGTCTAAAACAATGCCTGCAGCCGCAGCGTCAAAAACTTATCTGGGACGCAGCGATAAGGGAGTTTACATTTATCCTTATGCCGTTTTTCAGTACATTGCGGCCCTCGACTGTGGAATTGTCGCCAACAATTGAATTATCTTCAATTTTTACGTTATCGCCTATCTTAACATTTTTTGCTATGATGGAATTCCTGATAATGCAGTCCCTGCCTATGATGCATCCATCAAAAATTATACTCTCAGATATGCTTGTCCCGTTATCTATCTCACAATTGTTGCCTATTATACTGAGTGGGAGTATTTTAGCATCTTTTTTTATTTTTGTGCCCTCCCCGATAACTATGGGTCCGGTCGTAAGGTTTTCCTTTGAATAAGACGTTTTCTCACCTATGTAAATGCTTGTGGCTACTTTTTTATAAGGGAAACTAAACGGCACCTTTCTGTCCAGTATGTCCATATGCGCGGCCATATATTTCTCCGGCGTGCCCACATCAAGCCAGTAGGCATCTGAGACAAAACCAAAAATCTTGTAACCAAGCTTGAGCACCTTGGGAAAGAGGCCCCTTTCAAATGAATAATTCTCCCCATGGGGCACGTGCCCCATTATATGATGCTCTATTATATAGGTACCGGCATTAATAAGATTGGTATTTATTTCCTCAAAGCTGGGTTTTTCAAGGAATTCCTTGACTTTGCCTTCTTTGTTTATGGGAACCAGCCCGTAAGCAGTAGGGTCCTCTACGGGAGTAAGTGAAATGGTAATGTCAGCCTTTCTTGATTTATGGAAAGCAATCATATTCCTGAGGTTAAGAGTTGTAATGATGTCTCCGTTAAAAACAAGAAAAGTCTCATTGCCCAGGTATTTCTCGACATTTTTTACAGCGCCGCATGTTCCAAGCGGTTCTTCTTCGGTAACATAAATGAGCTTCATTCCCAGCTTGCTTCCATTGCCGAAATATTCATTGAACATATCCGGCAGATATCCTGTAGAAAGTATGACTTCGTTTACCCCAAAACTTTTGAGGCGCAGCAGGAAATATTCCATAAATGGTTTATTCATTAAAGGCAGCATCGGTTTTGGAGTAAGGTAAGTAAGCGGGCGCATCCTTGTACCCTTTCCTCCTGCAAGAATTACTCCTTTCATTTTGATTTGCTCCTTTCTCGCCACCAGTCAAGCGTATCTTTTAATGTGTCTTTTATATTATATTTTGGCTCCCAGCCTGTATGCTCTTTTATTTTGCTGTTGCTGCCGTAAACTGACTTTATATCAACCGGGCGCAATTTCTTTTCATCTACAGTGATTTTGATATTTCCGGTACTGCTTAAGGATAACATTATCTCAAGTATTTCAGAAATCCTTATCTTTTTACCTGAACATACATTATATGGTTCTCCCGCTCTGCCATATTCTGTGATGTAGCAATAAGCCCTGACTGCATCCCTTACATCCAGGAAGTCCCTGTAAGTGTCCAGGTTGCCGGTAAAAATCTCAGCCGGCCTTCTTCCTGCTTCAATTTCTGCTATCTGTTTTGCAAAATCAGCAGTTACAAAGCTTTCTGACTGTCCCGGGCCGATATGGTTAAATGAGCGTGACACAAATACCTGCATCCCATATGCTTTCTGGTAAGTTGAAGCAAAAAAATCAATTGCTGCCTTGCTGATTGCATAGGGATTACTGGGATTTATAGGGAAGTCTTCCCTGATTGCTGAATCCTCATCGCCAAAAACAGGAGCATATTCTTCTGCGGTGCATGCAACAAGGATCCTGCAACCGGGGCAATGTATTTTTACTGCTTCTAAAAGTTTTATGCCTGCAATAACATTTATTTCAAAAGTCTTTACAGGCTCCTTCCAGGAATATCCCACAGAAGGCTGCCCTGCCAGATGGTATATCCTGTCAGGTTTTATTTTTCTTACTATTTCCCCGATAACTCCATCTTCTGAAATATCAGCCCTGATAAAATCAATCCCTTTTAAAATCCCGCTGCTTCCGGCATCTTCAGTGCAGCCGGCTTTCAAATTTCCTATTGGCTTATAATCTGAAATATCCACAGAAGTGATTTCGGGCAATTTGCTATTACCTGCTTTGCTATCATCAGCGCCGCACAGCAGTTTATAAAAACCATTATGGAGATATTTTATGAGATGCCTGCCGGCAAATCCGCAGGCCCCTGTAATAAGTATTTTCAATAAAGACTCCGGTATTAAATAAGTTTTGTCTTATTTTAAAAGATTTTTAATAAAAGTTAAAAAGATTCTTATTCCAAGAACCAGAACCACCAGGGGCAAAAGTATCACGCGCCATGTTTTCCTGTAATTTTTCCGGAAAAAATACAATACGCTTTTTTGCATCCTGACACTTGAAGAAACCCCGCTTCTGTCAGTGCTGCCGCCTATATGATGCAGTATTTGGGCAAAAGGATAGTAAATGACTTTCCATCCCTTTTTCCACATCTGGAAACAGATGTCTGTATCCTCGACATACATAAAATATCTCTCGTCCATCAGGCCGGTATCATTTAATGCTTCCCTTTTTATCAGCATGCATGAACCGGAAACCCAGTCGACTTCAAACGGCTCATTGCGCCCTACATCCGCAAGCTTATATCTTCGGGTAAACCTGTTATTTGGTGCAATATTATGAAGGATAGTGTGCATGCCTGCATCAAAAAAAGAAGGAAACTGCCTGCAGGAAAGCTGTATGGAACCATCAGTGTTTTTTATTTTCGGGCCCATTATGCCAGCATGAATATTTTGTTCCATAAAAATAACCATGTTGTCAATGGACTTTTCAAAAACTTCACAATCACTGTTAATAAGCAGCAGATATTTTGAATTACTGTTTTTAATTGCCATATTATTTGCAGCAGCAAAACCAAGGTTTTTTTCATTGATTATCAGCCGCACAGACGGATAATTTTTACGGATAAGTTCTGCCGAGCCGTCAGTGGATGCATTATCAACAACAATTATCTCAAAGTCGAACCGGGGCCTGAATCTGTACAGGGAGTCAATGCATTCTTTTAAATATCTGCTGCTGTTGTAGCTGACTATTATAATGCTTAATATGAAAAATGAATTATCTGCCATATGGAAATACTGTAAAATAAGAAAGATAAAAAGTAAACAAAAATCAGCGGGCTCTTATTTAAAGAAACCGCCGATATTTATTCTTTTATATTGCCCTGAAGGCTGCTCTTATATCTTTTTTTCTCTTTCAGCAGCCTCGAGCATCTTCTTTGCTATCCTCAGTTCAGTTTTTCTTCTTATTTCTTCTGTATATACCCTGAGCTCGCCCACCAGCCTGTTATACCTGGTAATATAGATAGTATCACCAAGATTCTTTGTAAGGTATTCTGTCAGATTCACCCTCAAGTCATTGGTATCTATCCTCTTTATATCGTCTTCCATAGTTCTCACCTCTTGAAAAAATAATTCTTTTAATGCCTAAAAAATAAATTAATAATTAATTTTTTAGAATATTATTAGAGATTACTATTTTATCATATAAAATTCTACAAATCTATTATAAAAATCTTAAAATTAAATGTCAAATTATTCTAATAAAGATAAATTATAGTTTTTTAATGCATGTTTAATACAATACTATAGCTTAAAAACTCTTTCTGGCAGCAATTCCATAAAGATAACCAAAGAGTTTAGCGGCTTCTATATATATCATCATAAGCGGTATTGTAAAAAAAACTGCTGTTTTAAGCAGCGGTTTTGACCTGATTTTCCCAGTGTAATGGTTGACTTTTTTGTCATTAAGGAAGGGATTGATACGGAAGTATGGTTTATACATAAAATAAGAAATTACCGGTAAGATGCCAAGAAGAAACCAGGGGCTAACCCATACTGAAAGGGCGATAAGCAGTACAAGTGCAATAATTGCTGAAAACCTGACCAGGTGCCTGATGATATACATCCTGCCGATGGCATCGCCTTTGGCATACCTGAAAAATTGCCTGAATACCGGAACAAGCCTGCTTCGAAGATCCCAGTAAACTTCTGCCCCGGGGTTAAACCTTATTTTGTAACCTGCGGCGGAAATATTGAAATTAAACTTCATATCCTCTCCGTAATCCATATTGACCGGGTATCCTCCTGCTGCCTGCCATGCATCCTTTGAAAAACTGATATTTCTTGAAGAAGGCATGAACCTTTCTGTATTTATCTCGCTTTTGCGCGGCATTACACACACCGCAAGACATGCCTGTATAAAATTCTCTATATAAGGGTAACTATATCCGCCTGCAACTGCTGAAGCTGCATCTTTGTGCCGATACCCGGAAGTTATTTCTTCTACCCAGTTATCCGCAAGTATACAGCCCGCATCACTGACGCATATAAGTTCATTTGAAGAATTTTCTATAGCGATGTTGCGGCCCTCTGATATTCGGGCCCCATTGGCGCTGATAACCTTTAAGTCAGAAATGCCTTTAAAGCTGCCTTTAAAAATAATTTCAGGATCATGTTTTATCATGTCAGCGGTACATACTTTTTTTAAAAAACCTGTAATAATATCTGGTGTTCCATCATTTGACCCCCCATCAACTATCACAATCTCATCGGGCACCCTTGTCTGCGCCAGCAGCGTTTCCAGAAAAGATATAACAGAACCCGCCTCATTATAAAGGGTGGTGATAAAACTTACTTTTTTATCCGGACTTGATGAACTTTTTTGCTGCATTTAATCATATCCCGCTAAAATAAAGCCTTATTGCATTGCTGCAAATGAGGGCGTGTTTTTTATATAACCGTTTCCGGCCTTTAAAGTTTAAAAACCACAAAAGGCTATATGCTATGAGCCTGTTTACTGTATATTTAAAATATAAAAAACTCAATAACTGGCCATGAAACCAGCCGTGGTTTTTTGCAAAATATATCTTCCTGCTTTTCCATACCTGCGCCTCACGCAGAGCCATGTTCCTTGAAGCGACTGCACCGTCAAGGTGCCTTACCACATAATCTGCATAGTAATAATTCGTGTAACCCTTTTTTTTAAGCTCCAGGCAAAGTTCGGTATCTTCGCTGTACATAAAATACTGTTCACTAAAACGGCCCGCATCCTTGAATGCTTCATTGCTGATAAAAAGGAACGCACCGGAAACCCAGTCGACTTCCAGGGTATGCAAATGGTCCCACCATGTCATAAAATATGCCCCGTATTTTCTGGACCTTCTAAATAGTCCTGCCAAGAACAGGGCGTCATATAGCTGGAACTTAAGCCTTGGAAATGCCCTGCAACTGTACTGTATGGAACCGTCACTGTTTAAAATCCTGACCCCCAGGGCCCCTGCTTTTGAAGCAGCATTTTTGACTTCATAAAAATCTGCGATTTTTTCAAGACCCTCCCCGATAAGCTCACAATCAGGATTCATAAACAAAAGATATCTTCCCCTGGCAATATCTGCTGCCTTATTTGCAGCTTTTGCAAATCCTGTATTTTTTCCAAGTTCAATAAGATGGATGGCCCCATCCTTAATCTCAGAAATCTTTCCTCTTATAAATTCAATGCTTCCATCTTTTGAACCGTTATCGGCTATTATTATTTCCCAGGACAGCTTTTTTTCTGTAATCTTTCCTTTATTTGAAGTATCAGTATTATTGCCGGCAGGGTTTCCAAGATACCTGTATATGCTCCTGATGCAATTGCCTGTCAGGTCGGAGCTGTTAAAATTTACGATTATTATGCTCAGGTCCAAGATAGTTTCACCTGCTTATGGATTATTTATTTGCTTTAACTCGCCCATTATTATTTCAAGAAGCTTTTCTGTAAATCTGGCGCTTGAAAACTTTTCTGCTCCCTTTAGCGCATTGTCTTTCATGTTTATAAAGACGCTGCCTGTTCCTGCATGCCTGCATATATCAAGGGTCAGCGCTTTTAACTGTTCCCATGTATCAAATAAGAACCCGTTAAAACCATTTTCTATTATCTCTGACTGCCCCCCTCTGTTTATTACGACAGGAATACAACCCGATGCCATAGCTTCTACAGTTGTGATGCCGAAATGTTCGAATTTTTCCGGATGGCTGCCTTCATCTTCACCCATGCCTGCAGCGTGCCAGAAAATCTGTGCCTTTGAAAAGAGGCCCACAAGTTCGGCCCACTCAAGATTTGCAAGCACCTTTACAGGATAACCGGAGCTTGTTTTTTTTATTTCTTCAACATAAGCAAGATGCGAAGGTTTGTTCTCGACTCCTCCTGCAAGGTAAAGCTCGTAATCTGACATAGTCTCCGGGTACTCTTCATATAATTCCATGAAATTTTTAGCAAGCTCAAGCTGTTTTTTATTATGGTGCTCGGGAAAAAACCTGCCGACGCTCAGGATTATTTTCTGTTTTTTAGAAGGGGAAAAATCTTCTGTATCCACTGGAGGAAAAAGTATTGTGCTTTGTTTTTTCCAGGACTTTTCAATATGTTTCCTGCTGTATTGGGAAATAGATATTATCCTGTCATATGTATCTAGAAATGAAAGGTCCTTTGGAAATGTAACAAGAAAAAGCGGTATAAAACCGACAAATTTTAACAGGATTTTTTTTAAGGGATTTATTTTCTGCCTGTTGTAGATAACCGCCCCAAGTATTCTTGTATCTCTTTTACCGTCTTGGGCCCTGCCCGGCATGAAAGTGCCGGAATTGATTTTAAGCTCCAGCAGTTGCTCCCTGAATTTTTGGGCAACAGGAATGTTAATTTCTTCAACTGTGCCCAAAGAAAGCTCTATTTCCCTGCTGAAAATAATTTCGGCGTTATCTGGACTGTTGCCATGCGCCCTTTCTTCTTCTTCATTAATGCCATTTTTGCCTGCATATGAAAGAGTTATTCTGCATTGCATTTTTTTCATTCCTGAAGTAACCGGGTTTTTAACAGCAATATTTACGCTGTTTTTTGCATTACTGTAATACATTACAGCATTACCGCTTGTCCAGCTGCCCCTGAGCAGAAAGAATCTTTTAATATCATAAACACCTTCGCGAACTTCGATATTCTTATGGCTCCCAGACACCCTTTCAGCCATTCTGTAGAGCCGGATTGCAGGTTTTCTGAAGAACAGCAGCAAAAACCTGTGGATAAACTTAAAATCAACATCAAAAGCCGTCGGAAAGTAGCAAAGATAAATATTTCTTTTGCCATAACCGGAAAGGGAGCTGAGGTAGGTGCAATTTATAAATATATCATAAGAGCTCGTCACCTTCTTTGCATATTCTTCAGAAAGAAAAGGAAAAATCTTTAGGCTTACTTTTGAGAGGTCAAGGTTTAACCTGGACTCCACTTTTTTAATATCAGCAAATATGTCCGATATGAGCTCGACTCTATAACCCGGCTGCTTTGAAAGTATTTCAGCCATCTTGCAGCTATACCTCTCGCCCCCGCCGGCTGTATCAAGATAGCGGTCATATATACCTATTTTTACTAGATTGCCTCCCAAAAAATTCTCCTTAAAACACCAGGGATTCTTTTAAAAAGATATTGCCCATTTTTTTATTTGACTGTCCGGAATTTTTCTTGAGGACCTTATCTTTAACCTTGAAACAATATTTTTAGGCAAAATATAAAAAAACTCAAATATTATCCGCAGCCTGATAGCAATATCCGGCCTGTTGCACCGCGTGCCCTTTAAAAGCTGTTTGGTGCAGCCTGCAATTGCAAACACTGCCGATGCAATAAAGGCCAGGTAAGCCCTGGCAAATAGGTTGCACCAGCCGCACCTGAAAATTGCTATGAGCCTGTTTCTAAGTACATAGTAAGTAAATGAAGGCGACCATTCAACGCCTGTTCCGCAATGATGGTGCCTTGCCACAGAATCCGGGGAAAAAAACACTTTCCACCCTTTTAGTCTTGCCCTCCAGAAAAGGTCCATATCCTCATAGTATGTAAAAAATGATTTTTCAAAATAACCTGTTTCCTCAAGCATTTTACGTGAGACCAGCAGGCTGCTTCCACTGGGAGCAAATATTTCAGCCCTCTTATCAAACTGTCCCTCGTCAACCGTATCGGCACCCCTGTCCCTTGCATAAAATGAACCGTTTATTTCAAGCCCGCAACTGTTAATCAGGCCGGTTTTAAAAACATGGTATTTTTCCGGTATGCTGATTTTAATTTTCGAGGCTCCTTCATTTATATGACCTTCGTAAACCCGGATTTTTTTGCCCTCATCGCCGGGGTTTTTAATATTAACAGCAATACCTTCAGTATTACTGTTATTTGAGACCTCCAAACCAAGCTCAAGGCTGCTTTCTATGTCTGCAAGCGGCAATGCAATCACCGCACCGTCATTTAATGACCATGATGTTACCGTGCCATCCTTTTTTCTGGAAGCAGGCGCACAATTCCTGAGAAAACGTATGCTTTTACAAAGGTTTTCCTCAATGCCGCAAACGCCCATCCGGCCCGATTTCTGCCCATTATTTATATAAAAATCCCTTACCTCCAGCGCGCATCCTCCGGTCTCAAATTCAAGCAGAATGTAACTGTAAAAAAACAGTACCTTGGAGCCTGCAGCACCTGCTTTTAAAATCCTGCCTTCTTCAATAATTGTCTTTACAAGCCCGGAGAGCCATTGCCTTTCAACGGTGCAGTCATTGTTTAAAAGTGCAATGTACTCGCCTTTGGCAGCAGCAAAACCGGCATTGTTTCCCTGTGCAAATCCCGTATTGGATTTAAGCTTTACGATTTTAACATGCGGGAACCTTTTGGCTACCAGCTCACAGGAGCTGTCTGAAGAATTATTGTCGACCATGATTACCTCTATTTTCTCCGTAGGGTAATCAAGATTTGAAATAGACGTAAAAAGGCCAGCTAAAAACCTGGCGCCGTTAAAATTAATAGTTATTATGGAAACTGAAGGGAAATAAACATCTTCCAATTAGCTTCTCCGGTATAACCTGCCAAACAAGAAAGGGGCCTAGCCCCTTGATATAACAACAACTCCGATAGTTATTATTGCTGCGCCCGCCCATCTCCAGGGATTGACATCTTCCTTAAGGACAAATTTGGAAATAATAAGTATCAGTACATAAGTGAGGCCTATAAAAGGGTATGCAAAACTCAGGTCCACAGCTGAAAGAACCACCAGCCATATTGCAGCAGATATCACATAACAAAACAGGCCTATAATAACCATTGGGCTTTTTATGATTCCTGAAAATAGCTGGCCGAGTGCCCCGAAGCTGTTTACGGTAATGCTTCCCATTTTATTTAAACCGAGTTTTAACAGCAGCTGGCCACCCACAGCAATTGCAATGCTTAATAAAATCAGAAGAACAGATGTAGTAAGGCTCAATCTTTTTTTCTCCTTTATTATTTGATTATCCAACCCGTAACCTGCCAATTATAAATATAAATTTTAAAAAACCAGATTATAATACCATTAAAGTTTTTTAGCTATAAAATATTTGCTTGAAAGTGTGAGCCCCATTATCCTGTCAATATTTTCTATATCTCCCAGCAGTGTCTCCAGCCTTTCATCAATCTCTGTATTCTGTTTTTCAAACTTGCCCAGCCTGTCCTCAAGAAGCTTTTTTAAGGTCTTTACATCAACACCGAGGTTGGCTATCTGGAACTGCAGAGTCCTGAATATGTTGTAATAAATAAATACCATCCTTTCTCGGTTTTTGGCATTAAGCTGGTTTATTTCCCTGTTTATCTGGAGCTGGATGTTATTATTTATCGCCTGTATTGAAGTATAGTAGCTTTTCCGCAAATTTTCCATATAAAGGCTTGTTACTGCATAAAGATATCTTTTTATCTTGCCTTTTACGGTCTTATCAGCAGCAAGGGTCTCAGAATCAAGTATATTGAGCCCCTTTAACAGAGACAATTCCTTAAATTCCTCCCTGGACAGTTTTATCTCAAATAATTCCAGAAGTTCATTTCTGCCATAAATCTCATCGACTAAAGCCTGGTGCTCTGCAAGAATGCCGGGAGACATTTCACCGGCTTCTATCCTGTCCCAGTCTCCCTTGCTAATTACTTCATATCCTGTATTTTTTAAAATATATTCAACGGTAAACTCATCTATCCTGTCGCCGCTTCTGCCCCTTATGTCTTCACCGCTGAAAAGCTTTAAAAGCCCCCGATCCTCTGGAAGTGAAAAGAACAGTATCCCTTCACTGCGTAATTTCATTCCAATAACATTCACAAGGTCATAGAAAAACCCTGGGGAAAGCTTGCTGAAAGTATTATTAATTATTACGCCATCAAACCTTGTCCTGGCAAGTATCTTGGTTTTTAAAAAACCCACTTTATCAAACATCCCGAGCTCTTTATCATTCTTTTCGATATTATCTTCAACTTCTACAAAGAAAAGCTTTCCCAGGTCCTGCTCCTTTAGCATTTCCCTGTCACGGAAAATATTTGATGTCAGCACCAGGATATTGGTTGCCCCGCTTAAATTGGTTTTTATGACATTGGTTATTTTGCTGTTCTGGAAATTGACAGTTTCCATTATTTTTTTCTTGTCGGCAGCATATTGCGGACGTATGCAGTATTCAACAAGCGGTTTTGTAACATTTTCCCAGTAAAACTGCGGGATGAGTTTTTCAATATTGCGCCTGTATATATCTTTGAGGCTTCTGTTGGTAAGCATACTCTCAATGACCCTGGCAAGCTGGTGCGTATTTTCAAATTTTACCACCTCGCCGATATTTTCTTCTTTGACCATTTTTGCAATGGAATCACCCTCAGATGTTATAACGGGAAGCTTTGCCCATATATAATCCATGACTCTTGTCCTGTAGGCAAACTCTGTTTCAAGTTTATCCTGGTGTATTGAAAGCCCGGCAGAGGACTCCAGAAGGAAATTCTGGCGCATCTCATATGGCACCCATTCATTGAAAAATACAAACTTTTCATATAAATCCAGCTCTTTTGAAAGGTTTATTGCTTCAACGCATTTCTTCATTTCGGGCAGCTTGGGATCAGGATGTTTAACGCCTGTAAAAACAAGTTTAATATCTTTGCGGCTCCTTGTAATCTCCCATATTGCCTTTATAACAGTTATGGGGTCGAGCCAGTTCCATATCCCCCCTCCCCACAGGACGATCATATCTTCATCATTTATACCGGGTATAATTTTCCTGATAGATTCTCCGGTGTGCTTTGGCGGAGCAGAAGGTATCCCGAACGGCACTACGTCTATAAGCTTTTTAAGCGTATTATCATCATCATAGGAATAAGGATTTACCCTCCCCATTGCATTTAGCATCCCGAGCCAGAAACTTCGCTGTTTTTCACTTGCACAGATAAAAAAGTCACCTATTGCTACCTGGAACTTAAGCAGGTCGACATTGGACTTGTCTATCCTGAGGCGCTCTGCGATTTTATCGTTTTTAAACATCTCCAGGCTCTCAAGATTGAATGGATTGTAAAGGTCGACTATTATCCTGCCCTTATAATTTTTTAAAAACGGGAAATAGTGCAGTACATGGCCCTGTATAAGGATAACGTCTGCTGCATCAAGGTATCTCTTCAATGTCCTTGTATTTTTAATATCATAGGTTATATTCCTGATGCCTTCTTTTAGCCCAATGTCAATCCTGTTTGGTGTAGCAAGTATCACATCAGCGTGGGCGGAAATGATTTTTGCAAATTCATAAAAGCGTATTCCCGGCCCTGCCATCTGCTGGCCTATGACATCCTGGCTTATTATAAGGATCCTGTTGAAACCCTTCTTTAATTCTATAATTTCCTCTTCCATCTTTTCTCCTGTCTAAAAATAGAGTAAAACTTAAAATACCGCACAGGATAACTGTGATTACCGGCATTGATAATCATTATATTTTATCCCGGCATTTATGCTGTATTGCTATCCTGCAGGTTTTTGTACCTGCTGATAATAACGGAATTTTTAATTTTAATTATTAGATTATAAAATAAAAACACAAAATTTAAAAAATATGCTTTTACAAGCGGCCACCGCTGGTCTATTGTGGCACCGGACCGAAGCCACTTTATTTCTGCAGGGATGAATTTTTTAAAAAATCCTGCAATGTTGTAATTTATAACTGCGCACCTTATCCTGTTTTTGTGATAGTAATTGTAAAATTTCCCGGAAAATTTTTTTGACGATGCTCCTTCAAAATGCTTTGCAACTGCTTTAAGGTTAATATATGTTTTAAGGCCCAGACGCTGCATCTTCCTGCAATAATCGAGTTCCTCAAAATATACGGGCCTGTACCCTGTATCAAAACTGCCTGCCATTTTAAAAACTTTCAATTTCGCTGCAATTAGCGCGCCTGTTGCATAATCTGCAGTGACAATTTGCCCGTCTTGTTGCATGGGTTCTATAATATGTGAAGTAATATAATTATCATAGACCTTTCCTCCGGCATGCTGGATCGTTTTGCCGTCATAATCATATATCAGCGCCCCGGAAACCCCGCAGTCATTAAAGCTCTCAAATGTTGAAAGCAGTTCTGAAAGCGTATTTTCTTCAAGGAAAAGATCGGGGTTTATGCAGACAAGGTACTCAATGCCATTTAGCCCGGGGTTCTTAGCTGAATATGGATAACTTTGGACCGCATAATTTACAGCAGGGGCAAAACCGGTGTTTTTATTCATTGCAGTTAAGTTAAAATTTGCGCCTTCGGTAAGGCACCCGCCATTGTCCTTTGTAACTGAATAATCTTTTAGTAAGTTATTTATCTTTTGTATTGTATCATCAGATGAATTGTTATCTACTACAGACAGGAACCATTTTTTGTAGCTGGAGGCCAATATTGAGCTTAAGCAGTTCTCTATATAATCGCTGCTGTTATAAGTTACAACCACAATAAGTGTATCAATATTCATTTTTTGCCCAATAATTTCCTTTTAAGCACTTTAAGATATCCATAAAACCTGTAAATAAAACCTTTTTTTACTATTGCTTCAAGCTCGGCAATGCGGCCGTCTTTTTCTTTTATCATTACATCCTGGTTTTCTGATATGGCCTGCAGGTTTTTAAGCGCTTCCTCCCTGTCAAAAGAAAATACAGGTTTTTTGTCGCGGTCAGGAGCAAAAACCGGTAAAGAGGCCCAATGGCACAATTTTTTTGTCGTTTCAATAAAACTGAAATTCTCAAGGCCGTATTTCTGTCCAGCCAGTGCCATCTTTTTAACTTCCTGCCTGTTTGAAGCAAGCTTAAGTATAATCTTTGCGAGGCCGCTGCTGTCGCCTGCTTTGAAAGTATATCCTGCTTTTTCTCTTTGCATTATCTCAGTCAGCTCACAGACATTTGAAGAAAGGACACAAAGGCCGGCCCGCATCCAGTCAAGTATCCTGTTCTTGCTGCCAAACCTGACCTCATAGATATCCTTATCGATATTTATGCCAATATCTGCTTCAAAATAATAATTCGGCACATCCTGGCCCCGTATCCATCCTTTCATTATATAGTTATCTTTATGTCTTGAGCCTTCAATCATTTTCAACAATCGCGGATATGTATATATATCCTGTTCAGGTATTTCACCGCCGGTAGAGACAAATTTAATGGAGGGGTTTTTTTCAAATACAATTTCCAGCGCTTCAAAAAGAGTATCGACATCGGTCCATGTATTATATCCGCCTGTCCATAAAACGACAAAATCATCATTTTTTATGCCGTTAAAACCTCTTATTACATTTTTTTCATGTTTGAAATTGCCTGCCGGCATACCGCAGGGCACACAGCAGGTAAAATCGTAACCTGACGTATGCATATTCAGCCTGCCCACCGCCCCAAGCTCACCAACAAGCGCATATTCCTGACGGGAAGATACGCAGGAAAAAATATCTGCCGATGTTATTATGGAATACTCGCTGTTCCAGTAATGGAAAAGGCAGCCGTCGTCTCCATCCATATAGGCTCTTGCCTGTGCTTCTGCCATTACATGGCCAAAAAGGTCCGCCCAGAACGGAAGTTTCTTTGATGAAGCAAGTTTTGATGCAACATATGACGGATAAAAACTGCAGCCGATTATACAGTCAGGTTCAAAATCCTCCATGATTTTTAAAAGCAGGCCGGCATTTTCAAAGTCCTGTTTTGTCAGGATATTGTATTTAAAGGACAGCTTCCTTGAAGGCTCACTCTGGGAACTGACTGTAAAATCATCTTTACAAGTTGAACTGAAGTTATAGTCATAGGCACTTGGTATTGCATAGTTACAAATACATAGCTGATGTCCCTCAAGCAGGAGAGGCTCAAGAAACTGCCATGTCCTTATGCCTGTGCCATAAACTTTGCGGTCGTTTTCAAACGGCATGGGGCTCATGCCAAGCAGGAATATTTTTTTCAGTTTTAAAGGCGGTTCTTTTACCAACAAAGTTTTTCCTAAAACCCGGTAGATGTAAAAAGCTTTTACGTTTGCTTTGATTTTTTTTTTATTATATATTTAGCAAACCATAAAAACAATAAAATGACCTTCTGACAAAAATGAAAGCCGTAACAATAACTCTTATAATACTTTTTGCAGTAGTTGCTGTATTTTTCTCAGTTGTCCTGATAATGCGGGCAGTTTCAGGACAAAACGGGGACCGGGTTGCAGAAACTGCACAAAGTTCTGCAGATACCATAAGTGAAGGGGCCTCAACTGCAACCACGGAAACTGCTTCCACGGAGACAGTGCCGCCTCTTGAAACAACGGGCCCGACCCAGCCGGATGAAAATATAAGGGAAATACAAATATTCCTGGATGGAGATAAGGACAGCGGGATAGCAATGGGTAAAGCTGCTTATGAACTTGACAGCCCCGATGCGGCTCAGACATATGGCCAGGATTTTTCAAAATTCGGTTTTTTACTTGAATTTGATGCCGGGAACTATAAATTTGACCCGGGTACTAAACACAGCCTTTATGTCTACAGTTACATTCCTGCTTACGGGTGGGAATATTCGATTACTGAAATAACTGTTCCCGGGGAGGAACCTTTATCAAAAACAATTAAGATGTCAGTTGACAGTATTGCAGATAACGAAGTGCTGACAACAGATGGCCTCAAGGAAATTAAAATCTCAGGCTGGGCAGCGGACCTGAGCGTTGCGCAAAATACAGGCATAGCAAAGGTGGAAGTTTACCTTGACGGGCCAAAAAATTTCGGCAAATCCCTGGGGCAGGCGCAGTACGGGCTTGAAAGGGCAGATGTGGGCAATGCAATGGGTAATGCCAACTATAATAACAGCGGCTATTATCTGGCCTTTGACGGAAGCAGTTTTACTCCGGGCTCGACCCATAAAATTTATGTTTATGCCTTTACACCCTCAGGCGCATACCAGTATCTGGTAAGAAACATCATAGTTGAGGGTGAACCGCCTGCAGGCAATGTCCTTGTAAAAGCAGATGCCGCTTTTTTAGAAGGCAAAGTTCAAATAAGCGGTTGGGCAATAAACATGAAATTTATCACTCAGGGTGTGCCAAGAGCCCTTGATATCGAATATATACTTAAAAAAATAGTATTTGTCTCAAACCTGAGGGGCAATGAAGACATCTTCAGCATGAACCTGGACGGCAGTGAGCTTACGCAGCTTACCGATTCCGGCGGCAGGGACCAGTATCCTGCAATAAGCCCGGACGGCAAAAAAATTGCATATTCGGCAGATATAGGGGGCACATGGCAGATAGTAGTGATGAACTGGGACGGGACAGGCAAGAAACAGATTACGTTCGGTCCCGACAGGCACGGTTATCCGTCCTGGTCATTTGACGGCAGGTACATTTTCATTGAAATCTATGTGGAAGGTAACTGGGAACTGTATGTAATGGAAAGTGACGGCAGCAAACTTAAAAGGCTCACAATGAACCCGGGAGTTGAAGACTGGCACCCTAACGCTCATCCTTTTGAGTATAAAGTGCTATATGAAGTGGGCCATACCGGAAATGAGCAGGCTTTTGAAATGAACCTTGACGGTTCCAATATAAGGCAGGTCTCAAAGCCCGGGGTAAGTTGCAGGGTGCCAAAATATTCAATAGACGGCCTGAGGATAGTTTATATGGGCAATTCAGACGGCCGTGAGCAGATATTTACCATGGATTTAAACGGGGAAAATATTATACAGCTTACTGATGCCCCCGAGGGTGCAAGGCTGCCTACTTTTTCACCTGATAATAAATTTATAGTATATAATTCAAGCGGAGCAGCCCAGGAGATAATAATCATGAATACTGACGGTTCAGGAAAGACTCAGCTTACAAATAATCCTGGTGATGACTGGGGCGCTGTATTTATGTACCAGCAAACAAACTAACACAAAACCGCAGCTTAAAATTCTCTTTGTTTTTTATTCGCTGAAGTTCTATCACACACATATGTTGGCTGACAATCAGGGCATTAAAAAAATGGCAGCTTAATTATATTGTATACTCTTTATGAAGGTATTTTTACATTATCTTCCATCTTGAAATAAGCTTCATGTTTGAGCTTTTTCTTAAAAGATACCCGCACAGAGGCGCCCAGCGCAAAACCCAGCCACAGTGTCCAGATTATCTGTCTTGAAAGAAAATAAAATACAAACTCGCTTACCTGCCTGTTTGAATTAAAAATGCCTGATACTATAAAATCTGTCACTGCTCCAGTTGACAATATGAGAAGGATAAAAGGTATTATCCCCGCAACTATTGCTATCCTGTAATCAAAAAAAGTCTTCTCAACCTGCACCCTTGTCATCAGTGATATTACAAGGCCTATGAGAAAACCTATGACTGCCAATACGGCAAGTTTTAAAAAAGCAAAAAACCCTGAGGCAGCGCCGGAAGCTGAAATAATGCCAAGGATATTGTCATAGAATGCATATACCAGATAGTAAAGAAATGCATTTATAAAAGAAAAAATTATTAAAAATAACCTCATAACTCACCCCAAATCCCCAAGGGTTCATAACTGTATTTTACATGATACATTAATTTTGCCGTTAATGCATTATGAAAGCCCCATAAGTGATGCGTAATTTGATGTGCCTGTAGTTGAATAAAACGGTATCCTTTTAATTGCATAGATATTCATGGATCTCACATCTTCGATTCCGCCCTTATACCTTATGGCTCCCCTGTAGCCTATCTGGGGAAGCAGCGGTATATATGAATTTGAATAATTATCAAATGGCCATGCAATAAATACACAGGGTTTTTTAAGGTGGCCCTCTATATCCGCTTTTGATTGTGCAAGCTCAAAATATACCTCATCACCTGAAAGATCCCCGGTCTTTCGGTGTGACACAGTATGAGACTGGAACTCTATTCCATACCGCGACATTGCAGCGACTTCCGGCCATATAAGCATCGGCCTTTCGGGTATATCCGGTTTTCCAAGGTCAAACTCATTTAAGTGCCTGTCTTCGTTAGAATTGCCAATAAGGCCAGTTGCCAGAAAAACTGTCATTTTATAACCATATTTCTGTAATATCGGGAAAGCATAAGCGTACATGCTGTAATAACCGTCATCGGATGTAATAATTACAGGTTTTTCAGGAAGTTTCTTGCCGCTGTCAAGGTAGGCAAGAAGTTCAACAAATGTGATTGTCTTGTAACCCAGCGCCTTAAGCGTCCCGCATAAAAAATCAAACTCGCCTGTGCTTATTTCATAAAGGCCCGAAGGAGACGGCTCAATTCCGTGCAGGGCCACAATTGGTATGACATTTCTTGTAAACGGCCTTTCGCCTGAAACCAGTATTTGTGAGTTACCTGCCTGCATCTCATCAGTGGTATCAGAAGATATATTTAAAAAACAGCTTGCATAAGTATCCTTTACAACGCCCTCTATTATTTTCAGGCTGGCCTTAAAAGTTGCAACTTCTCCTATGGCAAGTTTTGCTACATTCCATGCCTGCTCGCCCTGGTCAAGTATAAACAAATTTGACATGATAAGCTTAACAATTACATTTCCGGCTTCTATCTCACCGGTGTTTTTTACACTTACGATAACATCGACCACATCGCCTGAATAATTTCCCCCGGACCCCCTGGGAATTATCTGGGTCGTTGAATTATCAAATGCCGGATAAAGTGTAACTGTTATTTCAGGGCCCTTGAATGTAAATTGGCCGCTGTCAAAAGTTATATCCATTGACGGAGAAATTACTGCATTATTCTGGACCTGGCTGCTTAAAGCTGCATTGAGGTTATAGACCTTTTTATCGCCAGCCGCCAAATCTCCGATCTTTATACTTGCTTTACCATCTGATATTTCAAAGCCGCTATTTTCTTCAGCATCAACTGCAAGGTCCTCAAGGCCATTAATCTGTACGTTAACATCTTTTGCGTCCATGTTGCCGGTATTTTCAATATTGATTATATAAGATATAGGCGCACCTCTTGATAAATCCTTGGGGACTTCTTCAAGAGTAATCTCTGATGATGAGAAATCCGGGCTGCTTTTTACAATCAGTGTCCTGCCAGAGTCAAATTCATAATTAAAAACGCCCTTTCTGCCTATTATCTTAGACTCTTTATAATAGCTCAGTTTTACATCCGGGCCGGCAATCTCAGTTCCATTATCAAGCGGGCTCTTTACCTTACATTGCAGCTTAAGGCTGCCATCACTGCCTGCCGGCAGGTCACCGATATTAATCAATACGGCGCCATAAGATATCTTATAATCAAGGTCTGCCATTGAAGGCTCCACGACTTCAATATTATCCGGGAGGTATATGCCCATTTTAAGCTCCAGGGCATCAAGCGGTCCTGTATTTTTGTAAAATACTTCAAAACTTACATTCTCACCGGGAGCAACCTGTAAAATATCAGGACCCTTAATATATGTAGTGGCAGTATCAGTAAAATTGGGCTCGTCATAATCCTGCTGTGCCTTAAGCAGAGCCTGCTGCCTGGCAAGCATTTCCCTGTAATCAAAGTATGTGATAACTCCCAGCACGCCAACAACAATTATTATTGCCCCGACTATGCTTAAGCTGACTGCAAGAACTATCTTTTTTGTTTTCCTGTCCATATTTCGAAACTGATTTCTTTATTTACCTGGCATAAAACCATAAAATCATGCCCTGATAATAATTGCTTTGTAATCACTTTGCCGGCTGGTAAATCAAAATACCGGCTTTACAATGGCATGCAAAAATAATTTAGAAAGTGGCACTGTTAATATGCCTATAAATATGCCTATAAACCTAATTATTATAATTATTAAATAGTTTTTCGCAATATATACGTAAACAGGAGCATTTACTTTTATCAGTAAAAAGTTTCTTTGTTTTTGTGTCATAAATAATTAATGGGCCGGCCCGGGTCCTGCCGGGTACCGGCAGCTTTTGTCTACTTCAAATTATGGGCCGTTTGGTTTAAAATTCTAGAAATATGCATTATAAAAACCAGAATAACCTTAATATACTTGTAACCGGCGGAGCCGGTTTTATTGGTTCACATACCTGCGGGAAACTGCTTGAGATGGGCAGCAATGTAATTTGCATTGATAACTTCAATGACTATTATTCGCCTGATATAAAGGAAAGAAACATATCGGTTATAGAAGATAAGTGCCCGGCAGAACCGGATCTGCGTTTCAGGCTTTACAGAAATGATATACTGGACATGCAATCTCTTGAAGCGATTTTTAAAGCTCACAATATAGATATTGTAATACATCTTGCTGCCAGGGCAGGTGTGCGCCCGTCAATTGAAAATGCCCTTCTCTATGAATCAGTTAATGTGCAGGGCACAATAAATCTTCTTGACTGCTGCAGGAAATATGGGGTCAGCAAGTTTGCATTTGCATCTTCCTCGTCAGTTTACGGGGGAAATACAAAAATACCTTTTACAGAAACTGACAATGTCGACCACCCTGTTTCTCCATATGCTGCAACAAAAAAAGCAGGCGAGCTTATCTGTTACTCATACCATCATCTTTTTGGAATATCTGTATTCTGCTACAGGTTTTTTACAGTTTACGGCCCAAGGCAAAGGCCGGAAATGGCAATACACAAATTTACTGCTAAGATTCTTGAGGGCAAACCTATTGATATATACGGGGACGGCAGCTCTTCAAGGGACTATACATATATAGACGACATAACAAATGTAATAACTTCAAATCTTGAAAACATTAAAGGTTATGAGATATTTAACCTTGGTAACTCGAGCCCTGTAAAACTGCTGGACCTTATTAAAATCATAGAAGAAAAAACAGGCAAATCTGCATTATTTGATTTTAAGGATTTTCAGGATGGCGACGTATTTATAACATATGCAGATATATTAAAGGCACAGAAAATGCTAAAATATAATCCGGTCGTTACCATAGACCAGGGCATTCAAAGATTTGTCGAATGGTATATTAAAATGAAGGACTCAGGTAAGTAAAAATAATATGGACAATGGCAGAACCACAATTAAAAACCGCCGGAATAAGACAAAAGGGTTTTCAAATTCATTAAATAATGCCGGTAAAACCTGCAGGGAAAGTAAAGTAAATGAGCCCTACATATCCATCGTAATCCCGGTATATAATGAAGAAGAAAGCCTTGATTTTTTATATGACAAACTGAGTAATGTTCTGGAAAGCCTTGGCAAAACCTATGAAGTCATACTGATCGATGACGGAAGCAGGGACAAGTCATTTATTAAACTTTCTGAAATCCACCGGTTAGATCCGAATTTTAAAATAATCAAATTCAGGCGCAACTTCGGGCAGACACAGGCAATGCGTGCCGGTTTTGAATATTCGAGCGGTGAGATAGTTATTACCCTTGATGCAGACCTCCAGAACGACCCGGGTGACATTCCTGCTATACTTGCAAAAATGGAAGAAGGTTATGATATAGTCAGCGGCTGGAGGAAAAACAGAAAAGATAAGGCAATATCCAGAAAGCTTCCTTCAAAAATTGCAAACAATATGATATCCAAACTTTTTAATGTCCATCTCCATGATTATGGCTGCACCCTTAAAGCATACCGGAAAGATGTGCTTACCAATATTGAACTCTATGGTGAAATGCACCGCTACATACCTGCAGTAGCAAGCTGGATGGGCATAAATGTTGCTGAAATACCAGTGAACCATCACCCCAGGAAATACGGCAAGGCAAAATATGGCATTACCAGGACAATCAGGGTTATACTTGATATGATAACAATTAAATTCCTCCTTACATATTCCAAAAAACCAATGCAGATGTTCGGGCTCGTTGGCGGATTCACAAGCCTTATAGGTGCGGGGCTGGTGATATGGATGCTAATTGAGAGGGTATTTTTTGCACAACCGCTATCGACCAGGCCACTTTTCATTCTTGCAATTTTTATTTTCCTTGTTGGCTTCCAGCTTATAACAATGGGGCTTTTGGGGGAAATAATGATGAGGACATATCATGAAGGCACAGGCAAGCCCACATATGTCATAAAAGAAATACTCGATGAGTAAAAAACCGCCAATTTACACCTTTTTTAAAATATATGACTCATACCGCCGGGGAAAAGAAATATGCAGCTACTTTCCTGTAAAACTCTGGGTAGAAACCACGAACCGCTGCAACCTGTCGTGCGCCCTTTGCCCCAATAGCAAACTAGGCCCCGGGCAGAGAGGTGACATGGATTATGGCCTTTACACAAAAATAATTGACCAGGTCCAGGAAAATGTTTCTGAAATAAACCTTTTTCATAGAGGGGAACCGCTTCTTCACAGCCGGATTATTGAAATGATAAATTATGCCTCACAAAAAAACATCAGGACAAGAATACATACAAACGCAACCCTTTTAAACAGCCAGCTCAATGAAAGAATAATAAAATCAGGCCTGGATTTTATCACATTTTCCCTGGATTCATATATTAAGGATGAATATGAGCGGCTTAAACCCGGTGCAGATTTTGATGAAGTATTGCAGAAAATAGCAGGATTTTTGAGCCTGAAGAAAGAAATGAAAAGTAAAAAGCCCTTTTGCACCATACAGATAATGAATATAAACAGAAAAGATGGCTCCAATAAAAAACAGTTAAAAGATTTCCTTGATAAATTTTTTGGCCTCCCGCTTGACAGAGTCGCCAGAAGGAAACCCCATAACTGGGGCGGGATGCTAAAAGGTGGCGGCGGCAATGATGATTTTACCGGCAACGAAGGCTCCGCCCTGCAGGCAAAAATTACTTCTGCATGCACCTTCCCCTGGTATTCATTGACTGTTTTTTTTGATGGAAAAGTATATCTCTGTCCCCAGGATTTTGGCGGAAGAATCATGGTCGGGGATGCCAATAAAGAAAACCTTAGCAATATATTTAATAATGAAGCAATAAAAAATATAAGGAAAAAGCATGGCAAAAAAGATATACTTGACCTTTATCCCTGTAACAGTTGTGACAGAGTCAGAAGAAACACAGTCGCAAAGGTACCTTCTGAATATCTTGGTTTTTTCAGCAGGAGCATTTTTAATAAGTAAATGATAAATAACTATTATCCTGACAGGAGAATGATATGAAAGCATTTGTCACCGGCGGAACCGGTTTTACCGGGAGCCACCTTATAAAAAGACTTATAAAGGAAGGCCACGAAGTGACTGCGC
>Ga0208047_1000112_pt1 | contig 28527 bp, 31 predicted proteins | sample Kivu_220m_FD_184162 | JGI IMG/M metagenome (GOLD analysis project Ga0208047, IMG submission 184162) | Freshwater microbial communities from Lake Kivu, Western Province, Rwanda to study Microbial Dark Matter (Phase II) - Kivu_220m (SPAdes)... | ecosystem: Environmental > Aquatic > Freshwater >...
TAAAGACGAAGAGATGTATCGTGTGTTTAATATGGGTATCGGTATGGTGGCGATCTGCGGTGGGAAGGAAGCTATGCTGATTAAAATTGCTGTCCCGGAGGCCAGGCAGATCGGTAACGTGGTTAGAACCAACGGCAGCGAGAGAGTGATAATAAAATAAAGGGGGGTCACATGCGCGCTATCCTCAGCGTCTCCAATAAGTCCGGTATAGTAGATTTCGCCAGGCAGTTGCAGGATTTGAAGGTTGATATCTTCAGCACAGGAGGAACTAAAAAATCCCTTTCTGAAGCAGGCTTGAAGATTCACGGCATCTCGGATATCACGGGCTTTCCGGAGATACTCGATGGACGCGTGAAAACGCTCCACCCGGCGGTACACGGCGGCATACTGGCCAGGCGCGACCTGTCGGGGCATATGGACGAGCTGGCGCAGCATAAGATCGAAGCCATCGATCTCATTGTAGTCAACCTCTACCCATTCGTGGAAACCGTCGCCAGGCCGGGCGTAACGCTCGACGATGCCCTGGAGAACATAGATATCGGCGGGCCTACCATGATCCGGGCCGCCGCCAAGAACTTCCCCGCAGTGCTGGTGGTCGTCGATCCGGCGGATTACGATGCGCTCATGGAGAAACTGCGGCAGGGGAAGGTTGACCTGGCATTCCGTAAACAGCTGGCGCAGAAGGCTTTCCAGCACGTAGCTTTGTACGATACAGCCATCTCGCAGTATTTGCTGGAGGGAGAGAGCTTCCCGCAGAACCTGACCATAGCGCTGGAGAAAGCTTATAACCTCAGGTACGGCGAGAATCCGCACCAGGCAGCCGCCCTCTACATTGAAAAGGTGGCGGGGCATAAGCCGTGGGGCATAACGCAGGTAAAACAACACCACGGGCCGGAGCTTTCCTTTAACAATTTCCTCGATATAGACTCGGCCTGGAACGTGGTCAGCGATTTTGAGGAACCCACCGTGGCTATCATCAAGCACACCAATCCCTGCGGCCTTTCCAGTTATAATGATCTGCCCGAAGCTTACCGGCGTGCTTTATCCGGCGATCCCATCGCGGCTTTCGGCGGCATAGTGGCTGTGAACAGGGTGATGGAAATCGACCTGGCCACCGAGATCGACAAGACCCATTACGACGTGATGATAGCGGCGGGATACTCTGAGGAGTCCCTCAAGCTGCTGCAGCGCAAGAAGAACCTGCGCATGCTGTCAATGCCCGCCCGGGAGAAGACGCCCAAAGGCAAGGCCGTTGAGTTCCGGCCTATTAGCGGCGGATTTCTGGCGCAACTTAAAGATTTCTATACCGACGAGGAGTTCAAACCCAGGGTAGTGAGCAAAAGGCAGCCGACCAATAAGGAATGGGACGACCTTTTCTTCGCCTGGAAGGCCGTGAAGCATATCAAGTCCAACGGCATCACCCTGGTCAAGGACCGCACACTGCTGGGCATGGGCGCGGGCCAACCGAGCCGGCTGGTGAGCGCGCAGCTTGCCCTTGAGCGCGCCGGGGACAGGTCCGGGGGCGCCGTCCTGGGGTCGGACGCTTTCATCCCCTTCCCGGATACGGTGGAGCTGGCGGCGGGCGGTGGCGTAACGGCTGTGATCCAGGTCGGCGGCTCGATCAGGGACCAGCAGTCTATCGAGGCGGCGGATAAATTCAATATGGCCATGGTTTTCACCGGCGTGAGGCATTTCAAGCATTAGTTGCCAGGGTGTAAAATAGCCTTGAGAATATGGACATGCTGATAATCAACATCGAGACCCTGGAAGAAGCCAGAAAAAAGCTTGTCGATCCCGCCACCAGGCAGGAAGGCATCGCTGTACTTGGAAAGATACTCGAGATCAAGCAGGCGCACCTGTGGAGGTCGGAGGCCATAGCGCCCTGCTGCGGCAACCTGGGCGGCTTTGCCTGCCAGCTCAATGAGGAAACTACCTTGCTGGAAAAAGCCCTGCCCATGCTGGAAAACGATGACCTCGCAGGCGCTGCCCCGCTGCTGGACAGGCTGTCGCAACTGGTCAGCTTCGGTATGGGGCAGCGCGAAACCCCCGACCTGATACAAAGGTTAATTTCTCCACAACAGCAGGCATAAATTTCACCCTGTCTGCAGCGGTTATTTTAAATGGGTCTTTCAATTACAGAACTGGCAAGTCACGTTGCTGCATTGCCTCCGGATATCAGGCAGGTATCTGACCGTATTTTCTCAGTGGATGAAGCAAACGGAGACTTGAAGCTGCCAGAATCGATGTTGCCCTGGGTGGAACGTCAATTCGGATCAGTCGATAACATCGTACGGCAGCGGATAGTAAAGGTCACCAACCGCATTACTTTTGAAAGTTCTATCTTTAATCCGCTGCGCGCCCTGCGCCCGCACCGCTTTCTACACAAAGGCCAGGCGCGTCCCGGGAGCCTGAGTGAAAACAACAATGGCGATTTTACCGATCCGCTGCATAATACACCCGAAGACCTTTTCGGCAGGGTAAAAGGCAAATACTGTATAACTGCCGGCAACGTGGCTAAATATGAAGGGTTGCATGGGGTAATTGTATTTGACGATCCCGACCCGCTTAAATACGGTTGCAGCCAGGTTGCAGATTACCTTGAGACGGGATGGAGGTGGGCTCAGCAGGCGCATGCGTATGATCCCGCGGCGCTGTATTTTCTTTTTCTGTGGAACTGCAACTTCCGGGCGGGCGCCAGTATACCGCACGGCCACGCGCAGGTGGTGCTGGGACGGCACGCGCATTATGGAAAAGTCGAGCAGTTGCGCCTGGCGGCTTCTGCATACAGGGATCAATATAAGTCCGATTATTTTGACGACCTCTTCCGGGTGCACGAAGCGCTGGGATTGGGGCTGCAGCGGGGGGAAGCCCGCATTCTGGCTTATCTGGCAGCTATCAAGCTGAACGAGGTTATGCTAATGACGCCCGCGCTGACCGATTCATTGAAAGAAAATGCTTACCATGTGCTGGCCTGCTTTCGTGACCGGCTGAACGTGACAGCTTTTAATGCCGGCATCGTTTTCCCGCCGTTGGACGAGTTGACCGGCTGGGAAGGTTTTCCCGTGATTGCAAGGATGGTCGATCGCGGCGATATTAATGATATGTCCTCGGACATAGCGGCGATGGAATTTTACGGCGCCAATGTAGTGAGCAGCGATCCCTTCCAGACGGCTGAGGCGCTTTTCCAGCATATCAAAAGCGATAAAAAACATGAAAAAAGTTCTTAATATAGCCCATCGAGGTTTTACCAGGGATTTCCCCGACAACACGCTGGAATCTTTTCAGGCGGCGCTCGACCTGGGTGTCGACGGAATCGAGCTTGATGTGCAGGAGACGGCGGACGGGGAATTTATCGTTTATCATGATGATGCCATAAACGGAAAGCCCATAGCTGAAATCAAATACGAGAGCCTGTGCGGCGTGGCTGTTCAGGGCAAATATAAATTGCCCACCATGCTGGAGACGTTGGAGCTGCTGGGCGGCAGGACGGGCTTGCTTGTTGAATTGAAGCAGGTCAGGTCGCTGGAAAAATTTCTGGCCATGTTAAGGGCTCATACAGAAGCTGACAGGGTCGCCGTAATATCCTTTAACCGTGATTTGATCGCCGGCCTTGCCCGCCTGGCGCCGGATATCATCCGTGCGGTGATCACGGGTGAAGCCGTAAGCAAGCCGACCATGATTACAGAAGCTACGCATTCCAGCGCCATCGGCGTGAACTGCTCCCATCTCACCGCTGACCTTGTGTCTCAGGCAAACGCGGGAGATGTCAAAGTCTTCGTCTGGGGATGTGCCGGTGAGGAAGACGTGCGCCGGGCTTTGCAATACGATATCGACGGCATCATCTCGGATTTCCCGGATGTGGTGAAAAAGTACCTCGGATAAAGCAGTAGCTGCTTGTCCTGCTGACTGAAAAAAAGGCTTACATGTGTGATTGACTTTTAAGATAGACATCATTATTATTGTTGATGGCATGGTTGGCGCTTTTTGGGGGACATGAGAGGTCTCATTATCTGCCTGTAATTTAGCTGTAAAGAGCGCTTACGTTTAATAATGAAAAAAGCGCAAAATAATTATGCTTTCATTGATGGATCCAATTTGGCATTGGCTATTCAGGAGCTGGGCTGGAAGCTTGATTACCGGAGATTTCGAATTTATCTCAGTGAACACTATGGCGTTGGTCGGGCATATTACTTTATAGGGTATATTGAGGGAAATAATTATTTATATTCGAATCTACAATCCGCCGGTTTTATCCTGATATTCAAGCCAACTTTCAGGTCTGTTGATGGAAAGATCAAAGGGAATTGTGATGCCGAGCTGGTTTTGCAGGCTATGATCGACCTGAATAAATATGAAAAAGCCGTTATTGTGACTGGTGATGGGGACTTCTATTGTCTGGTGAATTACCTGCGGCGAATTTACAAATTAGAATGTGTGCTGGTTCCTGATATGCAAAGATATTCTGCTTTACTTAAGAGGGCGGGCGCGAAACAGATAGCTTTTATGAATGGTTTACGTAAAAAGCTTGAGTATAAAAGAAAAGAACCCCATGAGGACGGAACCTCATAGGGGGCTTTTCGTCGTGATTCTGTAATTATATTACCGGGCTTGATTGGGTCTGTCAAATGTTGGAGGTGATTTTTACCGGAGTATTTAGGTTCTCTGAGGTCTTATATCCGGTGAAATAAATATTATCGCTAGTGACTTTAGGGATATCCAAATTGTGTAAAGAATTTTACGCACGTATTCGAGAGAAGGACAGCGTTTGCGTTTGGCGGATTTATCCATGGATATAGAATATATTGCACATTATATAGGTCGTGATAGAAGACCTCAAAGTGTGCGGGAACATCTTGGAGAGGTTGCTAGCCTTTCAAGCGTATTTGCAGACAAGATCAGGCTGCCTTCATTTGGGAAATTGGCGGGCTTTTTACATGATTTTGGCAAATATGGCAAGCAATTCCAGGATTATATAAGAAGCGCGGAGGGACAAATCGATCCTAACACAAATAATATACCTATTAATGAACTGAAAGGTAAAGTTGATCATTCCTCGGCCGGTGCGCAGTTGGTGTGGGAAACTATGGAAAATAGCGATGCTATAGCTAGGTTATGTGCACAGGTTTTAGTGCTTTGTGTTGCCTCTCACCATTCAGGTTTGATCGATTGCCTCGCTCCCGATGGAAAGGACAAATTCAATAAACGAATGGCGAAAAACAAAGAAGAAACACATTTGGATGAAGTACGTGAAGTAGCAGACAAAGATATCCGTATAGAAATCACGAATTTACTTCAATCACCAGAGCTTATAAATGAAGTAAAAGAACAACTTAAGCGGCTCTTTGCTGAAGAACCATCATTACAAATTCGCGAATTTTACTGCGGCATATTGGTTCGTTTTCTCTTCAGTGCCTTGATTGATGCTGATCGTCTGAGTGCTGCGGGTCGCAGTGCAGAAATGGGCTCTCGTAAGGCCGGGATTCCTATATGGGATGACCTGATTGAGAAATTTGAGAGATATATCAATAGTATAAAACCGAAAAATAAAGTAGATGAAATTCGCTCAGAAGTTTCAATGGCCTGTCGTGAATTTGCTTTCCGGGAGAAAGGATTATATCGACTCACAGTTCCTACCGGAGGCGGCAAGACGCTCTCTAGCCTGCGCTTTGGCCTACATCACGCCGCCCATCACAAGATGGAACATATTATTTATGTAATTCCTTATACATCGATTATTGATCAGAATGCAGAAGTTGCGCGCACAGTACTGGAAGAAGCAAATGGGGAAAATACCTTGCTTATTTTGGAGCATCATTCAAACCTAACACCTGAGAAAGAAACCTGGCAAAATCAACTCCTGTCGGAAAATTGGGATGCCCCGATTATATTTACAACGATGGTACAGTTCCTGGAAACGCTTTTCGTAGGGGGTACTCGCGGAGTACGCCGAATGCATCAACTAGCAAATTCTGTAATTATCTTTGATGAGATTCAAACGCTTCCTATCAAGACAGTGCATCTGTTTAACAATGCCGTTAATTTTCTGGTTAAAGGATGCGGTTCAACGATTGTATTTTGCACAGCTACTCAACCACTTCTAGATCGTGTTGATAAGGAGAAGGGAGCTGCAATATTATCCGCGGAATCGGAAATAGCCCCACATCCACATGAGCTTTTCAAGGCATTACGCCGTGTAAACGTAATTGATGCTCGGAAAACTGGCGGATGGACGGAAGATGAAATTGCCAAATTGGCGGTCAATGAAGCTAAAGAAACTGGCAGCGTACTGATAGTGGTGAATACAAAGGCATCAGCACAAAGACTGTATGAGCTTTGCAGACAGCATACGGACGCTGTTTATCATTTGAGCACTAATATGTGCCCTGCACACAGGATGAAAGTCATAAAGAAACTCAAGAAAAGATTAAACCCAATGAATTCGGAGTCATCGCCCCTTATCTGTGTCAGTACTCAGCTCATCGAGGCTGGCGTCGACCTTGACTTTGGATCGGTCATCCGTTATATGGCTGGATTGGACTCCATTGGTCAGGCAGCAGGGCGCTGTAATCGAAACGGTAGCTGTCCCTATGGCAATGTTTTTATTGTGAATCCTGCACAAGAATCATTGGGCAGGCTACCTGAGATTGAAAATGCCAGAAAAGATGCCGAACGGGTGCTGCGCGAATTTGGTCAAGCACCTAATGCATTTGATAATGATTTGTTAAGTCCTCGAACCATGGGGCTATATTACAAATATTACTTTTTTAATCGGGCAAGCGAGATGGTTTACCCAATTAAGTCAATATCTATTGGACACGATGATAATCTGCTTTCCCTGTTATCTGGAAATCAGCTTGCTGTGGCGGCTTACCACCGCTCCAATAAATCTATGCCAGCGCTTTCACTTAAGCAATCTTTCAAATCGGCGGGAGACGTCTTCGAGGTGATTGATACCCCGGCAGATGGAGTGATAGTCCCCTATAGTGAAGAGGGAAGAAGCATAATCACGAAATTATGTGCATCTGGGGACCCTGAGGAGATAAGGAAACTGTTAAGAAAATCCCAGCGTTATTCGGTCAATATGTATTCTAATATGTTTGCTAAACTCGCCAATTCAGGTTTTATTCACGAAACCCAGAAAGAAAGTGGCATATATTATCTTGATGAGTTGCATTACAGCATGGATACAGGAGTTGTTTTCGATAAGACAGAACTAATGGATTTTCTCAACGTATAAATGGGGAGGGATAATGGAAAATCGAGTTGAATTCAGTGTTTCTGGACGGTTTGCGCTTTTTACCGATCCCATAACAAAAATAGGAGGAGAAAAGTGCTCTTATCATGTCCCTACATATGAAGCGCTTGGTCTGAACCCCTATGGCTGGACAGAACAGGTTAGGATGGTCTGACGGGTTTCCTCCTTATTCTGGTGTACCAGGTTTTCATACCACACAGGCGACCGGTAGCCAAGTGATGAATGCAATCGCTTGAGATTATAGACTTCTTCGATAAAATAGGGAAGCCTGGTCCCTACGTCAGTTAATGTCTCGTACTCGTACAGATACACCTCCTCGTGTTTTAGTGTTTTGAAGAAACTCTCCATGGTTGCGTTTTCATAGGGATTGCCTTTCCCCGACATGCTGATCTGAAAGCCGTGTTTCTGAAGCGCCCCGGTATACTCAAGAGAAGCGTATTGCACACCCCTGTCTGAGTGGTGGATGACGCCTTGCCCCGGCTTGCGGTCAGCTATGGCCATTTGCAATGCTTCCAGCACAAGCGCAGTATCCATACTCCGCGATATGGCATAGCCTATCACCTTGCGTGAAAAAACGTCCAGTATGGCTGCCAGGTAGACAAACCCATAGCGAATGCGGATATAGGTGATATCTGCTATCCATACCTGGTTGATGCCTGTGATACGCTTGTCCTTGATCAGGTTCTTGTATACGGGCAATCCGTGCTTGCTGTCAGTGGTCCTGACCCATTTGCGCCTGGCCTGGCACAACAGGTCGCTTTCCCCCATGAGGCGCAGCACCTTCTTGTGATTTACAACGTAACCATCGTAGTGCAGCTGATAGGTAACCCGCCGATAGCCATAACGGGGAAAGTCTATGCAAACGGCCTCTATTCTGTCACGGATATCCAAATCCGCTTTCGTAACCAAAGGATCGGGCTCTTTAGGCTGGTAATAATAGCTGCTTCTGGCCAGTTCCATCAGCGCGCATCCCTTGACGGTTTTGAGCTTATGTCCATGTTGCTTGATGACTTTCCGTTTTTGCCTTGCAGGCTGAGCTTGTGCTGATACGCCTTTTTTAAAAATTCATTCTCCAGGGTAAGCTTGCCCACCAGCCTCTCCAGCTTCTCGATCCTGTCCTGCAGTGCCGCTTCCTTTACCGGCTCATTATCCAATTTCCCCAGGCTGTATTGCTTTTTCCAGTGATACAGCAGGCTGGGTGCTATCTCATAGCGGCGGCACAGCTGAGCCGGACGGCTGGCGCCGCTGATGAGCTCCTCGATTATCTGCCGTTTTAATTCGTTGCTGAATCCTCTACGTTCTTTCATGGCAAGATCCTTTTTAACCTCCATTATAGATTATTGCGGATCCCGCCAACCTTCCTAACCCTAAATGTCCAGTTTCAGGGGTTCAGACCAGCTTAAGGGCATCGCCAAGTCAATATATTGGAAGCCGACTTTCATCTGGGTTATTGACAAAGTGAGGGTCTTAAACCCTATACGGACGCAATCGAAAAGCGTCAAGCCTGTAAACTATTCTGGTGTATATCCAAGTATGAGAGATCCGAAAAAGAAAAAGGAGGAGACACTGCATACACTTTCCATTTATACATATCTGACGGATGTAAACTACCAGGTACAGGCTCATATAGAGTGGAACCCGTTGCGGATTGATATGGAAAAAGATCGTGTTGATGGCAAGCACTATGAAATAGCAAAACGCATGATTGAGCGTGGAGGCCGCCGGGATATATTCCTCGGTTCCCGGGAATGCCAGGGCTATGTGGAACCATGTAGTTTTGGTGAAGGAAAAGGATATTACGACCACGCTGGTGAATTAGCCTTCGGGCTGCTGTTCCATGGATTTGATTACCCTGATGAAACAGGTATTAACGAGCTACATAGTAGGTTCTGGCGACCGATTATGGTGGATGGGGGTATTTCATTTCCACGCCCAGAGGAATGCCAGATACGCAAATATGTCCGAGAAATGATCCCCAATCCACCTAAATCATCTGGATATGATGAAGGAGTTTTCGCATCCTGCAATACCTGTAGCTATGATGGCAAATTTGACTTAGCGGATTTGTAAAAGGAGGATTTTCGATGAGTTGGATGGAGAAACTTTATCGGACATATATTAATAATGCGATTCATATCGGAGACGTCAATGATAAAATCCCTTTATTACCTATAGGTCATACGACACAAAAGGGAACTCATATTCAAATAACTCTTGATAGCCAAGGGGAATTTATTCAAGCATCTATTGTTAGTGAAGGTGAGGCACGCACAATAATACCTGCAACAGAAGAATCAATGGGCCGAACTAGTGGTGAGGCGCCTCATCCTCTATGTGACAAACTACAGTACATCGCCGCTGATTATCAGTTGTATGGAGGTGAAAAACCACCATATTATAAGGCATACATGGAGCAACTTTCGCACTGGTGTAATTCGCCCTTCTGCCATCCCAAAATAGAGGCAGTTTTGAAATACATTAGAATTGGTCGTGTAATAGAAGATCTCATTTCCGAGGGGCTACTTTATATTGATGCGGATGGGAAGCTGCTCAAGACATGGAATGGTCCATCCGATAAAATGCCTGAGATTTTCAATGCTACAAAAAAAGTCGGTGGACCCGCTGAAGCCTTCATTCGTTGGTCTGTTGAAGTTCCTAGCGATCCACAATCAGACCTTTGGACCGATCCTGCTATCTGGAAAAGTTGGATGGATTATTATGCCAGCACAAAAAAGAGAAAGGGACTCTGCTATATAACCGGAGAAGATTTATTAATTGCCGACCAACATCCCCGTAAAATCCGGCATGATGGAGATGGCGCAAAACTTATTTCTTCCAATGACAATGATGGTTTCACTTTTCGCGGTCGCTTTACCGATGCTGATGAAGCTTGTGGCATTGGCTATGAAGTAACTCAGAAAGCCCACAATGCCCTACGCTGGCTCATTGCAAGGCAGGGATATCGCGACGATAGTCAGGCTATTGTTGCTTGGGCTCCATCTGGTTCTGCAATCCCGAAACCACTATCAAGTACTCAAGAACTTCTTTCAATAGACTCCACAGATGGGACACAAATAGGTTATACCGCACAGGAAATTGGCATTCAGCTATCTAAATTGATTGCTGGGTATTCGATTCAGCTTGGAAAAACAGATGACATTATAGTAATGGCAATGGATTCAGCCACTCCGGGGCGTATAGCAGTAAGGTTTTATCGTGAATTACCCGGTTCGGAATACCTGGCGAGAATAAGCAGATGGCACGATCCAGATACGGGTTGTACTTGGCAGCGGACACTTTTTAGAAATAAAAAGCCCGTTGTTTTCATCGGTGCGCCCACTCCTCGTGATATTGCGGAGATGGCCTATGGCAAGAGCTTAAATGATAAATTGCGCTTGTCCACTGTAGAGCGATTATTACCCTGCATCGTTGACGGTGCTCCGCTTCCGCGGGATATTGTTGAGTCCTGCGTGCGCCAGGCATGTAACCGAATCTCAATGGAAAGCTGGGAGTGGGAAAAAGCGCTAAGCACAGCTTGTGCGCTTTTCAGATATTATTACAGGGAAAGGAGGTACTCGATGGCATTAGACCGCGAAAGAAAAACCAGGGATTACCTTTATGGTAGGCTATTAGCGCTAGCGGAAAAAGTGGAGGGAACTGCACTCAATGTGGCTGGCGAGGGGCGGGAAACAAATGCCGCCCGCCTGATGCAACGCTTTGCCGACAGACCTTACTCAACATGGTTGACGATTGAAACTTCTCTATCTCCCTACAAGGTACGACTGCGGGCAAAAAGGCCAGGTTTTCTTTGGAATATGGAAAGAGAAATGGATGCAGTTGTCAACAATTTTGATGCCGATGAATTCATTTCAGATCGGCGCCTGACGGGAGAATTCCTACTTGGCTATCATTGCCAGAGGAATGATCTTTGGAGCAAGAAACAAGATCTGGGAGACGCAGATGAGGACGACCAGCAGGACGTGGCAGATTAGTCAATTAAAGAAAATAATAAGGAGATGCAATTATGACTATATCAAACAAAATTGATTTTGCCGTAATTTTGAGTGTGAAAGATGCTAATCCAAATGGTGATCCGCTGAATGGCAACAGACCTCGCGTCAACTATGATGGCCTGGGGGAGATCTCGGACGTTTGCATCAAACGAAAAATGCGTGACCGTCTTATGGAAATGGGTCAGAAAATTTTCGTTCAATCTGATGACAATAGAGTGGATAGTCACCCTAATCTCCGCTCACGTGCAGACGCAGTTTTATCAGGGAAATCAAAGGCGGAAGATAAGGCTCGTCTTGCCTGCGAAACATGGTTTGATGTCAGGGCTTTCGGGCAACTCTTCGCTTTCAAAGCGGCTACCGGGAAAAAAGGCTCAGAGAAAGGTGGTACAGAAGGGAAAGATGATAAAGGGGTATCTATTGGTATACGGGGTCCCGTATCAATCCATTCGGCATTCAGCATTAGCCCGGTAAGCATAAGTAGCATTCAAATTACTAAAAGCGTAAGCAGCGAAGGCGATGGCAAGAACCGTGGCTCTGATACCATGGGTATGAAGCATCGAGTTGACCAAGGTATTTATCTTTTCCAGGGCAGTATCAACCCACAGTTAGCTCAGAAAACAGGTTTCAGCGTGGCAGATGCCGCGGCTATTAAAGCCGTATTACCGCGCCTTTTTGAAAATGATGCATCTTCGGCGCGTCCTGATGGTAGTATGGAAATTTTAAAAGTCATTTGGTGGCAGCATAATTGTCCTAATGGGCAAGCGTCATCTGCAAAGGTGCATCGAAGTTTGCATGTACTGCCTAGGTCTGATGGTACAATCGATATTCAGTTGGATGAAATAGCCGGACTTAAGCCTGAAATCATTGAGGGTTATTAGTTTAATATATGTATTCCGAAGATGAGCTTCTCCCCATCTCGGCTCTTCAGCATCTGGCTTTCTGTGAACGACAGGCTGCGCTCATACACATAGAAAACCTGTGGGATGAAAACGTACTGACGGCCGAAGGGCATATCCTTCACGCGAAGACGCATTCTGAAGAGTCGGAGACAGTCAGCAATACGCGTATCAGCCGGGGACTGCGTTTGCGATCGTTAAGGCTGGGCCTGGTGGGTGTGGCTGATGTCGTCGAGTTTCACAGGGTGGAAGTGCCTTCAAAAAAGGTGGACTGCACGCGGCTGCCAAACCTGAATGGATGGTGGAAACCTTTTATTGTGGAATACAAGCACGGCAGCCCCAAGCCTGAGATGATAGATGATGTGCAGCTATGCGCCCAGGCTATGTGCCTTGAGGAGATGATGAACATTACAGTGACATCATCATCGTTCTTTTATGGACGTCCACGAAGACGGCACATTGTAAATCTCAGCCAGGAGTTGAGGCAAAAAACCACTGACCTGGCTCTACAGTTACATGAAATGGTTAAAAAGGGTATCACTCCTGCGCCTGATTATACTCAGAAATGCCGACGCTGTTCATTGCTGGACAGTTGTTTACCCAAAACTGCTCGGACCAAACAAAAAGTCTCCGCTTACCTGCATAATGCTATTTATGAGGAAATTTCTTGAAACGGTTACTTAATACCTTATACGTGACCACGCCCGGAAGCTACCTGTCCCGCGATGGTGAGACAGTTCTTGTAACAGTTGAAAGAGAAGTTAAATTACAGATTCCTATTCATATGCTGGGCGCCATCCTTTGCTTTGGACCTGTAAATTGCACACAGCCGTTGCTGGCCTTATGTGCAGACAGACATGTCAGCGTGGCATTCTATTCCATGAACGGACGTTTTCAATCCCGCCTCGAAGGCCCTGTTTCCGGCAATGTGTTGCTTAGAATGGAGCAGTACAGGCGCGCTGAAAACCAGGATTCTGCCGCTGCTATAGCCCGCAATATAGTAATGGCTAAAATAGCTAATTCACGTACGGTTATAATGCGCGCAGCTCGTGACAATACACAACCGGATATCAGTGCAAAATTAAGGCAGGCTGTCGATAACCTGGCAAAACACCTTGCTGCATTGGAAGAAAGGATGCCTCTAGAGGAAATTCGCGGGCATGAGGGAGATGCTGCGCATACTTATTTCTCCGTGTTCGACCACCTGGTTACGAATCAGAAAGAAAGTTTTACTTTTAGCGAAAGGAACAGACGGCCGCCGCTGGATAATATAAATGCCTTGCTTTCATTTGTTTATGTGGTCCTTGCTAATGATGTGTCTTCTGCCCTCGAGGGTGTCGGCCTGGACCCTGCTGTAGGTTATCTCCATAGCGTCAGGCCCGGCCGCCACGGCTTAGCTCTTGATATTCTGGAAGAATTTCGAGCCTACTTTGCTGATCGCATGGTAGTTAGCCTGATTAATCTGAGGCAGGTGCAGCCGGCTGGATTCACAAAAACAGAATCCGGCGCGGTGGTAATGGATGATGAAACACGTAAGATCGTGCTTACCGAATACCAGAAAAGGAAGATTGAAGAGATAAACCATCCTTATCTTAAAGAAAAAGTAGCAGCTGGCCTGCTTCCCCATGCACAGGCAATGTTGCTGGCGCGTTATCTCAGGGGCGATATCGATGGATATCCTCCATTTATATTCCGTTAACAAAATTCAGCTCTTTAACAATTGAATAGTCAACTTTATATATCTGAATAAGGGGGCATTATCTATGTTAGTATTGATAACCTATGATGTTGCCACAGATTCTGCGCAGGGGCAGAAGAGATTGCGGAATGTGGCTCGAATATGTGAGAACTACGGCCAACGGGTTCAGAAATCTGTTTTTGAGTGCGTGGTCGAACCGGCCATGTGGACTCTGCTGAGGCAACGGCTCATTGAATCTGTAGATTTGAAACAGGATAGCCTTCGTTTTTACTTCCTGGGTAAGAACTGGAAACCCCGGATAGAGCACATTGGAGCAGGGCAAACCTATGATCCCGAAGGACCTTTAATTACCTGATCAGGCGCGTACCTGTAGCAGGGTATGGTTTAGCTATGAAGTTGGCGAGCTTCATTTCTCCTTGAATCGTTATTCGCTAAATATGGTCTCCATTGATTGATAAATTTTGCGGAATAAAAGTTTACATTCAGGAGACAGTCGCCCCCCGCGCGGGGGCGTGGATTGAAACATTCAACCCTCTGACAATAAAATCATCTAATGCCCAGTCGCCCCCCGCGCGGGGGCGTGGATTGAAACAGCTCACCGGAACCGATGAAGATTTGCAGCGTTTGTCGCCCCCCGCGCGGGGGCGTGGATTGAAACATGTTCGCCTGGGAAATAGCGCGGGAGAGAGACAGTCGCCCCCCGCGCGGGGGCGTGGATTGAAACGCAGCATTCCTTTTTTGTATACCAACCGGCATGTTGTCGCCCCCCGCGCGGGGGCGTGGATTGAAACATTTTAGGTCGAATCAATATTACTATGACCTAACAAGTCGCCCCCCGCGCGGGGGCGTGGATTGAAACGGCTCCCAGAAGGTTATCCAGATATGGCATAGTCGTCGCCCCCCGCGCGGGGGCGTGGATTGAAACATTTTAGGTCGAATCAATATTACTATGACCTAACGTCGCCCCCCGCGCGGGGGCGTGGATTGAAACATTTTTTCTCCGATCTCTGCAACCGATCGATTTCTGTCGCCCCCCGCGCGGGGGCGTGGATTGAAACTTTTTCGGTATCTCGATGTAGGCTTCTTTATATTGGTCGCCCCCCGCGTGGGGGCGTGGATTGAAACAACCCTGCCTCGTTCATGTCCAAGGTCAGACAGGCCGGTCGCCCCCAGCGCGGGGGCGTGGATTGAAACTATAATGTATGGAATTATGTCCGTATCAACAGCAAGGTCGCCCCCACGCGCAGAGCTGTAAATTGCATCTACAACCTTGTTAAAATTGCTATTATAAGAAGATTTAAATAAAATTTATCCTAATCGGGAATATAAATAATTGTGAAAAACTTAAGCGAAATTACACATCTATTGAATACAGCTAAGACTGAACTTCGCCGACGTTATGGTGTGAAGGAAATTGGTGTATTCGGATCATATGTTACTGGCAAACAGAACAGACGCAGTGACCTCGATATTCTGGTTGAGTTCACCAGGCCTGTCGGCCTGTTTGAGTTCATAAGGCTTGAAAATCATTTATGTGATATTACAGGTTTGAAAGTTGACCTTGTTATGCGATATGCCCTGAAACCCAAAATCGACGCTAACATACTGCGCGAAGTACAATTCGTATGAAAAAGCAGCATCTTGAGCATAATTTGAATGACCTGGCTGCGTATTAACTAAATTCATATAGATAATATACGGAAGCATCAGTGAACTATTCAATTTACGACCAACTTAAATCCTTCATCCTTCCCGTTACAGTATTGCTGGTAGTACCTGTAACATTCCTTTGGGCTACTGCCGGCTTCCGGCTGGGCTGGGGAATGGGGCTTCCCTGGGACGCTGTATTCGTAATCGCGGGCGCCGTTTTGATGGGCTGCGGCCTGTACCTGATGTCTTATACCATCCATCTTTTCATCAACATCGGCAAGGGCACGCTGGCGCCATGGTCGCCGACCAAACACCTGGTTGTCCTCGGGCCGTATAAATATGTGCGCAATCCCATGATCAGCGGCGTGCTGATGACTTTGCTGGGCGAGGCAGCAGTTGCAGGATCAATGCTGATATTCGGCTGGTTTATCTGCTTCTACCTGATCAATTATATCTACTTTATATCTTCCGAGGAGCCCGGGCTGGAGCAGCGGTTCGGAGAGGAATACCTGCTGTACAAGAAAAATGTGCCGCGCTGGATACCGAGATTGAAACCGTGGCTGGGTTAAGCCAAATATGTTAAAAGGACGATTCGCCAAATGCCTGTTAATAAGTCTGACTCTTTCTCTTTTTATTCGCACCTTGTTGGAGCAATCGCGGCCACGGCCGGTTACGGGATATTGCTGTACTTCTCGTGGGGCTCATTGCCCCTTGTAATTGTATCCAGCATATATAGCCTGAGCACTATTTTCCTGTTTGTCAGCAGTACGGTTTATCACGGCTTGAAGACGGACGAAAATACGGCCAGCAAGCTGCGTAAACTGGATCATATAGCCATATTTTTTATGATCGCCGGCACATACACGCCGTTATGTTACATTTACCTCGACGGCTATATGCGCTGGGGAATCATTGCCGCTCAATGGCTGCTGGTAATACTCGGCTTCTGGTTGAAAATCTTCTATGTTCAGGCGCCGCGGTGGTTGACTGTGGCAATCTATGTTCTGATGGGCTGGATGGCGCTGATACCGCTTCAACAGCTCGTTGAAGCCATGTCGCCGCATTCGCTATTTTTACTGGTTGCAGGGGGCGTTGCCTATACTGTCGGCGGGATAGTCTATGCAGTTAAAAAACCCGATCCCTGCCCGGGTATCTTCGGCTTTCATGATATTTTCCACCTCTGGATACTGCTCGGCGCCGTTTTACACTACCTGGTGGTGTACGGCGCTGTCATTGCAGTGTCGTGACGTCGAACGGTATCATCTGTCCGTCGGGTGTATAGTCATAGAAGCCTTTGCCCACTTTGCGCCCCAGCCTGCCCGCCTTCACCATTTTTTCTATCAGGTCATAGCTAACCAGGTCTATCCCGCCAAGCTCCCGGTACTGCTTGCGTGCCCGCAGGGAAACATCCAGCCCCGAGTTATCGGCGATCTGGAAGGGCCCGATGTTCCAGTTGAAGCCGTAGTGCATGCCCTGATCGATATCCTCGACAGTGGCAATACCCTGCTCAACGAGTGACAGCGCCTCGCGGAAAGCAGCTCCATTGACCCGGTTCATAATAAATCCGGGAATCTCTTTCATAACCTTAACGGGGTACTTGCCCAAGGATTTAACGAAATCAACAGACTTGTTAAACACAGAAATTGAAGTCTTCTCGCCCTTGATCACCTCTACCAGTTGCATGATGGGCACCGGGCCGAAGAAGTGCAGGCCCACTATCCTTTCTGGATGCGCGGTACCTTCTGCAAGCACGGTGATGGGAATGGTAGATGTGTTGGAGGCGATAATGGTTTTCACGGGGCATCTGGCGTCCAGGTCTTTGAAAAGCTCGTTCTTCAGCTGCCTGTCTTCGTAGATGCCTTCTATAATCCACTGGCATTGAGGAGCGATCGAGAGGTCCTTGACCACATGGATTCTATCCTGCACAGTCTTGGCGCCGTCTATTATCTTTTTCTTGGCAGCCAGCTTTTCGGTCGACCATTTGACCTGCTGCATCGTCTGTGCAACTGCTTCGGGATTGACATCCTGCAGATATACCGTGTAGCCGCTCTGGGCTGCAACCTGGGCAATGCCGCCACCCATGAACCCTGCGCCGATGACAAGAACACTGTCCATAGTTTTCTCCTTTTTCGAGCGTAATTTGTTAATAAGGCGACCAATTATTGTACGTGTTATTCCGCTCCATGACAAGAACGGCTGACGGATATATAATTCATACAATTTAACGCATATCGTGAATCTGTTTAAGGGAGTTGTTCGTGAGCAGCTTTGAAAGGAAGGAAAAGAACCTGCTTTATACATTTCTCGTATTCGCGGTACTCTATGTCCTTATCATACCTATCAGCAAAGTCATACCGGGGCTTTACGTGCTCAAAGATATCCCGGATGTGATCCTCGCCGTCCTGGCACTGACGGCTATCACGGATATCAGGGGCCAGGTTCTTTTCATTACGTACATTCTCTGTGCCATGGCAGGGCTGGCGCTGGACCTGCCGATACAGAACGCTTTTATGATAGGCCTGGCATTGTTCCTCCTGGCTCATACAGGCTATATCATTGTCTTTGCGCGTGATTTTAAGTGGCAGCGTGGAAGGGTGTGGTTGATAGTCATACTTGTGTTGTATGCAGCCGTCATGGCCGTTGTCATGTTACCCTTCCTGGGCGGCATGTTATTCCCGGTTTATGCCTATATGGCTGTCGTGATTACGATGGTGGTCATGGCTGCCTTGAGGCAATCTTCCGGCCGCTGTGTCCTGTGCGGAGCACTCCTTTTTCTGGTATCGGATTCGGCGCTGGCAGTTAACAAATTCTTGATGCCTTTACCCTACGCAGACTATATCGTGATGGTTACATATTACGGGGCGCAGTTCCTCATCCTTTTCGGTTTTCTCAGGGAGAAGTACCGGCGGAGCGCCTGAACCGCCCTTTGGTATATAATATCCTGCTGTATACTGTTTCGGAGGTTTCCCCATGGCTGCTATTGAATGGACCGTTGATGAAAATATCGCCGTACTGATGATGAACAGCGGCGAGAATCGCTTTAATGTAAAGTTCTGCACAGAGATGATGTCCGCTCTGGACGAGATAGAGAAAAAAACCAGTGTTAATGCCCTGGTTGTATCCTCCGGCCACGAGAAAATCTGGTCCAACGGTATGGATCTCGACTGGCTGATGCCCGCAATAACCGCCAAAGACCCGGACGTGGAGAAATTTTTCAACCTCCAGGATCAGATGATGAAGCGGATGCTGTTCTATCCCATGATTACAGTGGCGGCCCTCAGCGGCCATGCCTTTGCCTCCGGAGCGATATTTTCCTGCTGTTTCGATTTCCGCTTTATGCGCTCCGACCGCGGCTTCCTGTGCTTCCCCGAGGTCGATCTCAATATACCCTTCCTCCCCTATATGACCGCCCTGATCAAGAAAACCATGCCCATGCACCTGGTGGAGGAAGGTGAGTTTACGGGCAAGCGATTCACAGCCGCAGAGCTGGAAAAATTCCACGTTATCCGCAAGGCCTGCGCCATGGAAGAACTCATGAAAGAGGCAACCGGATTTGCCAAAAGCCTCAATAAAGGCAGGTGGATTATTTCCGAGATGAAAAAAGTCCTGCGCAAGGATATCGGCTACCTGATGGACCACGCCGCCGATGACAGGCCCAAGCTGGATTCAAGTAATGTACCCATAAAATAGACCTGATTCTTCAGAAAGGTGTGTAAGCAAGTTGAAAAGACTGGATATCATCATACTTTTGTTTGCGGTTATCCTTCCGGCATCGGTAATTATTAATTTTTCAGGTTGTGTCGACCCTCAACAAGCAGCGTTTGAAGCGGCGGGCAAAGCCGTGGTCAGGATCTACTGCAACGACGCCATGGGCAACGGGGTTGTCTTCGATGATAAAGGGCTCGTTTTAACCAACACTCGCGTTATTGCCAATTGCAAAAACATTAAAGTTAAGCTGAGCACCGGGCAGGAATATGACGGCAAAGTCGTGTGTAAAAGCACGAATACAGATATAGCCGTGATCGAAATTGATGCCGACCCCGGTGTTACCAAAGCAGCGCTTGGTGACTCGGACAATGCATTGCCGGGGAGCCCGGTTGCCATTATCGGATACTCGCAGAAACTAATGGAAAAACCTGCTGTTTTGAAGGGACTGGTCACAGCAGCAGGCCTGATCAAGGGTGTCAACTATGTGGAAACGGATATGGTAATCAATACGGAGAGCAGCGGGAGCCCTATCGTCAATAGTACAGGCGAGGTGATAGGCATTGTCGGATGGGAGCACGGGGCCGCTGAGGGAGCAGGCGCCGCCGTGGCGACAAATCAGATCAAAGCGTTGCTGGTTTCCATGAAAGAGGCGCAATCTAATATGCTGTTGATTACGGAAACCACCCCGCCCATTATTTATTCCGATTACGCCATTTTCTCTTGGAAAACCAATAGACCCTCCACAAGCCAGGTCGAATACGGATTAACGCAAACGTACGGGACGTTCACCACGCTCGATGTCAAGCTACTGGATAAGCACACGGTGGTGGTCAATAGTCTAAAACCATCGACGAAGTATTATTTCAGATTGAAGTCGCAGGATGCTTGCGGCAGTGAAATTATCTCGGCTGGAGATAATGAATTCCTCACCAAACCCCCTCAAGCAGCTCCTCTTCCTGCTCCGCAGATCGTGGATTTCAGCATCCTTGATTTGAGCGGCAGTGACGCCACGGTGAGATGCATCAGTGACCAGCCTACTACCCTTCAAATCCAGTATGGAACGGAGAAAACAGATAAACCGTTCAATAAGCCGGACACCAAGCTGGCTATTGAACATTCCATGCATCTTGAGAAGCTGCAACCGGATACAACTTATTACATAGATGTCACGCTGACAAATTCCCAGAGTAAAACATCGCATCAGCTCAATCTGTCATTTATTACTCCGCCCCTGGCGCCGTCATGCGTCGGTATGGGCTGCGAAGCTCCCAGTTTCAACCTCAAGACACTGGATAATTTACCCTTCACGTCCAACGAAATCAGCGGGAAAAAGACGGTGATCACCTTCACCAGCATTACATGTTCCATCTGCGCCGGACAGGTTAAATATTTCAATGAAGTGTATAAAGATCCCAAGTACAAAGATGTTATGATGATGACGATTGCGAGCGGTGATAAAAAAGAGGACATTCAGAGATGGATCAAGCTATATGGTGTTCAGACTCCGGTGTACCTGGACGAGTCCAGCGATATGGTAAATGTATTCAAACCTCCGATGAAGCCCTCTGCCTATTTTATCGATTCCAATGGAATTATCAAGTATGTAAAAAAAGGCCCGATTATCGGCACAGGGGAGTTGAAAGATATACTCGACTCATTTTGAGCCGGGGTTTGTGCCGGAGAGGCTATTTAAGCGCTATCTTCAGGGTGATGCCGATTTCTGCGGGGTGCGGTGCGATAATTGCTCCCGCTGCGGATAAAGCCGCTATCTTATCCTGAGCCCTGCCCGTGCTGCCACTTATGATGGCGCCGGCATGCCCCATTCTCCTGCCCGGTGGCGCTGAGGCGCCGGCAACGAAAGCTACTACAGGTTTGCTTATTTTCTCTTTAATATATTGGGCGGCGTCCTGTTCCAGGTTCCCGCCGATCTCGCCGATTAATACGATTGCCCGGGTCTCCTCGTCCTCCTCGAACAGCTTCAATACGTCTACAAACGTAGTTCCAGGCAAAGGATCGCCGCCGATCCCGACGCACGTGGACTGCCCGATTCCCAGGCTGCTCAACTGGGCCACCGTTTCATAGGTCAGGGTTCCGCTGCGTGAGACAACACCCACATTTCCCTGCATGTGGATGTCTCCGGCCATAATTCCCACTTTACACTTGCCGGGCGAGATGAGGCCCGGACAATTGGGCCCTATCAGTCTTGAAGGTTTATCCATCAGGTAGCGGTGGACCGTGACCATATCGAGTACCGGTATTCCTTCCGTGATACAGACTATCAAGGGAATGCCTGCGTCTGCGGCTTCCAGGATGGCGTCCGCGGCGGCTGCCGGCGGCACAAAGATCATGCTCACGTTGGCGCCGGTCTGGCGGACGGCACTTTCCACCGTATTGAAGACCTCTACACCTTCTGCACGGGCGCCGCCCCTGCCCGGCGTCATACCGGCGACAACATTGGTACCGTATTCCATGCAGCGTTTTGCATGGAAGCTGCCCTCTCCACCGGTGATGCCCTGAATAAGCAGCCGTGTTTTTTCATCGATTAAGATACTCAATCCTGGTCTCCTTTTATTACGCTGCCGGCTTGCTCTGTTTTCCTGTGGGATTCTCTTCAGGCTGCTGCTGCAACGGCTTTACGGGCGGCGTCCAGAAAATCTGCCGCCTCGATGTATTTAAGCCCGGATTCAGCCATAATGCGCTTGCCTTCTGCGACATTGGTCCCGGCCAGCCTGACTACCACCGGGATTTTGATTGCCATTTGCCTGTGCGCTTCGATGATTCCCTGCGCAATGACATCCGCCCTGGTCATCCCTCCGAAGATGTTGACCAGAATAGCTTTGACATCGGGATCGGTGGTAAATACTTTAAAGGCACTGACAACGGCGCTCGTATTATTCACCGTGCCGATATCGAGGAAGTTGGCCGGTTTGCCGCCGGTATGATTGATTAAATCGAGTACCGCCATGGCCAGCCCGGCGCCGTTGACCATGCATCCTATATTGCCGTCCAGCTTAATATAATTCCTGATACCCAGCTCGTGTGCAATGGCCTCGAAAGGATCATCCTGCTCGGCGTCGTGAAGTTGCCTGATATCGTCATGGCGGAATAGCGCGCTGTCGTCGAAGTTCAGTTTGGCGTCCAGGGCCACCAGCCTGCCGTCGCCCGTGACTACCAGCGGATTTATCTCGGCCAGTGAGCAATCCTTTTCCCGGAATAGCCTGTACAGGTTTGACATCAGTTTGACGCCCTCTTTAACCTGTTCAGGGCTCAGGTTCATGCCGAAAGCCAGCTTGCGTCCCTGGAAGGGCTGAAAGCCCGCGGCCGGATCAATATATATTTTATGGAGTTTCTCCGGGCTCTGGCGCGCAACCTCTTCTATATTCATGCCGCCTGCTTCGCTGGCTATCATAACCGGCATACTGGCGGCGTTGTCAATGACGATACTCAGGTAGAGCTCACGTTCGATAGGAAGCACTTTCTCCACCAGCACTTTGCGCACCGGCGCACCTCTGGATGACGTCTGGTTGGTCACCAGACGGGTATCGATGATACCGGCCGCAATTTTCTCCGCTTCATCACGGTCCTCGGCGATCCTGACACCGCCGACCTTGCCCCTGCCGCCTGCATAAATCTGAGCTTTGATAATAACCTTGCCTCCCAGGTCGGAGGCTATGCGCCTGGCTTCACCGGGAGTCTCGGCTACCTTCCCTGCGGGTACGGGTATGCCGTATTGAGTGAGCAGCGTCTTCGCCTGGTACTCGTGTACTTTCATGCTGCTTTCCTGTACTTCGCCCTGCCCGTCTCGTAAAGATCATTGCCGTAAATATCGTTGATGACCGTGGCGGGGAAATTTTCTACCTCGAGGCGTCTGATCGCTTCCGCGCCCAGTTCGTCGTAAGCTATTACCTCCGCCTTCTTGATGCTTTTGGAAATCAGGGCTCCCGCGCCGCCGATGGCGGCGAAATATACAGCCCTGTATTTTTTCATGGCGTCCTTAACCGCTTGCGTGCGGTCTCCCTTGCCGATCATTCCTTTCAATCCCTCGGCCATAAGCCTCGGCGCGTAGGCATCCATGCGGCCGCTGGTAGTTGGCCCGGCTGATCCGATAGGATAGCCCGGTTTGGCCGGTGCAGGTCCCATATAGTAGACCACCTGGTTCTTGATCTCCAGGGGCAATTTCTCGCCCTTATCCAGTGATTCTACCAGTCGTTTGTGGGCGGCGTCCCTGGCCGTGTAAATGACACCCGTGATAAATACCTGGTCACCTGCCTTGAGCTTGGCTACCGTCTCCTCGTCAAAGGGAGCCTTGATTTTGATCGTTTCCATAGCTAATTCCTCGATACAAAATATTTATTTCTGTTTCACGGTAAACTCAGGTACGGGGACCTTCGCTTTGGTTTCAGTCTGGGGGGCAACCACCGCGGCGGGTGGATGCGCTTTGGAGGCGCCGATCGCGCTGCCGACCACCCTGCGTCTCAGAAGTTGAATGGCGAAGGCGGGGTCCACTCCCTTGGGGCAGGCTTCGGAGCAGGCGGCCGCAAAGTGGCAGTTCCACAGGCCGTGTTCAGCGTCCACGATGGCAAGCCGCTGGTCCTGTCCCGCGTCCCGGCTGTCCGCACAGTAACGGTATGCCTGGCCCAACGCCTGCGGTCCCAGAAACTTTTTATCGCTGGCTGACGTGGGGCAGGCGGCTACGCAGAGGCCGCATTTGATGCAGTAGGTAAACTGCAGGAACTCGTCCAGCTCTTTCTGCTTCTGAGTGAATTCGGCAGCCGGTTTCTCCATCTCATCCCTGTCCGGCCTGATAATATACGGCCTGACGGACCTGTGTTTCTCGAACAGCGAGGTAAGGTCGGGCACCAGGTCCTTAATTATGGGCAGGTTGGGCAGCGGTTTAAGCGTCAGTTTGTTTGAGTGAAATTCTTCCACCTGGGTATGGCAGGCGAGATGCGGGTTATTGTTGATCAGCATGCCGCATGATCCACAAATGCCCATGCGGCAGGAAGTGCGGAACGCCAGGCTGCTGTCAAGGTTCTCTTTGATGTAAAGCAGGCCTTCCAGCACCGTTGTGCCGTGCTTCACGGGAACCGTGAATTCCTCAAAATGCGGTCGTTCATCCTTTTCCGGATCGAACCGTTGTACTCGGTAGGTAATATTTTTTACAGCATCGCCGCTCATAAATGCCTCCGTATAGCTATCTGGTTAAAAGTACCAGTGGGACATAGGCGCCCAGTGCAAAGAAAATAAGGCCGAAAACGATGATCAGCCAGGTTAAAATACGCATGGTGGCAGGGGATAAACCGGTTTCGAGGAGGATGTTGCGCAGGCCGTTAAGCGCGTGAAACAGGCCGAAGGCGAGCAGGCAGATATATATTCCCGCCCACAATCCCTGCCGCGCCCTTTCCATCATGGAGTTGAAGGCCAGCGTGTCATTGATCTTGAAACCCAGGAAATTAAGTATGACACCCAGCTTCTGAACAGCTACATGGATGAAGAGTAAAACCGCCACCAGGGCGCCGGTGATCATTTGAGCGAAATTTAAATATGCGTTTTTCATCCCGGCCCTCCCGCGGCGAAGTCAATAAAAAAGAAAACGACCAGTACCATGACCGCCGCTAAAGTTACCAGCGTCCACAGGCGTTTCCTGCGGATGGCGTCCTTGAAGGGATAGATGGGCGGCACCGGCTTACCCAGGGTGAATCCGAGCTCCTGCAGCATAAGGCGCAGGCCGTTAAGCGCATGAAAGGCGAAGGCGGTCACCACCAGGAATTCGCCGACCATGAATACGGGATTGTTGAGAAATTGCATGGTTGAATTCCATACGGCCTCCCCCTGCACGCGGAAAATGGTGGTGGCCGTCAGGTGGAATATGCCGAACAGGACCAGGCCGAGGCCTGTGATCCTGTGCAGCAGGTAAAGGTAACGCTCCAGCGTATAATTGCCGGCCCAGACCCAGCCGGCTATGCCGAGACTATTTTCACGAGGCCTCTTATCTGCCATGCATGACCTCCTAATATTTCCTTTCCACGGGATTCCACATGGTTATCGTAACCGGTATGTACTCGAGGCGCGGGCCATCGGCCGTGCGGTAGGCCAGCGTGTGTTTGAGCCAGTTGTCATCATCGCGCTGCTTATAGTCTCGCCTGGCATGGGCGCCGCGGGATTCCTTCCTGGCCAGAGCGCCGGCCACCACTACCTCGGATAATTCGATGAGGTTATCGATCTCCAGCGCGTTGAGGAGATCGGTGTTATATATGCGGCCGCGGTCCGTCACCCTTACCCCGGGCAGCCTTTGTTTGACCTCTTTGACCTTTTTAATAGCTTCCTCGAGCTCGGCCTCTGTACGGAAAACACCGACCTTGCTGTCCATGGTTTTGTGCAGCTCGTTGCGCAGGGCATATGCATTTTCCCCGCCGGTGGCGCTGAAGCGGCTGAAAATGCCGGCCTCGGTGTCCTTTAATACTGTATCTCCGGGAAGATCGGGGAATGCCTTTTGTTTCGTCACATACAGGGCGGCTGCCTCTCCCGCGATTTTGCCCCAGACAAGGCACTCCGCGGTGGAATTGGAACCGAGGCGGTTGGCCCCGTGCAACGATACGCAGGCTGCCTCGCCGGCGGCCCAGATGCCCTCCACCGGCGTGGCCCCGTTGATATCGGTATGAATGCCTCCCATTGTGTAGTGGGACGCGGGACGCACCGGGATAGGCGTAAATATGGGATCGATAAAATCGAATCTCATCGCCACTTCACGGATGAGCGGCAGGCGTTCGTTGATCTTATCCGCGCCCAGATGGCGCAGGTCGAGGTGGACATAATCCAGGCCGTTAGGTTCAGCGTATCCCTTTCCCGCCTCGATCTCGGTCATCTCAGCACGGGAGATGATGTCGCGCGGCGCCAGTTCCATCTTTGAGGCCGCGTACTTCTCCATGAAACGCTCACCCTTGCTGTTGAACAGGTATCCGCCCTCGCCGCGCGCCGCCTCGGTGATGAGGATGCCCGACGGCACCAGCCCTGTGGGATGGAACTGGATGAACTCCAGGTCCTTGATAGGAATCCCCGCGCGGTAGGCCATGGCCATGCCGTCGCCCGTCGCCGTCAGGGAACGTCAGGGAATAAGTAGTGAACCCGTACATGCGGCAGGCGCCGCCTGTGGCTATAATCAGGGCCTTGCCCTGTATGACGAAAAATTCACCGCTGGTCAGGTCCCAGACGGTGACGCCGCGGAAAATATTGTCCTTAACCAGTATCGAATGGACATAGCATTCATCATATCTAATGACGTTGGCGTGTTTTTGCAGCGTGTCATACAGCGTTTGCATCTCGAAGAAGCCCGTTTTATCAGCGGCGAAGGTGGCGCGGTCGAATGAATGGCCGCCGAAAGGCCGCTGGTTGATGCGCCCGTCGGAGCGCCGCGACCAGGGTATTCCCCAGTGGTCCAGCAGCATGATCTCGCCGGGTATTTCGACAGCGAAGCGCATGGCGACGTCCTGGTCGCAGAGGAAATCGGCGCCGCGCACGGTATCCCAGGCGTGAAGCTCAACGCTGTCACCGTTCTCCGGCTGTATCACCGCCGCGGTGCCGCCCTCGGCGCATACCGAGTGCGCGCGCATAAGCTGTACCTTGGATACAATAGCGACATCGGCCTGAGGATTCTTGCGGGCGATCTCTACGGCTGCCCTTAAACCGGCAAGTCCGGCGCCCAGTACTATTACATCGTGCTGTTTGGTTGTCATAGCACAGCCTCTTTATGCCGCGCGGCGTGACACTGTAAATTTACTGCCAGCGGCATACTGGCGATGTGCGCGGGAAAGACTTCAACGTTCACGCCTAACGCTGTCACCCTGCCACCATACCCCTGCGGGCCGATCCCCAGCGAATTAACGCGTGTAAGGATCTCTTTCTCCAATTCGGCGGTTTCGGCATCCGGATTGTGCTCCCCGACCTTGCGCAGCAGTGATTTCTTGGCAAGCTCCATGGCCCTCTCGGCGGTGCCGCCTATTCCCACGCCGACGATGACCGGAGGACACGGATTGCTGCCCGCTTCATCGACTGCCTTGACCACCGAGTCTATGATTCCCTGGCGCCCCTTTGACGGCGTCAGCATGAAAAGGCGGCTCATATTCTCGCTGCCGCCTCCCTTGGGCACGATGGTAATTTTAAGCTTATCGCCGGGCACGATATCGGTATGTATAACGGCGGGAGTATTATCTTTTGTGTTAACGCGTGCGGAGTAAGGCTGTTTTACCATGGATTTACGCAGGTAACCCGTATCATAGCCCCGGCGGACTCCCTCGTTGACGGCTTCATAGAGGTCGCCGCCCGTGATGTGCAAATCCTGTCCCACTTCGAGGTAGACGACCGTTGCGCCGCAGTCCTGACAGATGGCGATCTGCTCATCCCGGGCCAGCCTGGCGTTATCCAGGATCTGCTGCAGCGTCTCCTTGCCTATGGGTGATTCCTCGGTTTTCTGCGCCTGTTCGAGGGCATTGAAAACGTCCTCGGGCAGGTAGAAATTGGCTTCGTGACACAGGCGTGTCACCGTTTCCCTGACTTGCTCCGCGCTTATCTCTCTCACATTAATCATCCTTTGCCGGGAACGGCTGAATGAAATTTAGTCTTGCGGTGCTGGAGCTATGAAGCCCTCCTTCATCATCAGCTCAGCCATTTCCCTGGCCTCCTTAATCATATGTTCAGCCTGTTTGGTCAGCTCTTCCCTGGTGGCCTTGATCCTGGCGACTCCCTGTTCCTGCGCCTTCATCCCCACTGCCACGGCTTCCCGGATAAAGACTTCCCATTCACCCATGGTCGGGGCGATATTCTCCTCGTTGATACCCCTGTCCTCGGCGCATTGGGCCAGCTCGTGCGCAGCTGCAAGGCACATCTCATCAGTGATGGTTCTTGCCCTGACATCCAGCGTACCGCGAAAGATCGCCGGAAATCCGGTGGAATTATTTACCTGGTTGGGAAAATCCGACCTCCCCGTGGCAAAGATCTTAACTCCCGCTTCTTTAGCCTCCCACGGCCATATCTCGGGAATCGGGTTGGCGCAGGCGAATACGATGGAGTCCCTGGCCATGCCTTTTACCCATTCCGGCAGGATCACTCCCGGCCCCGATTTGGATAGCGAAATACAAACGTCAGCGCCTTTCAAGGCGTCCTTCATATCTCCGGTTCTTTGATCCGCATTGGTTTTCTGGCAGAGGTCCCATTTATAGGGATTTTCCTGCTGTTTTTTCTCCAGGTCGCTCCTGCCCTTGTGCAGGATACCCTTGCTGTCGACAACAATGGTGTTTCCCGGCTTGATAC
>Ga0208047_1000113_pt1 | contig 28435 bp, 28 predicted proteins | sample Kivu_220m_FD_184162 | JGI IMG/M metagenome (GOLD analysis project Ga0208047, IMG submission 184162) | Freshwater microbial communities from Lake Kivu, Western Province, Rwanda to study Microbial Dark Matter (Phase II) - Kivu_220m (SPAdes)... | ecosystem: Environmental > Aquatic > Freshwater >...
CTGATACGCGCGCTGCCTTTCTCGTTGATGGGGGGCGTGCACAGACACTGCCCGGAAAGTAATTTGACGAAAACCCCAACATTGGGCCCGGAAGCCGGAACAAAGGCCAAGAACAAACCGAGCGGTAGGCGCGGCTTCCCGTTTTCCACCCTCAAGATGCTGGGCAAAGTGATGGTGGGGTCGGTGGGATTTGAACCCACGACCTCGCGGGCTCCCGGGTTCGACTGAACCTCCCAAGCCGCGAAGCGTAGACCAGGTGAGCCCGCCACCATGAAGTGGCGTCTAGCCCACGACCCCAGCGTGCCGATCAGAGGCAACCATGCAAATAAAAAGAGTCCGAAAAGAGGAAATGCCCTTCCAGCCAGTCAGACGCTCGGAAGGAAGCTCTTCAGCGCCTAATTCTTCGACGCGAAAAACGACGCTGTTGCCAGCACCGTGCCTCCCCAGAGGAGCAGCACGATGCCTACTATGGCCCAAGCCTGCCAACTTTGAAACATCGTCTCGAGCCACTTCGCGATCCCTGTCGCAAGAAAGAGTACGCCAACAAGTGCGATAACCAAGCCCACCACATAGATGCCGGCCATGCGGATTGCCCGTCTCACAGCTCGCTCAACATATCGGTTGAGAAAGCCAAGAGCGCGTCTGGCGACTGCCTGTATCAGCACTTCCGCGATGGACGGTTTCTCATCTTCGGGCATCGGTTTCCCCTAATCTCTGGACCCTGAGAGAGCAATACCGAAGGCCATTCCGACCACGAAGGCAACCCCCAGCGCCAACATTGGCCGCTCGACGACTGTCTTCGCGGCTTTCTGCTGCAGATCCTTCACTTGGTCACGGACCTCTGCCAGCCCTATGTCGAGATCTCTCTTGAGAACCTTGAAATCCTCCTCGACTGCTTTCGCTTCCTCGGATTCCTTGTCCTTCGTCAAGCTACACGCCAGGCAGTGCGTTTGGCTTCTGTGGATAAGAACGTAGCGGCTAGGTCGGAGGCACGCTGCGGCGCTAACTTCTATGGCCTCGGCTGAGGCTCACGCCGACAAGGACCCCGAATGCGAAGATCAGCCCCGCAACCAAGAGTGGATCCTCTTTGAGGGCCTTTCGTATCTCTCTCAGAGCGAACTTGACTTCTGGCGTTTCCATTCCGAGTATCTGCTCGATCTCATCGTCGGAATAGTTGCCTTCCGCTGGTTTGTGGGTCATGACTCTGTGGGCTCCGCACTTCCCGCTATGCTGGCGATGGCACTGTGCAGTTTCCTCTCATTTACATTACGGTCGGACCTCACCATTGTGCTAATCCACCCAATGATTCGCCCATCCGATCGCGTCCAAGCTGACGGGTACCTTGACTCAGATGCATTGAGACGCCGGCGCAAGCGAGGGCAGTTACATTTATCCATGGTTTGAATCGAGACAACTGTACTTGTGCATGACGAGGGTCTGAGTCGACAATGGCAACTATCGTCGAGACGGCGATTCAGCTAGCCAAGTTGATGGCGGTTATCGCAGTAGTCGCCTACTTGGTCACGAGAACGAACTGGTTCTTCGAAGTCTGTAACCGAAGAATCAGCACGAAAAGTGGCACGCTCATGGTGGTAATCTTCGGTGCACTTTCGGTTTTCGGCAATTATAGCGGTGTAGAAATCCTTGGGGCGTTAGCGAACTTGAGAGACCTTGGACCGATGATTGCGGGGCTTCTGGGAGGGCCAGTGGTTGGCCTGGCCACGGGCGTGGTCGGCGGCGTCTACAGGTACTACATGGGCGGGTTCACTGCGGTTCCATGCTCACTTGCGACTGTGCTCTCGGGAGCGCTTGGTGGAGTGGTCTGGGTTTGGAAGAAGAGACTGATTGGCGCTTTGTGGGCGACGGTGTTCGCGTTCCTGATTGAGACACTTCACATGGGTCTGACGCTCGCGATCGCTCAACCGTTCAATGCGGCCCTTGAAGTTGTGGAACTCGTCTATCTCCCCATGGCACTTGGCAACTCCTTAGGTATGGCGGTCTTCGCGTTCATCGTTGACAACGTGGTCAATGAGAGAAACACAGCACTCCACCGGGACAGGCTTCAGCAGGAACTCATGCAGAAGGAGATAAGAATCCGGGAACTTGAGATTGGCAGGCTCAAGAAATACTCATCCGACCTCGAAGACACCGTACAGAAACTCGAGATAGTCATCGACGAGGACAGCGTCAAAAGAGAGGCTGAGAAGGTCATGGGCACGGAGTTCTTCCAAGGCTTGATAACTCAGATCTCGACCATGAAACGCCTCCGGACCGCTCAGGCAGCCCAGCCGCAGTAGCACCATTCCGCATCGAGCCGGCGGGGGATTCGCCCACACTGCAAAGGGTTTTACGTTGTTTCCCAGACACTAGGCTCGGATTGAGACACGGAAATGGGATCGGTAGTCGCAATTCATTCTTTCAGAGGCGGAACAGGCAAATCCAATCTGACCGCGAACTTGGCCTACTGCTGCGCGAGCACCGGAGCACGTGTGGGGGTAGTTGACACGGACATCCAGTCCCCCGGCATCCATGTCCTATTCGGTCTTGGAAACTCACCGATGAAATACTGCCTGAATGATTACCTCAAGGGTGAATGCGCGATCAGTGATCCGATCTGCGACGTGAGTGACAAGCTCTCTCTCCCACCAAAGGCCATCAACCTCATTCCGTCAAGGCTCAACGCGCAAGCAATCATCGGGATGCTGAAAGAAGGCTTTGACGTTCAGAAGCTCAGCACAGCCGTAACAGATCTTGCCAAGACGCTCGGACTTGACATGTTGTTCATAGATACTCACCCAGGCATCGAAGAGGATACGCTTCTCTCGATCGCCATGAGTGATGCTCTAGTCGTGATACTTCGCCCTGACGAGCAGGACTACCTCGGCACGGCAGTGACGTTTGAGATCGCCAAGCGAATGGAAGTTCCCAAGGTGTTCCTTGTTGCCAACAGAGTGCCTGAAGAGCTGAATCCGGGTGACCTCAAGACGAAGCTCGAGGAAACATACAAGGTTCCGATCATTGGGGTACTTCCCTTCTCATACGGCCTCATGATGGCCCAGAGCAAGGAGATATACTGCTTCACCTCTCCGAGAGACCCGTTCTCAGTAGCCACGAGAAATGCCGCCGAATACATACTCAAGAACGCAAAATAGGAGAGCCGACATTCGGCTCAGACCTGCTTTACGGTCGGCATAGGAGACAGGCTTACTGATTCGAGGCTTCGGTCTCAGGTCCTATGGCTGCGGGGCTCTACATTTGTCGCAGAATCTTGCCTGAGCGGATATGACTTCACCGCAATTGAAGCAATGTATCCGCGGTATGATCAATGGCGGCACTTCGTACTTCTTCTCGATTGTCTCAGGCTGAGGGGCTCTGCACTTGTCACAGAACTTTGCCTGAGCAGATATCGCTGCCTCACAGTTGAAGCAGCGCTTCCTTGCCAGTATCAGGGGTGGCGCTTCTCGCCTCACTGGTCCGGCCGGAGAGGGAGGTCGTGAGATTTCCTCAGCTGGTTGTCCAGGCTTCCCTCGCGTATAGTAGACGATGCCGGCTAATGACAGCGCTATCACCACGACTGCGCCCAGTAGCACGCCATACCGCTCGATGAACGACATCTCCAACACCTGCAGCATCACAATGTCAGTCTCCGCGCCCGCATGGGTTGCATCGCCTTGCCAGCTCGCGGTCACCTGCCAAGTCCCCACATCCTCCGGCACTAGCGAGTCCGAGTAACTCCCATCTTGATCCGTTCTCACTGCTCTAGTGAGAATCGCCCCGCCAGGCTTCGTGTAGGTGAGAGTGACTACTGCTCCGGCAATCCCGGGCAGAATCGTCCCGGTTACTGCTACAGTGTCCTCTTGCTTAACACTGGAGGGGGACAGTGAGATCGTAAGACGAGTCGTGATGGGATTGATAGTGAGCGCAACGGAAGCCGAGTGAACATTTCCATCGCTCGTTCCTACGATCAATAGGGCGTGTGTCCCGACTTGCGCCTCGATGGTGGTAGTCAGTTTGAGGACCGATGTGGCAGGAGATGCAGCAGTGGGTCTGACTATGAACGGGTCGAAGCTGAATCCCACTCCCTCAGGTGCTGAGGCCAGCGTGAGAGTTACATCGGAAGAGAATCCGCCCAACGAGCTAACCGCCACAGAGAATGCCGCGCTTTCACCGACGACCACGCCACTCACTGGCGGGTACACCGCGATCGAGAAGTCCGAGACCTTGGACACAAGCAGTGTTGCAGACGCGAACTGTGTCACATCAGGGGTCTTGCTGATAGCCTCCACTATGAGAGTGTAAGTACCTTCGGCAGCGTTCTTCTCTGCCACAACTGTGAGTACCGACGTGGTGGATTTCCCGGCCGTAGGCCTGAGTGACGAGGGATTGAAACTGAAGGTTATCCCCGGGGCAGCGCTTAGATCCAGGTCGACACTCGAGGAGAACGTCCCTATGGAGGTCACTGTGACTTCATACCTGGTGGATCCTCCCGGCGCGACGATCTCCGAAGAGGGCGAGACCAGCACCTCAAACTGCGATATTCTTGTTACTATGAGGGTGGCTAGCACGCTCTTTGACAGGGTTCCGCTGGCGCCTCTCACCTCAATAGTGTACGTGTCGGTCCGTGCGGATGAACTCGAAACCAATCTGAGCACAGAATAGGCTTGTCCGCCGACCGGCGGGGTTACGGTTCGCGGTTGCAGGGTGGCTTCAAGTCCGGATGGGACGTTCCTCGTGCTCAGATCCACAGGCGAGTTGAACCCTCCCTTCGATCCGACCAGGATCAGAAAGGTGGTCTCCGCGCCGGACGCTATGTATTGCACTGTGGGCTGTATCGACAGCGAGAATTCTCCAGTGACGGAAGGTCGACTCAGCGCATTCACAGCGACAGCAGAAGATGACAGCAGTGCTGCCAATAACAGCGAAAGCGCGATTGTTGTCCTAACTGATCTCCATCGAAGGGCCAAATCGCTGCCTCTCTTTTCAGAATCAAGTCGGATTGATTCCGGTTGAGCCCGGCGCACGATATAAGAATTTACCGAATTCTCCACACATTCAGAATTCATTCACCGATGTCCCTGGTCATGCACACAAGTGGTTCAATACTCCGATGCTGATTGATCAGGAAATCACAAGAGTAATAGCTTGTCCCATTTTGTATGTTCTCGAATAGATCGCATTGGCAAGTCGCAAGGACCAAGGCCTCCCGTCTTTGAGTTTCGTACTCGTCAAAGGCTACCCCAAGGCCTGGCAGGAGCTGTGGGAACCGATCTACTCGCTGTCTCGCAGCTTCGGAATCGATGTGAACACCGCGCTTGAGGCATTCAAGCTGGTGTACGAATGTGTTTCGAAACAGGAAGAGGGAAGACCTCTATCGACAGGTTTCCTCATAGGAGATTCAGAAAAGCTCAGGCAACGGCTTCCGGACTTTGTAGGGATGGACCTGCAGAAGCGTAGCCTGTTCGACCTGACGAAGACCGTCAGGTCCCTCTTCGGTCTCATAGACGGCTACACATCCGCATTCATAGTTGGAAAAGACGGCACGCTCGAAGACGCTAGGCTCATGCCTGCAGCACCATCAGAACCCAAGGAGAGCAGCCTCACGTACGTCGAGTTCCACGGGTACTGCAACGCGTCGGCAGATACTCCGGGATATGGACTCGTCGCCTTAGGTCCGATGAAGACGGCGAAACTATTCCATGACGGACGGCTCCGAGCGGAAGTCTATTTCTCAGGAAAAGTGGGCGACTGGGTCCACAGATCCCTAGACGAAGTGAGAGACACACTCAATCAGATAGCATCAGAGAAAGGAATCCCCCAGGAAGTCCTCTACAAGGTCTTCACAACGGCCATCTCAATGTCAAATCACCGCAAGGGAGGAACGATGATCGTCGGAGACCATGAGCAAGTCCTAAGGCAATCCGAGGCACCCAGACAGAAACTCCACGAGATCAACATCTTGAAGCTGAAGGGACGCCAAGAGAAGCATCTCTTCAACCTAGCCACACAGGAATTCGCCTTGATAATGAGCCGAGACGGAGAACCGAAGGCCTCGTCTGTCAGACTGCTGGCCAGAGTACCCGACACGGTCAAACCTGAGGTCGGAGTCGCGGACGGAGGAAGACACAGGAGCGCGGCCGAAATGTCCGCATCGACCGACAGCGTCGCAGTAGTTGTCTCGGATGATGGGCCGATCACAGTCTACTCCAGCGGAAAGAGAGTACTGCGAGTCTAGAACCGGACAACCGTGGCATTGGCCAATTCTTGATCATCTCAAATAGATGAGCCTCGGACCGCTCAAGCGAGATTTGCAGACACTCGGATGTGTGCTCTACAGCACACGACCTGTCCTGGATCCTCGACGGTCTCAACACTCATGATATCCTCACTGGAATCGCCCGGGTCTTGGCACGTGTCGCCCCACGCCCGCTATATGGAGATGATCGCCGACCCGTGTTGAAGGCCGCACGCTTCGAGATGTGTGCTCTAGAACATACTTCTGAGACGAAGAGAGGTCGCTTCTGTCATGTCAGAGGAATACAGACCTGCGTACGTACGGCGTTCGGTACGCGTCTCACGGCTTGCCGCGGAACGCTGCAGGCAGATTGCTGCGCTTGAGGGATGGGAAACCGCGGATCTCGTGCGGACGCTGGTCTGTATGGTTGCGGCGTTCGTGTTCCTGAGACTCAGGAAGGCGGAGTTTCAGAAGCGGCACAGACGACGCGTCATGCTGAGCAGAATGCTTGGCCAACTGAACCCTATTCTGGGCGAGAGGAGCCGGCGGCCACACGCGCTTCCCCGAGTGGGTGGGAGCGAACTGATCACGCTTCGCCTGCCGCAGGGCGTCTCGAAAATCATGGCGGCATATGCACAGACATGCGGCTCGTCGCCGAACAATATGCTGTCTATGTTTCTGGAGTGCGGAATCATCATCTACTCGAAAGGCGAAAAGAGCCTGTTCGAAACGATGCGCTCACTCAGGCAAGACCACACTCAAACCGAAAGTCCAGAGAAACCGCACGCCCCTCAAGTCGGTATCCGCGTGGGAGACGCTGAACATGGCTCGTCTACGAGGATACGAAACCTGAAATACGGACAAGTCGCACAGTATAGCCGACGCCGAGATTCGACGATTGCCTGGGCGTAGTTCGCTGCTTTCTGCGCGCACGAGAGCGCCGAGGGGCGCCATGAGAAGAAGTACCGAAGCTCCAAGAAAGGATGAGATATATGTCTGCAAGGGAATCGGAAGAGCGGCAGAGGAAATATCGCTTCACGACTCGACTGAAGACAGTCGTGCACAGCGACCCCAAAACGGCTGAGCACAGGAAGATTGTTGCCCGTCTGCTGATGGGAGAGTGGGCCGAGAAGCTTGAAGAAGTCGGGGACGAACTGAAGATACGTTTCAGAGGTGGCACCGGCTACGCTCCGAAAGAGAACTTCGGCAACGATCGAACCCTTGAGCTATACTTCATAGACGTAGGCCAAGGAGACGCCATTCTGGTCCAGACGCCGGACGACAAGCGTATCCTCATCGACGGCGGCAAGAACGAGGGCGCTCACAGCTTCCTGAAATGGAAATACCACCTGAAGAAGTACTCCAAGATCTTCGAGGCCGTGATACTCACTCATGGCGATGAGGATCACCTGAAAGGGCTCATAGAGATACTGAATGACGAGAAGGTTCTCGTCAAGTCGATCTACCACAACGGAATCGCGCTACGTTCCGGCCGAAGCCTCGGCAATGTGACCGAAGACGGAGAGTACCTGGTTGAGCTGTACGATGACATTGAGGACCTGAGAGCCAAATACAATCAACTCAGCCCACTCTACAAGAACTGGGTCGACGCAGTCAACAACACAAGAAGAAGAGTCGAGAAATACAATCAACAACCTGAGAGCAAAAGAGACGAAACAATCGACTTCAAGTGCCGCAGAGCCGACCAAGACACCGAAAGGTTGTCAATCGGAGGCCCCGACGGCGTTCAGGTGAATTTCATCGGGCCGATAAACCACGGAAGCAAGAACTCACCCAAACTCAGGGTCTTCTCAGGAGACGTGGGCAAGACCGTAAACGGCAACTCAGTCGCCGTCCTACTGCAATACAAGAAAGCAAAGGTGCTGCTCTGCGGCGACATGAACGCAGATTCCACGAGGCCGTTCCTTGAGAGGCACGGAGGAGAGGCTCTGCGAGCGAACGTCTTCAAAGCGAACCACCACGGAAGTCAGGACTTCGCCACGGATTTCCTAGACGCTGTGAAGCCGTGGGTCAGTGTGGTCTCATCGGGTGATTTCCCCGACTACGGTCACCCCCGTGCGGTGCTCCTGGGCTGCCTGGGTCGCTACGCGCCTTCCGATGTCAACCAGCCTCTACTCTTCTCGACCGAACTCGCGGCGACGTTCAAGCCTCTATCCGCCAGCCGCATCAGCGAACTCGACAAGCCGAAAGAGAAACTCGAGAGCATCAGCAAAACGGACGCACGCGTTCACCTCTACGAGAAAACAATGCATGGGATGATCAACATTAGAACTGACGGCAAGTGGTTGTCGGCGGGTAGAGTCTATGGGAAGGAGACCGGCCCCGAAGGGCGACCACTCTACCAATGGGAAGCTTACGCCTTTGATCTCGACAACGGAGAAATCAAGAACGAGATACCACGATGAGTGCGCTTGAAGAGAACAATCGTCTCAAACGCTATCATCAGATGCTAGAACTCGGACACGGCAGCCTCTCAAGACCGAGCATGCCTATGAAGTTCAAGTGGCACGCACACACAAGCCTGAATTCAGCGGCGTAGGTCGTTCGAGGGCAGAAACTGCCCAAGAGCGATACAGCACTCCTGGTGCCCCCTACGACTGATCGGAAGAGTTCCTCCGAGTAGGTGGACCGGATAGCGTGGAGGAGAGCATGTGCGCGCATTGTATAACAGTCAGAGTCCATTGTATAACAATCCAAACGGATCATATGTACGATCGGACTGGTTCCCGCGACCTCGTGAATCGGTTCCAGTGTTGCTGGATCTAGGTCGGGATTCGAGAATAGGGATAGTATTGATGGACCCCCCTATAGGGGGGGTACCCTCACCTCTTGCGCTCGCCCGCGAGACAAGCACCTCTGAGGAATCCCCGATGATCAAGACCGGACTTCTGAAAACGTGCCGGCCTGCGTTGGAATGGTGGGCGATTCAAGCGAAGATGGCGTTCTGCGAGCGTGGGTCTCTTTGGCGCGCACGCACACGACTGGCGACGTTTAGGACTAGAGCGGCAAATCAACTACCATTCGAAGTAGTCGGACAGTTCCGGGGGAATGCTCTCTTTGTCGACTTGGAAATACTCGATGAGGATGTTGTCTGGTGCGGGCACCATTACGTACTTCATGTACCCAAGATCCGTTATCCCCTTCGTGAAGGACACACCCATGGCCTGTAGCCTCGCATGACCTTCATCTAGGTTGTCAGTCTGGATACCGAAGTGGTGAATGCTTCCCCTCCCTGAATACTTCGGCGGCTGATCATAGAAGTGAAGCCTCCCCTTGCCGATCTTCATGAAGACGTTCCGCGCCCCGGCAACGGTGACATCTAGGACTGTCTCCCCGCCGAAGGCCTTCTGGTAGAATTCCATGCTCTTTGCCAAGTCGGAGGCAAAGATGTGAACATGATGAATGTGATTCATCTCGAACCCCCTCCGAAGAATGGGGACGGAGCTCTGAGATCAACCTTGCCTAGTGCCCTCGGAGTCTCGGCGCAGTTCTCAAGGGGCTGATGCTGGAACAAACCCTCATGCGATGAGTCACTCTTGCGTGTGCGGGCGTCATGAGACCCGGCGATGGACATCCTTGTTCGGCCACGGAGTTCTATCCGCCAGGGAACTCTCGGAGAAGGGATTCTAGGAATCTGGCACTCATGTCATTCAGGCAACGCGAAAGAACTAGGCCGACGAAGCCAGAGGCACAAGGGTTCGTTGAGTTTTGTTGGAGCCTCGGGCGGGGTTCGAACCCGCGACCTTCCGCTTGCCTGAAGGATTTTACAAGGCGGATGCTTTCCGGCTCAGTACGCTGAGTCTACCAGGCTGAGCCACCGAGGCTTTCACACATCTCACGATCCAGGCTTAAAACCAAACGGGTCATCGCTGCCTTTGACGGTTTCCGAGTCTGCGTAAGAGTCCGCGTGAGGGCTCTTCCCTAGACAGTTCTTCGGCTGCTCGCAGGCTTATCACTTGATGCCCATCTTCTTGGTCAGCACAGGTTCCGGCAGCATGAGATCAATCGATTGCTCTGCCGAGACTCCCCGGTCACTTGCGAGACACAGAATGAGCGCATGGATGATGGCCAGATGAGCCAGTTGGATCTTGCTGCTTGACGGCCCCTCCGGCTTAGCATCGCTCTTGATCACTATCTTCGCATTCTTCCCGAGCGGCGTGTCTGGGTTCTCAGTGATGGCAACTGTCAGCGCACCTTTCTCCCTGGCTCGCCGGAGAAAATCGTACACAAAGCCTGTTCCGCCTGAAGCGCTGATAGCTACTGCCACGTCGCAAGGTTGCACAGCCATGGCCATGTAGCGTGCCAATCCGCCCTCGTTCTCTCCTATTCCCTTCGCGAAAGCAACCGGGTTTGAGTCCGCGTAGTTGTTCGTGAAACACAAGGCAGGAATTCCTGTCTCGTAGGCTTGTCCCGCTCCCTCTGCCGCAACCAGTGCACTGGCCCCTGCGCCTGTGAGGATGAGCTTCCCACCTCGAATCAAGCGCTTGTGGATGGCACGGACAGCTTTCATGATGCCGTTGGGCGCAGTCTTCGTCGTCGCTTCGAGGCCGGCCAGCTCTTCTTGGAAGACCCGATTCACCTTCTCGCGTAGGCTCTTGCATCCATCGAAATCAATGCTCGTCATCATCGGCTTGCTTACATCGATTATCTGTCCGACACTGTCGACAAGTTTCAAGCGTCCGTAGTTATACTCGAGGAACTCGAGCGTCGTTCCTGGCATGTCGCTCACGCGAATATCAGTGCGCCGCGTCAGGGCCTTGATGAGGCTCGACTTGCCGCTATTGAAGATCCCCAACACGACGACACGTGCGCCCTGCGGGAACACCTTCAGCCTTCGTCCAATTGCAGGCAGGCCACGACCCGTACGCATCGAGGCGACGATTATCTCTCCGCCCAAGGTCTTCACGGTCTTATCGATGCGATGGGCACTCACGAGGTCCGACTTGTTGAGCACGTAGAAGAACCGAAGGTTGCGTTCCTCTGCTGCGCGACGAAAGGCTGCCACAGTGCCAAGCTGCGGGTCAGTCAAGTTTACCATGATGATCGCAGCAGTAGGCCGAGCGGCATCGAAGGTCGTCAGCTTCTTGGCGACGCGGGCGCTCATGCGCCGATCGTAACATACCACGTCTATTTAGTGGTGACGACGATCACCCTGCCTTCCGTCAACATTGACGCGGGGGCCCCACTCGCGGACATGACGCATCAACGCAAGATCCGCCTGGTGGAGGATGGTGCACATGCTCACGGCTCTGAATGGAAAGGCCGCAAGATGAATGTGACTGGAGACTTGAACTTCCGATTTCCCAAGTGAGCAAACTGATCACAGCGTGAGAGGGAGAGATACTGGCCACGAACGATGATCGTCTGGAACGGCAAGTGTGATCGGTGCGTTACTCGCTACATGCCGTGAGAGTAGTTCTGCTCACGATTCATCTACGGGTCGACCTGCCGGTCCACCGAATGGCAGACAGCAGCCCTGAACCGGCAGCTCTCTCGCCTTCCCCAGCAGGCAGAAGTGGCCCGGTCATCGCACTGTGACGGACTTGGCGAGGTTTCTAGGCATGTCCGGGTCGTGTCCCTTTTCCACAGCCATGTAGTAGGCTAGAAGCTGCAGGGGAATGACGAAGAGTATGGGGGATAAGACGCCAGCAATCCCCTTGGGAACTTCAACGTAGTCATCAGCCATCCTTTGGACTTCCTCGTCTCCTTCCTCCGTGACCGCAATTACGGAAGCCCCTCTGGCTTTCATCTCCATTATGTTTCCAATCACCGTCTTGTGGGTCTCATCATTCGGGCAGACGAACACGACGGGGAAACCAGGTTCTACGAGCCCTATGGGGCCATGCTTGCTCTCGCCCGCAGGAAACGCTATGGCTGGCAAGTAGGCTATCTCCATCAGTTTGAGCCTGCCTTCGTAGGCGGTGGCGGTGCTTATTCCACGTCCTAGGAAGAGAAAGGCCTCCGCATCTCTGTATTTTGTCGCGATCTGCCTCACTTTCTCGCTCTGTGTCCTAATGACTGCTTCGACTGCGTCGGGCAACTCTGTTAGCTTCTCACTCAGATTGTCCATTTCATCCTGTGAGACTTTCCCTCTCTTCTTGGCCACTCTCAGTGCCAGCTGAGCCAGCACTGACAGCTGAGACGTGAAGGTCTTTGTTGCGGCGACCCCGATCTCCGGACCTGACTGTTGAACAACATACACTCGTGAGATCCGCGTCAATGTCGAGTTGAGAACATTGGTCAGCCCCAAGACTGTGGCTGCCCTGTCCCTCGCGAACATGACAGCGCCCAATGTGTCAGTGGTCTCTCCGGACTGGCTCACCGCCAGAATCGTACTGTCAATGCCCATCGACTTGCCCTGCTGCTGGACACATTCCGAAGCTATGACGGGATGGGCCGCCAAGAACGCGAGCTTGGAGAACATGTATGAACCCGCGAGGCACGCGAGATATGATGTCCCGCAGGCCACAAGGTGGAGTTCCCGCGCTCGGTCGAGAAAAGTCGCCATCAGATCGAGATAGTGCTCCTGCAATCTCAGGGTGTTTCTCAACGTGGTCGGCTGCTCGTGAATCTCTTTCAGCATGAAATGCGGGAAGCCGCCCTTGACCGCCATCTCTGGGGACCAGTCAGTCACTTTCGGCTGCCGCGCGACAATACTTGAATCATGGATCTTCCTGATCTCGACGCTTTCTGGTGTGAGCGTGACGAGTTCCCCATCCTCGACCACTACTATCTTGTTGGTCAGGGGCAGTAGTGCCGGGATGTCGGAGGCACAGTAGAATCCCTCGGGCGCGACTCCGATTACGAGCGGGCTTTCGTTCCTGGCGCACACTATCTTGTCGGGTTCCCTCGTCGATATCACGGCAACCGAGTATGAACCCTCAAGCCCCTTCACGGCTTCCAATACGGCATTTGTGAGGTTCTTGGAACTGCTACCTTTCAGAGCCTCTTCGATCAGATGAGCTATCACTTCGGTGTCAGTCTTGGACTTGAGAACGTGGCCTCGTGCCTGCAGTTCCCGCCTCAACTCTCCGAAATTCTCTATGATGCCGTTGTGGATCACCGCAATCTGTCCGCTGCAGTCAAGGTGTGGATGCGCGTTGACTTGTGTTGGAGCTCCGTGGGTGGCCCATCTCGTATGCCCGACGCCGATGCTTCCCGGCAAGTCATCCAAGTCGAGGATCCGGTGGACTTCGTCGATCTTGCCGCGGTCCTTCTTGATGCGGAGCTTGCCGTCACATACAGTCGCGACGCCGACGGAGTCATATCCTCGGTATTCCAATCTCTTCAGGGCCGCATGTACTACGGGCGCGGCATTTCCCTTCTTCAGGGCACAACCGAAGATGCCACACATAGGCGAATGCACTCCTCAAGCATTCCCCGCACGACTAATAGACTTTCTTGGATGGGATCTCAGCCGAGAGACCTCGCTCTCGGCCGGGAGGAACTCAGCCGCCTTGCTTGCAGTCGCGGCTCGACTCAGCAGCTGTTTGCTGATCGACCGGCCTCTCTAGGATATCACTTGTTGTGCTGTCTTGCGAGCTGTCGGCGGGCAGAATCGATCAGGGCTTTGACGCCCGGCATTTCCTCTCCTGCTAGGAATGCGAGCATCGCCCCGCCTGCCGTGCTAACGTGGGAGATACGGCCGGCGACTCCGAGCATGTTTGCGTAGCTTGCCATGTGCCCACCGCCCACGACCGTGAATGTCCTCTGACCCGCCATGGCTTCGAGCACAGTTCTGCTTCCCAGATCGAAGCCTTTCTCTTCAAACATGCCAAGAGGGCCGCTCGACACAATAGTCTTCGATTCGCCAATGATCCGTGCGTACTCCTCGGCTGTGTCTCTCCCGATATCCTTCACGACCCCGGCGGTCAATCCTTTGGCAATGGGTTGATCTACACGGTTCCCTCCCTGCTCGACCGCAAGATCCCGTGGAAGCACCACCCTGTCCCCGTACTTTGCCAATATCGAATGGGCTTTCTCGAAGACGACTGCGGATTTCTCCAGACTACGGTTCTCCACGTCACCGAAGTCAGTTCCTGAGGCGCGAAGCAGAACATTCGCGACGACGCCGCCGACGAGGACCCTGTCGGCTTTGCCTGTTCGAAGAATGTTCTCGATTATCGGGAGCTTGTCATCGGCTTTGGCTCCGCCGATCACATATGTGCTCGGATGTTCGGGCGCATGGTAGGCCTGTCTTAGCGCCTCCAGTTCCCTTGCCATTAGTCTCCCCGCAACCGCCGGGACAACTTGCGGTAGACCCACGATGGATGTCTGGGCACGGTGCGCGGTGGCAAACGCATCATTCACATACACATCAAGGACTTTGGCGAGCCGCTGAACCATTATCGTGTTTGCTAGAACCTCTGGGGCGCCGGAGATGCTCTCCTCGGCGCACAGACGGAGATTGTCGAGAACAAGCACTTCTCCTGCCTTCAATGCTCTGATCCTGCTCAGGGCCTCAGGCCCTATCGTGTCTTCCACGAACTCGACTTGCCGGCTCACGTACTTGCCAAGGAGTTTCGCGTGGGCTTCGAGTGTTGTGAAGTCATCGTCACCTGGCCGTCCCTGGTGAGAGCCAACCACGACCTTCGCGTCCCTAAGCGACTCCACTGTGTCCTTGCACATTCGAATTCTCGTGTCGTCGAGGATCTTGTTGCTCGAAGGATCGAGCGGACAATTAATGTCAACACGAACGAAAACCGTCTTGCCTTTCGTCGGAATATCGTCCAAGCCCAAGAAATGAAACTCGTCGCTACTCAAATTCGACTCCTCGATGTTGCAGCCGTGATTCCCAGATACTTGGTTTAAGTCTGTTTGTGCGATATCTTCTGAAGAGGCCGCTGCGCGACGATGAGCAAGGCTTAATGTGCGGACTCAGTGACCCTAGGGGCGGCGCCGGGGTGGCTCAGCTGGTAGAGCGCCAGCACGAGCCGGATTGGCGAAACTCATAATCTGGAGAGCGTAGGGCCCAGAAGTCGGGGGTTCGATACCCCCTCCCGGCACCACACTCGCTCTTCTGACCTCAGCCCATCCCGGGCGGCATACGATGTGGTCACTTGGCTTGTAGAACTTGAACCGTCCCGTCTCTAAGCCCGACATAGACGCGATCCGTCAGACCTATGAACAATCCCGTCTCCAAGAGCCCCGGAATCGATCTCATTTGACGATCTAGAACAAGAGCATCCTTGATGGGGCCAAAATCCACGTCGACCACGAAGTTCCCGTTGTCAGTGCTAGTCGGAGCTGAATCCTTGCCGCATCTTAGTCTTGGCTTTCCCCCGAGCTCAGCCAGTCTTGACATGACGAGCCGATGGGCGAAGGGAATGACCTCGACGGGAACGACTTGACCGCTGCCCAGAGTCTGGGTCAGTTTTCTCTCATCAACGACGACCACCAACTTCTTTGCGGCAGCGTCGACGATCTTCTCTCTTGTCAGTGCTGCTCCTCCTCCCTTGATGAGGTTAAGCGTCTCTGACTCGACTTGGTCTGCTCCGTCAAGCGCCAAGTCAATCTCCGACAAATCGTCTGGGTTCACAGTTGTCAGCCCGGCTCTGATGATCGCCGACTCGATCTGACTGGAGGTCGCAACAAGCTTCAGCTTGAGTCCTCTGCCCTTCACTTTCTTGGCGAGTTCGCCAACCAGCAGTTCCAGCGTTGTGCCGCTTCCTATTCCAATCACCTGTGCGTCTCGAATCTCTTCAAGCGCTCTTAGGATCGCTACGTGCTTTGCTGCATCAACCCAGCTCAATGTCTAGCCCTCTGACTCTATCTGCTCAAGACGCTCCATCGCCTTGAGAACTTCCTCCCTGATGGCTTCGATCTTCTTCTCAGTCTTCGTCTTCGTATCTTGGAGCTCAGCTGTGGCGAGCTTGAGGCCAGACTCAGGTGGCATTCCAGCTCCCTCACTAGGTTTGACAGCTTCGGTTCTTGCGGCGGTGGCTAGAGAGGTCGTGGGCACTGTTCCTTGTCGGAGATCCGCGAGCCTCTTGTCTATTTGGGACAGCTTCTCGCTAAAACTGGATGTGAGTTCCTTCTTTGCGGATTCCAAATCGAACATGTCAACGATTCTCTGGTGCTCCGAGATTCTGGATTCTAGCTGTTTCAGATCTGAGGAGTACTTGTCAATGAGCCGATCCCGTTCCTCACGTGTGATTATGCCTTGCACTTCGGACTCGTAGATCGTTGTGAGGGCGGTTCCGATGATCTCACGTTCTAGTGTGAGAACCTTGAGAATATCGCGCGAGCGGGACGCATCGGATTCCTTGACGGCCTGCTCAGTCTCGGGCCCACCTGTCTCGACAGGTCCCGGTACGCTCTGCCCTGACTTCTTCCTCCAGAAGATCAGAGACACTAGGAGGGGAAGAAGCCGCGACAGCATTGAGCAGGTCACGGATTGTCCTCTTCTGAGACGCCTATGTCGGAGGGTGCTGTTATAAATCCGCTTGCCGTCCACATGATGATCTGCAGCATCCACATGGATGAATCCTTGCGGATTGTCAACATCGACTCGGAATACCTTGCGGTAGTGAACTGATCACTCCTTTATTCTCTGCTGATCCTTTGCCATGTTGATTCGCGAGCGACGATGTATGTAGGAGATACGTGGTGGGAATTGTGAACATAGGTCTCTGGAATGGCCTGGTAGAGGCGAGACCAAGCCCCCGCAGGGAGGTGGACGGCTAGATGAAAGATCCCATATGCGGAATGTACGTCGACGAGAAGACAGCGAAGATCAAGAAAGATCTCCACGGCACGACGTACTACTTCTGTAGCGAAAGCTGCCTCAGACAGTTCGAGAAACCTGAGGTTGAGATGCACAAGCTCAAGACGCTCGCCTCCATTGGCGCTGTTCTAGCTGCTCCCACGCTCATGCTCACGTATGTGCCGGTTCTTCCGCAGCCTCTCAACAACTACCTGTTGCTGTTGCTGAGTGCTCCTGTACAGTTCGTGGTGGGCTACCGTTTCTACCGGGGAGCCTATGATGCGTTGAAGAACCGCATGGGAAACATGGACACACTGATAGCGGTGGGGACGACCGCTGCGTGGATCTATAGCTTCATCGTCACATTGGTGCCTTCGGCGTTCTCTTCGACCGGCGTGTACTTTGACGCAGCCGCATTGATTATCACATTGGTTCTGGTCGGGAATCTGCTCGAGTACATGAGCAAAGGCAAGGCTTCTGAGGGGGTTAGAAGACTCTTGGACCTTCAATCTAGGACCGCTCGTGTCGTGCGTGAGGGGGCCGAGGTCGAGGTTCCCGTCGAAGAAGTGGAAGTGGGCGACATCTTCCTTGTCAGACCGGGGGAGAGAGTACCAGTTGACGCTGTCGTTCTCGAAGGTCACACGTCGGTCGACGAATCCATGATTACCGGAGAGAGCATGCCGGTCGAGAAGAAAGCCGGCGACCACATCATCGGGAGCACGATCAACAAGGCCGGTTTCTTGCGAGCCAGCGCTGAGAAGGTCGGGGCGGACACTGTCCTTTCCAAGATCGTCCAGCTTGTGGAGGAGGCACAGATGGCGAGGGCTCCAATCCAGAGGCTGGCGGACAGAATATCAGGCTACTTCGTGCCGGTTGTCTTGGCAATCGCCACTGTCTCTGCGCTGAGTTGGTATCTTATCGGCCACATTGGATTGAACTTCGCAGTGCTGGCCTTCGTCTCAGTGGTCATCATCGCATGCCCATGTGCCCTCGGAATCGCCACACCTGCGGCAGTCATGGTTGGGACTGCAAAAGCAGCACAGCACGGCATACTGATCAAGGGCGGCGAATATCTCGAGGCAATGCACAATGTGGACACTGCAGTATTCGACAAGACGGGGACGCTGACGAGAGGAAAGCCTGCAGTGACCGACGTCGTTGCCTTCGGCGACTCTGTGGAGGATCGAGTCCTACGTTACGCGGCAATAGCGGAGAAAAGGTCTGAGCATCCCTTAGGCGAAGCGATCCTTCACGAAGCAAATCGATTGAAGCTGCAAGTGCCCGATCCAGAGTCATTCGAGGCAATACCGGGCAAGGGCGTCGTCTGCCGCTATGATGATCATGACATAGCATTTGGGAACAGAGCACTGACATCTGACGCAGAAGTGATCATACCACTCGAGGTTGAGAAGCGAGTATTGAGCCTCGAAAATGATGGCAAGACAGCGATGATTCTAGTGGTTGACCGCGCCCTGGTGGGCCTGGTAGGAGTTGCAGACACACTCAAGGAAAACGCCCGAGACGCGATCGAGAGGCTCCATAGCATGAAGATCCAGACGATCATGCTGACAGGAGACAACGAAAGAACGGCACGTGCAATCGCCGGAAAAGTCGGGATCGAGCGAGTGCTATCACAGGTCCTTCCTGATCGGAAAGAGCAGGTTGTGAGAGAGATACAGCGCGAGGGCAGATGCGTGGCAATGGTAGGAGACGGGGTGAACGATGCACCTGCCTTGGCCGCAGCAGATGTCGGCATTGCTATTGGAAGTGGAACTGATGTCGCAGTTGAGACTGGCGGAATAGTCCTGATGAGGGACGATCCGAGAGATGTCCCCGCCGCAATTCAACTTGGCAGACGGACGTTGCGGAAGATCAAGCAGAACTTGTTTTGGGCTTTCGCCTACAATGCTCTTCTGATACCTATTGCAGCCGGAGCGCTCGTTCCGATCCTGGGCATCGGAATCTATGACTATCTACCATTCCTGGCAGGCATAGCGATGGCCCTCAGCTCAGTCACTGTTGTAGGCAACTCGCTTCTGCTGTCTAGGTTCAATCCTTCCAAGGTCCCGTAGCACGCGATCACATGAAGGAGAATGTGATCCGAATCGGCCTAATCCTTGTGTTCAAGTGCGAGTTTGGTGATCTTGCCTCCGTACCTCTCCTTGTATTCCGTGAGGCATGGCTTGCAGCAGAAGTAGCGGTTTCGATCCCCGACCATGAGAGTGACCAGTTCACCCTTGATCTCCTGCCCGCACGTGTCACAAGCCAGTCTCACGAACTGGCCCGGCCTGATTGCGACATTGGGCTCGTCCTTGACAACTCGTGCCACCACGTTGTAGGTGAGAGAGGACACATTCGGTATCGATGATATCGAAGATGAAAGGATCGATTGAAGGTCATCGAGACTGGCCGAGAAGATCGTGAAGAGTACGTTGTGTTCGCCCGTCATTCCGTAGACGTTTCGAATATCCGGAATCTTCGCCAGAGCATTCAGAACTTCATCGATCTTTCCAGGCTCCACCCTAGCCGTTGCGACAGCGAAGAGGCCATTCGTTATCTTGGAGGCGTCAATTATGGGCGCGATCTTCCTGATCAGGCCCATGTCGAACATCTTCTTGAGCCGGCTTTCAACCGTCGGCGTGCTCACACCAGACGTGCGAGCGATGTCCCTAAGCGAGCGTCTCCCATCCTCTGCAAGCGCAGTGAGAATGTGGAAATCTGTATCATCAATCCGGTTTGGCAAGGCTTGCACACGGACTAGTCTGAGCGTCGGACTCATTAAAAGAGTTCTTAGACCGACGCTCACATGGGACAGAGGTCATGAAATTGGCCGATGAATGCAGCCGTATGTGGGAGGCTAGAGTCCTCTGATGGCCCTTTCCTCAAACGTCTTCAAGAAACGAGGACCGTCAACAGAGACAGCAATATTCGCCCTTCCTTTGAATTCTATGATCTCCGCCCAAGGCCGCCTGTCGGCGACGGCTTGACCACGTGCTATCGTGCCTTCTGTTTCCACGTCCACCGGGTACTCTCTCACAGTGAGGAGCGTTGGATCGACAAGATATGCGACGGCCATTGGGTCGTGTAGTGAAAAACTTCCCCAAGACGTTATCAGATTCTCGCTGATTCTTTTCGCGAACTTCGCTCCTCGGCTAGGTATCTTGACGAGCTCTTCGTACTTGTCTCTGGTCAACACTGACGTCGGATCGGTGGTCACGTCCAAGCCGACGACGGTGAGTTTCAGGCCGGAGGAGAAGACAGCCTTTGCAGCTTCTGGGTCCACGTATGCATTGAACTCGGAGACAGGTGTCACGTTTCCGATGCCGTAAGGTGTCAAGCCGAATGCTCCTCCCATTATCGTGACGTCCTCCATGATCTCCACTATGTGCGGAGCTTTGGCCAAGGCGGACGCCAAGTTGGTCAGCGGGCCCAGGCACACAAGGTGGAGGGCTCCGCGCTCAGCTTCTTCTATGATTAGGTCAACGGCGTGGCGAGGGTCGAGTTTCAATGATGACTTGGGAAGCTTAGAGTCTCCCAAGCCGTCTGTTCCATGTACATATCCTGCAGTGTAGAGTTCCCGCCTGAGAGGTTTGGAATGACCTCGGGCGACCGGAATCTCTCCGCGACCGAACGCCTCTAGCACACTGAGAGCGTTCTCGCTTGTCTTCTCGACCTCAGCATTTCCGCACACAGCGGTGATTGCGCGTATCTTCAGTTCTTTCGATCCTAGGGCCAGCATTATCGCGAGTGCATCGTCGACACCGACGTCACAGTCGATGATTATGTCCCTAGGCATGTCCGAGGCTGTGCCCCTTCCCTGCATGGACCATGCCCAAGATGGAATCGGCTGCTTCCCTGACGGTCATCAAATCCTGACGCACTCCAAGGCCTGCCAACGCATGAGCAAGCTGGGTTATCTGTGGTGGCCTAATCTGAGCGCCCGCGAGTGTGTCGGTCTCCTCGAAGATCTCCCTCGTGCGACCGTCCGCAACTATCTTCCCTTCTGCCACTAAGACTATTCTCTTCACAACTTCAGCAACGAACTTCATGTCGTGTGTGATGACAACTACTGTGGAGCCAGCGTCATTCAGGCTGCGGATTAGCTCGGCCACTCGTTTCCTCCCCTGATGGTCTTGTCCGGTTGTGGGCTCATCTAGACAGTATACTTCGGGCTTTATGGACATGATAGAGGCGATCGTGAGGAGTTTCATCTTCCCATAGTCAAGATCGTACGGGTGCGTCTGCTCAAGTCCCGAAAGACCCACAGCATCAATGGCCCACTCTGTTCGTGCCTCGATCTCCTGAGGCGCCAAACCGGCATTCTTAGGGCCGAACGCTACCTCGTCCCAGACTTTGCTCGAGAAGATCTGGTGGGACGGGTTCTGAAAGACGTAGCCAACGGTCAGTGCCAGTTTGTTTGCCGGGACCTTACTGGTTGCGACTCCCTTCACCAGGACTTGCCCTTTCGTAGGCTTGAGGAGACCATTGAACTGTTTCGCCAGTGTGGTCTTGCCTCCCCCATTCTGGCCGATGAGGGCTATGGTCTCTCTCGGCTCGATCTGCAAGCTCACACCGTTCAGAGCCATGACCTCGTTTCCATAGCTGTACCAAACGTCTTGGACATCGATCAGGCTCATGATGGATTCCCCTCCAGCGTGGTCCGATAGAGTGCGATGGCCTCGTCGAGTGTGATCGGATACTTCTCAGGTTTCAGCGCAATCTCATTGGCTAGGAGATGGGAGAGTTCAGTCACGCTCGGAGGGTCAACACCTATTCCTCTGAGCCGCTCGATCTGCGTCAGTACCCCATGCGTTGGTCCTTCCAGGATGATCTTTCCCTCGTTCAGCGCGATGATCCTGTCTGCGAAAGTGGCCAGCTCTTCTATCTCGTGCTCGGCGACAATGATCGTGTAGCCTTCTTTGTTCAGCGCGTGCATCGTCTCCAGAACCTCGGTCTTCCCCACGGGATCAAGCTGCGCGGTAGGCTCGTCCATGACAATCACCTCGGGACGCACAGCTAGGACCGTGGCTATCGCGAGGCGTTGCTGTTGTCCTCCCGATAGCTCGTAAGGTGACCTATCTTCCAAGCCTTCTAAGCCGACTTGCTTCAGAGCATTGGTCATCCGGCCGGACATCTCCTGTCGGTCAAAGCCCATCATCGACATGCCGAACGCAACCTCTTCGTCCACTCTCGTCGACACGCCCGAGAACTGGTTGCTGGGCTCCTGGAAGACCAAGCCCACTTTCAATGACAGTTCCGCCACCGTATGTTTCATAGTGTTCATTCCGGAGACAATGACACTCCCGCCGTAGGTTCCCCCATAGAAGTGTGGAACCAGGCCGTTCAGTGCCTTGCAGAGAGTGGACTTGCCTGCGCCATTCGGACCCACGATACCGAACATCTCGCCTTTCGTGACTTTCAGGCTGATCTCTTGAAGAACGGGGGCGTGACCGGGATACCCGTAGATCAAGCCATCGACTTGCACAGTAGTCTCGTCAGCTGGCATTGGCCGAGTCCTGCGTGCTCGCGTAGGACTGCGAAACGGCTTAAATAATTCGACGGCTCGATTGCTGATCATGACATCTCAGACAAAGGGCAGTGGAGCGACAACTGTCGAGAGACCGGCAGGCTTCGCGATCCTACAGATCGTCCTGATTCCTGTCATTGCTGCACTCAACTACGTGACGGGTGTGATCGTCAATATCCTCAAACTGCCAATCTTCCTCGATACTTGGGCAACAATGTTCGGAACTATCGTTGCGGGACTCTGGGTGGGCGCCGCAGGAGGCTTCCTCTACAACATCATAATGGCCTTCACACTGTGGGGTCTTCCAGCTTGGGTCTGGGGCTTCATCAACATCTACATCGCTTTGATAACCTGGGTATTCTGGAGAATCGGGTGGGTGACAGTCAAGAGCCCCGTGAAACTCGTCGCCGCAGGCATCATCGTGGGCGTCACGAACGTCATACCAGTGACACTGATCAGCTGGGGAGTCTTCGGGCTCATGCCAACCTATGCAGGGACAGCATGGATCTACGCAGCAGTACTGGCCAGCACTGGAGACACATTGTCAGCATCCGTTGTCAGCAGCATCATCGCCGAGATTCCAGACAAGCTCATCAGCCTCATCTTGGCCGCCGTTGTTGCTTCACGCATGCCAGCCAGGTTCACACTTCGTCCACCGAAGGCATAGTACGAAATGTCGAGCACCGCTTTCGCGATACTCAAGTCCGGCTATGTGGCTCGAGACACGTTCGTACATCGCCTCGATGGGCGTACCAAATTCCTCTTTTTTCTTTGGATATCCGTATTCAACTACTTGTTCTATGACCTCTACGTGACCATGGTGTCCTTTGCTGTTGTGATCTCTCTCGCTTTTGTCGCCCGTATTCAGAGATTCGTCATAACGGTTCTTGTCATAATTGTGCTCCCCATCATCCTCTTGGGCATGGGCATTATTGGTGGCCCATTTGGATTCTCGCAAAATAGGACTGTCCTGGCTGCCGTGGAGGTGTTCGGATTCACAATCGGCTTCTACCTCGAGGGAACAGTCTACGTATCCGTGTGGACATCACGCTTGGCGGTCACGATAACAGCTGCGCTGCTCGCCTACGTTACCACTCACCCGTCAGATCTCGCTTCGATAATGCTGAAGAGTAGACTGCCGTACAAGTTCGCATACGCCTTTCTGGCGACGATTCAACTCATACCTATCCTCACAAACGAGATAACGACGATCTACCAAGCTCAAGTCTCCAGAGGCCTCAACGTGCAAGCCAAGCTGATTGACCGATTCAAGAGCATCATAGTGCTGATGATCCCTCTTACACTCGGCGCGATCAACCAAACCCAAGTCAGAGCAATCGCCCTAGAATCCCGCGGCTTCAGCGCTCCCGTCAAGAAGGTGATGCTACGAGACCCAAAGCTGAAGGCCGCAGACTACGCGGTCATGGCGATCATCGGAATAATGACTTGCGTTTTCGTCTATCTTATCTGGACCCGGGGATTGGTGCCTTTCATGGTCGGCATCCAATATGTGAGACCAGGCGGATGAGGAGCGAGATACCGATGCCTGACACACTGCAGTATCACATCAAGTGCAGAAGACACGATGTTGCACGCTACGTGCTTCTGCCGGGAGACCCCGGTCGGGTCAAGACAATAGCTTCACTATGGGATGAGTCACGAAAGGTGGCAGAGCACCGCCAGTATATCACGTATACCGGCAGGATTTCCGGCGTCGAGATATCTGCAACATCGACAGGCATAGGCGGCCCATCTGCTGCCATCGCAGTCGAGGAGCTGGCAAGATGTGGCGCTGACACCTTCATACGTGTTGGAACCTGCGGCGGTAACCAGAAGGATCAGAAGATCGGCGACGTGGCAATAGCGACCGGCGCTGTCAGATGGGAGGGAACGACCCGCCAGTACGTTCCGATCGAGTACCCGGCCGTGGGCACGCCCGAGGTGGTCATGGCACTGGTTGAAGCTGCGGAACAGATGGGGGTCGACTACCACGTTGGGATCACGAAGTCCGGCGACAGCCTGTACGCGGGAATGGCGTTTGGAGGCTACCATCAGAGTTGGATGAGGAATGTCGAAGCGGACTTCGCAAGAGCGAACGTCATCAGTTCCGAAATGGAGGCGTCGACCATCTTCACCCTCGCGAACTTGTTTGGGCTGCGCGCAGGGTGCATCTGCTCAATCATTGACCTCGTGATAGCGGACGAGGCTCAGAAACCCGGACAGGAGCTGTCGGTCGAAGAAGCTTTTCAGCCCAAGCCAGAGTATATCCTCAAGGCTTGCAGATGTGCGGTTGGAGCGGTGAAGATCTTAGACCAATGGGACCGGGACAGCCAAGCAAGAGCCAAGAAGAACTGGTTCCCTTCGCTTAGCTACACGCCGCGGTCGCAGAAGTGAGTAATCGTTGCCGAGCTAGATGGACTGCTCGGCAGTAGCGCGTACGAAGCGCTTGACTGCATTCGCCTTCTCTTCGAAGTCGCGGAATGACCAACCGGGGTACGGCCTGTGCGTTGTCGTCAGAACCAGTCGCTCTCGGCCTACGCTCTTCACCACATGTTTGACCACTTCGACCATTTCGCCCGCTGACACGTACGAGCTGCACAGAAGATCCACCGGAATGCCGGTAAAGAAAACGGCCTCCGGCAGCGAGGCCCTCACGGCCTCTAGAGATTCGGCCCATTCGTGAGCGTCTGCAACAGTCGATTTCGAGCTAATGTCCAAGGGGTGGAACCCGGAGTAGGCTTTCGAGAGCGGAAGCAGATGTTTCCTGAGATCCCCGTCACTGTGGAGCACCGAGTACTTGCCTCCTTCGGTGATCGCTTTCCCGAGCTCTGCCTGCCGACCCAGAATCACATTCGTGAAGTCCGGCCTATAGATCGATCCTGCATAGGTGCAGAAATCGTCTGCAATCCTGATGGAGTCGATCCCGTCGTACCGAGTTGCTCTACTCGCAACCCCAGCAAGAAGCTCAAAGAACCTCCTATGAATCATGTCGGCTTTTCGAGGCTCGAGAATCGTCAACACTGAGAAGTCGAATCCATGCGTAACCTGCCCAAGCTTCATCGCCTCGGGAGTCTTGCCCGAACTACAGGAATACTCAGAGTATTCAGTCGGTCCCAAGAGCTCGAGCTGATATGACTTCGACTTGTCTATTTTGAGGGCGGCGGCCACCACCTCATCCATCTCACTCTTGAGCTCGTTGACGGTCGGCCAGTCATATTCGTCGGGTCGAAGTCTGTCACACCATTCTCGCCGGGTTTCCGAGCCTCTGTTGAAAGGTCCGCCCTTCTCCAGAAACTCAAAGGGCTTGAACCAGCATCTGATACCGACGATATCGCCCACTCTTGCCTCAAGCTCAGGATCCGCGAGCCAGAAATAGACCGGCAGTCCAGTCGCCTTTCCCTGCATTGCCTCGGAGACCAATTCTCGGGAATCCATTCTCACGTACCTTCAGATCGACAGCATCATGGGCCCTCGGGGCTTCTCTTGTAAGGTCGGTCTGCCTAGCCGAATGCCAGTGGGGAGACGCCCATCTGTTCCTAGGCCTACAATTCGAATCTCTTGATTTATCTTGCGTCGTATCACGTATTTGTGGGGGACAGCTCTTGGTCAAGGTCGTTGCAGCTGGCGCCATAAACTGGGACATCAACCTGTTTGTCAGGAAGTTCCCTAAACCCGGCGAAGAAAGCCCCGTGCTGCGAATCACGAGGGTGCCTGGAGGGAAAGCTGGCAACGCGTCGGTTGCTGCGGCAAGACTTCTCGGGCCTGGTCAAGTTGGAATCGTAGGGGCACTAGGCAGTGACGAAATAGCAGATACGCAGATTCGTCTTCTCGGCGACGAAGGGGTTGACACTTCTGCGATCACTCGCAAGATGGATGCCGAATCCGGGCAGGCATACATCGTTACTGACGATTCCGGCGAGAATGTGATTCACACTTACTTCGGAGCCAATTCGATGCTGAGCCCCATGGATGTCTCAGGGAGACAGGTTAGAGAAATGATAGAATCCGCGGCAATCACAGTCATGACTGACCCGCCCGAGGAGGCGGTGGCGCCCATAGCCAAGACTGCGCACGAAGCCGGAGGACTCGTGGTCTGGGACCCGGGCGTGAGGGCGGAGGCAGGTATGGAGAGACTTCGTAGGATCCTTCTTTGCACTGACTACTTGTTTCTCAACGAGATTGAGGTTGAATACATGACGAGGGTCAAGGAACCCGCCGAGGCCGCGAGACGCCTGTCTGCGATCAATCCGCATCTGACTGCCATCCTCAAATCTGGCAAAGAGGGATGTACGATGTTCGGATCGAAATCAACGGTTCGAGTCCCAGGTATCAATCTCTCGGAATGGGGACTTGAGGTTGTCAACACTGTTGGCTGTGGTGACGCCTTCCTTGGGGCCTTCTCAGCTGCAAAGGCAATGAAGCGCAGTGATGAGGACGCCCTGCACTGGGCGAATTGGGCAGGCGCCTTGAAAGCCACCAAGACTGAGACGCGAGGCAGCCCCACGAGATACGAACTTGAGAAGTGGATTTCTCGGACAGGCATTCCCGTAGACCGCTAGCATGCGTTCACGCGATGACTGATTCCCGGCAGGCCTAGCTCACGGCATCTCGTGTCGGCCAAGTCGGATGCGGGAGAAGGGATGATGATTGTGGAGCCCCGGGCGGGGTTTGAACCCGCGACCTTTGCCTCAACGGGAGTGCTCGACCAACAACTCTTACCAAGGCAACGCTTTCTGCTGTTCTCCCGACATCTACCAGGCTGAGCCACCGGGGCTACGGAATTGTTCAGGTCAGAATCCTCTTCTAATAAGGTTTCGAGTAGGATGGAGAGTGCATTGGAGGAGCCATTCTGCTCCAAGTCTGCAGTCAAGGAATGACAGGAATGTGCGTGTATCAGTCGCGTCTTGGAGACGATTGGTCAAGCCGGGGTTTGTCTATCAGCCGCTCGCCAATTGCTTTTACCAAATGTTTAAGACCGCTCCATCATGACAGCTTGTTCAACGAATCTAAGGAGGAAGAATGAATATTGGTTAAGCGATGTCCATCATGCGGATACAACAACAGGGATGACGCTGTCTTCTGCTCGAGCTGTGGCGGTTCACTAATGGCTCCGGGAGCACCAATGATGAAACCGGTGCCGTCTGTCCGTGTAGTGACTCCAGTGACTCCAGGGGCTCCGATGAGAGTTCCCCCCCCAGGCATGTGTTTCTATCACCCAAGCCTTCCTGCAGTGTACATATGCAACCGGTGCGGTCGCGCAATCTGTCGTGACGACTCAAAATCCTACATGGATCTAGTGCTCTGCACGCAGTGCTACGCTGGAATCGTTCCACCGATGGCTATGGCGCCACAGGCCCCAGTAGGACCGGCATACGGACCGCCGGCAGGACCGGGACCTGGTTATGCGCCGTTTCCTGGACCGATGTTCGGTCCGGTAGGAGCGCCAATGATGCCAGGTGCACCTGCAAGATCCCTCTGGGGTTTCATAGTATCCATGGTCTCAGGCATCTTGGTACTACTGAACGCGGGCTTGCTCTTGGCTTGGCAGTTCTACGGCGGGACATTCCTATGGGGTAACATCTTCTTCTGGATGTGCAAGCTCGACGGATACGCTGTCTGCCCAATACCTTCAGGATCCACGACCTACACTGGCAACCTCACGTTTGTCATCGGCGTCATCATAGGGCTCATCTTGATCGTCGGTTCGATCCTGATGATTCTGGGCTATGGCACAATAGGCAGCATCGTCGTCTTTCCGATGGCAGTCTTCAGTTTGGTCATCGGAGGCGGCTTCATCGCAGGCTTCGTACTCGGAATCGTCGGTGGCATCCTCGGCATGATAGGGCGATAGTCCTTAAATCCCCCCAAGTTTTTCTTTAACTTACGATCTGTTTGGTGTGTCTTCCGTGTCGTACGTCGCGATCTCCGGCGAGGTGATCGATAGGGTAGT
>Ga0208047_1000115_pt1 | contig 28356 bp, 16 predicted proteins | sample Kivu_220m_FD_184162 | JGI IMG/M metagenome (GOLD analysis project Ga0208047, IMG submission 184162) | Freshwater microbial communities from Lake Kivu, Western Province, Rwanda to study Microbial Dark Matter (Phase II) - Kivu_220m (SPAdes)... | ecosystem: Environmental > Aquatic > Freshwater >...
GCCGTGAAGTTGATGTTGACGATGACCCCCGTCTCGATCTTCGTCTTGAAGCCCTGGAGCTCGAGTTTGACCTGGTAGTCGTTGGCCGGGAAGAGCGACAGGAAGCGGAATCTCCCCTCGGCGTTGGTCGTCGTCGACATCGGGGCGATCGTCGCGCCCGTCAAGGTGACGGCGACCCCCGGAAGGATGTTGCCTTCCTGGTCGACGACCGTCCCGGCGATGTTGCCCGTTCTCTGCTGGGCTCCCAAGCCGGAGGTCAGAGCCAGGCAAAAGAGAATGGCTAAAACCCTTTTCATTGAACCTCCCTTCTCTTTTCGCGGTCTCTTGCCGAGACCTTGCGTCCCGAACGGCAAACTGCCGTTCACCTTAAGGGATTTTTATAATTCCTCTTTCCTCGATCCACCTCCTAAGGTTTTTAACGATTTTTTATGCAATATCCATGCCAATAATAATCAATTGTAACTTCAAATATATCAACAAATTTATATCTAAATTGGAGCTGTTTTCTACAAGTTATTGAATTACATCCAAAAAAATGAATTATGAAACGGGGCTGTCATCGAGCGCGTTTTTTGTGTTATATCTATCGTGGTGAGCTTTTAAGGAGAACGTGCCCGTGAGAATAAGGCTGATCTTTATGATTGTGGGTCTCCTCGCCGCGGCGCCCGGTGCGCGCCCCGCCGCGCCGGGGCAGACGAAGCCTTCGGCGTTGGCCCCCCAATACCAAGAATGGCTCCGCCTGACCACTTATATCATCAAGGAAAAGGAGCGGGAGGTCTTCCTGAAGCTGACCAACGACCGCGACCGCGACATCTTCATCCAGATGTTCTGGAAGACGCGCGACCCAACCCCGGCCACTCCGGAGAACGAATTCCGGGACGAGATCCTGAAACGATACGCGGAGGCGAACAAAAGATACCACTTCGGCGGGCAGGAGGGCTGGAGGACGGACCGGGGGAGGTTCTATATCATCCTCGGAGAGCCGGCCTCGAGGGTCCAGATCGCGGGGTCGAACGACCTCTGGCCCGTCGAGATTTGGTCCTGGTACGGGGATCCGGCCCGGAACATGCCCACGCATTTTTCCCTGGTTTTTTACCAGAGGGGCGGCGTCGGCGAGTTCAAGCTCTATGATCCCGTCTCCGACGGACCGGGCAAGCTCCTCATCAAGGGCAGCCAGGAATACGAGCCCTCCGATTACGAGTCGATGTACGATGCGATCCGCGACCTTCAGCCCGAACTGGCGGCCGTCTGCCTTTCGATTATCCCCGGAGATATTCCCTATATGTACCAGCCGTCGCCCGAGACCGCCATCATGATGGCCAATATCGTCGAATCCCCCAAGAAGACCGTCAGCGAAAGCTACGCCACCCATTTCCTGAACTACAGGGGTTATGTCAGCACGGAATACCTGACGAATTACATGGAAAATTCCGGGTCGGTCAACGTCGTCTTCGACCCGGTGACCTCCTTGCCGTTCGTCGATTTCGCCGTCGTCCCGAAGAACCTGTCGCTCGATTTCTACGAGCCCAAGAGGGAGTACTCCTGCAGCTTCGAAATCAACGTCAGCCTCCGCGCCGGCGAGAAGGTCGTTTATCAATACACCAAGGAATATCCCTTGACGATCCCCGAAGCGGAGCTTTCCGCGGCCGAGATCACGGGAGTCGCCATCCAAGACGGATTCCCGGCGATTCCCGGCCGCTACAAGCTGGCCGTGCTCCTGCAGAACAAGACGGGCCGGGAATTCAGCATCCTGGAGCGGGACGTCGAGGTCCCGGCCTCCGGAGGGTCGGCCCGGATCGTCGGTCCGGTCGTCGGCCATCGCCTGGCCGAGGCCAGGGCCGACCTGCGTCAGCCCTATCAGGCCGGGAACCGGCGGATTCACGTCGATCCGAGAAACACCTTGGGATTGTCCGATGAAGTCGCTTACCTTTTCCACGTCCTCGGCCTGACCGAGGACCTCTGGAAGACGGGTTCGGTCCGGATCGTCGTCCAGGGGACCAAGCCGAGCTCTCCGTTTCAGAAAACGCTCGCCGTCCGGTTGGGCGACCAGCCTTATCGCGGATTGCTGACGATCGGGCAGTCGATCCCGGCGGCCGATATCCCTCCGGACTACTACGACTTCGTCGTCTCGCTGCTCGACGGCCAAGGGAAGGTCCTGTCCGAAGAGCGTTCGAATTTCGTCGTCTCTCCCCGGAAGACGGTCTCGCACCCGATGACCTTGGCCAAGAGCGCTTCCCAGTCGAACCGCTTCGTCTTCGATTACATGCTCGCCGCGCAGTTCGATCAGGCCGGAGAGGCGGAGGCGGCCGAGGCCGCTTATGAGCGGGCCCTGGCCGCCAATCCGGCGTTTACCGGAAGGATCCCCGAGTACTGCGGCTTCCTCATCCGGAAGAAGAAATTCGACCGGGCCCTGGCCCTCGCCGAGCGAATCAAGGACGACACCCGGCTGGCCTACCAGTACCGCTTCATCCGCGGGAAAGCGCTCGTCGGCCTCGGCCGGTACGAAGACGCCGTCGGCGACCTTCAGGAGGCGAATAAAATCTACAACAGCGACCCGGCCCTGCTTTCGGCCCTGGGCCTGGCCTACTGGAAGACGGGCCGGACGGAGGACGCTCGGAACGCCCTCAACGCGGCCCTGAAACTCAATCCCGACCAGCCGGAGGTCAAGGCGCTTCTGGCCGAAATTGAAAAACGCTGAACTCTCGGCGGCCCGGTTTCGTATAGGATTCCGTGAGCGAAAAGCCAAAGGAGACTGCCATGGACGAAGAACCCAAGGCCGGAAGCGAAAAAACGCGGACCGAGGAGTTCAAGCTCGCCGGCGGCGAGATCCTGACCAAGGTCAAGGAGATCATCCACGAGGGCAACATCCGCCGGATCATCCTCAAGGACGAGCAGGGGAAGACCTTCTTGGAGATTCCCCTGACGGTGGGGATCGTCGGGGCCGCCTTCATGCCCGTCCTGGCGGCCATCGGGACGATCGCCGCCCTCGTCTCGAAGTTGACGATCGTCGTCGAGAAGGTCGACTCCTGACGCTTGTCGGCCGGAATCGGCTTCCACTCCAGATCGGGTTTGAAGGTCCGTTCGTTAGCCTGTTTCAGGGGGCGTGCTGCGGGGACATGACCATCCTCTAACCCCGGCCCCGGGGAACCAGTCCCGTCGGTTCCCCCCCTTGGCAAAGCCGTGGGGCCCCCCTTCCGCTACGGGGTCACGAGGACGGCCAGGCCGCCGCCTGACACGCCCGGCCTTTCAAAGAGCGCTTACGGGACGGAAAATCCTCAATTCGTTCCAGCCGATCCAGGCCGTCACGCCGTTAGTCGTAGGAAGGTGAAACGTTCTCTCTTGTCCTTGGGCCCGCCATCCGGATACAATGGCGGGCGATGCGGACGTTATTGACCCGCGCGGCGGCGATTTTCCTCTTGGCCGCGGTGTCGGCCGCCGCCCCCGCCGAGAAGCTCGACCTGATGCCCGTCCCCTCGTCGGTCATCCTAACCGAGGGCACGTTCCGGGTCGACGAGGATTTCTCCGTCGCGGCGGTCGGCGGGACCGGCGTCCGGGCCAGCCGGGGGGCCTCCCGGTTCATGGCTCGCCTCGCCGGCCGGACGGGGCTTTTCCTCAAGCAGGATTTCCTCTCTCTCGAAGGCGACGGCGAGAACGCGGCCTTCATCTACAAATACGGCCGCCTCGGTGATCTGACGCCGGGCGAGGACGAATCTTACGCCATCACCATAAGCCCCGACCGCGTCCTCCTCGTCGCCCGGACCGACCTCGGCGTCCTGCACGGCTTCGAAACGCTCCTCCAGCTCCTCGCCTCGGACCGCGGGGGATATTATTTTCCCTGCGTCCAGGTCGGCGACTCGCCCCGGTTCGCCTGGCGCGGCCTGCTCATCGATTGCGCCCGCCATTTCATGCCGGTCGAAGTCATCAAGCGCAACCTCGACGGCCTGGCGGCCGTCAAGATGAACGTCTTCCACTGGCATTTGACCGACTACCAGGGCTTCCGCGTCGAGAGCCGGATTTTCCCCCGGCTCCACGAGCGGGGGTCGGACGGGAGCTACTATACCCAGGCCCAAGTCCGGGACGTCATCGCCTATGCGACAGACCGCGGCATCCGGGTCATGCCCGAGTTCGACATCCCCGGTCATTCGACGAGTTGGTTCGCGGCCTACCCCGAGTTCGCCGCCGGCCCGGGCCCGTACCGCGTCGAACGACGGTTCGGCATCATGGACCCGGCCTTCGACCCGTCGAATCCGGCCGTCTACGGCTTTTTCGATAGGTTTTTCGGGGAAATGGCCTCCCTCTTTCCCGACCCTTATCTCCACATCGGCGGCGACGAGAACAACGGCCGGCAGTGGGACGAGAATCCCGATATCCAGGCCTTCAAGAAGGCCAATAGGATTTTCGATAATCAGGCCCTTCAGGCTTATTTCAACGGCAGGATTCTGGAGATCCTGAGGAAATACGGGCGGCGGATGGTCGGCTGGGACGAGATCCTCGAGCCCGGACTGCCCAAGGATATCGTCATCCAGTCCTGGCGCGGCCCGAAGGCCCTCGCCGACGCCGCCCGGCAGGGCTACGCCGCGATCCTTTCCCACGGCTATTACGTCGACCTCTGCCAGCCCGCGGCCTTTCACTACGGGAACGACCCGCTCCCTTCGAACGGCGGCCTGTCGGCCGAGGCCCTGCCGTTCGTCCTGGGCGGAGAGGCCACGATGTGGAGCGAGCTCGTCTCCCCGGAAACGATCGACAGCCGGATCTGGCCCCGGACGGCGGCCATCGCCGAGCGCCTCTGGTCGCCGGCCGAGGTCCGCGACGCCGGCGACATGTACCGGAGGCTCGAGGCCGTCGCCCTGGAGCTCGAGGAGCTCGGATTGACCCATTACAAGAACCAGGAGATGATGCTCCGCCGGCTCGCCGGGGGAGAGGATGTCGCCGCCCTCAAGAGCCTCGTCGACGTCGTCGAGCCGCTCGAGCAGTACAAGAGACACAGCCAGGGCGTCGACTATTCCGTCCTGTCCCCGCTGACCCGGCTCGTCGACGCCGCCCAGCCCGAGTCGCGGACGGCCCGGCTTTTCGACGCCGCCGTGACGGCCTTTCTCCGGACCCGCGACCGCAAATCGGCCGACGAGCTCCGCGGCCATCTCCGCCGCTGGCAATCCCAGGCCGAGGCGTTGAAACCCGTCCTCGCCCGGTCCCCGGCCCTGGCCGAGGTCGAGCCCTTGTCGAGAGGTCTGGCCTCGGCGGCGGCCGTGGGACTCGAAGCCTTGGACGTTCTCTCGGCCAAGACCGTCCGCGGCCAGGATTGGGTCCGGGAAAAGTCGAGAATCCTGACCAGAATCCGGCAGCCGCAGGCCCATGCCGAGCTGGCCGTCATCATCTCCATCGAAAGGCTCGTCACGGCCGCCGGCCGGAAGTCTTGACCCGTTTAGCCATGGCTAAATCCGTCGAAGGCCTGTTCGCGAAAGTCGCTTTGGGGTTCGTCGTCGCCGCGACCGGCGTCGGGGCCGGGGACCTGATCACCGGCAGCATCGCCGGCTCCAAATACGGAATCGTCCTGGCTTGGGTCGCCTTGGGGGGCGCGGCGGTCAAATGGATCCTTGCCGAGGGAATCGCCCGCTGGCAGATGGCCACGGGAACGACCGCCTTGGAGGGCTGGGTCGGCCGGCTGGGCCGAGGGATCCGCTGGATCTTTCTCGTCTATTTTCTTATCTGGTCCTATACGGTCGGCGGAGCGCTCGTCAATGCCTGCGGCGTCGCCGGCGTCGGCCTCTTTCCCATCGGCGACCTCCAGACTTCGAAAATCGTCTGGGGGATTTTCCACTCTCTCCTCGGATTCGTCATCGTCTGGAGGGGAGGCTTTCGGGTCTTTCAAGGCGTCATGGCCCTCCTGACGGCGACGATGTTCGTGACCGTCCTCGCGACCGCGATTCTCATCAAGCCCGACTGGGCCGGGCTCCTTCGGTCCGTCTTTCGTCCCGGCCTTCCGCCGGGATCCACGGCCTGGATTCTGGGCGTCCTCGGCGGCATCGGCGGGACCGTGACTTTGCTGTCCTACGGATACTGGATCAGGGAGAAGGGACGCGAGGGGAGGCCGGGCCTCCAAGCCTGCCGGTTTGACCTCGGACTCGGCTACGCCCTCACGGGGTTCTTCGGCGCGGCCATGGTCCTCATCGGCTCGCGGATCGTCGTCGAGGGCGAAGGGGCGACGGTTGCCCTGGCCCTGGCCGGCCAGCTCGGCGACGCCTTGGGACCCGCCGGCCGCTGGATCTTCCTTTGGGGATTCTGGGGGGCCGTCTTTTCCAGCCTCCTCGGCGTCTGGCAGAGCATTCCCTATCTCTTCGTCGATTTTCTCCGGGTGAGGCCCGGAGGCCATGAAAAAGCGGGGCACACGGATCTCTCCAAGACCTCCGCCTATCGCGGCTTTCTGGCCGCCCTGACCTTCATCCCCCTCCATACGCTGTGGTTTAAAGTTCAAGAGGTCCAGATCGTCTATGCCGTCCTCGGGGCGTTCTTCATGCCGCTCCTGGCCCTGACTCTCCTTCTCCTCAACACGAGGAAGGACTGGGTCGGGGATTTCCGCAACCGCTGGCCGACGAACGCCGTCCTGGCGCTCGTCCTGGCCTTGTTCGCCTTCCTGGGATTTCGCGAGATCGTCGGGGCATTATAATACAAGATGAGAAAGAAAGGAGATACGGCATGAATCGTCGAACGGCGGCAGTCCTTGGAATTTTATTCCTCGCCCTCGGGCCCGGAGGGGCTTTCGCCCAGGCGCCCTCGAAACTCCTCGAGACGGAGACGTATTTCGAGATGGAGTCGGTGGGCGCTCCCCGGATTTCGCCGGACGGAAAGAGCATCCTCTTCGTCCGCGGCTGGATCGACAAGATGAACGACCAATCCCGCTCGAGCGTCTGGATCGTGGACGCGGCCGGAAGCCGGGTCCGCGAGCTGACCGGCGGGAGCTGGCGCGTCTCGTCGCCCGTCTGGTCGCCCGACGGGACGCGGATCGCCTTCCTCTCCGAGCGCGACGAGACGACCCAGATTCACGTCATGTGGCTGGACACGGGAGACGTCGCCCAGCTCACCCGTTTCGAGCGCTCCCCCGGCGCTCCGGTCTGGTCGCCCGACGGCAAGCGGTTGGCCTTCACGGCCTTCGTCCCCGACGATAAGCCGATCCTTCCGGTCAAGCTGCCGAAGCGGCCGGAAGGAGCCAAGTGGGCCGCTCCGGCCGTCCTCGTCGACCGGCTGGGGTGGAGGTCGGACGGGCGGGGTTCCGTGCCGAAAGGCACCACCCACGTTTATGTCGTCGACGCCCAGCTGGGCGGAACGCCCACGAAAATCACTTCGGGCGATTTCAATCACGGCCAACCCGCCTGGTCGGCCGACGGACGGACGATTTTCCTGAGCGGCATTCGAAAGCCCGAGGCCGAATACACTTGGGGAGACTCGGAAATTTATGCCGTCGACCTCCGGACTCTCGAGATCCGGACGCTCACCGAGCGCAAAGGGCCGGACGCCAATCCGACGCCATCCCCGGATGGGAAGTGGATCGCCTACACGGGATACGACGACCAGAATTTCACGAGCCATCTGGCGAGTCTTTATCTCATGGAGGCCGACGGCAAAGGCCGGAAGCTCTGGGCCGGCGGCCTGCCCAGCTCGCCGTCGAACCTTATCTGGGCCGAAGACGGCGCGGGCGTGTATTATCAAATGGAAGAGCGGGGCGAGAACAACCTCCATTTCGCCCCCCTCTCCGGCCCGCCGCGAAGGGTCACGCGGGGAAATCACGTCCTCTCCGGCGTTTCGATTTCGAAGGCCGGGGCGGCCGCGGCGACCCTGACGACCTCGTCCCGCCCGGCGGTTCTCGTGACCTTTCCCCTGGCGAAGCCCGAGGGGATGAAGACGCTGGTTGACGTCAACGCCGACGTCCTCGAGGGGATGAAGCTCGGCGCGGTCGAGGAGCTCGTCTTCAAGGCCCCCGACGGCCTTTCCCTTCAAGGCTGGCTCATCAAGCCGGCCGAGTTCGACCCGGCCAAGACCTATCCGATGCTCCTCTACATTCACGGCGGGCCGTGGTCGATGTATTCCGTGGCCTTCAACTGGGATTGGCAGAACTTCGCCGCCAACGGCTACGCCGTCCTGTTCATGAATCCCCGCGGGAGCACGGGCTACGGCCAGGACTTCGTCAACGGCATCCAGTTCTCCTACCCGGGGAAGGATTTCGACGACCTCATGGCCGGGGTCGACGCGGCTCTGGCCAAGGGGTTCATCGACAAGGACAACCTTTTCGTCTGCGGCGGGAGCGGCGGCGGAGTCCTCACGGCCTGGATCGTCGGCCACACGGACCGCTTCCGGGCCGCCGTTTCGATGAGGCCGGTCATCAACTGGCACTCCTTCGTCGGGACGACGGACGGGCCGAGCTGGTACCGCCAATTCGAGAAGTTCCCGTGGGAGGATCCGCTGGCCTACGCCGTCCGCTCACCCCTCCACTACGTCGCCAACGTTAGGACGCCGACCATGGTCATGACCGGGGAAGCGGACCTGAGGACGCCCATCGGCCAGAGCGAGGAATACTATCGGGCCCTGAAAATCCTCAAGAAGGAGACGTTGCTCGTCCGAATGCCCGAGGAGTTCCACGGCTGGCGGCGGCCGTCCCACCGCCTCCTCCAGCAGGCCTACTTGATGGCCTGGTTCGAGAAGTACCGGGTCAAGAAATGAATTCGGGTCACGCCGCCGTCCGGTCCCGCATGTCCTCTTTAGAAGACGTCGTTCGGCCTCCGAAAACGGCCTCCACTCCAAAGCGGAAACCGTTCGCGGCTCCCAGACCCATTCCTCAGGGCGTGTCGCGGCGACATGACCATCCTCTAACCCCGGCCCCGGGGAACCAGTCCCGTCGGTTCCCCCCCTTGGCAAAGCCGTGGGGCCCCCCTTCCGCTACGGGGTCTCGAGGACGGCCATGCCGCCGCATGACACGCCGGACCCCTCAAGGAGCGCTCGCGGGGCGGAATAGTCTTATTACGTTCCGGCCGTCCCCGGCCGCCGGGAATATCGCCGAGAGGAATCGAGAACGTTCCTCTCTTGGCTTTCGAGAAACGTTCTCTCTTGATCTTCTTGGTGGAAAAATCATCGGAGGCATATCCATGAAAAGAATCGGAGCGATTATTGCGACGGCCGCGCTCATGATCGGCGCGGGCTGGACGCAGGCCCGGAGGACGGAGAAGCCCATCCTCCACGGCCGGCACTGGGTGGCCATCACCGGCAAGCCGATGGCCGCCACGGCCGGGGCGATGATGTTCCTCAAGGGAGGGAACGCCGTCGACGCGGCTTGCGCCATGCTCGGCGCGGTCTGCACGATGTGGGACGTCCTGAGCTGGGGAGGGGAGACCCAGGCCCTGATTTACAATCCCCAAACGAAAAAAGTCATCGCCGTGAACGGCCTCGGCGTCGCCCCGACGGGGGCCACGCCCGAGTTCTACAAATCCAAGGGGCTGCGGTACCCGCCGGAAACGGGCCCCCTCTCGGCCGTGACGCCCGGCACGCCGGGAGGATTGATGACGATGCTGGCCGAGTTCGGGACGCTGAGCCTCAAGGACGTCCTTGCCCCGGCCATGGAAATGGCCCACGGCTACCCGATGGAAAGAGAGGCGGCCGACCGGATCGAACGGGACAAGGTCAAGCTCAAATCCTGGCCTTATTCCAAGACAATCATGCTTCCCCATCTCGGCGAGGCCCGGGAAGCGGCCCGGCCGGGGGAGATTTTCCGTCAGGCCGACCTTTTGAGCACTCTTCAGAAGCTCGTCGAGGCCGAGGCCGAAGCCTTGTCCAAGGGCCGCGGCCGCAAGGAGGCCATTTACGCCGCTTACGATCGTTTCTACAAGGGCGACATCGCCGACGAATTCGTCCGCGGAACGCAGGAACAGGGCGGCCTGATCACCAAGGACGACATGGCCAAGTGGAAAGTGTATCTCGAAGAGCCGGTCATGACGACGTACAAAGGCATCGAAGTTTACAAGCTCGACCGTTGGGTCCAGGGGCCGGTCATGCTCCAGGCGCTCAACATGCTCGAGACCCTCGACCTCAAAGGGATGGGCTACAATACGGCGCCCTACATCCACACCCTCTACCAGGTCATGAATCTGGCTTTCGCCGACCGTGACTTCTACTACGGCGATCCCTATTTCCCTCCCGATGAGCCGATGAAGGGGCTCCTCTCGAAGGAATACGCCCGGGAGAGGATCAAGCTCATCGACCCGTCCGTGAACGCCGCCGGGGTCAAGCCCGGAGATCCGTATCCTTTCCAAGGCGGGAAGAATCCCTATCTCAAATACCTCGAAGCCTGGCCGCCCGTCCCCGCCAAGAAGGACCCGGAAGGGGAAAGCCATTGGACGGGGACGACCTCCATCCAGGCGGCCGACGAGCAGGGATGGGTCGTGTCCGTGACGCCGAGCGGGGCCTGGGTGCCGGCGGTCATCGCCGGGCGGACGGGCGTCGGGATCAGCCAGCGCGCCCAGAGCTTCGTCACCGACGAGGCCGAGAATCCGTTCAACGTCATCGCTCCGGGAAAAAGGCCTAGGGCGACGCTGACCCCGGGCCTGGCCCTCAAGGACGGCCGGCCGTTCCTTTCGTTCGCCGTCCAGGGGGGCGATACTCAAGACCAGAACCTCCTCCAGTTCTTCCTCAACGTCGTCGAGTTCGGGATGAACGTTCAGCAGGCCTGCGAAGCGGCCAACATCACCAGCTACCAGATGTTCGACTCCTTCAACCACACCGCTTCTCCGGGGAAGATCGACCTTCACGAGAGCGTTCCGGCCGAGATCCGGGAGAATCTCAAGGCCATGGGCTATGCGATCACCGTCAAGAGATACACCTCGGGGCCGATCAACGCCGTCTTCTTCGACTGGGCCCACGGCTCGTTCTGGGGCGGCTCATCCAACCACGGCGAGGACTACGGCGTCATCTGGTGAGCGCGGCCGGGCAAAGCGATATATCGCTTCTTTTGGAAGAAGCGAAATAACGTCTAAGACATGTGTCACCCTCGGAGGACGGGGACGGATTACCGGGAGATCCCGTTCCGGGGGAATGAGATTGGCACGATTATTGTATAATCAGTGTCGATTCGTGTTCTATGGAAGAGGTCATTTTTGACAAATTCTATAGGAATTAGGTATATTAATTCCGCAAGGAGGCTGCCCATGTACTCCTCGACGTCGCTTTCCCGCGTCCGGCGCGTTTTGTCGATCACCGCCGCGGCCGTCTTCGTCCTCGGCGTTCTCGGCTCTCCGGCCTTCGGCCAGTATTTCGGCCGGAACAAGGTCCAGTACGAGAAGTTCGACTACAAGATCCTCAAGACGGAGCATTTCGACATCTATTTCTACCCCGAGGAGGAAGAGGCCATCAAGCTCGCCGGCCAGCTGGCCGAGCGGTGGTACGCGCGCCTCTCCCGGATCCTGGGCCACAACCTCCGCGGCCGCCAGCCGCTCGTCATGTACGCCAGCCATCCCCAGTTCGAGCAAACGACCGTCCTCTCCGAGCTCATCAGCGAAGGCACGGGCGGGGTGACGGAATCCTTCAAGCGCCGGATCATCCTTCCCTTCGGGGCCTCCCTCGAGGACACCGACCACGTCATCGGCCACGAGCTCGTCCACGCCTTCCAGTACGACATCTCCGCGGGGGCGAGTCCCGTGCCCGGCCAAGGGGCTTCCGGGGGCGGGATCGAGCGGGCCCCCCTCTGGATGATCGAGGGCACGGCCGAGTATTTCTCGATCGGGCCGGTCGATCCTCACACGGCGATGTGGATGAGGGATCTCCTCAACCAGAAGAAGATGCCGACGATCAAGGACCTCCAGGACTACTACAAATGGTTTCCCTACCGCTTCGGACAGGCCGTCTATGCCTACATCGGCGGCCGCTGGGGAGATCTCGTCGTCGCCAAGCTGATGAAGGACGTCTGCCGCGGGCTCGATTACGAGCGGGCCATCCAGAAAAACCTCGGGATCAGCTCCAAGCAGCTCTCGGCGGACTGGCATGAGGCCCTCAAGCGCGACTACGCCTCCATCGCCGCCTCGACCGACAAGCCCGAAACCTCGGGCCGGCTCCTCCTCAAAGGCTCGGAGGACGACCCCTACAACGTCGCCCCGGCCGTCAGCCCCGACGGCAAGAGGTTCATCTTCATCTCCTCCCGCGACCTGTTCTCGCTGGAGATGTTCATGGGCGACGTCCAGACGGGAAAGGTCACGAAGCGGATCACCAAACAGGCCATCGATCCCCATTTCCAGAGCATCCAATTCATCTACTCCGTCGGCTCCTGGGACGCCGAGGGCGACCGCTTCGTCTTCGGGGCCGTCCAGGCCGGAAAGCCCGTCCTCGCCTTCCTCGACGGCGAAGGGCGCCGGACCCATGAGGACATCCGCTTTCCGGAGCTCGGCGAAATTTTGAACCCGACCTGGTCGCCCGACGGGAAAAAGATCGCCTTCTCGGCCCTCAAGGGCGGTTTCACGGACATCTATGTCTACGACCTCGAAGCCAAGACGCTGAAGAACATGACCAACGACCCCTTCGGCGACCTCCAACCGGCCTGGTCGCCCGACGGCCGGTGGATCGCCTTCGTCACCGAGCGCTTTTCGACCCAGGTCCGCTTGTTGAGCATCGGCAACCAGCGTCTGGCCCTTCTCAATCCCGAGACCGGCGAGATCCGCGAACTCGGCGGCTTCAAGACCGGCAAGAACATCACCCCCCAGTGGTCGGCCGACGCGGCCCACCTTTTCTTCGTCGCCGACGTCAACGGCATCTCCAACGTCTACCGCTACGACTTCGCCGCCGACGCCATTTTCCAGCTGACGAACATCTACACCGGGATTAGCGGCATCACGAGCCTCAGCCCGACCCTCTCCATCGCCGCCAAGACCAACGAGCTTCTCTACTCGGTCTATGACCGGGGAAATTTCAGCATTTACAGCCTCGACCCCAAGTTGGCGGCGGCCGGAACGCGCGTCGACCCGGCCGCGGCGACGAACACGGCGGCGTTTCTCCCGCCCAAGGACAGGCCGGGGTCGGACCTCATGGGCCTCATCAAGAACACGGCCTACGGACTGCCCGACGCCTCGAAGTTCTCCATCTCCCCCTACAAGGCCAAGCTGACCCTCGACTTCGCCGCTCCGCCCCAGGTCGGCGTCGGGGTGGACCGCTACGGGACGTATGCCGGCGGGGGGGTGGCCTTTTACTTCAGCGACATGCTGGGCATGCACAATGTCATGACCATGGTCCAGATCTACAACCGCCTCGTCGATTCGGCGGCCATGGCCGCTTATCAGAATACCCGAAGCCGCCTGAACTTCGGCTTCGTCGCCCAGCGCATCCCGTATCTCTACGGCGGCTATTCCCTGTACTACGACGAGATCGGCGGCGAACCGGCGATCGTCGAGGAGGAGGTCATCTACCGCCAGATCTATTACCAGTTCGGCGGCTTCGCCTCCTATCCCTTCAGCCCAGCCCAAAGATTCGAACTTTCGGGGGGCTACAGCTACATCGATTTCAACAACGTCATCTACCGGCGGGCCTATTCTTACTACGACAACTTCCCGCTTTTGGACGACGAGATCGACCTGCCGTCCCCGGACGGCATCCACATGCCCTTCGCTTCGGCGGCCTTCGTCTACGACACCTCGCTCTTCGGGGCCACCGCGCCGATCATCGGTCAGAGCTACCGCTTCGAGATTTCACCGACCTTTGGAACGCTGAATTTCGCCGGCGTCCTGGCCGACTACCGCAAGTACCTCGTCCCGGTGAGGCCCTTTACCGTGGCCTTCCGGGCCATGCATTACGGGCGTTACGGGAAAGGGGCCGACGACTCCCGGCTCTATCCGATGTTCATCGGCTATAACACGATGATCCGGGGCTACAGCTGGGAATCTTTCGACGCCGTCGAGACGGATACGTCCAACCCGGATTCCTTCGACTTCGAGCGCCTCTTCGGGAGCAAGATGTTCATCCTCAACTTCGAGCTCCGCTTCCCGCTTTTCGGGGCCCTGGGGATCGGAAAGGGCTATTACGGCGTCTTCCCCGTCGATTTCATCGCCTATTACGACATGGGCGTGGCCTGGGGCCGGGACAGCTACGGCGTCAACCATAAGCCGGCCGCGTTGTTCGGCGGCGACCGGAATTTTCTCCGGAGCTACGGGGTCGGCCTCCGGCTGAACCTCTTCGGGGCCCTCGTTGCCGGGGTCAATTTCGTCCGGCCGCTCGACCGGCCGGACAAGAGCTGGCATTGGGAGTTCAGCTTCTGGCCCGGCTTTTAAATAAGAGAGACCGTTTTAGAAAACGGTCTCTCTTTTTTTCTTGACCGGCCGGGCAGCGAATGGCACTGGGAGTTCAGCTTTTTAGGTTAGAGAGATCGTTTCATGAAACGGTCTCTCTTTTTTTTGATAGAATGAGGGCTCCGCGGGCGGGGATAACGCCGCGCGGCAAGGAGCTCTTGATGAAAGCCGTGACCGTTTCGGCCGTCGTCTCGGCGGCCATTCTTTTTTCCTTCGGACAGCCGGCCGTCCCGAACAAGGTTCCCGAGCCCAAGATCCCCTTCGCCCCGAAGCGATACGTCTGCTACCGGGCCGCCGCTCCCGTCGCCGTCGACGGCAACCTCGACGAGGACGTCTGGGCGAAGGCCTCCTGGTCCGACCCGTTCGTCGACATCGAGGGCGCGGGGCGTCCCAAGCCCCGCTTCCGGACGATGGTCAAGATGCTCTGGGACGACCAATTCTTCTACCTCGGGGCCTACCTCGAGGAGCCGGCCGTCTGGGCGACCCTGACCGAGCGGGATTCGATCATCTACCAGGACAACGATTTCGAGCTTTTCATCGACCCCGACGGCGACACGCACAATTATTACGAGCTCGAGATGAACGCCCTGAACACCGTCTGGGACCTTTTTCTCGTCACGCCTTACCGCGACGGCAGCCCGGCCAACATCCATGCCTGGGACATCCACGGTCTCCGGACGGCCGTCCTGGTCAACGGGACTCTGAACAACCCGGCCGACAAGGACAAGGGCTGGTTCGTCGAGATCGCCCTGCCGTGGGACATCCTCAAGGAAGCCGCCTCTCCGGAAGCCTCGCCCAAGCCGGGAGACCAGTGGCGGGTCAATTTCAGCCGGGTCGAATACCGCGTCGCGGCCGAAGGCGGCCGTCACGTCAAGGCCCTCGACCCCGCGACAAGCAAATCCTATCCCGAGGACAACTGGGTTTGGAGTCCGACGGGCCTCGTCAATATCCACTATCCCGAGCTCTGGGGTTACGTCCAGTTCTCGGGCAAGACGGCCGGACGGGGAAAGGACGCCTTCCTTGATAAGCCCGAGGAGAAGGCCAAATGGGCCCTCCGCCGGATCTATTACCGGGAATGGGCCTTCCGGGCGGAAAAGGGGATCTTCACCGCCGACCTCAGGGCCCTGGGACTCTCCGAAAGGGACCTCAAGGCCGGGGGATTCGTCTTCCCGCCGGCGATCCAGACGACCGAGAATCTCTTCGAGGCCGTCTACCGGAGACAAGGCGGCGGGGCGCTCCGGATCGCCCAGGACGGCCGCGTCTGGAAGGATGATTTGCCCCCATCCCAAGATTTACCCGATGGATCCTGGCTCGGCTCACCCCCATTCGTCCTCGCCGAAGCTGCGGGCGACTGGGGGGCCCCCGAGCCTTCCACCCATCGGGCCGCGCGATTGACGCGATTTTTCGAGTGAGAACTAGGAAAAGACGGTTGAGCAAAGCTTGCGATTTCGACGCCGTCCTCGACCGGAGGGGGACGGGAGCCTGGAAGTGGGAATTTTGCGGCAAGGTCCTCAACGACCCGGAGGTCATCCCGATGTGGGTCGCGGACATGGATTTCTCCGCCCCGGCGGCCGTCGTCGCCGCCGTGTCGAAAAGGGCCGCCCACGGCGCGTACGGATACCATTACGTCCCCCCGTCCTTCTGGGAGGCGATCATCCGTTGGCTGAAGACGCGCTGGCTTTGGGATGTCCGGCCGGAGTGGCTCATCCGTTCCCCCGGCGTGGTCACGGCCTTGAATCTCTGCCTCAAGGCCTTCACCGAGCCCGGCGATGGGGTCATCGTCCAGACGCCGGTCTATTATCCTTTCTTCGCCGCGGTCGAGGCCAACGGCCGGACGCTCGTCCGCAATCCGCTCCGATTCGAGGGCGGCCGCTGGGTCATGGATTTCGACGACCTCGAGCGGAAGGCCGGCGGTCGGGCCAAGCTCCTCGTCCTGTGCAGCCCCCACAATCCCGTCGGCCGCGTCTGGACGAGGGACGAGCTCGATCGGCTGGCCGACATCTGCTTGGCCCGCGGCCTTCTCGTCATTTCGGACGAGATCCACGGCGACCTCGTCCTTCCGGGCCGGCGCCACGTTCCTTTCGCCTCGCTGTCCGAGGCCGCGGCCGCGCGGACGGTGACTCTCTTCGCTCCGAGCAAGACCTTCAACCTGGCCGGCCTTTCCGCCTCGGCGGCGGTGGCCTCCAACCCCGGCCTCCTCGAACGCCTGAAGCGGGAGCACCATGCCGCCGGCCTCACCCTGCCGAACATCTTCGGGGCGACGGCCATGGAGGCGGCCTACCGGGAAGGGGGCGAGTGGCTCGACGCCCTGCTTCTCTATCTCCGGGACAATCAGGACTTCGCCGCCCGGTTCTTCGCTGAGCGCATTTCGGCGATGAAATTCTTGAAGTCGGAAGGGACCTACTTGGCCTTGCTTGACGGCCGGTCCCTCGGCCTCGACCAGAAAGCCCTGAACGAATTCTTCGTCCGGCGGGCGAAGGTCTACTTCAGCGACGGCTCCCTCTTCGGCGACGAGCTGCGGGGTTTCGAACGCCTGAATTTCGCCTGCCCGCGGACCATCCTCGCCGAGGCGCTGGGACGGATCGAGCGGGCCGTCCGGACCCTGGCCTGAGTTTTTTCTTTGGCTGTTTTGACAGGGGCGAGGGGATGTGCTAATGACTAGGCCGAGGAGCAGGCGATGAAGACAACCACGGCCTGGGGCGCGCTGGCCCTCATCCTCCTGGCGGCGGCCGCGGGCTGCGGCCGGAAGGCTCTCCCCGGCGGATCGGCGAAGGATGCCGACATGTCTCCCGAACGGCTGAGAGGGGTTTCGGCCGTCATCGAGGAAGCCATCAATCGGAAGGAGCTTCCCGGTGCCGTTCTTCTTGTCGCCCGTCGGGGCAAGGTCGTCTACCATGAAGCCTTCGGCGACATGTCGACGGTCCCGGAGCGCCGGCCGATGGCCAAGGACATGATCTTCGACCTCGCTTCCCTGACCAAGCCCGTGGCCACGGCGACCTCGGTCATGATTTTGGCCGAGCGGGGAAAACTCAGCCTCTGGGACCGGGTCAAGATGTACATCCCCGACTTCGAGCCTTACCGCGATTGGCTGGGGGAGCCGTCCGATGATGCCAGGCTGTGGCATCTCCTGACCCATACCTCGGGCCTCCCCCCTTATACGGACGCCGAGGCCGCGGGGAAGGCCCTCGGGAATCCCTGTTCGACGGAAGCCCTGGTGAAATACATCTCCGCCCTCCCCAAAAGCGCGGCCCCGGGAGAAAATTTCGCCTACAGCTGCCTCGGCTACATCACCCTGGCCCACATCGTCCACGCCGTAACCGGCCGGACGGTCGCCGACTTTGCGGCCGAGAATATCTTCAAGCCCCTGGGGATGAAAAACACGGGGTACCTCCCGGACCCCAAGTTCGCCGATCGCCTTGTCCCGACCCAGGTCATCGAGGGAAAGCCTCTGCTCGGAGTCGTCCACGACCCCTTGGCCAGGCTCCAGGGAGGAATTTCCGGAAACGCCGGCCTGTTCTCCACGGCCGCGGACCTGGCCATATTCGCCCAGATGCTTCTCCAAGGGGGAGAATACAAAGGCGTCCGGATCCTCGGCCCCCTCGCCGTCGAGAGGATGACCTCGATCTATCCCCGGACGGCCGCCAGCGGACGGGGGCTGGGCTGGGACCTCGATTCGGCCTATTCCTCCAACGGGGGAGACCTCTTCGGGTCTCAAGGATTCGGCCATACGGGTTATACGGGGACGTCGGCCTGGATCGACCCCGAGACGAAGACGGCGGTCATCCTTCTCACGAACAGCGTCCACCCGGACGACAAAGGCACGGTCGTTCCCCTCAGGGCGCGAGTGGCGAACGTCGTCGCTTCGGCCGTTCTGAAGAAATAATCCCGCGGGCTTTAGTATCGCCGGGCTGCGGAGTTCCAGCGGATGGCGAGGAGCTCGCGGAAAGAGCTGACGATGGCCTTGAGCGTCCGGACCTTGCTGTCCTCCTCGTGGCGCCAGCGGACGGGGACCTCGACGCTCGCGTAGCCCCTCTTCTTGAGGAGGAAGAGCGTCTCGGCGTCGTAAGACCAGCGCTTGATCCTCTGCCGGCCGAAGACGTCCCGTCCGGCGGGGCCCCGAAATCCCTTGAGCCCGCAGGTGATGTCGGTGAAGCGGATGCCGAGGAAGACGTTGGTCAGCGCGGTGAATCCCTTGCCCAGGACGCGGCGGGCGATCCCCTGGGGCTTCTCCGTTTCGGTCAGGAGATGCTTCTTCGTCCCGATGGCCGCGTCGTAGGCGTCGAGGGCGTCGAGGAACTTGAACATCTCTCCGATGTCGATCGAGAAATCGGCGTCCATGACCAGGATCTTCTCCCCCCGGGTCGCCAGGACCCCCGTTTTGACGGCCTGGCCCTTGCCCTGATTCGGGGCGTCGCCGAGGACGAAGACGGGGAGAGGGGCGAAGCGCGTCCGGGCCTCCTCGAGAAGGTCGCGGGTCCGGTCGGTCGACCCGTCGTCGACGAGGACGATTTCGAAGGGCGTCCGGAGGCCGGCCCGGAAGTAGCGGATCGCCTCCGAAAGCTTGGGCTCGAGGCGCCTCTCCTCGTTATAGCAGGGGATGACGATGCTCAGCTCCGGTCCGGGGCCCACGATTCAGCGCCCTCTCAAGGAAGCGAGGACCTCGCCGATGATTCCGTCGAGGGTTATCGTCGGGCGGAAGCCGACGAGGGCCTGGAGCTTTGACGTGTCCGGGACGCGGAAGCGGATGTCCTCGAATCCCTTGCCGTAGGCTTGGTCGTAAGGGACGAACTCGAGGGGCGAGGAGGAGCCGGCTTTGGCTTTGATCCGTTCGGCCAGGTCGAGAATCGTGACCGGCTCGTCGCTCCCGACGTTGAAGACCTCTCCGGCGGCGGCCGGCGCGTCCATGAGGGCCATGAGGGCGGCGACCGTGTCCTTGACCCAGCAGAAGCTCCGGACTTGGGTGCCGTCGCCGTAGACGGTCAGAGACCGTCCGGCGAGGGCCTGGGCGGCGAAGCGGGGGAGGACCATCCCGTATTCGCCCGTCTGCCTCGGCCCGACGGTGTTGAAAATCCGGACGAGGACGGCCGGAAGTCCGGTTTTTTTCTGGTAGGACAGGGCGAGATATTCGTCCAGGGCCTTGGAGCAGGCGTAGACCCAGCGGAGCGATGTCCCAAGGGACAGGTCGTCCGTCTCCCGGAACTTCATATGGCGCGGGTCGACGTCCTTGCCGTAGACTTCGGACGTCGAGACGATGAGGGGCTTCTTGGCGTATCGGAGCGCCGCCTCGAGGACGATTTCCGTTCCCCGGACGTTGACCAGGATCGTCCGGATGGGATTCTCGAAGACGAGCTTGACCCCGACCACGGCGGCCAGATGATAGACCTCGTCGCATTCCCGGACGAGGGCGTCGACCCGGCCCGGGTCCAGGATCGAACCCAGGACGAAGGTGAAGCGCGGGTCGGGATTCAAGTCGAGGATGTTGGCCAGGCTTCCGGTCGAGAGGTCGTCCAGAACGGTGACCTCGTCGCCCCGCCCGAGAAGGGCCTCGGCCAGATGGGAGCCGATGAACCCGGCCCCGCCCGTGATCAGGATTTTTTTCATCTTCGAGCTCCGCGGAGAGCCTCCATGATAGGGAAGTCGGCCGATATTTGCAATTCTTTGGCGGTCAGGGCGGCGTCCTTTACACGGTTCCGCGGGATGCTTATACTGGGGGGCCGGAGAGAGTCGAAGTGAAGAAAACGCTGGGCGTCCTTCTGGCCGTCCAGGTCTTCCTTTTCCAGGTCTTCCTCATCGCGAAAGGACGGCCGCTCTATTTCGTCCTTCGGGCTCTCTTCCTTGTCCTTCTCGCCGCGGCCCTGGCCCTCCTCGTCCGCCGCCTGATGCGGCAGAAGGTCCTCGGGCTTGTCCTCCTCCTCGTTGTCCTCGTCCGGATTCCGTTCTACTTCCACGCCGACGGGATGGTGACGACCTCGGATAACGCCGTCGACGCCCTCGGGGCGGCCGAGATCCGCGACGCCCGGACGGCCCCCTACTTCCTTCTCGGCGCGGTCAAGCACATGGGGACGATCAAACAGCTCTGGGTCGCCTTCGTCTGGGACCTCGCCGGCGGAAACGCCTATCTCTTTTACCTCCTCGTCCAGCTGGCCGTCTTCCTGGCCTTCCTTTTGGCCTGGGACGCATTCCTTGAAGACGCCGTCCCCCGAAACGTCCGGATTCTCCTTCTCGGACTCCAGTTCCTTTTCATCGAGGTCGTGTTCGACTATTCCCTCTCGATCCGCGGGGCGCCCTACCTCGAGATGGCCTTCTTCGCCCTCTTCGGGGCCGCCCTTTTCGACCCGGCCTGGAAGGACAAGACGCGGCTCTTTCTGGCGTACTATTTCCTCGGATTCGCCGTTTATGTTCACCCCCTGGCCGCGGTCCTCGCCGGAAGCTTCGGACTCTCCGCCGCCGTGTACGCCCTGGCCCGGCGCAAATTCTGGCTGAACCTCGGGGCCGCGGCGGCCGGAACGGCGGCCGGGCTTTTCCACTGGGCTTACTATCTCGCCTTCGTCCCCAAGCCCGTCGCCACCGGGGCTTGGGAGAAAATGGGGATTCTGCCCTTCGGCCTGATCACCCACGGTTGGATTCCCGAATTCTTCAGTACCCTGAAGCGGACGTTTCTCAACCTTTTTGATTTCGAGTTCGATTATCTCTCCGGGACGTTTTTTTCGGGGGGATGGAGGGCGATGGCCGTCGTCTTCGACCGGGCGACCATCCTCCTCGGCCTCGCCGCCCTTGTCTTCGCCCTGATTCTGTCCGTCCGCAAGCTCTGGCCCGTCGTCCGCCGCCGCCGGGCTTTCGAGCCCAAGGCGTTTCCCTATCTTTTTTTCCTGGTCCTCTTCGCCGCCGTCACGGCCAAAGTTTTCCTTTTCTTCCCGCCCCACGTCGAACCCCGCCACAATTTCGACGCCGTCGTTCTTGTCCTCCTGGCCTTTTTCCTGTCCGCCGGGGCGGTTTTCCGCTCCTGGAAAATCCTCTCGTGGAGAACCGCGCTCGTTTTCGTCGTCGTCCTGGCCATGGCCGCGCCCCACGTCCTGGCCTTCTACGACCAGGCCGCGGAAAAGGACCACGCTTATCACCAGCTCCTGACCGTTCTCCGCCGGAACCGGGTCAAGGTCGTCGACACGGATTTCATCCTCGCCTATGTCGTCTATTTCCTGAGCCACCGGACGATTCTCGCGACGGACGCCCTCGGGCCGTTCCGGGTCAAGAATTTTTTCCCCGAGATGAGAGCCCAGGTCGAAGCTCTCCCTCGCGAGGACAAGACCTACGTCCTTTTTTCGGAGACGTATCCTCAACCCGAGTGGCGGAGGAAAGCGTCCGAGTTCCTGTGGTACGACGTCCTCATCAAGTTGGACAAGGCCGGCATCCCGGCCAAGGTCGTCGATCTCCCCCACTACAGACTCATCATCCCCCAAAAAAATCCGCGGGCCTATCCCGGCCCCGTGAGATAGGAGAAAAATATGAAACACGAAGTCAGAGCGTGGGGCTTGGCGGTCGTCCTGGCGGTCGGGCTGGCCGTCCCCGTCGCGGCCCAAACCGAGGAAAACGGCGCCTCGGGGTTCACGGTCGGAGCCGAGTCCGATTCGAACAGCCGCTACCTCTGGCGCGCGCTGGCCTGGAGCCAGGGCGCGGTCTGGCAGCCGAGCCTGTGGGTGGGCCGGTCGGGCTTCGAGCTTTCCCTGTGGGCGAATTTTCCCCTGGGCGACGAGCCGACGAAGCACAAGTTCAATGAAATCGACCTCCGGCTCTCCTATGCCAAGGAATGGGGACGCTTCACCTTCGCCCCGGCCTTCAACGTCTATTCCTATCCCAACCAGGACAAGGACGAAAATCCCACGACGGGGGAAATCGAGGTCATGGCCGCCTACGCCTTCGACCCCTTCACAATTTCGACGATCCATTTCCTGGACGTCTGGGACAACCCGGGCGGCTATATCGGGGAGGTCGCTTTGGAGTTCGAGGAGTCCCCGGCGGAAAGCCTCGTCCTGAGCGCCGCCGCCCGCCTGACTTTCGGCAACGCCAAGTTCCATTCCTACTATATCCCGGTCGATAAAGCGGCGGCGAGCGCCCTCATCTTCGAAGTCGGCCTGACCTACAACCTGAGCTCGGCGGTCTATCTCCGGCCCCACGTCGAGTGGACGACCCTTTTGGATTCCGAGGTGAAAAAGGCGGTGGCCGAGTCGGACTGGGTGTTTTCGGGAAAGGCCGCCCTCCTCAATTTCGGCCTTGCCCTCGGCTTCGAATTTTAGAAATACGGGGACACATAACATATCTGTCCACTTTTGAGGACGGATAGGTCTTGTTTTTTGGACAAATTTCGCGATAATAGGGACTCGATTTTTTCCCGAAGGAGATCATCATGGCCTTGAAAATCAGCCGTTTTCTTGCTTTGGCCGTCTTTGTTTCCGCGACGGCGGCAGCCGGTTTCGCCGTGCCCCAAGTCGAAGAGACCAGGAGCGAAATTCCCTCCCTTTCAGCCTTCCACGACATCATCTATCCGATTTGGCATACGGCCTATCCCGCCAAGGACTACGCCGCCCTCAGGAGCTTCGTCCCCCAGGTCAATGAGCTCGCGGCCAAGGTCTTCGAGGCCAAGCTTCCCGGCATCCTCCGGGACAAGCAGGCCAAATGGGACGAAAGCTTGGCGGTTTTCAGGAAATCGGTCGAAGACTACAATGCCGCGGTCAAGGGGACCGACGACGCCGCTCTCCTCAACGCCGCCGAGGCCCTCCACGCCAAATACGAAGCTCTGGTCCGTCTCATCCGGCCCGTCCTGGCCGAGGTCGACGCCTTCCATCAGCTCCTTTATGTCGTCTACCACAAATATACTCCGGACAAGCAGTTCGACCAGATCCGCGGCGCGACGGCCGAACTCGTCGCCAAGGCCGAGGCGGTTACGAAGGCGAAGCTATCGGCTCGCTTGGCGCCGAAAGGCGAGGCTTATCAAACCGCCGCGGCGGCCCTCCTCGAGGCGGCCAAGGCTCTCGACGCAGCCGGAAAGGCCCACGACCACGACGGGATGCTGTCCGGGGTCGAAGCCCTGCACGCCAGGTATCAGGCGCTCGAAAAAGTCTTCGACTGAGTTTTCCGGGCCCGTTCAACGAGGGCCTGGAGGACCTCGACCTCGTCGGCGTCGAACCAGATTTCCCCGCACGACAGGCATTTATCCACGGGGATGAGATACTGGTAGTTGTAGGGGCGGGGCCTCATCCCGTAGCCGCAGCTCGGGCAGAGAATCGTTGGAACCCGTTTGTCGTCCCGCGGCTTCATCCGCGCCGGTCCGAAAAGGAGTTTTTGCCGGAACGCCTCGGCCTCGGCCAAGATCGCCGGCGAAAATCCGACCTCCTCGCGGGCCAGGACGCGGCCCATTTCGGACTGGTGGATAAGCTTTCCCCGGCATTTCCGGCAGGCTTTGACCGGAACGCCCTCGTAAAACCCGTCGGCCAGGGGGATTCGGCAACGGGGGCAAAGATTCAGATTTTCGACGTCGAGCGGCCGGCCCCGCCGGATACGCCGGAGGCCCTCCCGGACCTGGGGAAAGTCCCAAGCCCGGGCGGTGACGCCCTCGATGAGATGAGTGACCTTGGAGGCCGGCCGGAAGCCGGTTCCGAAGAGGAGCTCTTCGAGAGACAGGGGACCGAGGGGTTGGCCGCCTTCCGTCTCCATCATCCACTCCTTGACCCGCGCGGCCGCCGCCGGAGAGGTCCCGGAAGGTCCCAGTTCGGACGCGGAGGAAACGATCTTCTTCGCCCGCTCCCTTTCCGCCCCCTCGCGGTTCGCGCTTTCGATGACGGCCTCGACCGGCTTGCGGATCATGGCGGCCAAGGCCTCGAGCCGATCCCGGAGAGGCGGATGCGACCTCGCCCATCGCGGCCGCCGGCCTTCCGGCTCGAGGTGGGATTCCGGGGCGACGATGAAGAGGGGGGCGTACGTTTCGGAGAAGTCGCCGATGAAGGAGTTCCGGACGGTCGCCTTGTAAATCGCCCTGGCCAGGGCGTCGGGGCTGCGGCCCAGTTCCACGGCCGCGGCGTCGGCCAAGAGTTCCCGCTCCCGGGAAAGGAAAAAGCCCATCATCCCGACGACCGCGAGAGCCAGGGTCGCGGCGGGGTAAAGGAGCCCCGATTGGCCTCCGACGTCGCCCGGCCTCGCGGACGTTCTTCCTTCCTCGGGCTCAACGTCGGGTTCGACGCCGCTCCGGAATCGCTCGAAAAAATTGGCCAGGGAGCAGACGAGGGTCAGGATGAAGGCGTCGCCTCGGGCGATGTGGGCCAGCTCGTGGGCGGTGACGGCCTCGATCTCGTCCCTGGTGAACTCGGCCAGGAGACCTTCGGTGACGGCCACGGCCGGCGTCCCGTCGCGCCGGACGAGAGCCAGGGAGTTGACGGCCAGCGTCGGCAGGACGAAGGCCTCGACCTCCGGAAGGCCGGCGGCGATCCGGATTTCCTGGACGACGTTGAGAAAGGTCAGATGATAGCGGTCCGAGGAGTCCGGCGGCGCCGCGGAGAGGCGCTTGAGGATGAAAGCCGCCCCGTTGTCCCGGGCGTCCTTGAAATGGATGACGGCGATGAGCGCGGCCAGGACGACGGTCGCGGCGAGAAACTTCGGCCAGGAGGCGAACGAAACGAGGCCGATGAAGGGCAGGGCGAAAGTCAGATAGACGGCCAGCATGATGAGGCCGATCGCGGCGACATAGACGACGAGGAGGGCGGCGAGGAGGACGAGGCTCTTGCGCTTCTGCCGTTTTTGGATTTCGGTGAAATCGGGCGGGGGAGACATTGTCCGGAGCCATCATACCGAAACCTTCGCTCGGCGACAAGCCGGAAGCCCGGTTGCATCGGTTGGGTTGCTGTGCTATAAACCGGACATTCCGGCCTGCGCCCGATTTTTCCGTTTCTACGAGGAGGCCCACGATGAAAAAAGCGCTCTACGGCTTAACCCTGCTCGTCGCCGCGGCGGCCGTCGCCCAGGCCATCGACCCGGTCGACACGCGTCTCCTGGCCTCTCCGGCCGTCTCGACGAGGCACATCGCCTTCGTCTATGCCAACGACCTCTGGGTCGCCGGCCTCGACGGGACGAACGTCCGCCACCTGACGACCGACTTGGGCAGCGAAGGACCGCCCGTCTTTTCCCCCGACGGAAACCTCATCGCCTTCAGCGCCCAGTACGACGGCAACATCGACGTTTACATGGTCCCCGTCGAAGGCGGGGTCCCCAGGCGCCTGACCTGGCATCCGGGGCCGGACATGGTCCAAGGCTTTACCCCCGACGGCAAGGCCGTCCTTTTCACTTCGGGGAGGTCGAGCTTTTCCGGCCGCTATGCTCATCTCTTCACTGTTCCTCTCGAAGGCGGATTCCCCCAGGCCCTGCCCGTTCCCCACGCCTTCCGGGCCGTTTTTTCGCCTGACGGCTCGAAGATCGCCTACAATCCGCTCTATGACGCCTTCACCCAATGGAAGAACTACCGCGGCGGGACGGTCTCGACGATTAGCATCCTCGACCTCAAGACCTTGGCCGTCGAAAAAATCCCCCAGCCCAAAGGACGGTCGAACGACCCCGGCCCGATGTGGGTCGGGGACAAGGTCTATTTCCGCTCCGACCGCGACGGCGAGTTCAACCTCTACAGCTACGACCTCAAGTCGAAAGAGGTCAAGGCGCTGACTTTCCACAAGGATTTCCCCGTCCTCAACGCTTCGGCCGGGGGCGGGAATATCATCTATGAGCAAGCGGGCGGCCTTCATCTTCTCGACCTTCAAACCGCAAAAAGCGCGAAGCTCAGGGTCGGCATCGCGACCGACCTCGGCGATCTCCGGGAGCGGTATGCGAAGGGATTCCGGTGGGTTCGGAATGCCTCTCTGTCTCCGTCAGGCGCCCGGGCGGTCGTGGATTTCCGAGGAGAGGTCGTGACCCTTCCGGCCGAAAAGGGCGATCCCCGCAACCTCACCCAGACGCCCGGCGCCCACGAGCGCTTCCCGGTCTGGTCGGCCGACGGCACGTCCGTCGCCTATTTCTCGGACGCGTCGGGCGAGTATGACCTTCATATCCGTCCCCAGGACGGAAAGGGCGAGGTCAAACGGCTGAAGGTTGAGGGGCGCGGCTTCTACGACAATCCCGAGTGGTCTCCGGACGGCGGCAAGATCTGCTACACCGACAACTCCTGGAGCCTTTATTGGATCGACCTCAAGACGGGCAACGTCAAGAAAATCGGGCAGGAGTATCTCTACGGTCCGCAGAAAACGATCCGCGGCTCGTGGTCGCCCGACAGCCGGTGGATCGCCTACACCCTGGCCACGGCGACGTATTTTCAACGCGTCTACCTGTATTCGCTCGACCAGGACAAGTCCTTCCCCGTCACGGACGGCTTGAGCGAAGTCTTTGACCCCGTGTTCGACGCTTCGGGGAAATACCTCTATTTCTTTGCCTCGACCGACGCCGGTCCGGTCAAGCAGTGGTTCGACATGTCGAACGCCGACATGCGGCAGACGAATTCGATCTACCTCCTGACCTTGGCCAAGGCGACGCCCAACCCCCTGGCCAAGGAAAGCGACGAGGAGAAGGGAGCGCCGGCGAAGCCCCTCGACAAGCCGGCCGAAAAAACGCCCGCCGAGAAACCCGCGGCGGCGGAGAAGCCGGCGGCCGCGGCACCGAAGCTCGTCGAGGCGGTCAAGATCGACCTCGACGGCCTCGAGGACCGGATTTTGGCCCTTCCCGTGCCGGGGGGGAGCTACCGGAGCCTGCAGGCCGGCGAGGCGGGGCAAGTTTTTTATCTGGAGACGGGGGAAGGCGGGGGACCGGGCCGGACGGGCGGAACGCTCCATAAATTCGACCTCAAGACGCGCAAGGACGAGGTCGTCCTCGCAAACGTGAGGGATTTCGAGGTTTCGGCCGATAAGAAAAAGCTCCTCTACGCCTCCGGCCAGGCGATGTTCCTCGTCGCCCTGACGCCCAAGCCCCAGCCCGGACAGGGACGGCTGAATATCGAGGCCGTCGAAGTCCGGATCGACCCGCGGGCCGAATGGCGCCAGATCTTCGACGAGGCCTGGCGGATCAATCGCGACTTTTTCTACGACCCGAACTACCACGGCTGCGATTGGCGGGCGATGAAATCGAAATACGAGGTCTTCCTTCCCCATCTCGCCTGCCGGGCGGACCTCAACCGGGTTATCCAGTGGATGTGTTCGGAACTCGCCGTGGGCCATCACCGGGTCGGAGGCGGGGATTCGCCTTACGAGTTAAAATCCGTTCCGGGCGGGCTCCTCGGGGCCGATTACGCCGTCGAGAACGGCCGGTACCGGTTCAAGAAAGTCTATGGCGGGTTGAATTGGAATCCGGAGCTCCGCTCGCCGCTCGCCGAACCCGGGATCGATGTCAAGAAGGGCGAATATCTCCTCGAGGTCAACGGGAGGGACCTCCGGGCGCCGGGCGACAATCTCCATGCCGCCTTCGAGAACACGGCCGGAAAAATCGTCGAGATCCGGGTCGGTCCGAATCCTGACGGCTCCGGCTCGCGGACTTTGTCCGTCGTCCCCGTGGCCAGCGAGTCGGCCCTCCGGAACCGCGACTGGGTCGAGGGGAACATCCGCAAGGTCCAGCAAGCGACCGGGGGGAGGGTGGCCTACGTCTATGTCCCGAACACCTCGACGGCCGGCTGGGTCTATTTCAAGCGTTACTTCTACCCCCAGGCCGACAAGGAGGCGATCATCGTTGACGAGCGGTTTAACGGGGGAGGTTCGGTGGCCGATTACTACATCGACCATCTCCGGAAGCCCCTGGTCAGCTACTGGGCGATGCGCTACGGCGCCGACCTCAGAACGCCGAGCGCGACCATCGAGGGTCCCAAGGTCATGCTCATCGACGAGACGGCCGGATCGGGAGGCGATCTCTTGCCCTGGATGTTCCGCAAGTTCAAGCTCGGGCCGCTCATCGGCAAGCGGACCTGGGGCGGCCTCGTCGGGACGCTCGGCTTTCCGGTCCTGATGGACGGGGGAGGGGTCACCGCTCCCAACCTGGC
>Ga0208047_1000116_pt1 | contig 28254 bp, 26 predicted proteins | sample Kivu_220m_FD_184162 | JGI IMG/M metagenome (GOLD analysis project Ga0208047, IMG submission 184162) | Freshwater microbial communities from Lake Kivu, Western Province, Rwanda to study Microbial Dark Matter (Phase II) - Kivu_220m (SPAdes)... | ecosystem: Environmental > Aquatic > Freshwater >...
ATAAAAAACAGCGAAGGAATATATTTACAAAAAACAAAACAGGATTGCGACCTTATTCCTCTTTACGGAAACGTAGCGGCAGGTGAACCGATTTTCGCCGATAACAATATTCAGGGGTATATAATGCGGGAGAAAAATCAAAAAGGACATAAACTCCACTTTGCACTCAAAGTAAAAGGCGACAGTATGATTGATTCGGGAATTTATGACGGAGATATTGTGCTTGTTAGAAAACAGGAATCTGCGGACGATGGTGATATAGTTATAGCGCTGCTCGAGGATGAAGCAACAGTGAAGAGGTTAAAAAAAACAAAAATAAAAGCATACCTCGAAGCATCTAATGTAAAATATAAGGCAATTATTAATAAACCTTTTTCTATTATAGGGAAGGTGATTGAGTTGAGACGGAAATATACTCTTCTTTAATTTATTCCCGTATTCCTGAATATATTATTGACGTATTTTAAAGATTTCGAGTAATCGAAAATATCTGTTACTTCGTCTGCAGTTAAAAAATCTTTGAGTTTATTGGTGTTTTCTATTAGTTTTCTAAAATCCGTTTTTTCTTTCCAGCATTTCAGTGCAAGTTCCTGTACTGTTTTATAGGCGCTCTCCCTTGTCATCCCTTTTTCTATTAGTTTGAGAAGTAAGTTTTGTGAAAAAATCAGACCTTTTGTCGCTTCAAGATTTTTTCTTATGTTATCTTCATAAACTGTAATATTTTTTATTAGAAGATTGAATTTATATAAAATGTAATCTGTAAGGATTGTAGAATCCGGAATAATTATTCGTTCCACAGATGAATGCGAAATATCTCTTTCGTGCCACAGTGAAATATTTTCCAGAGCGGCGATTGAATTCGCTCTTATTACTCTTGCTAAACCTGATAATTGTTCAGCTGTAACCGGGTTTTTCTTGTGAGGCATTGCAGAAGAACCTTTTTGTCCGGCAGTGAATGACTCTTCCAGTTCTAGTACTTCGGTTTTTTGAAGATGCCTGACTTCTGTACTGTATTTCTCGATGCATGAAGCAATAATTGCAAGTACACCCATGTATTCAGCGTGTGAATCTCTTTGAATAATTTGAGTGGATATCTTTGCGGGTCTCAATTTGAGTTTTTTGCATACGTATTTTTCTACATAAGGTGATATGTGCTCGTATGTTCCCACTGCACCGGAAATTTTCCCTCTGGAAATATTATTTACTGCATTTCTTAATCGCTCTATATTACGGTTTGTTTCATCATACCATAACGCGAATTTCAAACCTAATGTTATCGGCTCTGCATGTACTCCGTGTGTTCTGCCAATCATCAACAGATTTTTGTATCTCTTTGCTTTGGCTTTCAGTATTTTCCTTAATTCAAGCAGTTCTTTTATTATTAATCTGCCTGCCTGTTTCATCTGTACGGATAAAGCTGTGTCCAGAATGTCTGAACTCGTCATACCAAGATGTATGTATCTTGAATCCGGTCCGACGTACTCCGATACATTCGTTAAAAACGCAATTACATCGTGTTTTACCGTTTCTTCTATTTCCGATATTCGCTCAATCTTGAAGTGTGAATTCGATTTAATATTTCGTAAAGCTTTCAGAGGAATATTCCCGAGTTTATGCTGTGCTTCGCAGGCTGCGATTTCTATATCCAGCCAGATTCTGAATTTATTCGCGTCAGACCAGATTTTCGAGATTTGTTCTCTTGAATATCTTTTTATCATTTTATAGTTTTTTTAAGTTTTTACTATTACAAATGTTATATCGTCATTTTGTTCTGCACCGCCTCGGAATTTTGTTACGTCACTCTCAATTTTTTTCACAATCTCTTCGCAGGGTTCCTTTCTGTTTTCGGAGAGGATTTCGATTATTCTTTCCGTTCCGTATTCTTCACGTTTTGTATTCATTGCTTCTGTTAAACCGTCCGAGTAAAAGAAGAAAATACCGTCTTGTTTTAATTCGAGTTCGACTTCTTCAAGATTACTTTCAAAAATTGAATTTTTCTCAAGTCCCAGCCCGATTCCTTTTCCTTTTAAAAATTCGAATTTTTCGTTTGCAGAATACAACAGGGGATTATGACCTGCACGGGATATAAATATTTTATTAATGTTCCTGTCGAATAATGCTATAATCATCGTTACAAACGACTGCCTGTCGAGTTTGTCCAGTATCTGCTTGTTAATTTCTATCAATATGTCCCTCGGTGACTTGAATATATTCGAAGCGAATTTTAACACTGCCTGAACGTTAGACATATAAAGTGCGGCGGGAATGCCTTTTCCCGAAACGTCCGCAACTATTACAAGCATCCTGTTTTCGTCTATTTTGATTAAATCGAAAAAGTCGCCGCCGATATATTTTGCCGGCATCGAGCTGCCGCAGATTTCGAGCCCTTTAATTTTTTCGATTTCCTTCGGCAGGAGTCCGAGTTGGATTTTTTTTGCTATATTGAGTTCCTCGTCAATTTGTTTTTTCTGTATTTCCTGTATCTGTAGTCTGGCATTTTCGAATGCGATAGCAGTCTGTAATGCGAGAGTTTTCAGCAAATCGATATCTTCTTCAGAGAATGCCTTACCCGACAGTTTTTCACCGAAATTTATGGCTCCGATTAATTTATCTTTGATAAAGATTGGAACGGATAATACGACTTTGTCTTTTCTTATTGTATTTTTTAAATCTTCGGGCAGTTCGGTTTCCCTGAGGTTATATTCGTACAGAATTTTCGGCTCGGCATCATATTCATATAGCATCGAATATGCTTTATTACGAAATTCCCTGTCAGCCAGCAGTTCCCCTTTTTCAGGATTCAGATTTTTTTCTATAATTTCCAGATATTCATAGTCGTTAATCCAGAAATTTATGTTTGTAATTCCCATTGTATCTTTTACGGAAGCGTCGAGTCTTTCAGTTATCTGTGTTAAGTTATTCAGATACGGCAGTTCTTTTGTAAAGTCCAGCAGAGATTTTCTGTAATTATATCTTTCCCTGTAAAGGAATTTGTCGGCAATTTTTTTTGCTCTGTTATTGACATAATCAAAAGTAAGAACCACGAGAATTATAATAAGAACATTGGCGAACTGGCTTTGAATCAAATCCGTACCTGAAAAAATACTTTTTATGATGAATGCGATAATCAGATAGGCAATAACAGTAAATACCGTAATAATGCCGAAGACAACGCCTCTTTTTATAATGAATTCCGTGTCAAGGATTCTGTATTTAAAAATCGAGAAGCCGAAAGAAAAGGGGATAGCAAGTATAATAATATTTGGTAATCTGTACAGTGGATTCATATCGATAGGGATAATCCTGTAGACAAATGCAAGTAAGAAATAAACAAATCCGACACCCCCGATAATAAAGCCCCAGAATACTATTCTCAGTGATTTTCTTAGTTTTTGTTCTTTGATTTTTCTGTAAGAGTTAATAAATAGTATTATGCCGAGTAAGACAGTCGATGCAGGAAGATAGTAAAAAATTGCCAGTAATAATGAAATGCGTGGCAACACACCGAGCCCGTCGAAAAATCCTATTTCGAAAAGTGTAAAAATAAGAATATTGAAAGATAACAGCAGTGTTTTTCTGTATTTGAATTCGTATTTTGTGGGATAAATTGTGAAGAAATACAGAAATAATAAAAAGAATAAAATCTGTCCTAAGTTATAATTTATAAGATAAAAAACATTAATAATGAGATAATAATGAACGGTACCCATATAGGAAATCATTCCCAGTCCCCCCGTAAATCCGAGCAGGAAGAATATCTGCGAGATAAGTTCTTTAGGTCTCGAATACCCTACAAGGAAGCCGATAAACATAAAGCTCAGACCCAGGGCAGCAAAAGTAAAGAAAATAAGGTGAAAGTATCTGTAAACCTGAACTTCCACGTTTAATGGGATTCCTTTGCGAATTATAGTGTAAACGGCTTTTGTACCTGGCTGAATTTCGCTTAATATCGTATGATAGTTATTAAAATTATAAATACTGTTTTCCTTACTGGCAATCCTGATATTATTCACCGCCAAAATTGTATCGCCTGTTTTTAATCCTGCTTTATCCGAGACTCCGCCGGGTAATACATCAAGTATTATTAATCCTTCATCAACAACTTCTTTCCTTAAATCATCGGTAGTCAGTGGATTAGTAAATATCGCCTTAAACAGTGGTATACCGATCAAGATAACACAATAAATTGTTAATGTAATTATTAATGTTCTTAATGTGTTTTCCGATAATTTGTTTAATATCCTCATTTAATTTTATTATACGCTTATCCGTAATTTTTGTTTCTTAAATTATAAATCATATCCAATCGAGAAGTAAAAAGTGTATGGACCCCATACAAAAGAGTCCTTTTTAAATCCCTGTTTTACAAGCAGTGTTTTTCCGGCTGAAAAACTTGCTTTACCTATCGGTGTGTCGAACATAAAAGCAGCACCGAATCCGTGCCTTAAATCCTTAAACCTTACGTCTTCCGATGTTTCCCATATTTGTCCGATATCATACCTGAATGCAAAATATGTGTCGAAGAATATTTTGAACGGGAACAGAAATCTGTATCCGAGAGACATTTTAAATATCTGTCTTCCTCTCAGTTCGTCTTCAACCATTCCGTAGAAAGAATCTTCACCGCCGAGTGAAAACTGTTCCTGCAAAGGGGTTGTGTTATCTGAAAACCCGAACTCGAATCTTCCGTATAAATTATGATGTTTGGATAAATAAAAATATTGTTCGAGGTCGACAAAAAATTTAGAATAAGATACAGAATTCGGGAAATAATTCTGTGAACTTTCATAGAAGTAATTAATCATTGTTCCTCTTTCGGGAAAGGGGTATTTGTCCTGCGTGTCAATATAACCGCCGATTTTAAATTTGAAAATATTCAAAAACTGTGTTTGTACGTCGGGTCCGCCGTTTAATTGTTTTAATTTGGATCTTTCGTAAATTGCCTGTACGTATGCCGTACCGATTTTTTCCAGCTGCGTTCCGATTAAAAAACTCCCGCCGTATTTAATATTTCTGTATTCTCCCGTTCGGTCAACTATCAGTTTATCGTTGTTATTATCAACTGTCTCTTTATACTGGTAAATGTCGTATATTGAATAAAATCCCGAAAGATTAAAAGTAAAATTCGTGGAAAAAATCCGGTCGGCTCTCAGTTCTGCCCTGTATTCCTGATTGCGGATTCCGCCGGCAAAACTTATATTAAACTGATTGCTTCTCCCGAAAAGATTTTCGTCTCCGACTTTTATATATATCTGAAGTTTTCTTTCATTATCCGCACGTAATGCGAATTTTATGTTTCTGTAATCCTTTTCGATTAAATCAATATCGAGTATGTTCAGGTTGTTTCTTTTTTGCAAATCAAAACTTAACTGCCTGAATAAATTGGAAGAAAATAAATTTCTTAAACTTATTTCAGCATCGGAATATGTCAGGGGTTCGGATTTCTTGATTTTTATTTCCCGTTCTATTATGTAGTCTTTAGTGGTTTTGTTTCCGTTAATTGATATTTTATCTGTTATTCCGTCAGATAAATTAATTATAATATTTCCCGTATTGTAGTCAAGATAAAATTTTTCTATATCGACGTCTATATATCCCTCTTTACGCAGCAATTTCAGTACTTCATCGTGGAGAGAAAGCATGGATTTGTTGTTGATGACTTCATATGTCCTTTTTTCATTGTTAAGAAAATCATTTATAAATTTGAACTTGTTTGTATTTAAAACAAAACTGTTTAATTTCGGATATTCAATACCGCAGTATTTAAGCGAAAGATTTTCGTTAAACCTTTTTATTACCGCATATACATCCGCATAATATCCGCTTTTGTATATTTCCCTGAGTGTATGTTCGATTACTGTATATTTTACAAAGTTGTTCTCTTGTTCTCTGATTATCTTATCTTTCAGTTCATAAGGAATCAATTCCGTTTCGATTTCTATTTCCGGATTGATAATGAAGTAATTTGCATAAACGGAAGAGGATAGCTCAGCCGAATCTATCATTCTGATTATATTTTCGATTTTATTTTCGGCGGCTAAGTACCCTTTAAGTATCAATGTGTCGAAATTACTGAAATCATCCGATGAGTGATTTTTGATGTCCGGCGTAATTATGATTCCGGAATTCTGCATTTCCAATTTATTCAGCTGTGCCATCGTAATAGATATAATCTGGTCGGCTGTGCTGACAGGATTATCGAGTTCTTCCCGGGTAAGAAGCGGACTCGTTGTATTAACAACAATGCTCAGGTCAGCTCCGTTATCTAAAGCAACGGATACCGGAATATTTGCAGTTAAACCGCCGTCAACAAGATTTCTTCCGTTTACCACCGTTGGCGTGAAAAAAAGCGGAAGTGTGAATGACGCTTTAATCGATTCGGTCAGATTTCCTTCCTTCATACTCACTTTCCCGCCGTTATCAAGGTCTGTGGCTACAGATATGAAAGGAAATTTTAAATCTGCAAAATTTCCGTAAGATCGATATCTGGATTTTAATATCAGAAGATTTAAAGTCTCCATTAAATTCTGACCGTCCGATAACGAGGAAGGAAGCTTCGGTATCAATCCTTTCAGCGAAATTGATATTGTGTTCTTGTCCTGTAATTTTTTCTGGTCGGGAAAAAGATATTCCCTTTGGTATTTGTTTGTTAGCGAAACCTTGTTTTCCCAGTCGATGGATTTTGTTATACTGTCAAGTTCTTCTGGTCTGTATCCCGATGAATATAAACCTCCGATTACGCTTCCCATACTTGTACCCACAATCATATCGGGCTCAATACCGTACTTTTCGAGACATTTGAGAACTCCGATTTGCGAAAACCCTCTTGCTCCTCCTCCGCTTAATACAAGAGCAATTTTTTTATAATTAAATTTTTTCGGAAACAGATTGAACTTGTTTGTGTCTGTATTTTTAGGCGTGTATAAATTCAGACTTACTGTGCTTGTTATTGTGTCTGAAATATCCTGCGTAAATGCATTCGACCCTGCTATAAAGACAGCAAGCAGCAGGAAAAATAGACTTATAGAGTATTTTTCTGAGAATTTTTTCATAAACTGTGATAACAGTTTTACTTACTGTATTTTCTTTTGTCTGCTGCCCAGAGTAATTTTTTGGTCAGCGTCTGAAAATAAGTTCTGTTTAATCTTTTTATGATTTTAATTGTGTGTTCAGCTTTATGTACGGATATCTCGGCAGGGGAATCAAATACAAGTTGATTGAATCCGTCGGAACTTACCCGTATTCTTTTTTCCCCTTTTGCGGTAATGTGAATTTTTGAATCATCCGGAACAATTAAAGGTCTGAGTGTCAATACATGCGGACAAATCGGAGTTATTGCAAGCACTTTGCTGTTCGGACTTATAATAGAACCACCGGCAGACAATGAGTATCCGGTTGAACCTGTAGGAGTGGAAATCATTACTCCGTCTGCTACAAACCGTGATACTTTTTCCCTGTTACAGAAAATTTCCAGCTCGAGCATTCTTACCGAATTGTACTTGTCTACCAGTATCTCATTTATGGCATTAATTTTTTTATGTTTGCTTTGTGCTGTAATCACGCATAATTCACTGATTCTGCTTTTTCCTTTAATGATATCCAGTATGAAATCATTTATTTCATCCGGACTAACTTCCGCCATAAACCCGAGGCTTCCGAGATTTACGCCGAGAACAGGAATATTTTTTCTTCCGACAAGATTTGCCGTATTAAGAAACGTTCCATCGCCGCCGAGAGAAATGATTATTTCAGAATGTCTGAGTAAATATTTCAGCGGAACAAGACATTTTTTTTTCTGCGGATCCTTTAGTGCATTTCCGAAAGATTTCTCGATTAAAAATTCTATCCGCTTTGCCTTTAAAAAATCATAAAGGTTATTTATGACTTCGGTTGCATTTTCTTTATGGACATTACCTGTTATTCCGAATAACATTTTAATTGTTTTTGGTTTTATTTACTTCGTCTACGTAATTTAATTTTAAATTTGCGATTATAGTCTCCAGAAACTTACTTTCTTCTTCGGATAAGTTGTTTTTTGTTTTTTCCTGTATCATTTCAAGCATGTCAATTGTCGTCTGTGCTGTCTGGAGGTCTGTTTCGACTTTTTCGGTAATCGGATTTTTTAACTTTCCGAGAGCCATCATAGTCTGCATCTGAAACGAATAAATAAGCGATATGAAAAGTTCCGAATTTTTATTTTCCATAACTGTATTTTTTAGATTTTATTCTGTTATTTAATATAATGAAAAATTTATTTATTAGAAATTTATTAAGATAATTGTTTGTTATTTAAGCAATAATTATAAATTATAAACGGTACTGCCATTAGAAATAAAAAGAGTGTCATAACTTCATGGTCGGCAAAATTCCATTCGAATATTCCCGAAATATGAAAAGCAAAAAAAGATAATATTACGCCGAGTATAAACATACGGTCTTTTGATTCTTTAATTGAACTGTATATTTTCAGTTGCCTTAAAAAAAGGACTGCGAACATACCCGCATATGAAATGAATCCTAATATTCCCATTGTTGCAAGTATCATAAGATAATTACTGTGCAAATGTGAACCTTCTCCGTGCATTTCCGGCTTTTTGTATTTTTCGTATAATTCCATAAATTCGTTGTCGCCGGTTCCGAATAATGGACGGTCTTTGAACATTTCGAGTCCTATGCTCCACATCACTATTCTCGATTTATTGCTTCCGTAATCCGGGTCGAAAATACTGCTTATACGGGTTTTGTATGACTGCGGAATTATGAGATATAATAATGCGAGTAATAAAATAAAAATTAAAATAATTTTTTTGTTGTGAACAATACCGAATATTATTATGCAAATGAATATTGAAACAAATACATTTCTTGTTTGTGTCAGATATATCGAAACAAAAATCGGAATAAGTACCGCTGTCATTATTATTCTGAACCGGATCGTATTTTCTTTTGCGAATATTATAGGAAATGCTGAAAGGAATATGAGCATTTTTATTTCGGAAGTCGTTATAACGTATGTAAAGGAACTCAACCTCGAATGCTCTATCTCCGCCGGCCGGTAATTAATTATATAATTTATAATTTCATAAATCGAGACTACGGAAAAAATAAAAATCCCGGTGTAAAAAACTCTGTACAGTGTTTTTTTATCCGTGAATTTCAGAATTGAAACGTAAAAAACCAGAAAAAGCAATACTCTCTTAATCCCTGTAAATGAATTTTCCGGTATAACTGCAAACAGTCTCGATAAAATTTCTGCAACCATATATAAAGCAACAAAAAAACTGAAAAGTTTCAGTTCGCTTAATTTTGATAAATAAAGTTTTCTGCTTAATAGTAATTCGATTATCCATAACCCACCCCATATACCAAATGATATGGAAGATACCGCAACAGAAAAACTTACGGAAAATACCTGCAGGGAAAGGAAAAATAATATTAAATAATCGAGATATTTAAAAACCTGTTCTTTGGGCAATTTATTCAGTTAAATTGCAAATCATATAGTTTTTTATATAATCCGTTTTGCTGATTGATTAATTCGTCGTGTGTGCCGGTCTGGGTTATCTTTCCGTTTTCGAGCACTGCAATTTTGTCGGCTTCCCTTACCGTTGAAAGCCTGTGTGCAATTACTATGGACGTCCTGTTGTGCATCAGTTTGTCAAGCGCTTCCTGTACGAGATGCTCCGATTCAGTATCGAGTGATGAAGTTGCTTCATCGAGAATTAATATTTTCGGATTTCTTAACAATGCCCTTGCAATCGCAATCCTTTGCTTCTCACCTCCTGATAGTTTCAATCCTCTCTCTCCCGCAATTGTGTCAAGCCCGTTTTCGCTTTCCATTATGAAGTTATATGCATTTGCAAACTTGCAAGCATTTATTAAATCTTCTTCTGTTACTCCCTCAAGTCCGAATATTATATTGTTTCTGATTGTATCATTGAAAAGTATCGTTTCCTGCGGAACTATCCCTATCAGATTTCTTAACGAATTTATCCTGATATTCTTTATTCCAATTCCGTCAATCAGTATTTCTCCGTCCGTCACATCGTAGAATCTTCCTATTAAATCGGCAAATGTAGATTTTCCGACCCCGGAAGGTCCTACAATAGCGACCACTTCTGATTTTTTTATTTCGAGATTGATTTTTTGGAGTATCGGTTTACCCGCATTATAGGAAAATGATACGTCTTTTAAAATTATCGAATCCTCGAAATCTTTTTTTTCTACTGCATCTGCTTTTTCCTTTATTTCTATCGGCTGGTCAATTATTTCGAATATCCGTTCGCCCGATGCGGCTGATTCCTGTATCCTGTTGTTTATCGTGCCAAGATTTTTTATCGGTGTTATTATTTGAAATATTATAAATAAAAATCCGAGAAATTCTTCCGGCTTAAGCGAATTCGTTACGAGTATCTCCCTTCCGCCGAACCAGATTATTATTACCCCGGCTATAACAGACAGGTATTCCGTAATCGGTGAAGTCATCTCGCTTGCGTAGGCACTTTTCATAATTAATCTGTAATGCTCATCCGATTCGTTTTCAAAGAGGGCATTTTTATACTTTTCCGCCCTGAAACTTCTTATAACCTTTGCACCGTAAACCGATTCGGATATTATTGAAATTATATCCGACAACTTCTGCTGTACTCTTATACTTCTTCTTTTGAGTGAAGAACCGATTTTTGAAATTATGAGCACGGTAACAGGAAAAACAAGCAACGCTATAATAGTCATCTGCCAGCTTATTGATACTGCAAGAATAAGAAATATGATAATCAGCAGCGGTTCTTTTAAAGCACTTGAAAAAGCAGCCGAAATCCCGGATTGAATCGAGTTAATATCATTTGTCATTCTCGAAATCAGATTTCCCGTTTTCTCTTTTGTAAAATACCTTAAAGAAAGAGAATTGATTCTAAAATATATTTCGTTTCGTAAATCCCGCAGTACGCCTTTTTCTACGTACTGCATAAAAATCGAAGAATAAAATCCGGTTATATTTTTCAAAAGAAAAGCAATCAGAATCAAAATGCAGATTACCAATAGTGTCTGTTCTTTCCCTGCTGAAAAAATTAAATTTTCGAAATAGCTCTGCAGTTTTCCGTAAATACTTGTAATGTCTGTTTTTTCAAGGGTAGACTGAGTCTGTTCCTCTCCGATAAACAAAGTCTTTAATAATGGTATCGTCAGGTAGATCGAAAGTGCACTGAAAACCGAAAATAATATTGACATCAGAATCGAAAGGACAAGAGACAATTTGTACCTTTTAACGTATTTCAATATTCTTAAATATGTTTTCAACTTTTCTCTTTTCTTTGCTTTTCCCAGATTTTCATGTAAGTCAGCATATTCGTTATGATATCGAAATTCGTTACCATCAACCCTTCGATTCCGTCAAGCAACGCTCCTTTTATGAAAATGTTTTTTAGATATGAAGTAATCGGTCTGAAAAATATATCTCCGAATTTCACTTTTCTTTTCAGATATCTTTCTTCAGCCTCGAGTGTTGAATAATGATTGATTTTTTTTAAATATTCGGAAATAGAATTTACCGTATAATGTAAAATATCGCTTTTCAAATATCCTGTTCTGCCTTCCACAACATATCCTTCATGTACGAGTCTGTCTGATACTTCCGTGAATTTTTTATTAAATAATCTCATCTGATAGCCCGGATACCATCCGCAGTGTTTAATGAATTTATTGAAGAAAAAACTTTTTCTGGGTATTCTGTAGCCGTTATATTCCGGATTATTTGACCTGAGTATATCGACTATTTCATTTTTCAGTTCTTCCGTGCATCTTTCGTCTGCATCAATCGAAAATACCCATGCATTTTTTGTTTTTGAAAGTGCAAATTTTCTTTGTTCGGCAAATCCTGTCCATTCATTTTGAAATAATTTTACGTTTTCGAATTTTTTTGCCAATTCAGCAGTATTGTCGGTGCTGTAACTGTCAATCACAACAACCTCATCAGCCCATGACACACTTTTGATGCATTCCTTGATATTTTTTTCCTCATTTTTGCAAATAATTGTAACAGACAGCATTGCTTAATAATTAATCTGGTAATTTAATAAACCTTTAACAAACTTGTAATTTAAAAACAAATCCCCGTTTAATAACAAAAACTGATTATAGAATTTATGTAAGAAACTTTTACACGAAGTAATTTTGTTATTAATTTAAAAATATTTTTTCTGTTCCACTTTTTAATGTATATATTAAAGGCGATTTTTCTTAAATTTATATAAAAAAAATATTCAAATGGCTATAAATTTAAATAAACTGACTCTGAAATCTCAGGAAGCACTTCAGCGTGCATCTGATATCGCAGCAAATAATTCGAATCAGATTATCGAACCCGAACATTTGCTTTCGGCTCTTCTCGAAGAGAAAGAAGGACTCGTCAGGTCAATTCTGCTTAAACTCGGTGCTAATCCCGATATGGTTCTTTCTAAAACAAACGAGATTATAAATACTCTTCCGAAAGTTTCCGGTACGTCTGCCGAACATTCGATTTCGAGAGAACTGAACACGGCACTCGAAAATGCCTTTAAAGAAGCTCTCAATATAAAAGATGATTATGTATCAGTTGAGCATTTACTGATGGGTATAGCAGATTTGAAGAAATCGAGACTCTCCGAATTTCTTAAGGCAAACGGAATTACGAAAAATAATATTCTGAAAGTTCTCAGAAACGTAAGAGGTTCGGGTAGAGTAACGGGGCAAACTCCGGAAGAAACTTTTCAGGCACTCCAAAGGTACGGAAGAAATCTGAATGAACTTGCACTGATAGGAAAACTCGACCCGGTAATCGGCAGGGAAGAAGAAATAAGAAGAGTTTTGCAGGTCCTTTCCAGAAGAACAAAAAATAATCCTGTTTTGATAGGTGAACCCGGAGTTGGAAAAACCGCTATTGCTGAAGGCATCGCAATCAGAATCATTCAGGGTGATGTACCTGAAAATCTAAAAGACCGTCAGATAGTAGCACTCGATATGGGAGCACTAATTGCAGGAGCACAGTACAGAGGACAATTCGAAGAAAGATTAAAATCTGTTTTAAAAGAAGTACAGGAATCCGACGGCAAAATAATTCTTTTTATAGATGAACTACATACAGTTGTCGGTGCAGGTGCATCACAGGGTTCTATGGATGCTTCGAATCTTTTAAAACCTGCACTTGCAAGAGGAGATTTAAGATGTATAGGTGCTACAACACTCGATGAATATCGGAAATATATAGAGAAAGATGCGGCACTTGAAAGAAGATTCCAACCTGTTATGATACTTGAACCTGACGTGGAAGATACTATTTCGATTCTGCGTGGTTTGAAAGAAAAATATGAAGTGCATCACGGTGTGCGGATTACGGATTCCGCAATAATTGCCGCCGCACAATTATCGGACAGATATATATCTGACAGATTTCTGCCTGATAAAGCAATAGATTTGATAGATGAAGCAGCATCCAAACTCAGAATAGAAATCGATTCGATGCCTGAAGAACTCGATAAAATCGAAAGAAAAATTAAACAACTCGAAATTGAAAAAGAAGCCTTAAAGCGGGAACTCCGCTCTTAATTATGAATATAATTCAAACCTGCTTTTCCAAATCCTCAGGCGGTCTCGAAATGGCTGCACTGAAAATGAGCACCGCACTTCGCAAAAAAGGACACGAAGTACTTGCTTTGTGTCTGAAAAATTCTTTTCTCGAAAAAGAATTTTCTAAATCAGAAATAAAATATCTGTCGCTTTCCTCAAATCCAATTTCAAGATTGTATTCTCTGAAAAAATTATTTAAATCGGATTTCGATGTCGTTCATACACATCTTTCACATGACCTTTGGACTCTCGTACCGGCATTAAATCTATCATCTAATAAAATAAAATTATTTCTTTCGAAACATATGGCAAGCGGTGTCGTAAAGAAAAATTTTTTATATCGGAAATTGTACTCCCGAGTCAACGGAATATTCGCTATTTCTGAATTTATTAAAATTAATGTTATTCATACCTGTCCTGTCAGTGAAAATAATGTTTACGTACTGCCTGTTACTGTCCCGATGAAGGAATTTAATCCGGATTTGTACGATATTACCGAAGTTCGTAAAGAACTCGGTATAGATATGGATACAATAACGGTGTGTATGACGGGAAGATTCACGTACGGTAAGGGGTATGAAGATTTTCTTGAAGCACTTCCAATAATTTCAGGAAATGTATCACATAAAGTTGTTTTCTTTATAAGGGGAAGTAAAAGTCGCTCCGAAGAAGATTATGAAAGAAAATTATTGAATAAAATAAAATCACTGCCTCCGAAGATTGACATTAAATTAATAGGGTATCAGGAAAATATTGCGAAATTCTTCTCGGCTGTGGATATTCTTGCTTTTCCTTCTTATGAGGAGTCTTTCGGGTCGGTTGTTATTGAAGCAATGGCTATGGAATGTGCAGTAGTCGCAGCAAAAAATGCTGGAGTAACCGATATTATTACGCACGGCTGTGACGGATTATTTTATCCGGTACAAAATATTGAAAAATTTGCTGGTAATATTATCGAATTAATAAAAAATCCGAAACTAAGAAAACAAATCGGCTTTAATGCCAGAAAAACCGCTATTGCTAAATTTGATTTGGATTTGCTCATCGAAAAATATGAAGAAATTTATAATAATAGGTCATAATTTCTCAATTGAAAAAAATAAGCCGAATTATTAATTTTAAAGTTTTGAAAATTAAATAATAAGCTATGAATATTCCGTCGGATTTGAAGTACACAAAAGACCATGAATATGTCAGGGTCGAAAACGGAATCGGTATTGTCGGAATTACCGATTATGCCCAGAGTGAACTGGGTGATATTATTTATCTTGATGTTACTGCTGAAGTCGGCTCGGAAATCAAAAAAGGAGACTCCGTCGGTTCAATCGAAGCAGTGAAAACAGTTTCGGAAGTGTTCAGCCCTGTTACGGGAAAACTTATCGAAGTCAATACTTCAATAAATGATAATCCTTCCGTAATTAATTCCGATACATACGGTGGAGGATGGCTGGTGAAAATAGAAATATCCGATAACTCGGAACTTGATTCCCTGCTTGATGCCGATGCATATAAACAATTAATAAACGCCTGATTATTATAATATTTTACAAGTATGAGTAAGGCGGATACCTATGAAAATAAACATATCAAATTTGTCGGAAGGTTCTCATCATTATGTCTTTACTGAATGCAGAGATAATTACGATGTTACGCCTTACAGTCTGTGCGATGATTTAAAAATTATAATTGATTTAATTAAGTCCGGAAGCGAGTTAATTTTTACTATAAGTATAAACGGGAGAATAATAACGCAATGCGACAGATGTCTGGATAACTATGAGTTTGATTTCGACAATAAATTCAATTTAATTTTCAAACACGATTTAAGATATAAAAAGCTGAATGAGGAAACCGAAGAAAATTTCAGGTTCCTTTCTCCTCATTCGCATTTTGTAGATTTGACTGATGATATCAGGGATTATATTTTACTTTCCGTACCGATGAGGAAAGTACCTGAAGAAAAAGACGGCAAATGTGTATACTGTCAGAAAAATATTGAAGAATTATTAACCGGAAAATACGAAGTGAAATAAGAATTTAAACATTTAACAATCAATTTATGCCAAATCCAAAACGAAGACACTCAAAAGCAAGAGGCCGAAAAAGAAGAACACATTATAAAGCAGCAATGCCTTCGCTGGTTGCATGTTCAAACTGCGGTGAGATGAAAATGACACATAAGGTATGTCCTGCTTGCGGTTTTTACGACAAAAAAAGCGTTATTATTCCTAAAAAATCCAAAAAGTAATTTTCACTTTTGAAAAACAGCAGTAATAAAATACGGATAGCCGTTGATGCAATGGGAGGCGATTACGCACCGGACAATCAGATTTTAGGTGCAGCTATGGCGGCTAAAGCTCTCAAAGAATCTATAGCTGTTACTCTTGTCGGGAAAGAAAAAGTAATAAAGGAGCTTCTGAACAAGGAAGGTATTCATCTCGATAATCTTAATATAGAAAATGCGGATGAGGTTATTACTATGAGCGATGTTCCTTCCGAAACATATAAGACAAAACCGAATTCATCGCTTGCCGTAGCCGTCAGACTTCAGAAGGAAAAAAAATCCGACGGATTTGTCAGTGCGGGAAATACGGGAGCGGTTCTTGCAAATTCATTACTTAGACTGGGAAGAATAGAAGGAATAGACAGACCTACAATCGGCAATATATTTCCCGGACAGAGAAGAGAAGTTATGATGTTCGATGCCGGTGCATCGACAGACTGTAAACCAAAGCACCTGCTTGAGTTTGCCGTAATGGGAAGTTTGTTTATGAGTAATATGCTGGGAATAAATAATCCGAAAGTAGGATTATTGAGTATAGGAGAAGAGAAAAGTAAAGGAAACGAACTGACTTTCGAAGCATATAAATTACTGGAAAATTCCGGCTTGAATTTTGTTGGAAACATCGAAGGAGGAGATGTTCTGACGAATAAAGTGGATGTTGTTGTCTGCGACGGATTTGTAGGTAACATTGTGCTGAAGTTTGCAGAAAGCATTATAGAATATCTTAAAGTGAAATTTAAAAAATATGCTTCTCAGGGATTCTTTAAAAAATTATGGATGGGAATGATTTCAGGCACAGTAAAAAATATTCTGTACGATTTATCGTATGAACATTACGGCGGAGTTCCGCTGTTGGGAATAAACGGTGTTGCTATTATCGGACATGGGAAATCTTCTCCGCTTGCAATAAAAAATATGATATTAAGGGCGGAAGAAATGGTAAAAAGCAGGATTAACGACAAAATTAAAGAAATGCTGAAAGATTATAAACTAATTTCGAATAATAATTAAAATATAAGAAAATGGCGAAAGTACAAACATTTGCGGAAAAAGCGGCTAAACTCGCAAGAAGAGCGGATAAAATTGTAACCTGTCCCGATACCGGGAAGGAAACAAGGATACTCGATATTAAAATGATTAAATCGGAAAAAACACCGAAGGGTTCATATAAGTTTACGGAAAAAAATATGAGAGTTTATGAATCGACTTTTAAACCGATAAAAGGATAAAAAGAAAGGAGTAAACTATGTCAAGAGTCTGCGCTATTACTGGGAAAAAATCTATGACGGGAAACAAAGTATCTCACGCAAATAACAGAACGAAAAGAAAACAACATCCTAATTTACAAAAGAAAAGAATCTGGGATGTATCCAAGAAAAGGTGGGTAACAATGAAAATATCCACCGAAGCAATGAGAACACTTGCAAAGAAGGGATACAAAATTTAATTATATCAATTTAATTTCTTTTTATTAGTTTGATTAGTATCATAATCCCCACTTTAAACGAAGAGAAATTAATCGGACAGATGCTGAATCAGTTCGACGAAAAGTTGAAAAAGGAACTTGACCTTGAAATTATTGTGAGCGACGGAGGAAGTTCTGATTCGACTGTGGAGTCAATCAACGGCTGTACCGATAAATTGATTTTACATAATGATATTAAAAGACAGAATATTTCCGAAGGAAGAAACCGCGGAGCGGAAAATTCAAACGGCGATATACTGGTATTTCTGAATGCTGATACTTTAATTCCGGATTTAAAAAATTTCATCCTGAATGCAAAAGAAATACTCGAATCGGACGGATATGCAGCAATCGCTTATCCTATTAAAGTATTTCCGGAAGAAAGAAAAACAGTCGACAGATTGTTTCACTTTATCTATAATAATTACGTAAGAATGTTGAATAAATTAGTAATGGGAATGGGAAGAGGAGAATGTCAGATTATTAAAAGAGATGTTTACTTTAAAGTATCAGGTTATAATGAAAAAATAGTAGCAGGAGAAGATTTTGACTTGTACAGAAGATTAAAAAAATACGGGAAAATATATTTTAACAATAAGTATTGTGTATATGAATCCCCGAGAAGATACCGGAAAGTAGGTTATTTAAGGGTATTTATGGACTGGGCACTAAACTCATTCTCGATACTTCTGTCCGGAAAATCCATGTCAAAAGAATGGGAACAGGTGCGATGAATTTCAGAGTTCTTTGTAATTGCGATAAGACAAAAGCGCGTAACGGCTGGCTGAAAACTGCACACCTGACTTTCGAAACTCCGGTGTTTATGCCGGTAGGGACTTCGGGAAACGTTAAAGCTATTCTGCAAAAAGATCTGGAAGTAATGAAAGCTTCAATCATTCTCGGAAATACATATCATCTGTATCTAAGACCTGGTCTTGATATTCTGCAAGCTGCCGGAGGCCTTCATAAATTTATGTTCTGGAATAATGCAATCCTGACGGACAGCGGAGGTTTCCAGATTTTCAGTCTTGCTCCGCTCCGTAAAGTTTCGGATGAAGGAGTGGAATTCAGTTCCCATATAGACGGCTCTCTGCATATGTTTACTCCCGAAAAAGTCGTGGATATCCAGAGAATCATCGGAAGCGATATTATGATGTGCCTAGATGAATGCATGCCGTATCCGGTCGAAAAATCCGATGCGGAAAAATCGGTGAAACGAACACTCGATTGGGAAAGAAAATGTTTTGAGCATTTTAACAGTAAGGAAGAACTTTATGATTATTCACAACTGATCTTTTCCATTTCGCAGGGAAGTGTATTTAAGGATTTGAGAAAGAAATGCATTGAAGAACTGCAGCGGTATGACTTTGACGGCAACGCAATTGGAGGACTTGCTGTAGGAGAGGAAAAGGAACTGATGTATGAAATAACGGATTTCTCGACGGATTTGCTTGACTGGAAAAAGCCGAGATATCTGATGGGAGTTGGAACTCCAGCGGATATTCTGGAATGTGTGGAAAGAGGAGTAGATATGTTTGACTGTGTACTGCCGACAAGAAATGCAAGACACGGCAGATTGTACACTACGTATGGCGAAATAAATCTCCGAGCCGCAAAATATAAAAATGAATTTAATTCACCCGATGAAGAATGCAGTACGTATACTTCCGATAATTACAGTCTGGCTTATTTAAGACACCTGTTCATTGCAAACGAAATACTCGGACAACAGCTTGCGACTATTCATAATTTAGGATTTTATTTAAAATTGATGGAAGATATAAGAACATCGATTAAAGAGAAAAGATTTCCCGAATTTAAAAAGAATTTTACGGAAAAATACAACACTATTAAAAACAGCGAAGAACAAACAGATTAAAGTATTAATAACAAAAATAATAATTAACAAGGAGGATAGATAATTGCTTTTAAACGTTTATAACCTGATATTTTTACAGGCATGTCCCGGAACAGGAGGACAGGGCGGTGGATGGGAATCGATGCTCGGTTCCATGCTGCCTTTTCTGTTGATTATAGTGGTCTTTTATTTTTTAATTCTCCGCCCGCAGCAAAAAAGACAAAAAGAAAGACAAAGACTGCTTGAATCAATCAGAAAAGGAGATAAAGTAGTAACAGCAAGCGGAATTATCGGGACTGTGGAAGGAATTGAAGATAAGGAAATCCTGCTGAAAGTTGCCGAGAATGTAAAAATAAAAATGCTCCGAAGTGCCGTAACCGAAATTGTAGGCATAACGGACAGACTTGCATCCAAATAATTTTTGTTCCGTTAAATTGCAAGTTAAATTTAATTGAACTTGCAATTTTTTTTTTATATTATTTCAGATATGAATGTGAAATCAAAAGAAAATTTTAAGTTTAATTCGATTGAATCTGCCGTCAAAGATTTCCGGAAAGGAAAAGTAATTATTGTAGTCGATGACGAAGACAGGGAAAACGAAGGCGATATGATATACTCGGCGGAGAAATCCACACCGGAACTTGTGAATTTTCTCGTAAAATATGCAAGAGGACTTATATGCGTTCCACTCGAAGAGCGCAGACTGAAAGAGTTGAATATTAATATGATGACAAATATTAATACCGCTTTGCACGAAACGGCATTTACTGAAAGTGTTGATTACAGGCACGGAACGACGACCGGAATTTCTGCATTTGACAGGGATAAAACAATCCATTCACTGGTCGACAAATCTACAAAACCCGAAGACCTTGCAATACCGGGACATATTTTTCCTCTTAAATCAGTCTCCGGCGGCGTTTTAAGAAGAGCCGGACACACGGAAGCAAGCGTTGACCTTGCTAAACTTGCAGGAATGTATCCCGCCGGAGTGCTTTGCGAAATTATGAAAGAAAACGGAGAAATGGCAAGACTCCCCGAACTGTTCAGACTTGCGGATAAATATGGATTGAAAATAATTACGATTAAAGACCTTATTCATTACCGGCTTAAATCCGATATACTGGTTGAAAAAAAAGTGGATGCAAACCTGCCGAGCAGATTCGGAAATTTTAACATCTGTCTCTATAAATCTGTTCTTGATAATAAAGAACATCTCGCACTGATTAAAGGAAAAATTAATCCGAATAAACCGACACTCGTAAGAGTGCACAGCGAATGTCTGACAGGCGATATTTTCGGCTCTCTCAGATGCGATTGCAGAGACCAGCTGATTCAATCGATGAAAAAAATTGAAAAGGAAGGTAACGGTGTGTTGCTATATATGAGGCAGGAAGGCAGGGGAATAGGATTGCTTAATAAATTAAAAGCATATCAGCTCCAGCAGAACGGAAAAGATACTGTGGAAGCAAATATCGAACTCGGTTTTCAACCCGATTTGAGAGACTATGGAATAGGAGCGCAGATTTTAAGAGATATCGGATTGAAAAAAATAAAATTACTGACAAACAATCCGAAAAAAATTATCGGTTTAAAAGGATACGGACTCGAAATAGTAGAAAGAGTACCGATAGAAACTCCGTCAAATCCTTTAAATGAAAAATATCTTTTAACCAAGAAAAAAAAACTCGGTCACCTTATATTACTGAAAGGAAATAAAAAATAATCAGAGATTAACGGGCACTCTAAAGCAGTAAAACCTGTGTCCGTTGTTCAAAGACAGGATGAATATCCGTCGGAAGGAGATAATATTAAATGCAAAACAGCGGTGCTGTATACTTAAACAGGGAAAGATTGTCGGAAATTGAATCGGAATTAAATGATTTGCGGTTCAATAAACGTAAAATGATTGCCGAAAAGATTGCAGAAGCAAGGGCTCACGGAGACATAAGCGAAAATGCGGAATATGATGCTGCAAGAGAAGAACAGTCATTGCTGGAAATTAAAATAGCAAAGCTCGAAAATCTTCTGTCCAGAGTAAAAATAATAGACCCCTCGGATATGCCTGAAGGGCAGGTATATATTCTATCAAGCGTCAAAGTAAAAGATTTAACACATAACGAAGAAATTAATATGACTATGGTATCTCCCGAAGAAGCCGATATTGAATTCGATAAAATTGCGGTTACATCACCGGTCGGACAGGCTCTGCTGGGAAAAAAAGTCGGGGATATCGTGGAAGTGTCGGTCGGTAATTCGAAGATTGAATACCAGATTTTAGAAATAAACAAATAATTATATGAGGCGGAAATTTAATGAAATAAAAGTAGGCATTTTTGTATTAATTGCTGCGGGTATAGTGCTTGGTACAATATTCTGGGCTAAGGGCTGCTTCCTTAACCGCAATAACAGGGATATGGTTGCATATTTCGGTTCAACCGGCGGACTTCAGCTCGGCGAACCGGTCACAATAAACGGAGTAGTGAAAGGTAAAGTTCATTCGATTGAACTGGAAGGGGATTCAATCAGAATAGAATTTTCTCTTGATGAATCGGTTAAAATCAAAAAAGATTATAAAATGGAAATTACCGCTATGGAACTGATGAGTGGAAAACAAATATTTATTAATCCGGGAAAAAGCAAAGAAGAAATTAATTATGAACTTCCCTTGATTGGTGGGAAAACGATGGATATGACAGAAATTTTCAGGAATATAACCGACTTATCGAAAGATGTTAAAGACTTGATTTTTAAATTCGATAAATCAACCGATACACTCGATATGGTCTTAACTAATATAAACGACCTTATCGGCGATCCTGTGTTCAAGAGTAATTTTAAAACAACATTTGCAAATCTCGAAAAAACAACGAGAAATCTCAATGCATTTATTTCGGAAAACAGAATTTCATTGAAACAGATTACTGCAAATGTAGACCGAACCGTAACGGATTTCGACGATGCAGTAAAAGAGAATAATCCGGAAATAAAAAAGACACTGGTTGAAATGCAAAACCTGACATTGAAAGTAGACAGTTTAATCGGCGGAATCGGTATAATTGTAAACGATATTCACGAGCAGAAAAGCGGACTCGGAAAATTTATTTATGATGAGAAATTTTTCAAACAGATTAATACCTCTCTGGAAGAAATCGAAAAACTGACAAAGAAGATAAGAGAAGACGGTATAAGAATAAAATTATTTTAGGTGTTAATTTAAATTTTAGAAATCGAGCATTCTGACCGCGACGTTGATTCTGTGCGTCGAGCCGATTTTCCCCATTGAATTGTAAGAATAATCCAGTATATATTTATCTTCGTAGACAAAACCGAATCCGGCTGAGAATCCTGCAAGTCCGATTGTACTTCCGGTTTTCAAATCCTGTCTCTGCTGGTTATTATAACCAAGTCTCAAATGCACGTAATCATATATTTGAAAATCTCCGCCGATTGAAACATTTCTGAATCTCTTGAAGAATTTATCCTGTTTTTCGAGCAGATTGCTAAATGAAAGATTAACTGTCAGAGGTATGTCTTCGAGCTGCTTGCTGACTCCGATTCTCAGGTCTATCGGCAGATTTTCTTTTGTATTGTAATAAGGGTCTAACTGAAATCCTGCATTGAGTATGCTTGCACCCACACTCACCATATATTTCGGAATATGATAAATAAGCCCCGCATCAAGTGCCAGTGCGGATGAATTATATTCGTCTATATGAGAGTATATAAATTTAAGATTAATACCGTAATTCAGAGATATGTCTTTTGTTAATGAATCGTCGGTGACAAAGTCATAAGGATTATATTTGTTCGCATAACCGAGTGAAAGGGCGATATCCGTTGCCGAAAAAGTTCCGAGATTATTATCGAATTCGTCATATTTATCGAAAGAACCGTAATTTATGAATCTGATTCCGACGCCGAAATATCCAATGTCTTTGTATTTTTTCGATATCGATGCATTACCGGAATTTATATCCATAAGATATTTAAAAAATCCAACCGATGCCTGATTACTTTTTAATGTTGCCAGTCCCGCAGGATTATAAAAAATTGTGTTTACATCATTTATTGCCGCAACGTATGTACCTGCCATTGCTGAAGATTTTGCATCCACATCGAGTCTGAGGAAATTATAAGTAGAGGTTACTTGAGCGAAACTTTCTGTGAAAAATATCGATAAAAATATCAGTATTATAATGACTTTCTTGACGTTCATCAGATAAATTTTAAATGTCAATTTATTAAAATTATAGAACAATTAAAAGGGGAAAAAAATTTGAAATAAATTCTTTTTGTAAAATAATTGAACAAAAATAATAATTAACTTCTGTCTTTTTAATAAAATTACCTGTATTGAAAAATCTATAGTTTTAGAAGTCTCACTGTATTTCCGCAGAAATCGTTTTCTTTTTTTCTATACTCGATTCCATCTTTGGTTATAAATTTGATGTCCTGCATGTAATGGCTTTTGTCTATTGCATCAAACCTGAATTTGAGAATTTCTCAGGGATTAAAATCGTCTTTCGGTAATACATAGAATCCCAAGTTATTTGCTCCCGCAAGTGAAAAATATATATCAGTAATTATCTCTTTCGTGCCGCTGCCTTATGTAGTTTCTTGAACAGAATGGATTTTGTTCTCACAAATCTTCACGGATTATAAAAAATTATTATCTGTTTTATCAGTAAACCGAAAATGTTCTGTACTTGTTTGTGTATGGAATTTCTTTTACCTCTATCTCTGTAACCCTCGAGTAAGCAGGTCCTATCTTTAAATGTTTTATGAAATCTTCCGCAAGACCTTTTTCCGCTTCTATCTCGAGTTCCACATCACCGTTATATAAATTTTTTGCATAACCTATTATATTGAATTCATCGGCTTTTCTGTGACAGAAATATCTGTAGCCGACCCCTTGAACCATTCCTTTTACGGTAATTTTTAAGCAAACCATTTTTTAAAATATGTTTTAAAAGTTGCCGAAAGTTCGGAAATTAAAATTCCGGTTATCATAATAAATGCACCGAGCGTTTGTTCGAGTGATAAAATTTCTTTTAATATTAAATATGCGAAAATAACAGCAAATATCTGCTCCATATTGTATATCATTCCCGCTCTTACAGGTGTGGTGTATTTCTGATATTTGTTTGCAAGGAACAGCGATAATAGTGTCGTAAAAATTGAAGTGAATATTACCGTAAAAATTATCAGCTTGTTGAACTCCATATTCAAATCGTCAGTCAATACCACTTCGAGCAGAATCGTGGAAAAAAAACTGTATACAAGCATAGACAGAAACTGACCCAATATAATCGGAATGTGACCTGTATGCTGAGAGTATTTATCGAGCAGTACTATCTGAAACGAAAAGAACAGGGCGCTCGAGAGAGTCAGCAAATCACCGGTATTGAAATTCAGGTCTTTCATTCCGGTGAGGAAAAACATTCCGAAAATTACTATAACAATTCCTATATAGTTAAATAAATCTGGTTTCTTCTTAACAAAGAATATCTGCACAAAAGGAAGAAATATTAAATTCATACCCGTGATAAATGCTGAATTTGAAGCTGTCGTGAATTTCAATCCGATAGTCTGTGTGATGAATCCGAGGTACAAAAATATACCGAGAATAAGTCCGTATTTAAGTTCTTTGAATTTAATATTGCGTATTTCTTTTCTGAAAATTATACAGAATAATGAAACAGTAATGATAAACCTGAAAAACACAAATGCATTCGGAGAGAAATAGGGAAGTGAGATTTTTACGAGCGGAAAACTTAATCCCCAGTTAAATGCACAAAAAAGCAGCATTAATTCTGCCTTGTATTGATGTACCGGTTTATTTGTAGCATTCACTTTTGAAGTCAGAATAGCAAATTGATAATTCTTTGTTTGTATATAATGATTACCGAAATGATGAGCCACAAAAAGGTGTTGATAATCAAAGGTATGTCTTTTATCAGAGTGGAAGACGGACTTTCACCGAGATTTTTCTTGTGGATTAAATAAAGATATCTGAAGATTCCGTATATAACGAACGGGGTTGTATATATTAAATTTTCAGTGCGGAAATGCTCAACCGTTCGGGGTGATACTGTATATAAAGCATAACATATTATCGTCCCTGTCGCCGCTATCGTGTTCATCTGGTCGGTCAGTACTATATCATACTGGTCAAGAACTTTCCTCTGCTTCGGAATATTCTCCGACTCTGTCAGCGATAATTCCGCCCTTCTCTTTGATACAGCAAGAAACAACGAAATGAAAATTGTCGTCAGTATCATCCAGCTTGAAATCGGTACGCTTATCGCCGCAGCACCGCCTGCTACCCTTAAAATAAAACCGAATGATATGAAAAATACATCCAGCAAAACGATATCTTTAACTTTGAATGTGTATGCAGTGTTGATTATTATGTATAAACCTGCAGTTATCCAGAAGTAATAATGCAACGTGATAGTCAGAAATACGCTTATTATAAATACCGGTATCAGAAAAATTATCGCCTGCTTTACTGTTACTTCTCCCGATGCGAGCGGACGAAATCTTTTCTTTTTATGTATCCTGTCAGCTTCTATGTCAACTATGTCGTTTATTATATAAACAGTGCTCGATATTCCGCAAAATGCCATAAAGGCAATTAAACTTTTTAAAAGAAAACCCGAATTGAGAAGCTGTCCTGCAAAAAGCAGTGCGGCAAAAATGAATAAATTCTTCGTCCACTGCTGCGGTCTTAATAGTTTTATGTATCTGACTATTCTCATAAATTTTCTTATTTTATAATCTCTGAAAACGCTTGTCCAATTCTTCGGTGTTTATCCTCACGATAGTCGGTCTTCCGTGTGGACAAACATACGGCATTTCGCATGAGAAAAGATTGTCTATTAACTTAATCATCTCTTCTTTCTGAAGCAAATCTCCTGTTTTTACTGCTCCCCTGCACGCAAAGGATTTTGCAAGATTGTCTTTTTTCTCTATCTGCAGTTCTTTACCGTACTCCTTGTACTGTTCGATTAAATCTTTTAAAATCGTCTGCTCTTCGCCGACTTTTATTTCCGGGGGAATTCCCGTTATTTCAACTTCATCGTTTTCCTTTAAATTAAAATTAAATCCGAGACTCTGTAACTCTTCCGTAAGCTCCTTTATCAGCATATAATCAATTTTTGATAACTCTATCTTTATTGGAATAATCAACTGCTGGGAAAATCCTGACTTCGACTGCAGCCATTTCTGTGCCTTCTCGTAAAGTATTCTCTCATGTGCTGCATGCTGGTCTATTAACATTAATCCGACTTCCGTCTCGCAAATTATGTATTTCTTCTGAAACTGCCAGACATTGAACTTTTCTTCCTCCGGTTTTTTCTTATGCTCGAAAATCGTCTCCTGCAAACCCGGCAGTTCGAAAATATTCGCTTCATCCTCTGTCTCCCTGCTTAATTCTTTTTCGATTACATCCTGTTTTAACGATGTTGTTTGTTTTGAAATATAATCTCCTTTTAAATCGAACTTGAATTTTTCTCCACCTGACTCTGCCCCTTTCCTTTCTCCTTTCTGCTCATCGAAACCAATATCGAATATAAGACGATTCTCTGAAAGCGACTTTTTAATCGAACTTTTTATTAATCCGAAAATCATTCCTTCATCTTCAAACCTTACTTCCAATTTTGATGGATGTATATTCACGTCAACTTTTGACGGGTCGGTTTCGATAGATATGATAAACGAAGGATAATCTCCTTTTTCGATTAAATCGTCATATCCGCTGTAAACGGCGAAATTTAAACTGTTGTTCCTGAAAAATCGTTTGTTTAAATAAAAAAACTGCTCCTGTCTCGTCTTCTTTGTGAATCCGGGTTTTGAAATATATCCCGTTAGTTTTATGAGACTGTTTTCGAATTGAATTGGAAGAAGTGAATCAAAAAATTCTTCAGTAAATAAATTTTTAATCCTTTCCTGTATTGCAGAAGATTCAAGTGTGAATAATTTGTCATCCTGATTTATGAATTCGAATGCAATATCGGGATGTGAAATTGCTATTCTGACGAATGTGTCATAAATATGTCTGAACTCTGTTTGGTTTGACTTCAGGAAATTTCTCCGTGCAGGAGTGTTGAAAAACAAATTTTTTACTGTTACGGACGTTCCTTTCTCACATGCAACTTTTGTTATTTCCTTTACTTCTGTTCCTTCGATTCTTATCTGAGTACCAACGCTCTCGTCTTTTGTTCTTGTTTTCATTTCCATCTGTGAAACGGCTGCAATCGATGACAATGCTTCGCCTCTGAACCCAAGAGTTGTTATGTTGTCTAAATCTTCCGCATTCCGGATTTTACTCGTTGAATGACGGTGAAAACATAACCTTGCATCTTCTTCACTCATCCCGCTGCCGTTGTCTGTCACCTGCATTAAACTCTTGCCTGCATCCTTTATAATCAGAGTTATTCTATCCGCTTCAGCATCTATCGAATTTTCTAATAATTCCTTGACTGCGGATTCCGGTCTGTTCACTACTTCGCCCGCTGCTATCTTGTTTGCAATATGCTGTGGTAATATTATTATCCGTGAATCCAAAATGTTATTTAGTAAATAATGCATTGATGAAACTGTTACTGTCGAATAACTGCAAGTCATCTATTTTCTCTCCAACTCCTACGAATCTTACAGGAATTTTCAATTCCTTACTTATTTTGATTACTATACCGCCCTTTGCCGTTCCGTCGAGTTTTGTTAGTATTATGCCTGTTATTTTTCCGAGTGAATTCATAAATTCCTTTGCTTGGTTCAATCCGTTTTGTCCGGTAGTTGCATCTATTACAAGAAAGATTTCATCGGGTATGTCCGGAGTTACTTTTTGCATTACACGTTTGACTTTCTTCAGTTCTTCCATCAAATGTGCTTTATTATGCAGTCTTCCTGCGGTATCTATTATTACAACGTCAATATCTCTCGATATTGCCGCTTTCACGGTATCGAAGGCGACCGAAGCCGGGTCTTTAGTATGTGGATTCTGAATTATATCCACACCTGCTCTTTGAGACCAGATTT
>Ga0208047_1000117_pt1 | contig 28253 bp, 20 predicted proteins | sample Kivu_220m_FD_184162 | JGI IMG/M metagenome (GOLD analysis project Ga0208047, IMG submission 184162) | Freshwater microbial communities from Lake Kivu, Western Province, Rwanda to study Microbial Dark Matter (Phase II) - Kivu_220m (SPAdes)... | ecosystem: Environmental > Aquatic > Freshwater >...
TCCCTGGCCCGGACGGTTTCCGCCTGGGCTGGAGCCGCTTTGAAAGCCCGAGGAAGGAGAAGGGCGGCCGCCAGGACGGCCAGGCCGAGGCCGGCGAGGAAAGCTCTTTTCTTGAAAATCGACATCCGGAGGTCCTTCTGACGACGAAACATATCGGAAGGACGCATTTTAAGGGATGCCCGCTTCGAGGTCAACGCCCGGACGGTCTGACCTACGAGCAGTTTTATCGCGTCTGAACTCCCATCGCCTCCGCATCCGGCAACGGCCTCCACTCCGACTCTCCAAGACGCCGACGATTCTCGGGGCGTGTCGCGGCGACATGACCATCCTCTAACCCCGGCCCCGGGGAACCAGTCCCGTCGGTTCCCCCCCTCGGCAAAGCCTGGGGGCCCCCCTTCCGCTACGGGGTCACGAGGACGGCCATGCCGCCGCATGACACGCCTGGTTCTTATCACGTTCCGGCCGTTCCTTTTTGCGGGGTGCGATCGAGGATCAAAGGATGATATTTCCGTTCAATGGTCGGCCGTCTTGACCATTGACATAGAGTCGGCAAATCAATAAGATTTCCGAGTCATCAGATATATGAGATATCAGGGAGGTATCATGAAGTCATCCAAGCGTCTGTCTCTCGTTCTGTGTCTGGCCGTCATCCTGGCCCTGGGAGGCCTGGCCCTCGCCCAGAAGGCGGCTCCGAAAAAAGTCGAGACGTCCGACCCTGCGCTGCGGATGAAATGGATCGGCGAGCACCAGGCCATGAAGGCCGCGACCCCGCACAAAGACCTGAAATGGCGGTTCATCGGGCCCGACATCATCGGCGGCCGCTGCACCGACGTCGATGTCCCGCTCGGAAGCCGGAACATCATCTACGTCGCCTCGGCCGTCGGCGGCTTGTGGAAGACCGAAAACACCGGCGTCACCTGGACTTGCCTGACCGACGAGCTGCCGACCATGTCCTCGGGCGACATCGCCATCTCCGAGTCCAATCCGAACGTCATCTACTACGGGACGGGAGAAGCCAATATCTTCCGGTCCTCGATGGCCGGGACAGGGGTTTATAAGTCGACGGATGCCGGCAAGACCTGGCAGCACGCCGGGCTGGAGGGGACCTACACGATCGGCCGGATCCGGATCCATCCCTCGAATCCCGATATCGCCTATGTCGCCGCCCCGGGACATGAGTGGACCTACAGCCCCGACCGTGGTGTCTATAAGACGACCGACGGCGGGAAGACGTGGACCAAAGTCCTTTATCTCAACGAGAAGGTCGGGGCGATCGACCTCGTCATGGACTCCAAGAATCCCGACACGCTGATCGCTTCGATGTGCCACCGGATCCGCCTCCGCTGGAGCGACCCCGTCCCCGAGTCCGGGGACGGGCTTTATAAGACAACCGACGGCGGGAAGACCTGGAAGGAAGCGAACGCCGGCCTTCCCGACACGAAATTCACCGGCCGGATCGGCCTCGACCTCTGCCGGTCGAAGCCGAACGTCGTTTACGCCTTTGTCGACAACCACACGGCCTCGCGGCCGCCCTCGCCGACCGAGAAAGATTCCTACGGCCGCCAAAGGACCTACCCCGACATCATTGGGGCCGAGGTCTATCGTTCGGATGACCAGGGCGGGAGCTGGAAACTGATGAGCGCCCACGACCGGATGATGGAGCGCTTCGGCGGGACGTACGGTTGGGTTTTCGGCCAGATCCGGGTCGACCCCAGCCACGACGACGTCGTCTACCTCATGGGCTTAGGCTTGTATAAATCGACGGATTCCGGGAAGTCCTGGAGAGGTCTCAACTACGAGAACCTCCACGGCGACCACCACGGCCTCTGGATCGACCCGGCCGATTCGAACTATATGATCAACGTCAACGACGGGGGAGCCAACGCCTCCTACGACGGCGGGGTGAGCTGGCGCGACTTCCACAAGGGCATCCCCTCGATCCAGTTCTACAACGTCGCCTTGAGCATGGCCAAGCCGTTCGCCGCCCACGGCTCGGTCCAGGACTGGGGGACTTACCGCGTCGTCGGCCTGACGCCCCCGGGCGCCGCCCCGGCGGGCCCCGGCCGCCGGGCCCGCGGGCCGGTCCTGCGTTGGGAAACCGCCCCGGGCGGGGAAGGGACGCACATCGCCATCGACCCGACGAATCCCAACATCTGCTATGCCTCGTCTTTCTATGGCCGGCTCGAACGCTCGGAGTACAAGGACGGGCAATGGACGAGCAAGGTCATCTTCCCCAGGCCCGCCCAAGGCGAGCCCGAGCACCGCGGCCAGTGGCTCGCGGCGACGATCATCTCACCCCACGACCCGAAAACCGTCTATCACGGCTTCCAGTACGTCTTCCGCTCCAAGGACATGGGCGAGACCTGGCAGAAGATCAGCCCCGACCTGACTTATAACCTCCCCGAAAATCAGGGCAAGCTGCCGTATGCCATCAATTTCGCCACCCTGACGGCGATCGAAGAGTCGCCCCTCAAGGCCGGGCTTCTCTACGCCGGGAGCGACGACGGCCGGGTGCACGTCACCAAGGACGGCGGGGCGAACTGGACCGAGGTTACGGCCGGGCTCCCGTACTACAAGCACGTCTGGAACATCACGGCCTCGAAATACGACGAAGCGACGGTCTATGCCAGCCTAATCGGCCGGCACGACGACGACTTCGCCCCCTACATCTTCAAATCGGCCGACTACGGGAAGACCTGGACGAACATCGCCGGGAAGCTGCCGGGCTCGACCAACACCCTGCGCGAAGACCCCAAGAAGGCCGGCGTCCTTTACGCGGCCACGGATTTAGGCGTCTATGTGACGACCGACGGGGCCAAAACGTGGAATTATCTCGGCTCGGGCTTTCCGAACGCCCCCGTCTGGGACCTCCAGATCCATCCCCGGGACAACATGATCGTCATCGCCACGAACGGCCGGGGGATGTGGGTCCTCGACGACCCGTCGCCGCTGCAGAAATAGAGATCAAGACACCTTAGGCGAGGGGCTCGAAGCGGGCCTGGAAGAAGCGGAGATATTCGGGCTCGTAGACCATCTTCAGGCCGCGCGTCTTCTCCCTGGCGTCGAAGGCGGCCTTGATGCTCTCGGCGACGACGTCCATGTGGGCCTGGGTGTACACCCGGCGGGGAATCGTCAGCCGGGTCAGCTCCAGGGCCGGGTAGCGGTGGTCGCCCGTCTTCGGATCTCGTCCGGCGCTGACGATGCCGCGCTCCATCGACCGGATGCCCGAATCGAGGTAAAGCTCGGCGGCCAGCGTTTGGGCCGGGAATTGGCCCTGGGGGATGTGGGGATAGAAGCGCTTGGCGTCGAGAAAGATGGCGTGGCCGCCGGCCGGCTCGACGATGGGGATCCCCCAGTCGAGAAGGAGCGTCCCGAGATAGCGGACCTGCTCGACCCGGGAGCGGATGTGGTCCTCGTCGACCATCTCCTCGATCCCGATGGCCACGGCCTCCATGTCCCGCCCGGCCATCCCGCCGTAGGTGTGCAGGCCCTCGTAGATGACGACCATGTTCCTCGCCTTCTCGAAGACGTCCTCGTGGTTGACGGCCAGCCAGCCGCCGATATTGACGAGGTTGTCCTTCTTGGCGCTCATCCAAGCCCCGTCGGTGTAGCCGCAGAATTCCTTCAAGATGGCGGCGATGGATTTGTCCCGGTAGCCGGGCTCCCTCTCCTGGATGAAGAAGGCGTTTTCGGCCATCCGGGTCGCGTCGAGGTAGAGGCGGATCCCGTAGCGTTCGGTGAGGGCGCGGAGAGCCTTGACGTTGGCCATGCTCACGGGCTGTCCGCCGGCCATGTTGACCGTCCCCGCAAGGCTGACGTACGGGATTTTTTCGGCCCCGACTTTCTGGATCAGGGCTTCGAGCTTTTCGAGGTCGACGTCGCCCTTGAAGGGGGAGCGGTCGGTCGGATTGTGGGCCGCGGCGACGATGACGTCGACGAACGTCCCGCCCGCCAATTCCTGGTGGAGGCGGGTCGTGGTGAAATACATGTTTCCGGGGATGACGTCGCCGGGCTCGATGAGGGCCTTGCTGATGAGATGCTCGGCCCCCCGGCCCTGGTGGGTGGGGACGACATGCTTATAGCCGTAATATTTCCGGACGGCATCTTCGAGGCGGTAGAAGTTCCGGCTGCCGGCGTAGGCCTCGTCGCCGAGCATCAGCCCCGCCCATTGCCGGTCGCTCATGGCGCTCGTCCCGCTGTCCGTCAGGAGGTCGATGTAGACGTCCTCGGAGCGGAGGAGGAAGGTGTTGTAGCCGGCCTCCGCGGCGGCGCGGCGGCGCTCCTCCGGCGTCAGCATCCGGAGGGGCTCGACCATCTTGATCTTCCAGGGCTCGGCCCACGAGCGCCGGCCGAACTGCTGGCCCATCGTCTTGTACTTGAATTCAGGCATGAATGAGGTCTCCTTATAATTTATTTAGGGGCGCTATGATATCGAGGATTTCGATTTCGTAAACGAGCAAGGTGTTGGGCGAGATGACGAAGCGTTTTTCGCCGGGCCGCTGGGTCGCATAGAAACCGCTCCTCCTGTAGCCCTGGTCGGCCGGGACGATGAGGAGGCGTTTCTCGCCCTTTTTCATGGCGGCCAGGGCGGCGTCGACCGCCGGATTGACCCTGGTCGTTCCGACGACGAAGGCGAACGGGGCGGGCGTTTCTCCCCAGTAGGGCTTGCCGTCCTCGGCCGTGCTGACGAACGTTTTTCCGGCGAGGGGGGCTTGGCCAGAGTAGGCGGCTTTGATCGTCGCCCCGGGAATGGGAGGTTTTCCCTGGCCGGGATTGAGGATCTTGTATTTCACCCCGTTCTCGCCTTCGACGGCGTCCGGCCAGTTGGCCTCGACGAGGGCGTCCTCCTCGGCCTTTTTCTTCACGTCGGCTTTTTGAATCCGGACCTTGGCCTCCTCGACCATGGCCTTGAAGGAGGCTGTCGTCGGCTTGAAGGCCTTCGCCTTCGGGCCGACCCGGACGATTTTGACCTTTTGGACGACGTCGCCTTGGGCGATGGCCATAACGACGTCCATCCCCTCGACGACATGGCCGAAAACGGTGTAGTCGCCGTCGAGATAGGAGCGGTCGCCGAGGGTGATGCACCACTGGCTGCCGTTCGTGTGCGGCCCGCCGTTGGCCATGTTGACCATCCCGGCCCGGCCGTGGTTGAGGTCGGGGAGGACGATCTCGTTCGGAAATTCGTAGCCGAGGCCCTTGGATTTCTCGCTCTTTGGGATGCCGCACTGGATGACGTGGCCGGGGACGACCCGATGCCATTCGACGCCGTCGAAGTAATGCGTCCCGAGGGGGAAGGCCGCGTTTTCGATTGTCCCCTCGGCCAGGCCGACGAAGTTGGCCGCGGTCATCGGCGTTTTCTCGAACTCGACCTGGAGGACGATGAGGCCCTTGTTCGTCGCCACCTCGGCGTACAGGCCTTCGGGATATCTCGGCTTCTGGCAGCCGCCGGCCCAGAAGATCGCGGCGACCATCAGCATGGAGGCGAGGATTCTTCTGGCCACGGAGTTTATCATGATTCTGTCCCCGGAAGCGGGGATTATACCCGATTCGGTCCTCAACCCCAAGAAGATGGGGGACACATTAAAGTGTCCCCCTTCTTATTCCCCTTCCGGAGTTAAGCCGCAACCGCCTTATTCCCCCCGCGATAAAAAAAGGGGAAATCCGGATGGACGATCCGGATTTCCCCTGGCCTCCCTGCCGGGCCGGCCCCCTCCTTGATTAGGTTGTCATCGATTCGATGAGCGCCTCCGCGGCGGCGATGAGCGCCCCTCCGTCCTCGGCCGACAACCTTCCTTTCTTGATCAACGATTCAACGTTGTTGATGAACGCCCCGAGGAGGGCGCAGGCGGCCTGGCCGTGTCCGTCGAGGTGGCGGTTTTTCGCTAAGGTTACGAAATTCAAGAGGTGTCCGCCGTCCGGGGCATCGAGTTTTCCGTCATCGATCAGCGTCTGAATTTCGCCTTCGAGGCTCGCGAACATCGCACTGATCGATTTCGCGAATTTTTGGATCCGGGGGAGAAAGACGTCCCCTTCGACCAGGCCATGGTCGGAAACGTAGACGAAGCCGTCCGGTGAAACGGCGATCCCCCACAAGCCGCGAAACTCTCCATCGCCATAGCCGGGCCCCCCGAAACTCGTCAACAGGTTGCCATCGGTATCGAGGACTTTGACCTCCGTCATGCTTTGCGAAGTGATGAATATTTGATCGCGCGAATCGATAAAAATCCCGAAAGGACCGATAGAAGGCCAGAAAGTACTGTTGCCTGCAGGGTCGATTTTATAAACGCCGTCGACGCCCCAAGGAGTGGTGATTATATCGGCGACATAGACATTGCCGGCGGAATCGACGGCGACGTCGTAAGGCCGCAGGAAAGCCCCCTTGATCGTGTCACGAAGTTCGCCGTCCGGTTTGTAGACGAAAACGCGCTGGCAACCCGCGTCGGCAACGTAGATGTTGTCGAATTGATCGATGCCAAGGCCCATGATTGAGGGTGAAACGCCATATTCCTTTTGACCGGGCGTTCGCCAAGATAGTACGAGCTGGCCGTCGGGTCCGAACTTCTTGATTTCGCCATTGTCTGAACTGTAGAAAACCGAGGCGTAAATGTTGCCATTGGAATCGACCGTCACGCCATGGGGGAAATTCAGATAATAGCCAAACGCCATCAGTGGATTCCCCAGAGAATCGAATTTTTGGATTCTGAAGTTCCGGGTGTCCGCGACATAGACATTGCCCTGGGCATCGACCGCCATGTCGGTCGGAAAATTGAATTGGCCGGTTCCCGAGCCTAAACTCCCCCATTTGAGGACGAACTCGTAGATGTCCTGGCCATAACCGGAGACCGGAATCCCCGCCGCCAACAGACAGAAGACCGCCCCGCACAAAAACACGCTTCTTTTCACGCGTTCCTCCTTAATGAAAATTGATGTTCCGTGCCCCTCGAGGCATTTTTCATTTATCTCAACATCAAATTTTCTTCTACAGCCGCGTTCGCAGGTAGGCGATGAAATTCAGGACCACCGGGTAGACCTGCTGCTGGGCCGCCGGGTCGATGATCCAGTCGTTGCCCGGATTCCCGCCGTAGAAGCCGTCCATTTTCGCCAGGATGTCGTTCTCGATCTGGTTCGCCGCATCCTGGATATTGCCGGCCAGGATATTCTCGAGAATGACGTCCAGCTTTTCGGAAAGGGCGTTCTTCCGCTGCTCGGCCGGCGGTTTGAAGGCACTGTCGGGAAGGCCGAGGATTATTTCTTTGATGAATTGAATCGTCGGGCTGAATTTCACCGTCGCGAAGTCAGAATCAGAACGAGATCCTGTGACATAGATATTTCCGGCGGAGTTGACGACCATGGAATTGCCGATAATACGAGGATGAGATATCCGCGATATTTCGTTTCCATTCTTATCAGCCATCACGGTAAAGCCGACTCCGGTTAGGTATACATTATCGTTTGGATCTGTATCGATGGCCAAAAAACTCGTCCCGTAAGAATAGTCCCATTGTCGTTGTCCCGACGAGTTATATTTGACTGTTGCCGGATATCCGGTAACGATGACGTTCGATTCGCTGTCAAGGGTTATCGCCCTAGCCCTTTGGTTTCCATTTCCGGGATTGGGATATCTATCAATCCAGATCAAGGTGCCTGTGATAATGTCAAATTTCATCGTGACGAAATCGTGCATATATGGAGCCGGACAATTTACTTCGCACGTCATGCTTCCGCCCGCAAGATACGCTCCAGAAGCATCGACGGCGAGACCGTAGAAATAATCGTAGGATCCCAAATCAAAAGAATTCTTCCATTGAAGAACGCCGGAGGCAGAGTCGAGTTTGATTATCAAATAGTCATAATTGTAAGGAACGGTACGCCCGCCGATATAGATGTTTCCGTCAGGATCAAAGGCAATTTTATAGCCTTCATCGGCATTGCGGCTCTCGCCGTAGCGGTTTTCCCATATTTGGTCCCCGTCCGGACCGTATTTAATGGTCACGCAATCATGATGTCTGTAGGGCGGACCGCCAAATCCTTCGCTGTATCCTGTGATGATGATATCCCCTGCTGAATCAACGGCGACGTCCTGGCCGGCGTCGTCAAAATAATGCCAGCCCGGGCCGTTATATCTTTGCGTCCATTTTTCATTTCCGGTTATCGGATCATACTTGATGGTGAAATAGTCTAACCCGCTTCCGGTTCCGGTACTGCCGCCCGTGACATAAATGTCGCCGGCGGCGTCGATGGCGATTCCATTCGCCTCGTCATCTCCGTTGGCGGGCCCATCGTATCTGGCCATCCAAAGGACTTGTCCGGACGGGCTATATTTAATGGTCAGATAATCTTTACCGGTTCCGTTGCCTTGACTGAAGCCGGTGACATAGACATTGCCGGCGGCATCGAGGACGAGCTCTTTCGCGTTATCCAGCCCGTGTGCCGGGCCGTCATAGACTTGCAGCCACTCCTGCTTGAAAAGATCATTGCCGATCTGCCCCGTCAAGGACAGGGTGCAAAGGAGCAAGAAAAAAGACGTAATCCCCCAGAAAGCCCTTTTCATGACCGTTCCTCCCTTCTATATTTCTCGTAGCTTCGAATGATCCTGGAGCAAAGCCGCCCCCCTCGGATTCTCTTCTTTCCAGAAATCATCCTTTCACTAAGAGAGAAATAGAGGCGGCCCGCCCGGGCGTCAAGCAAAACGGGGCAAATGTTACATTTTGGTGGATAATGTTGCATTTTGTTACTTCTCTTTATGCCGGGAGGAAGACTTTAAGAGTTGGATCCGCCGGAGAAGCGGGCCCGAAATGCTCGTCTGAGGTGCGATCTGCGTTTGTCCTTCCGAGCCGAAAGACCTGATAAAAAGACGCGGAATGAATAGATATATCGAAAAGTGAGCGTTTTCGCCGAGCGGCTAGCCGAATAAATATATCTAAAAAATTGGCTGCCGCCCTAGTCGGCCAGAAGGCCGGCCAAGCGCTGTCGGGCGTCCTCGACCTCGGGAAAGATCGGGTCGGCGTCCTTCCAGAGGTCGAGGAATTTACGATAGTTTTCGACGGCTTTGGCGCGACTCGCCTCCCTCTCCTCGGTCGTATTCCGGGGATTCTGGAAGCGGATTTCATGAATTTTTGCTATTCTGTAAAAACTTCTGACATAAAGGTCGCCGGAGTGGAGACGGTTGACGACCGGGAGGGTGACTTTTTCGTAAAGCGGGAGCGCCCGCCAGACATCCCCGCCCCTTCCGAATTGAGAGTAGGCTTCGGCTAAATAATAGAAGTATCTCGGATCCGGCCCGGAACTTAATACGCCGCTCCCGGGGACGGAGAGCATGTCGACGGCCTTCGAAAAATACTCGATGGCTTCATTGAAGTTGCCTGTCTTGAGTTCCCGGTGCCCGAGGAGATGGTTATAAACCCTCATCTGCCTGGGTCTGCCCGCCTTCTCGATCTGCTCTTTGATCTTTGCGGCTTTCGTTTCAAACTCCTCCATCCTGCCCGAATCGAGGGTGAGAAGGGCTTCCATGTACCGGAGCTCGAGCGGGGGGGAGGATTCTTCCGAGCCCTTCGGCTTTTCGTTTTCCTTGAGTGAGGTCTCGATCTCCTCCAGGGCTTCCGGGATCCGATTCGCAAGGCGATAAAGATAGGCCAGCTCCAGGCGAAGGGCGTTTTTGCGCCCTAAAAGAATGGATTCGGGCATGGCTTTTTTGCCCGCCGCGTTTTGGATTTTCTCGAGCTCCTCGAGGCATGTCTCCAAGTGGGCGATCCCCGCTCCGACCTTGCCCTGGACGAGGCTCAAATCCCTGGCCAGCATCAAGGCCTCGAGCCGGATGTTCGGCTCGCTCTGGGCCAGGGCTTTTTGGAATTCCTTTTCGGCTTTCTCGAATTCGTCGCGGTATAAGTAGACATCGCCTTTGAGCATCATTTGGCTAGGATGGTCCTGATACCGGCTCATGATCGTCTCGACGGTCTCGAGGGCCTCGTCGAGGCGACCCCTTCGGATCGAGAACCAGGCGCGGAACGTCAGGATCGCGTCGAGATACTGAGGATTCGGATTTTCCTTCATGTAAGCGTTCAGCGTTTTTTCCGCGTCTTCAATCCGGCCCAGATTTTCGTAGCACTGGATGAGTTTGCCGCAAATGGGCCAGTCTGTTCGGTTCGCCCGCTGGGCTTGCTGGGCGACCGGCAGGGCCTTGTCCCATTCTTCCAGGCCGATGAGTTCGGTCAGCAGCCTGTTGCCGCCGAACCAGTCGTCGGGATAGAATCGCCACAGCGTCTCCAGGGATTCCCTTCGTTTGTCCTCGTCCTTCTCGTACCCTTCGTAGAAAAGAACGAGGAGCTGGCCCCGCTCCCTCTCCGAGAGCCGGTCGGCCAGCTCGACGGCTTTCCGGATGTATTTTTGCTCGTCCTCGCGGCGCATAGAATTCTGACAGGCGCGGTAAAGGTATTTATAGGCGAGGGCGAAATCCGGGTCGGACTCGGCGGCCTTCTGGAGGACGGCGACGCTTTCCTGGTATTTCGCGATTCCGGCCAAGCGATATCCCTCGCTGAAGAATCGGAACGCCTGGGGAGAGCTCGTCGAGATGTCCTCGACTTTCCGGTCGATGTCTCGAGAGATATAACGAGACTCCAGGCCCAGAGCCAGCTTGATGTCGCGGGTCAATTTGTCGGCGACGGCGAAAATTTCCCGCTCGCTCCGGAACGCGGCCCCGAAGGTCGGGCCGATCTCGCCGGTCTTGACGTTGTGGACGGCAATTTCGACGGAAAACTCGCGGCCGGTCTTCTTGAGGCTGCCGGCGGCGATGTGGTCGACCTTGCCGATGGCGGCAAACTTTTTTAGGTCGTCGTCCGAAAATCGAGCGGCTTCGGCGAGCTTGACCTCGTGGAGCTTGCGGTACGTGTCAGTGACGCCGAGGACGGTCACATATCTCGACTGGGCGAGGTCGGTAATTAAAAGGTCCGGCAGGGCCGTCGTCCAGGGTTCGAGGCTTGCGTCGTCTGCCGCGTTTTCAAATTGGACGATGGCCAGCGAGGGTTTATCGTCCGGGAGGGGCAGAAGCGGCCGGGGGACGAGGAGGAAATAGGCCGCGGCCGCAACGGCCAGGAGGCCTGCCGTGCCGACCCCGAGTATTTTCCATATCTTCGCTTTTCGCCGATCTTGACTCCGCGCCGCCGCTTCGGCCTCGGGCTTGGCCTTGGCCTCGGCTTCGGCCTCGTGCTCGTGCATCTTTTCCGCTTTCCAGCGGTCCAGTTCGTCCGTGTAGGCGAAGACGTGGGCCTTGGGAGTTCCGTCCAGGCGGTGGATGGGAAGCCCGAGCTCCTCTTCCCAGCGGTGGCAGGTCATCACCGACCGGTTGAGATAGGCGGCGATTTCTTTCCAGGATTCGAGAATTTGTCGTTCTTCCACTCCGCTCCTCCCCGTGGGGAAAAAACATAATATTGAAGCGGAAAAATCGTGTCAATAGCCCCCTTTTTCGATTGCATAACTCGGCCGTCCTCTTGACGGAGGGCTGATTGTGTGTATATGATATACACATAGAGGAGGAATGTCATGCGGACGAATGTCATCATCGATGATCGGCTCATGACCCAGGCTGTCGAATTGGGCGGATATCAAACGAAGAAATCGGCCATCGAGGCGGGGCTCCGCCTCCTCGTTCAAATGCACAGTCAGAAAAAACTGCGCAGACTCCGGGGCAAAGTGAAATGGGAGGGGAACTTGGAGGAGATGCGGGCGGACTGAGATGATTCTCGCCGATACCTCCGCCTGGGTGGAATACTTCAAAGAGGGCGAGCCTTCCGTTGTCGAGAAGCTGGATCGGTTTCTCGATCAGGACTTGATCGCGATCGGAGATCTTGTTTTTTGCGAAATTATGCAAGGCCTTCGACCGGGAAGGGAATCCGCCGAGGTCAGAGAGCTGCTGCTTTCCCTTCCCCGGTACGAAATGGTCGGCTTTCCCATCGCCGAACGGGCCGCTCGAAATTATCGACTTTTACGGTCTCGCGGTCTGACGATCCGAAAAACGATCGATGTCATCATCGGGACGTTCTGTGCCGTTCATGGTTTGCCGCTCGTTCATCATGACCGGGACTTCGACCTCATGGCGCCGTATATCGGCCTTAAGGTTATATAGGTTTGACGGGACGAAGATGCGGGACACTTTAAAGTGTCCCCCATCTTTCATATAATCCGGACGACATGACCGACCGGCAGCCCCGCCTTTTCGAGAAAGACGCCGTGACCCCGATGATGGAGCAGTATTTCCGGGTCAAGAAGCAGCACCCCGACGCGATCCTCTTCTTCCGGCTGGGCGACTTCTACGAGATGTTCTTCGAGGATGCCAAGGTCGGCTCCCAGGTCCTCGAGATCGCCCTGACCTCCCGGCAGAAGGTCCCGATGTGCGGCGTTCCCTATCACGCCGCCAACGCCTACCTCGCTAAGATGCTCCGCCGCGGCTACAAGGTCGCCATCTGCGAGCAGGTCGAGGATCCCCGGACGGCCAAGGGCGTCGTCAAGCGCGAGATCATCAAGGTCCTCACGCCGGGGACGGCCGTCGAGCTCGATCCCGAGAACCAGAAAGAGAGCGTCGTCATCGCCTCGCTGGCCGTCGCCGGCGACGGCTGGGGGCTGGCCTTGGCCGACCTCGTTTCGGGGGAGATCCGCATCACCCAGGGCGGGGCGGGGAAGGCGAAAACCTTGGCCGACGAACTTTTCAAGGCCGCTCCCAAGGAAATCGTCTTTCCGGCGGGCGATGCGGATAAAATCGCCGCCGTCCTGGGAAAAAGCGAGGTCAAAAGCTGCCTGCGGAGCCCCGTCGAGGATTGGGCTTTCGAGCCCGTCCGCGCCCGGCATGACCTTCAGGACCATTTCCGGGTCAAGACCCTTGCCGGATTCGGCGTCGAGGGAAAGCCCCTGGCCGTGGCCGCGGCCGGCGGCCTCCTCTTTTATTTAAAGCAGGTCCGCAAGGATTCGCTGGCCCTCATCCACCGGATGAGCTATCTCCAGGCCGGCGACCGCCTCGTCCTCGACCCTTCGACGATCCGCAACCTGGAGCTCATCCGCAATCTCCGCGACGGCCGGGTCGAGGGCTCGCTTCTCGGCATCATCGATTATACGGTCACGGCCATGGGCGGCCGCCTCCTCAGGAGCCGGCTTCTCGCCCCTCTTCTCGACGTCGATAGAATCCGCCTCCGCCTCGACGCCGTCGGCGAGCTCCGCGAGGACTCGATCGGGCGCCATGAGCTCCGGGAGGGCCTCAAGGGGATTCTCGACCTCGAGCGCCTGACGGGCCGGATTTCCCTGGCGGCGGCCCATCCCCGCGACCTCGTCGCCCTCAAGAAATCCCTCCATCTCCTTCCCCGGCTCAACGCTCTTCTTGCCGCTTATAAAGCCGCCCCCCTTGCGGAATTGCGCGACGGTTGGGACAATGCCGAGGACATCGCGTCCTTCATCGATAAATCGATCCTGGACGAACCCGCCTTCCTCCTGACCGAAGGGGGTCTCATCAAGGACGGCTGGAACCCCGAGCTCGACGACCTCCGGGCCGTCAGCCGTTCGGGCAAATCTTTCATCTCCCAGATCGAAAAGCGCGAGCGGGAGCGGACGGGCATCGCCTCGCTCAAGGTCCGGTTCAATAAAGTTTTCGGCTACTACATCGAGGTCACCAAAGCCAACCTGGCCCAAGTCCCGCCCGACTACGAACGGAAACAGACCCTGGTCGGGTCGGAGCGCTTCTTGACCCCCGAGCTCAAGGAGTACGAGGACAAAGTCCTTCACGCCGAGGAGAAGATCGGCGAGCTCGAGCACAAGCTTTTCCTCGAGATTCGCGACCGGGTCGCCCGGGAGACGCCCCGCCTCCTCCGGATAGCGGCCGCCGTCGCCCGGCTCGACGTCTATTGCGCCCTGGCCGAGCTCGCCGCCCAGCGGAACTACGTCCGGCCCGACGTCGACGCCTCCGACGTCCTCCGCATCAAGGACGGCCGCCATCCCGTCATCGAGGCCTTGGCCGATGAGCCGTTCATCCCCAACGACACGTATTGCGACCGGAGCGAGTACCAGATACAGATCATCACCGGCCCGAACATGGGGGGCAAGTCGACTTACCTACGCCAAGTCGCCCTCATCGTCCTCCTCGCCCAGATGGGATCCTACGTGCCGGCCGCCTCGGCCTCGGTCGGCCTCGTCGACCGAGTCTTCACCCGGATCGGGGCGATGGATTTTCTGAGCGTCGGCCAGTCAACCTTCATGGTCGAAATGCTCGAGACGGCGGCCATCCTCAACAACGCCACCCCCCGGAGCCTCATTCTCCTCGACGAGATCGGCAGGGGGACGAGCACCTTCGACGGCCTGAGCATCGCCTGGGCCGTGGCCGAATACCTCCACGAGCGCGAGGAAGTCCGGGCCAAGACGCTCTTCGCCACCCATTACCACGAGCTCACCGACCTGGCCTTGACCCACCCCCGGATCAAGAACGCCCACGTCACGGTCAAGGAATGGAAGGACGAGATCATTTTCCTGCGGAAGATCGCCCCCGGGCCGTCCGACCAGAGCTACGGAATTCACGTCGCCAAGCTGGCCGGCATTCCCGGCGAAGTCCTCGTCAGGGCTCGGGAGATTCTCAACAACCTGGAGAAACAGGAGCTCGACGAGGCCGGCAAACCCCGCCTCGCCTCGCGGAGCCGCGATAAGCGAGACAAGAACCAGCTCCCCCTCTTTGCCCCCGACCGCGAGGACGGTCAGTAGTTTTCTTCGCTCGCCTCTTCGCCGGCCCCTTCTTCCTCTTCGAGCTCGAGCTCTTCTTCCTCGTCCTCGTCCTTATCCTCGTCCTCTTCGTATTCCTTCTCGGTCTCCCGGTCTTCGTCGTACGGGGCGTCGCCGTCCTCTTCTTTGCGCTGCTGGATGCCGATCTCGAACTCGTCCTTGTCCTCGTAGCGGCGGAGGCAGTTCGTCGCCGAGTCGCTGTAGACGAGCTCGAGGAAGTCGTCCTCGATCTGGCAGAAGACGGACATGCTGTGGCCGGTCTGCAGGTTGCCGACGGTCTCGTGGAGCTCGGCCTTCTTCTTGAGCGCGTCGAGCGTCAGCCAACTCGCGATTTCGATTTCTTCCAACTTCGACTCCCTGCAGGATCGGACAAGACAAAAATAATGAATTTTCGGCAATTGTCAAGTGCCCGGCCGGAGAAAAACGGGACTCTTCTCCTTGACAATAACGATCGGGAAACTTATTAATATTTTCTCCCTTCGAGACGGGCATTTTTACCAAGGAGAAAGGCGATGCGCTGGGATAAATTCACGGTCATGTCGCAGGAGGCGTTCCAGGAGGCCCAGCGGCGGGCCGAGGCCCTCGGTCATCAGGAACTCCGCCCCGAGCACCTCCTGGCCGCCTTCCTCGGCCAGGAGGAAAACGTCGTCCGGGCCGTCCTGGCCAAGATCGGGGCTCCCCTCGGGCGTTTGGAGGCGGAGATCGACCAGGCCTTGGCCCGCCTTCCCAAGGTCCAGGGCGGCGAGGTCTATCTCGGCTCGGCCGTCCGGGCGGTGATCGCCCAGGCCGAGAAAGAGGCCGCCGCCCTCAAGGACGAATACATCTCCACGGAGCATCTTCTCCTGGCGATTCTCCGCGACCGCGAGAGCGAGACCGGCCGCCTTCTGGCCGAGAACGGCGTCGCCGTCGAGGCCGTCCTCCAGGCCCTCAAGGACATCCGCGGCTCGCAGACGATCACCGACCCCCAGCCCGAGGGCAAATACAAGGTCCTCGAGAAATACACCCGCGATTTCACCGCCCTCGCCCGGCAGGGCAAGCTCGACCCCGTCATCGGGCGCGAGGACGAGATCCGCCGGGTCATCCAGGTCCTGTCGCGGCGGACGAAGAACAACCCCGTCCTGATCGGCGAGGCCGGCGTGGGAAAGACGGCCATCGCCGAAGGCCTGGCCCAGCGGATCGCCGACGGCGACGTCCCCGCTCCGCTCAAGAACAAGCGCCTCATCGCCCTTGACATCGGGGCCCTCGTCGCCGGGACGAAATACCGGGGCGAGTTCGAGGACCGCCTCAAGGCCATCCTCAAGGAGATCAAGGAGTCCGAGGGCGGGATCATCCTCTTCATCGACGAGCTCCACACGATCGTCGGCGCCGGCGCGGCCGAGGGGGCCATGGACGCCTCGAACATGCTCAAGCCGGCCCTGGCCCGGGGCGAGCTCCGCTGCGTCGGGGCGACGACGCTCAACGAGTACCAGAAGCACATCGAGAAAGACGCCGCCCTGGAACGGCGCTTCCAGCCCGTCTTCGTCGGCGAGCCGTCGGTCGAGGATACGATCTCGATCCTCCGCGGCCTCAAGGAGAAATACGAAGTCCATCACGGGGTGAAAATCCGCGACTCGGCCCTCGTCGCCGCGGCGACGCTCTCGAACCGGTACATCAGCGGCCGCTTCCTTCCCGACAAGGCCATCGACCTCGTCGACGAGGCCGCCTCCCGGATCCGGATCGAAATTGATTCGATGCCCGAGGAGGTCGACGAGCTCGAGCGCCGCATCCGCCAGATCGAAATCGAGCGCCAGGCCCTGAAGAAGGAGAAGGATGCCGCCTCGCGCGAAAGGCTCGAGGTCCTCGGCCAGGAGCTGGCCGACCTCAAGGAGAAGAACGCCGGCCTGAAATCCCAGTGGCAGCAGGAGAAAGCGCTCATCGACCGGATGAAGACCCTCAAGGAGACGCAAGACGCCCTCAAGATCGAGGAGCAGGCGGCGGAGCGGCGGGGGGAGCTCGAACGCGTGGCCGAGATCCGCTACGGCAAGCTCGTCGAGGCGGGGAAGGAGCTCGACCGGCTCGGCCGCGAGCTGGCCGAGCTGCAGAAGACGCGGAAGATGCTCAAGGAGGAGGTCGACGAGGAGGACGTGGCCGAGGTCGTCTCGAAATGGACGGGAATCCCCGTCTCCAAGATGCTCGAGGGCGACCTTGAACGGCTCCTGAAGATGGAGTCGGTCCTGGCCAAGCGGGTCGTCGGACAGGACGAAGCCCTCCGGGCCGTTTCGGACACGATCCGCCGGGCCCGGGCGGGGATCCAGGACGCGGCCCGGCCGCTGGGGTCGTTCATCTTCCTCGGTCCGACGGGGGTCGGGAAGACCGAGCTGGCCCGGGCGCTGGCCGAGTTCCTCTTCGACACGGAGAAGGCCATGGTCCGGCTCGACATGTCCGAGTACATGGAAAAGCACACCGTCTCGCGCCTCATCGGCGCGCCGCCGGGTTATGTCGGCTACGAGGAGGGAGGGCAGCTGACCGAGGCGGTCAAGCGGCGGCCCTACTCCCTGATCCTCCTTGACGAGATTGAGAAGGCCCATCCCGACGTCTTCAACGTCCTCCTCCAGATCCTCGACGACGGACGCTTGACGGACGGCAAGGGGCGGACGATCGACTTCCGGAACACCCTCATCATCATGACCTCGAACCTCGGCAGCCAGGTCATCAAGGACCTCGGCCGCGATCACTCCGTCATGGAGCGGGAGGTCAAGAAAATCTTGGAGGGCCACTTCCGGCCCGAGTTCCTGAACCGGATCGACGAGGTCATCATCTTCCGGTCGCTGTCCAAGGAGGTCATCCTCCAGATCGTCGACCTCCAACTCGACCTCCTCCGGAGGAGGCTTGCCGACCGTAAGATCGGCGTCGAGGCCACGGTCAAGGCGCGAGCGCTCCTGGCCGACAAGGGCTATGATCCTGTCTATGGCGCCCGGCCCCTCAAGCGGACGATCCAGCAGGAAATCCAGAATCCGCTGGCCATGAAGATTCTGAGCGGCGAGTTTAGGGACGGGGCGGCGGTCAGGGTCGACGTCGACGGGAAGGGAGGGTTCACGTTCAAGGCGTCCTGACCCGGTCCTGACCCCGTTGGTTTGACTAAGTTCGCGAATTCCTGTACAAAATCCTTATATTCCCGGTGGAGGAACATAAAACCATGATAAAGAAAATCCTGACGGTCGCTATCGTCCTCCTGGCGACGGCGTCCCTGAGCTTCGCCAACGGCTTGAACCTGAACAGCATCGGGGCCCGGGCCCTGGCCATGGGCGGGGCTTTCATCGGCCTGGCCGACGATTTCAGTTCCATTTTTTGGAATCCGGCCGGTTTGGCCTTTTTCAAGGCGAAAACCTTCGGGTTCTACGGCTCCGACATCATTCCCAAGGGCAAATACAATCTGACCCTTCCCGACCCGGTCGCCATCGCCCTCGGCGTGAGTCCGACCGTGGTCGACGCCAAGACGCAGATGAAACACTACCTCGGGGGGATGATCGGCTACGTTCATCCCATCTCGGACAAGCTCGTCGCCGGTTTCGGCGTCTTCCAGCCGTCCGGGCTTGGAGCGGCCTGGACGAGCACCGACCTCGGCTTCATCTCGGGCAACCGCAAGGATATCGACTGGTCGAGCAAGGTCGGCCTGATCACCTTCGCCCCAACCCTGGCCTACAAGGTCAGCGAGAAGCTGTCCTTCGGCGCGCGGCTCGACATCAATTACGGCATTTTCAACCTCGGGACCTATGCCGGCAAGGTCGAACCGCCCGTCGTTCCGGCGGCGTTCGACCTCGGCCAGTACGAGGAGACGGAAACCGGGTGGGGCGTCGGGGCGACGTTCAGCGTTCTCGTCAAGCCGAGCGAGATATTCAGCCTGGGATTGACCGTCCGGACGCCGGTGACGGTTAAGTTCTCGGGACAAGCCTTGATCTCGAACCTCAGCTACCTCGGCTTCTCCGGCGAGTCCGACATGGAACGCGAGGTCAAATGGCCGCTCTGGGTCGGGGGCGGCGTGGCCTTCAAGCCGCTGGCGAATTTGACCTTGACGGCCGACGTCCAATACACGGATTGGAAGGTCATCGACGTCATTGAGACGACTTACACCGACCCGATCTGGTCCAATCTTATGACGTTGAGCGGCAAAACCGAGATGCCGATGCATTGGGACGCCCGGGTGCAGATCCGCGTCGGGGCCGAATACCTCTTGAAGGGCGGAATCGCCCTGCGGGCGGGCTACTACAACGACCCGGCCCCTGCTCCCGACAAGACGATGAACATTCTCCTTCCCAATTACGATTTCAACGCTTTCACCTTCGGCGTGGGTTATGCCCTGGGATCCCTTCAGCTCGACCTGGGGGTCGAATACCTGTTCGGGAAGGAGAGGGACATCAACTTCCTCAAGACGTTCACCCATCCCCAGATCGCCAATCCCCTCTACGATCCCGCATATGCCGATGCCCAGCCCGGAAAATACGGGATGAAGATCCTCGCCCCGGCGATCATGGTGACGTATCGGTTCTAATCTCTCATGACTGATGGGTCCTGGCTCGGCTCACCCCCATACGTCCTCGCTGATGCTGCGGGCGTCTGGGGGGCCCCCGAGCCTTCCACCCATCAGTCATATCGAGATTATAAAGAGTGGTAAAAGGAATGGCAGTTCGCAAGGCGCTCATCCCGGCCGCGGGATACGCAACCCGCTCGCTTCCGGCGACGAAGGCCGTCCCGAAGGAAATGTTGCCGCTCGTCGATAAGCCGATGATCCAGTACGCCGTCGAGGAGGCCGTCGCCTCGGGAATCACGAAGGTCGGCATCGTCACCGCGGCCTGGAAGACGGCCATCGAGAGACATTTCGGCCCGAATCCCGACTTTGAAGCGTTTTTAACCGCGAGAGGCAAGCTCGACCTTCTCGATAGCCTGAAGAGCGTCGAACGCCTGGCCGAGTTCTCCTTCATCCTTCAACCCGAGCAGCGCGGGTTGGGCCACGCGATTGCGATGGGGGAGGAGTTCGCCGGAGGAGAGCCCTTGGCCGTCCTGAATCCCGACACGATTTATGACGGGCGCGTTCCGTGCCTCAGGCAGCTCCTCGACGTCTTCGAGGAGAAACGGGCGACGACAGTCGTTTTGGGGAAAATCGAGCCGGAGGAGACGAAAAAATTCGGCGTTGTCAGGGCGGAGAAAATCTCCGAACGCGTTTTTCGAGTTTGGGACCTTATCGAGAAGCCGGGGCCCGAGAAGGCCCCTTCCGACATGGCCCTTCTTGGTCGTTATGTCTTTACGCCCGGGATTTTCGAAGCCCTTCGGAAGACGGCTCCCGGATATGGCGGAGAAATTCAGATCACCGACGCGATCAAGCTCTTGCTGAAGACGGAGAGCGTCTATGGCGTCCTGTTCGAAGGCTATCACTTCGACGCCGGAGAGAATCGGGGATTTCTCGAAGCGACGATCCACTTCGCCCGCAAGAAAGGGTGGAATGGCTAGGGACGGAATCGAACCGCCGACGCAAGGATTTTCAGTCCTTCGCTCTACCGACTGAGCTACCTAGCCAACCTTTTCGGCGCCGGAATTATACCCGACCGCCGGGAACGTTTCAAGCAACCCGGTTTGAAATTTCCTCCGGCCGGTGTTATTCTTGGGCGAGACGATCGAAAAGGGATGCCGGGCCATGAAATGCCCCAAGTGCAACGCCGAGAATTCCGACACGGCCCGCTATTGCAGCAACTGCGCGACGCCGCTCCCTTCTCCCAAAGGGGACGTCGGATCTTTCCAGGAGACCCTTCAAGCTCCCGTTCAGGAGTTGACCACCGGCTCGACCTTCGCCGGCCGCTACCAGATCATCGAAGAATTGGGCCGCGGCGGCATGGGCCGGGTCTATAAGGTCTTCGATACCAAAATCAAAGAGAAGGTCGCCCTCAAGCTGATCAAGCCCGAGATCACCGCGGACAGAGAGACGATCGAGCGTTTCCGGAACGAACTCAAGCTCGCCCGAAAAATCAGGCACAAAAAGGTTTGCCAGATGTTCGACCTGGGCGAGGCCGGGGAGACGCACTACCTCACGATGGAATATGTCCCCGGCGAAGACCTCAAGAATATGATCCGGATGTCGCGGATCATGAGCGTCGGTGCGGCCGTGAACATCGCCCGCCAGATCGCGGAGGGCCTGGCCGAAGCGCATCGCCTGGGCGTCGTCCATCGCGACCTCAAACCGGGCAACATCATGATCGACCGGGAGGGCGACGTCCGGATCATGGATTTCGGGGTGGCCAGGACGCTCAAAGAGAAGGGGATCACGGGGGACGGCGTGATCGTCGGCACTCCCGAATACATGAGCCCCGAACAGGTGGAAGGCGAGGACGTCGACCGGCGGTCGGACATCTATTCGCTCGGCGCGATCCTGTACGAGATGGTCACGGGACGCAGGCCTTTTGAGGGCCACACGGCGCTGAGCGTCGCCTTGAAGCAGAAGACCGAGACTCCCAGGAATCCGAGAGAACTCAACGCTCAGGTTTCCGAGGTTTTGAACCGCTTGATCCTCAAATGCCTGGAGAAAGACAGGGGGAAAAGATACGCGACCGTCGAGGAGGTTCTGGCCGAACTCGTCGGGCTCGAGGAGGGGATTCCGACTCCCGAAAAAGCGATCCCCCGGGGCAAATCCCAGACTTCACGCGAAATCACGGTCAAGCTCAATGTGAAGAAAATCCTGATCCCGGGGATTATCGCCGCGGCCGCGATCGTTGCGATCGCCGCCTTTCTCCTTCTTCGAAAACCCGGCCCGGCTTTGAATCCCAAGCTGATCCTGGTCAGCATCTTCGAAAACCAGACGGGCGATAAAGATTTGGACCCCCTGGGGCGGGTGGCGGCTTACGAGATCGCCCAGGGATTATCTCAGACGGGTGTTCTGGAGGTCGTCCCGATGATGTCCGTCCTGCAGTCTTCCCGGGCGGTTAACCCTGAGACCGGCGTCCCCAAGGGACGGAATGAGTTGGCGATGATGGCCGAGGAAACGGGAGCCGGAACGGTCGTTTCCGGAGACTATTATCTCATCGACCGCGAGCTTCAATTTCGGGCCGCGATCACGGATATCAAACACAACAAGCTCGTCCGGTCCCTCGAGGCTTTCAAAGGGAGCCTCGATAACAAGATGGCCCTGGTGACGGAACTCAAACAAAGGATCATGGGCGCTCTGTCCATGCATTTTTCGGATCCTGCCATAAGGGAGCTGTCCCTCGGGTACCGCCAGCCGCTCGTCTATGAAGCCTACCAGGAATTTCTCAAGGGATATGAGCTTTTCGGCGTTGATTATGAACAGTCGATGAAACATTTCGGGCGCGCCGTCGAATTGGATCCGACGTTCGTTGCGGCGCGGTTGTATCAGGCCGTCGCCTTGGGGAACCAACGTCGATATGAGGAGGCGGATGCCCTGCTCCGGCCGATCTTCGAAAAGCGAGAGGAGCTCAATCCGCTCGATAATCGCCTCTTCGATTGGTATGACGCTCTCCTCAGAGGCCGGCACGACGAATCGCTTCGCTTCATTCGGGAGGCGGAGAAAATCGCCCCGAAAAACCACGTCGTCAACTATGTCGTCGGGCTGGAAGAGTTGGAACTCAACCATCCTCGGGCGACGATCGCAACCTACGCGAAGATGGATTTTATGGATCCGAAATACCTCTACGATAGATCCTCCGGCTCCTGGCGGTTTTCCCACCTGGCGAGTGCGCATCATATGCTCGGGGACTTTGAGAAAGAGCTGGAGGTCGTCGAGACAGCGAAAAAATATTACCCTTTAAAATCTTTTCAATGGATTGAAGCCCGAGCCTTGGCCGCTCTCGGCAAAAAGACCGAGGTCAATCAAACGATCGAAAAATGTCTGAGAGAGGACCCTGCGGGCGATACCCCGAGCGACGTCATGTGGGAAGCGGCCCTCGAGTTCTACGCGCATGGGCGAAAAGACGATTCCCGGGCCGTCGTCGCCAGGCTTATCGAATGGTACAGGAGCCGGCCTGATGACAAAAAGATGACCGATTCCGAACAATATTCCCTGGCCGGCGCCCTTGATTTGGCGGGACAGTGGGAAGAAGCGGGCAAAATCATCGAGACCCTGGCCGCCAAACACCCGGATGCGATCAGCTACAAAGGATACCTGGGCGTTTTGGCCGTCCGGAGAGGGGACAAGGGGCAGGCGATGGAGATCTCCGACGAACTGTCAAAAATCGACCGGCCTTATCTCTTTGGGGGTCATACGTACTGGAGGGCTTGCATTGCCGCCCTGCTCGGCGAGAAGGAGCGGGCCGTGGCGCTCCTCCGCGAGTCTTTCAGCCAGGGCCGCAATTACGGCGTCTATCTCCACCGGGATATCAACTTCGAATCCCTCTGGAACTACCCGCCTTTCAAGGAGATCCTCCGGCCCAAAGGATGAAACTCCTAAAAAACTCCGATTCGGCGCCGGAATAATTCCCGACCGCCGGGCTCGTTTCAAGCAACCAAGTTTGAATTTTCTTTCAGCCGGTGTTATTCTTGGGCCACACGACCGAAAAGGGATGCCGGGCCATGAAATGCCCCAAGTGCAACGCCGAGAATTCCGACACGGCCCGCTATTGCAGCAACTGCGCGACTCAGCTCCCTTCCTCTGAAAACATCGTCTTCTCCCAGACCGAGACGCTTCAAACGCCCCGCCGCGAGCTGACTACGGGCTCGACCTTCGCCGGCCGCTACCAGGTCATCGAGGATCTGGGCCGTGGCGGCATGGGGAAGGTCTATAAGGCCTACGATAACGAGACCCCCGAAAATCCGAAAAAGCTGAATCCCCGGATTCCCGAAGACCTTAGGAGGTGACAATTTGAGGGAGCGCTGGAAATCGTCGGATCTCTTCCATAACCTCGGCTCCTCACTTTCATGAAACACATCCGCTCGGCATCAGCGGAGTGTCGCGCAGCGGACCGTCCGTTGCATGCTGTAAGGGGCGATCAAAAGCGGGCCAAAAGCGGCGAGGGTGGCGTCGTGTCGAAAACGCTCAGTCCGGACTTCTTCTCGATTTATCTCGGATCTCACTTTTTGTTCCGATACGACCTCCCCCGAAAATGATAAAGCGGCTGTTTAGGCTCAACCAGAATTTTTCTTTTTACTTTTTACTGCGCCCACAATACCGATAATCATCGCCAGTAGTCCGAGAAGTTGTCCTCCGGGACTATCATTAATTTCACCATATACAAACCCAAATATTCCGAATAATATTAGGAGAACGGAATATATTATCCTGCTTTTATTCATATAAATATTAATACTGCAATAGTTTATGGCTCATCACGAGAAATTTGGCTCCGCATCATAGATGCCATTGTTAGACTTGCGGCTTCACATGCCGGAACACGTCTACCGCTGCCAGAAGCCGTGCTGGATGCCGGCTTGGATGTAGATGGCGAAGGTTCCATGCCCCGGGATCTCCATCGGCGGATGGGCGATCTCGCCGCCGGCCTTTACCACCGCTGCCACGGCCGCCTCAATGTCGTCCACCAGCCAGTAGGGCCTCACCACTGGCTCCTCGGACTCGCGCATTGGCGCCCGTACCCCCACCAACCCTCCTCCGGGCAGGGCGGCCGTTCGAGCGTTGCCGAGTCCGGGGTTAGGCTTGCCGAACTGCACCCCATTTGCCGCCGCGTACGCGGCGCATACAGCATCGACCTCCTTGGTCACGATTTCGAGGTAATGGATCCGCATGGATGTTTGACCTCCAGCTGTCGATGATTTCGTCGAGCAGCTTAGCGCCATGCCAATAAGGACGATGAGCACAACCATGCCGAGTGCGATTAGGCCGCCGAGTGTCTTGACAAGCTTCATGGTAACTCCCTTATCGCCCCGATCCTTTAACGTATGGTTGTTCTCTTTTCTTTTGCTACCGATGCGACTCACCGAGTTGCTCTCGTAGCACGGCCGTGTCGACGATCTCCCAAAGCTCAGCAATCTTGCCCGCTCGAACGTGCGCGAACACGGCCTGATCCACCTTAAACGATTGCCCTTGCGCGGAGAGTCCTCCGTACGAACCGTGCATCGTGCCCGTGACGACAGTCCGGGCTGCGATAACCGTTGGGCTCGACAAGATGTCAACGAATCGGTGCCGAAGGTCGGGAATCGCCAACTTGGCCTTGCGCCACGATTCCCGCTCGTTCTCAAGTCCGACTGTGGAAAGGCCGGAAGGAGCGTGCACGACGACGTCGTCATGGAGATACCGATTGAACGCCTCGACATCGCCGGCATCGCCAGCGGCGAACAAACCAGGCAACAGGGCCTCTGGATCCGGCACGGCAACCTCCTGTAATCGAATCGTTCAAGCACTTGCCAAAGAAAGTATTGCCCCCCCTTCCGGCGAACAAGGAGATAGATTTCGCTTTTTTGCGTCAGGCGACTATCCCGACTGCTGAACTCGGTATCGACGCCGCACTTCACAAGAAAAGGATATTCCCGGATTCAGGAAGATGTCAAGAAAAGCGAAACGCTGAGAAGCATGCCGTCCCCGGCCAGAATATCATTCATAACGATAAAAAAACCTCTGATGAATGTTGGTATTTCGGCGTCGTCCCGGCCCTGTTTTGGCCGAGGACGGTCGAATCGTCGCCCTATGCCCGATTCGGCTCGCCATCTTCCTTGATGCGGTATGGCGCAACCCGTAAAAAACAAAGCGCATGATCCCAGCCTTGTCGCGGATTTCTTGGATGAGATTGCTTGCCCTGGGGACTCCCTTCCGGGCGCGAGAAGGTTCACAATTCGGGATGCTTGAGATGATGTCCCGTCGCGTCCTGATAGGCCTTGGCCACGGCCAACAGCTTGTCTTCCTGGTAAAGCTTCCCGACGAATGTCACGCTCATGGGCTCCCCTTTGCTTGAAAAACCACAGGGGACGACGACCATCGGCAGACCGGTGACATTGGTGCTCCAGTTCGTGGACCACGTCATCTCTATGTAGACATCCACGTCTTTCAGGATGTCATGCATTTTCTGGATGAGGAGGGAGCGGTAGCGGGCGGCCTGAAGATATTCCACGGCCGGCACGAAGCGATGGATGCGGTGATACCTCGGCCACTTTTGGTCTTCCACGAGGTCATCCGTCAAGCCGCGGGAGAACTCGTCGAAGGCCGCCGCCGCTTCCACTTCCATCATGATTCCTTCTCCGATATGGGGAAGCTGGATGTCCAGGGGGATCAGGCCAAATCCTTGATCGGTAAACCAGGCCAGCACTTTTTTTATGAACTCTTTATTGTATTCAAACGTGCCTTTGAAGCCCCCTAAGGGGATTCCTCTGGCTTCCTTCTCAAAATACGTGCTGTGATATCCCAACCGTAGCTTTCGGACGTCATATCCGGCATCCCAGTTGAAGGGCAGGTCGACGACGGAATTGTCGTACGAGTCAGGACCGTAGATCTCGTTAAACACAGCCGCGCAATCTTCCACCGTCCGCGCGATCGGCGTCACCTTGTCGAAACTCCAGCTCACCGGCATGCAGCCATAACGACTGACCCGTCCAAAGGTTGGACGAAATCCGGTTACTCCGCACGCATCGCAGGGCGAGACCATAGAACCGTTGGTCTCTGTCCCGATGGAAAAGGCCACACAACCGGCGGCCACGGCCGAAGCCGGTCCCGCGGAAGACCCGCCCGAGGGCGTCTTAGGCAGCCAGGGATTTCTCGTTTGGCCGCCGAACCATTTAGCCCCGGAGGCCAATGTTCCGGTGGTCAGTTTGGCCAGAAGCACGGCGCCGGCCACCTCAAGTCTTTTCACCACGGTCGCATCGAGATCGATAACCCTGTCCTTGAATACGCTTGTCCCCCAAGTCGTCGGGTAACCCTTGACGGCATAAAGGTCCTTGATTCCATAAGGGATTCCGTGGAGGAGGCCCTTGTCGTTGCCCGAGCCGATTTCAAGGTCGGCCTTTTTTGCCTGCTGAAGGGCCAGATCCTCGGTAAGCGTGATCACGAATTGCAATTGTTCGCCGTATCGCTTCAGCCGGGACAGGTACATCTTCGTCAGTTCCATCGACGTCGTCTTTCTAGCCCTTAAAAGCCCGGCCAATTGAAGCACGGAACAGAACGCCAGATCTTCGATATGGCGAGGACTTTCCGCCGGAACGTCCGAGAAAATCGGTTTCTTTTTTTCCATGTCAAAACGCATTCCGGGAGGGACAGGATTGAATGCCAGGGACGGGAATTGAAAATAATCCAACGGCTGTTTTCTAAACGCGTCATAGACCGCCCCGTTATTTCGGACTCCCTCCAGGATCTCTTCTCTCTCCTTGTCGGTGAGTTCGATGCCGGCGATTTTTTCCGCGGCTTTGAGGGTGTCAATCGAGATCGGGCCATCATCCTGGTTCATCCGGCTGCCGGCCGCGACCGTGGATGACATCCCCAGCGTGGCGAGGGCTAGGAGAAATTTCCTCCGGCCGAGGTCGGATCCTGCCTCCGGTTTTTTTTCGTCATGAGCGGAATTCATCGGGCTTGACTCCTTGTCCATAAACGCACACATCTGAAGGACGCGCAAAAGCCAGAAATGGTTGCCCGATAACGTTGGCAATTTTCAGATGACTTCTATCGCGAATAATAATACGGCCGTAAATTTCTTTGCCATGTTCGTGCTCCCCAGGTCAACATAATGCAGAACTCAACTCTCGGTCTACTTATGGTTTATTGATTTTCCTCCCTCGCGGGGCTAATCTTGAACTACGCCATCGAGAAGGGACGAGGGGACCTCCCAGGGCCGGCCGAAGCCAGGAAGCGCCTGGCCCGACTTCAGGTGATGTGATGGCCCTACGGGCTAATCTAAAAGATCGAGAAATTCTTCTTTGGAAAGACGCGCGTCTTTGATGATTTCGAGCAGAAGGCCGGGGCCGAGGTCTTCGCCCCGATGGGCGGGGATGACCGTCATCCGGCCATCGGGATGGCGCATGATGACATGGCTTCCTTTCTGACGAATCTTCCGGAATCCGATTTTTTCCAAGGTTTGGATCGTTTTCTTCGCCGTAAGCGTTTTCATGAGAAGATCGTGCTTTCTGCCGCGCGATTAATAGGACACTTCGATCTGTTGAATCCCGATGAAATGGAGTTTTTTCGGCATCGGCTCTTGGACTTCCAGATACAATTCGATCGCTTCCTTCATCCGTTTTGAAAGTTGGTCCAGAGTGCGCGCTTGGCTGTGACATCCGGGAAGTTCTGGCACGACGCCGACATAATACCCGGCCGAGTCTTTTTCAATGACGACGTTGAAAGTCCTTTTCACGATATTATCTCCGAATAAGATGTCTTAAATTATAAATCGTCCCTTGACCGATAGCAACAATAAACGGCCACGTTTGATCTTCCCGCTTATTTTGCCTCAAGATTGCCTAAAATTGTCTCCTAGCCCGGATTTCCACGGACAACTATTCTGTTAAGCCGGGGCGGTTTGAACGGCCGATAATCTGAGCGAAAATCCGTCCCACCAGGGGACGGCGACGGGCTGATCCATCAATCCTGAAGCCAAAAT
>Ga0208047_1000119_pt1:0-2500 | contig 28117 bp, 21 predicted proteins | sample Kivu_220m_FD_184162 | JGI IMG/M metagenome (GOLD analysis project Ga0208047, IMG submission 184162) | Freshwater microbial communities from Lake Kivu, Western Province, Rwanda to study Microbial Dark Matter (Phase II) - Kivu_220m (SPAdes)... | ecosystem: Environmental > Aquatic >...
TCAACTTTAGATAAAAGCAGAGGGGATTTAATTGCGGGTTTGCCCACAACAGGAATTTTGAAATCCTCATTCATAAATTATATTTTTAAATTTTACAGTTATTCAAATATATTAAACAAAATAATAAAAAATAAGATATAACATATTGCATATAGAATAAAATATATATTTATTAGAGATGGAGTGTGAAAATATAGGGAGAAAGTTTATTATGCAGACTGAAAGATTATAATTGATTTCTAAAAATAAACAAGATAAAATTGAACAAATAAACAAAAATGAGAAAATATATTTCTTTAACTTTATTATTTAGTTTCCTATGGTATTACGGTTGTGCAACAATATTTGAAGGTACAAAGGAAAGTATAAGTTTAAACAGCGAACCCAATCAGGCATCAGTTTATATAAACGGATTTAAGGAAGGTACTACTCCCGCAGCAATAAGACTTGAGAAAGGAAAAGAATATATAATCGAGTCAGGAAAGAGAGATATGAGAGTAAATCTGTGAAGTTGACATATTCATTAGGAGCGGGATGGTTAGTATTAGACATAATATTCGGATTAGTCGGAGTGATAGTAGACGGGATAACGGGAAGCTGGTTCGGGTTTGACGAAACATCATTCACTGTAAAGTTAGAACAGAGAAGATAGAGGTAGATAAACTAAAAATATTTGCGGGATAAAAAAAAAAGCCTTAACTGAAGTTAAGGCTTTTTTAAAAATAAATCTGGCAAAACCTACTCTCCCACACAGTTGCCCATGCAGTACCATCGGTGACATAGGGCTTAACTACTCTGTTCGGAATGGGAAGAGGTGTGACTCCTATGTTAAATCGCCAGAAACTCAATAAAATTTGTCCTAAAAGCAATGATGCGGAAGAATGCTGTCAAATCGAAATAAAAAATAATGGTGAAGGCATTCGACTAATTAGTACTGCTCGGCTAAATCCGTCACCGAACTTATACCTGCAGCCTATCAACCAGATAATCTTTCTGGAGTCTTATTTTCTCCGAAGAGAAAGGGAAACCTCATCTTGAAGCGAGTTTCGCGCTTAGATGCTTTCAGCGCTTATCTCAACCGAATATAGCTACCCAGCGGTGCCACTGGCGTGACAACTGGTACACCATAGATTCGTTCGCTCTGGTCCTCTCGTACTAGGAGCGAGCCTTCTCAAGTTTCCTTCGCCTGCATAGGATAGAGACCGAACTGTCTCACGACGTTCTGAACCCAGCTCACGTACCGCTTTAATTGGCGAACAGCCAAACCCTTGGGACCTTCTCCAGCCCCAGGATGCGATGAGCCGACATCGAGGTGCCAAACCTCCTCGTCGATGTGAACTCTTGGAGGAGATCAGCCTGTTATCCCCGGCGTACCTTTTATCCTTTGAGCGACGGCCTTTCCACACAGAACCGTCGGATCACTAAGCCCTGCTTTCGCATCTGTTCGACTTGTCAGTCTCACAGTTAAGCACCCTTCTACCTTTGCGCTCTGTGCATGATTACCAACCATGCTGAGGGTACCTTTGGAAGCCTCCGTTACATTTTAGGAGGCGACCGCCCCAGTCAAACTACCCGCCTAACACTGTTCCCGATCCTGATGAAGGACCCGGGTTAGAATCCGAACAAAACAAGGGTGGTATTTCACATTGCGACTCCACGACGGCTGGCGCCGCCGCTTCACAGTCTCCCACCTATTCTACACATGCTTTATCCAAACCCAATGCTAAGGTGCAGTAAAGGTGCACGGGGTCTTTTCGTCCATATGCAGGTAACCGGCGTCTTCACCGGTACCACAAGTTCACCGAGCCCGTGGTCGAGACAGTGACCAAATCGTTACACCATTCGTGCAGGTCGGAACTTACCCGACAAGGAATTTCGCTACCTTAGGACCGTTATAGTTACGGCCGCCGTTTACTGGGGCTTCGATTCAAAGCTTTGCCAGGATTTCTCAAGGCTAACCTCTCCTCTTAACCTTCCAGCACCGGGCAGGTGTCAGTCCATATACATCGCCTTAAAGGCTTGGCATAGACATGTGTTTTTGCTAAACAGTCGCTTGGCCCATTTCTCTGCGGGTCGCACTAGGCGACCACCCCTTATCCCGAAGTTACGGGGTCAATTTGCCGAGTTCCTTGACCACGGCTCACTCGAGCACCTTAGGATACTCACCCTGTCTACCTGTGTCGGTTTGCGGTACGGTTATCTTATTATACATCCGGGCTTTTCTTGGCAGTATGATTAGGGAGAGTTTGCAGGCTTGCGCCATCCCGTTCTGGTTTCGCCGTGATTACTCACGGGTACGCCATTAGACCGTCTAAGCCATCAGACGGCTCTCCTTTCACTCCTGCGTCCCCCGGGTTTAAATATCGATAGTACAGGAATATTCACCTGTTTCCCATTACCTACGCCGTTTGGCCTCAGCTTAGGGACCGACTAACCCTGAGATGATTAACATTGCTCAGGAAACCTTAGACTTTCGGTGTTCTGGTTTTTCACCAGAATT
>Ga0208047_1000119_pt1:7500-28117 | contig 28117 bp, 21 predicted proteins | sample Kivu_220m_FD_184162 | JGI IMG/M metagenome (GOLD analysis project Ga0208047, IMG submission 184162) | Freshwater microbial communities from Lake Kivu, Western Province, Rwanda to study Microbial Dark Matter (Phase II) - Kivu_220m (SPAdes)... | ecosystem: Environmental > Aquatic >...
GCGGGAGTATTATATCATTTACAACTGAAGATACAACCTTTCCGAATGCACCGCCGATAATAACTGCTATTGCAAGGTCAATTACATTACCTTTCAGGGCAAAATCTTTGAAGTCCTGAAAAAATTTTTTCATAATGTATTCGATTTAATTTTTTAAAAATTATATTCCACTTTTAATTTTCTAAGCATTAAATCTCTGGTTGCTTTATGCGGTTTCTCTCCTTTAAACAGAATCGAGTATACCTTTTCTGTTATCGGCATTTCGATTTTATATAATTTCGAAAGTTCATAAGCGGACTGCGTCGTAGCAACACCCTCTGCCACCATCTTCATTTCCTTCAATATATTCTTTAATTTTTTACCTTCTCCGATTTGATTCCCGACGTATCTGTTTCTCGAGTACACTGATGAACAAGTAACAATTAAGTCACCTATTCCGGAAAGCCCGAAAAATGTTTCTATTCTGGCATTGTATTTTAATCCGAGTCTGACAATTTCCGTTATACCCCTTGTCATTAATGCAGCTTTTGAATTATCACCGAAACCTGCACCTTCCGAGATTCCTGTAGCAATGGCAATTACATTTTTCAAAGCACCGCCTAATTCCGTTCCTGTTAAATCACTGCTTCTGTACACTCTGAAATATTTATTCGAAAATGTATTTTGTATATAACGTGTGACCGACGAATCAAAGGAAGCACAAACTACAGCGGTAGGAATTTTACGGGACACTTCTTCGGCGTGAGAGGGACCGGACAGGCAGGATATTTTTTTCGATTTCACTTTTTTAAATATATCCCGAAGAATTTCCGAAACAAGCATCAAAGAATTATTTTCGATACCTTTTGAGGCACTTACAATTACGGAATTCCCAAAATTATAATTTGATAAATCTTGAAAACTTTTTCTGATATATTGAGTCGGTGTCGTAATTACAATTATGTCCTTTTTATTTACGGCATATTCAAGGTCATTCGTAATTTTAATAGATTTAGGTATTATAATTTTCGGAAGGAAATAGAAATTTTCCCTGTACTCATTTAAAGTATTTGCATACTCCTGATTAAATTCCCACAAAGTGACATTATGACCATTTCTGTTGAGCAGGACAGATAACGTCGTTCCCCATCCGCCTGCTCCTAAAACCGATATATTCATTGGCTAATTATTTCTGCTTTTAAGGGGTGCTTTGATAAATTTAAATACTCTGATTTTCCAGAGTTTTTCAAATCTATTTTCTTTTCCGTAAAGAAGTCTTTTGATATTTTGTCTGTGGTTATAAAGAATCAAAACCGACATGGCAATACTGAATATAATAAGTGTTTTATAGCCGTAGATATCGACATTAAAAATATTTTCTCTCACGAACATAATAACGGGAAAAAACACCGACGCCAGTATTGAGCCGAGCGATATATAACCTGAAAACAATACTATAAGGACGAATATACCGAGAGAAATTGAAACATCAATCGGAGCTAAAGAAACCAGCATACCCAGTGCGGTATTAATACCTTTACCGCCTTTAAAATTCAGGAAAACGGTAAAAGTATGTCCGATAACCGCACTCACGCCTGCAATAATTTTCAGCACGGTGATATCATCGAAGGGAGTAAAATTTTCAAAAGGCAGGTTAATATAAAAGAAAGGTGACACCATCAAAACCGCGGCAAGTCCTTTACCGACATCGAGAAGCTGAACCATAATTCCGAGCGGGACCCCGAGTGTTCTCACGGCATTAGTGGAGCCGATATTTCCGCTGCCGTAATTTCTTATATCAATTTTTTTAAATAATTTCCCGACTATAAATCCCCACGGAATTGAACCTATCAAATAACTGATTATTATTAACAATATTAATGATATATACGGCATCCCTTTAATTTATAATAAAATTAAATAAATTTAATATTTATTAACAAGTCATAATTTAGAATATTATTCGTAATAATATATTATTTAGGAGGGAAGAACTCTTTTTTCTGTTTTACAAAATTTTTCAGAAAATAATCATCTACATCAAATATCTGTTTTCTATCCGATATTTTCATAAAATACCTGTTGGAAGATGTATCGTATTTAACGGCGTCTATTCTTATTACTCTGTCTGCATTAATAATGACGCTGTAATCGAATTTTGTATCTGCAGCCAGTGTTGTATCTTTGAATTCCTGTGTATTAAAATTATTAAATAAATTCAAAATACCGTCTACCACAGAAGAAAGTACAGAATCTTTTCCGATCGAATATTTTCCTGTTGTATCCGCCTGAATTACGAAGGTTTCTCCGGGCGAAATATATTCAATCGATTTAACGGAATTTTTCGGTATTGAAAAAATCAACTTATCACGCCAATCATTTAATCTTTCTTTTACAAAACTGTTTCTCAGGAATTCATCTGCAAGGTAAATAACATTTTCTTCGGGTGATTTAACATAAGTCTGAGAAGGTCCCATACCTTCTTTACCTATAATTATTGTACCGGAAAAACTGCCGTCCTGATATACGTTTAATTTTACTATATTAGTATCGTTGAATCCGAACTTATCGAAATTAGCCTGATTTTCCGAAAGTGTACTTGAGATTCTGTAATTTTTCAATGTGGAAAGAGCCATTCCGACAAACTGTGTATTCAAAGAATATTCAACAGGTTCAATCATTTTCCAGTCTAATCCGGCTTTAGCCAGCACAATTTTTTTGCCTCTGTATTCAAGTTCAAGTTTATCGATTTTTGCCGAGTCAATTTCAAAAAATTTTTCTTTCTTATTACCTTCGGAGGAAGTTTTAGGACCTCTTTCAGAGGTAATAAGATAGGCAATAACAACCAGCACAATAAAGATGCCAGCAAGTAAATATATCTTTTTATCTTTCATACTGTTAAAAAATTTTTTTGAAATTACTTAAAATGATTTTAGTTTATTTCTTCTTCTTTTTCTGTTATTCCACATCCACAAGCCAAAGAGCAGAACGATAAGCGGAGGGAATATCAGGTTAAAAAATTTAACAAACTTTTTCGTACCGTCGGAGACCGGTTCCATCGGCTGTTCACTTGCTGTTTTACTTCTGATTTGTGCAAGTCCGATATCATCGGCAAGATAGTCAATAATATTCATAAAGAAAAACATATTCTCATTATTATATCTGACTATACTTTCATCAATAAAATCACCGTCTCCGATTACAAGCATTTTTGTTTCTTTCTGTGTTTGATCAATTTTTATCGAATCATATACTGGAAATGCATCAGCGGAAGTGTCAATCGGAATTGTTTTATCTTTATACAAACTCGTAAAATTGCCCGTATAAGTAGCTCCCAGAATCAGATTTTTCTGGTTAAACAGTGAATCCATCGGTTTATTCTTGAATTCATCCGGACTTAGGAAAAATACATTTTCCGCTCTACCTGATTTATCGGATGACAGCATAAGAGGTTTAGCAATAATATTTTTACCCTGAGCCGCAGAAAGGTCAATTGTACTTGCAAGACTCAACAAGACTCTTTTATTATACTGAAAAGCAGGATTCTCCGGGTCAATGTTAGTAACAAAAGGCATATAAGGATACCATCCGAACGGTCCGAAGTTCAGACAGCTTACATCCCTGACGAGGTCATTGTTAATTCTAATTCCGTAATTAAGCAGCAGGTCATCTATTTCAATAGGAACAACGTCTGCTACAGCCATCTGTATTTGCTGCACGGGGGCAATTCTATTAAGAAGCCAGGCAACTTTTCCGCCTCTCATTATAAACTGGTCTATCATATATTTTTGATTTTCGGTAATCTTTGCTTTTGGTCCTACAATCATCAGAATATCTACGTCTATCGGAACCGCCCGGTTATTTCCAATCATAACGGTTGTAATATCATACTGCTCGGAAAGCTTTTGATAGAGTTGATTTGATTTTGTCGGGTCAAATTCACCATGACCGCTTAAGAATCCGATTTTCTTTTTCTTATCGGTCATTATCTTTTTAATCTTTCCTGTTATTTCATACTCTATATTTTCGAGAGACTGAAACCACGGGATTACTTCCTGTTTGCCTTTATACAGGAAAGCCATTCCCATATAAGCAACTTTCACTTCAACTCTGTCGTTTTCAATTACTCTCATCTCACCCGGCTGGATACCGTATTTCTGCGCTTCTTTTGCCAGTTCGGTGTTTCCTTCTTCTCCCGACGGATTATAAAACTCATAAATCAGATTACCGTGCGAGTATGTCCTGTAGTCATTTAAAATATCCTTAAGGTCTCTTCTTAAATTGTTGTAAGGAGCAGGAAGATTTTCGCTGAAGAATACCTTAATTACAAGTTTATCATCGAGTGAATCCACTATATTTTTACTGATATCCGAAAGAGTAAAAGTTTTATCTCTCGTTAAATCTACACGAGTAAAAAATCTCGTGGATATCACGTTTACGACTACGATAATAGCAATTACCAGAGCTGTTTTGATTAAAATTTCTTTTTTATAATTTTTTTTATTCATAATTTATATATTTCAAAATTTTACCATTTTCTGCTTTCTAATGAAGTTTTAGTAAGTATTATCATAATTATAATACCGCTTAAATAATATACGATATCTCTCGAATCAATTACTCCGCGGACGATATTAGAAAAGTGAGAATCGGAACTTATATATTCCATTGTAGAGACCATACCGGACGGAACAAAGACCAGAACTTTATTAATCATAAAGAGTGCAAATACAATCAAAAAACTTATAATAAATGCAATGACCTGATTTTCTGTCAGAGAGGAAGAGAATATACCGACGCTTATATACAATCCCGCAAGCAAAAGTAATCCAAGGTAGGAAGATATAACCGGTCCGAAATCAAGCTTCCCGAGAAAAGTCAGTGAAATGACATAAACGACCGTAGGTAAAAAAGTAAATGCTGCCAGTGTTATAGTGGATAAAAACTTTCCTATGACAACATCGTATTCCGTAATCGGTTTTGTCATTAAAAGTTCTATTGTGCCGGATTTTTTTTCTTCGGAGAAAGTTCTCATCGAAATTGCAGGTATATAAAAAAGCAGTATAAAAGGTATTACATCGAGAACTCCTCTCAGCGACACGACTTCGTTCAGGAATAAATTCGTGGTAAAAAACCAGCCTGTAATAATCATAAAAACAATAATCAGAATATAAGGTATAGGTGAATACAGATATGACCTTAATTCTTTTCTGTAAATTGATAAAATGTTATTCATCTTAAAATTAATTTTTAGTTAACTTTCTGAAAATATCTTCCAATGAAGTTTCTTCTTTATGCATTTCAAGTAAAACGGCATTGAGTGATACGATTTTTCTGAAAATTTCTTCTCTTACATCTGTTCCCTTTGATGCCGTTACGTCAACAAACCACATATTTCCGTCTTCTGAAATCAGTTTTGTGTTCTGAACATTATTAATCGAAGAAATTTCTCTGATTATTTTTTCCGAATTATATTTCGGGTCTCTTTTTATTCCGATTTTAACACTCATCTGACCTTCAAACTGTCTTTGGAGTTCGTCAGGTTTACCGTCGGCAACGATTTTTCCGTTATTAATAATCAGCACCCTGTCGCAGGTTGCCTGAACTTCCTGCAGTATATGAGTTGAAAGCATGAGTGTTTTTTGCTTCCCGAGTTCTTTAATAAGTTTTCTTATTTCTATAATCTGATTCGGATCTAATCCTGAGGTCGGTTCATCAAGCAAAATAATATCCGGATTATGCAGCATTGCCTGAGCAAGTCCGACTCTTTGTTTATAACCTTTGGAAAGTTCTCCGATATTTTTTCCTTTAACTTCTTCCAATCCGCATGTTTTCACCATTTTTTTTACCGAATCTTTGATTTTTTCTTTCGGAACTGAATTCAGTCTTGCAACATACACAAGATAATCAATGACGTTCATATCCTGATATAAAGGATTGGTTTCCGGAAGATACCCGATATGTTTTCTTGCCGATATAGAATCTTTCAGAACATCTATATCGTTTATATAAACTTTTCCGCTTGAAGGAGGAAGGTAACTCGTAAGCATTTTCATAGTAGTAGTTTTTCCGGCACCGTTAGGTCCCAGGAAACCGACAATCTCACCTTCTTTCACTTCAAAGGAAATATCATCTACGGCAGCAAGGTCATCATAGAATTTTGTTAAATTTTCAACTTTAATTGACATAATTTCTTAATTTTTTTAAAATTAAACAGTAAATATAATTTAAATAGATTTTTTTTTCAAACCAAAAAGAAAGGGTGAAATACGGGCAAAGTTTCTATAGAACTAACTAAAGTCCTGAAGGCAGGAAGGAAGTCAGGACTAATGTCAGGGTTGTCGGTACACTGCCCGGCTAAATAGTACAACATTGATCAGAATTCATACTGTTTTTAAAAAGGTAATAAAATAAACATAGAAAGAAAGAAAAAATAAGTATAGATTTGTTTAATATGACAGACAAAAAGAAAACCTCACAGGATTCATATAAACCCGACTGGGTACCCGAGAATGCAGGACAGGAATTTGCTACAAAAGTAGTTAAAGGGAAAAGAATTACAGGTAAAACGGAAAAGAGACAAGGTGCAAAAAAGTTAAGGACATTATCAGTAGATGAATATGTCAGCGGCGTTTTAAAATGTGACAGAACAATTACAGCAAGGACAATAACATTAATAGAGAGCAATTCGCAGGAGCATTTCGAAAAGTCACAGGAAGTACTGAAGCGATTACTTCCCTATTCAGGAAAATCATTAAGAATCGGAATATCGGGAATACCCGGAGCGGGAAAGAGTACATTAATAGAGACTCTCGGATGTGATTTAATCGGGAAAGGATATAAATTAGCGGTATTAACTGTTGACCCGAGCAGTTCAGTCAGCAAAGGCAGTATACTTGGAGACAAAGTACGGATGGAAAAACTTTCAAGGGAAGAGAACTGTTTCATTCGTCCATCTCCTTCGGGAGGAATTTTAGGCGGAGTAGCGAGAAAAACAAGGGAAACAATAACAGTATGTGAAGCTGCGGGATTTGATATAGTATTAATAGAAACAATGGGTGTTGGTCAGAGTGAAATTACAGTACGTTCGATGGTAGATTTTTTTCTTCTCGTATTAATATCCGGAGGAGGAGACGAGCTGCAGGGTATTAAGAGAGGAGTAATGGAAATTTCGGATGCGGTAGCAATAAACAAAGCAGACGGTGATAATTTAGAAAAGGCAAAACTTTCGCAGACAGAGTATTCATTAGCATTGAAATACATAAAGCCCATAACAAGAAACTGGGAACCGAAATGTTATCTCTGTTCAGCTTTGACGGGATACGGAGTTGACAATTTATGGGAAGAAATGAAAAAATTCGAAAAAATCACGAAGCAGTCCGGATTTTTTGAAGAAAGAAGAAAGGCACAATCACTCGAATGGGTATTTACGATTATCGAAGAAAATCTGAAAGAAAATTTTTACAATGATAAGGCGGTTCAGAGAGAAATAACAAAAATAACCTCTCTGATACATAAAGGTGAGATACTTCCGACCACAGCAGCGGAAAAACTGCTGCATACATACTACAAGAAATAAAATTTTTTTCTCATTCCCAAAGTCCCCTTCCTGACTTTAATTGAGAACGTCCCGATTTTTTCTTGTTCTCCTGACTTTATGGTCTTAGAAGTGAATGAGAAAGCTGCATCGCGGCGACATCTTTTTTTCTCGTTCCCTTAACTTTAGTAAAGTCCTCTTTGGAAAAGAAAACAAATAACTTATTATCTCTATTATCAAATATTATCGGCTATATAACTTTACACCCATTTAGATTTTCCGGATGTATGGTTTAAAGCAGTAATAAATTATCTTTATAAATTAACCACAATTCTTTTTAAAACCAGCACATACGAGAAGCCGATTTGCAAAGCTTCTTTGACCTGTGTTTTAAGAGTCTGGTCTTTTTGATAAATCACATTCAACTGAAAATTCACATTGAAGTAATCGTTAATTTTTGCTGTAACTATATTATCCCAGTTTACATCCCAGACATCGAGAGAATTGAACCGTGAGAACAATCTCAATCTTCCTGAATAAATCATATTTTTCAAAAACTCATAATTCACTTCCGTAACAGATTCAATTCCTGTATTCAATTTAAATTTCTCTATTTTATCTTTAGTATCGGGATCATCGGAATATTGATTGAATTTATTAGTAAAAGTTTCCTGCAAACCTACACCAAGCCTTGTTGAGAATACTTTTTCCTCATAAATAAATCCGATTGCCTGCGTAAGATACCCGGGGTCAAAGAAAGCCGAGACCTGTAACTCCGGACTAATGCTGTAATCAAATCCGTTCGCCATGCCTGTTCGAAGTTCGTTGCTGAAATAGGGATTAACTTTCCAGCCGATATTTTTAATCAGAAGATTTTCCAGATATAATTCATTATCGGTAGTAAAATATCTATTACTCGATTTAGCTCTTCCGTAAGCAAGTTTCAGGCGGTTCGAAAAGAACCACTGAGGATTTCTATAATGAAGTCCGAAATTAGCAAGACCTGACAGTGAAAACGAACTTTGTCCGCCCTGCGACCAGTTCTCGAAGCTAATCTGGTTGAAATTAACACCGACGATACCGCTGGGCGTCCACCCGTATTTTAAAGTTGTATCGATATGTTGAGAATAAGCATTTATAAATGCACCGAGAAACAGAAATAACGATAATGTAAAAATAAATTTTTTCATAATTTTATAAATTTAAAATTATTAATTATTTCATTTAATTTAATAATACCATATAAAAAATTCAATAAACTTTGTTTTATAACCAACATACTTTACAAATATCGAAATTTGCTTTAAACTGCTTATAATTCCCGCGAAAGTCCTTAGAACCAGATTTAAGCGCTTAAATACATATAAATGGTTATCATATCATGTTCATTTCATCCCTGCTTTCCCTGTTTTCACCCGACACCTGTCATCCCCGCGAAAGCGGAGATCCAAATTGCCTATAATCCTTGTTTAATAATATGTTATCCTGACTCTGAACTAATTTAAACCTTTGGATATTTAAATTTGTCAAAAGTATAGAATAAGTCTATATAAATGAAAATTCTAATTAAAATAACAAAAAACAAGAATCAGGAGGGTACAAACATGAAATTTCAGGTTATTTATTTATTGTTTTTACTGTTCTTATTTGCGGTTATTCCGAAGTTATATTCACAGGAAATTGACTCAAGCGATATTACGATAATTGACAGCATAGATTTCCGTGAAAATCTGCTCGATTCTAATGCCGCATATAAGCAACTTTTTGATTCATTATCTTCCGAAGGAGAATGGGTCGGAGTAAAAAAATCCGAGTTGATTAAAGAAGCAGCAAACGACACAGATGATGAATCAATATGCGACGAAGAAGATACAAAAATTATATACGTCTGGATACCCGGTTGTGCAACTATCGACTGGAATCCATATTCAAACGGAAGATGGGTATTTACATACGCCGGCTGGATATGGATTTCATATTATAGCTGGGGCTGGGCTCCGTATCATTACGGGCGATGGTTTTATTCTTATATTTACGGATGGATTTGGCTGCCGGGAAGATACTGGGCACCCAATTGGGTAATCTGGCGGCACTGGGGACCTTATGTAGGATGGTATCCTTACCCGCCGAGATTCCGCTGGAAAAACAAACACCGCAGATATGTGCATAACCATACTTTCCCGTCCAAACCGAAGAACTGGAGATTTGTCGAAAAGAAAGATATTGAACAACCGGTCAGCAATAAAACTGTTTTAAAAGGCAATCAGAATTTCGAACTGCTCACCAAATCGGAAAAAATAAAAGAAGTTAATTTATTTAAAGATGATGATAAGGAAATCAGATATTTCGGACCAAACGCCAATACAATATCAACAGAAACCGGAGTAACAATTGAGCCCAAAAAAATAAAATCTTCAAACGAATTTCCGAATACAAGGGAAGAAAAGAATCAGGTAAAGTATAACAAGAAAGAAGAAAATTATAATCCTCCGGAGGAAAAAAACTATAGTCCGCCTAAAGAGAAGAAAGAAAGTCCTCCTAAGGAGAAAAAATATTCTCCGCCCGAGGAAAAAAACTACTCTCCTCCAAAGGAGAACAAGGAAAGTCCGCCTAAGGAAAAAAATTATTCTCCTCCCGAGGAAAAGAAGAGTCCAAGAAGCAACCAATCCGGAGACTATAATCGTAGCGGAAGGACTGAATCTCCGGGAACGCACGAAAGAACCGGAGAACACAGGAGTTCTGAAGGCAATAAAAGCAGGAATCCCAGATAAAATTTTTGCCCCTGATTCATAATACCTGAAAAAAGTCCCGAATTAATTTTCGGGATTTTTTTTTATAAACCTGAAAAATTTATTTTAATTCGGATTTATTACCGAATTCGTCTATTACATAAAACTTATCCTTTTCGATAAATAATGCTTTTACCAGACCCTGCATGTAATTTTGCGGGTGGATTAAATCAATACCGATTACTTTTTTCGCATAGAAATAAGTAATCTTTTTCACGATTGTATGACCGAGAATAATCTTTTTTGCACCGAGATAGTTTAATAATTTTTCAACTTCCTTTTCCGATATCTCCTGTTTCACGAGACCCCTGTACCATAAAGGTCCTTCTTTTCCGAAAATATATTGAGTCAGCGTATCTTTATTCTTTAGTTCATTTTTATCAGTATCTATATCATCTCTTACGATATTATTTATTTTATCTATCGGAAGATTCATAGCTGCAAGTTCCGGACTGATGCCCGCATGCAAAAATACCAGATCACCGATTTTTTCTATTAAGTTTTTTGTCCTCAGCCATTTCCCCAATTCGGTATTTTTCCCGTATAAATCGGAATATGATATTTTCAGCGAATCGGAAATTTCGACATATTTATTTCTGACATATTTATGACTGCCTCTTAAATTCATTTGCTCATGATTTCCGATTATGAAATGCACTTTCCCGCCTGCTTTTTCCGCTTCTTCTTCGAGTTTATATATCAGCCATAATACTTCCGTTACATTAATTCCCCTGTCGAAGAAATCCCCGTTACAGACGAGATGTCCGTTGCCGAATACCCAGTTGAGGTTATTATCGATTACCCCTGCACCGCGCAGTATTTTTTTGAACGCATAGAAATTTCCTTCGATATCCGAGACAGCAAGTATTCTCTCGGGCATTTTATAGATACTCTTCTGAACAGGAAAACTTTTCCGCAATTTAAAAGAAAATTTTTCGTAAGTAGTATCTACATTGCAAGTTAGTATAATTTCGTCGTTCAGGTCATAAATTTTTTCCGTGAAGATGTGTTCCCCGTCGTACATTTCTATCTGCCTTACGATGATTTTATCATCTTCATAAAAAACATAAGGTCCGTCTGATGATATGCGTGAATCGTCATCTGTATTTGTTTCATAATCAACCGTATCTTTATTAACTGAATTTTCTTTTCTTTCTTTCTCATTCCCGTTACAACTGACAAAGAAAAATAAAAATATCAATAAAAAGATAAAATAAGACGAAATATGTAATTTCATATTTAAAAGTTTTAATAAACTGCTAACAATTAAATATCAAAAAAATTGCCGGTTATCGGGAATTTTTTAGAACCTTTATTTAATGCTTGATATTAATATTTCAAATAACAATATTTGAATAAACATTTTATAGCATGGATTACACAAAATTATACGGCAGCGGGACACCCAAACCTCCAAAAAAACCTTTTAATAAAATGGTTTTATTTGCTGTATCGGGAGCATTACTGGCACTATTATTAGTCATCACTCTAATCTTCCTGATTATGTATGTTCCGGAAACAGACGAAACGGAACAAGAAATAGAAACCACAATAAAAAAAGATAAAGATATCTGGAAAACGGACAAGAAAGAAAAAGATGAAAATGAAATCACGGGAAATGTAATGTCCGCAATATATTTTTCGGAAACTGATTCGGAAGGTTATGTATACATTATCGCCAATACTACGATATTGACGGAGAAAGATGTTAAGGGTACTCCAATAGTACCGGACGGAAAAAATTTCAAAATTACACTTTACAAATACGACCCTTTTGGTAAAAAAATATCGGGTAAAATTGTAAAAGAATTCGGAAAAACTCTAAGTCACAATTTCTTTATGTTCGAAGCAGCAAACAAAATCTGGTGTACATACAGTGTACAGTCAAAAGATGTTTATATATTTGTATATGATCCGAATACTCTTGAAGAATTATATAACTTAGACAGTTTCAAAGAAAAATACTTTCCGGAAAAAAATAAAATAAAATCCATATCCGTCCCGTCAATACAAAACTACATAAAGTTTGAATTTATTGACGAAGAAATTGTTATTTATTCTCCCGAATACGATAAAACGTTCGGGTCAACAAAAGAATACAATGATTTTATCGAAAAAAAATCCGGACAGAAAAACGTCGCATATTTTTATGTCGATAAATCAAAATTATACAAGACAAGGAAAAAAGAATCCGAATTAAAAACAAGATTTCATTATTTTTCCGGGAAAGACAAGAATACAAATCAGATAAATACATCTGTCAATTTTCCGGACGGTTTAGTATTATGGAACGATGAAAACAAGGCGGTTGTGATATACAAAAAAATAAAAGACGATAACGAGGAGAGAGCAATATCCTGCGTGGACGGGACAGGAAATATTTTATGGACATTGGAACAGAAACTGCTTCCCGATGAACTTTTATATAAAGGAAGGTATACATCCTCTTTTTTTTTGCAATACAATATTACGGGGAGTTTAATGAATGATATTTTAAGTTTCAGTTTAAATTATTCCGGAAACTACGGTTATAATGTAAAGGAAGGTGTCAGAATATGGGAAATAAATTATTCAAAATAGAAAGGAAAATAAAATGACAATCGATTATACAAAAATCACAACCGAAGATTCCTCAAGCGGATTAAAAGACAATTCGAAAGATATCGAAAAACTAAGAAAAGAATTTTTAGCAAAAAGAAAGAAATCGAAGGGCGGATGTTCAAAATTTTTCCTGATTTTGATTACATTAATCGTCGCGGTGTTTTTAATTCTGTTTTACGGTATCCCCGCTTTGACTCCGGATGCAATAAGAGGAGATTTTATAGATGCCGTATATATACCTTACGGAGTGAATGAAGGTAAATTAATGATTTTAACCGACGGGTCGTTTAAGTTTAGATTTACGAAGAGCTCCCCGGGCAGTTATTCGACGGGGACAAAGGGAATATTCTGCAAGACCTGGACATACATCTATGACCCTGTGGAAAAAAGAATTATAAGCCAAGAAAAAACTCCCTATGACGATATATCACCAAAAATGAAATTATTTCTTACAGAAAATAAAATCTGGAAAATAAGTGAGGGCAGTGAAAGCAGTTCCCTGAGAGAATACATAGAGCCGGAAATTATCGCATACGAAACGGAGAGCGGTGAAATCATAATAGACAACAAAGAATTTTACGAACATCACCCGCAAACAAAAAGCGGATTTCAGAAAATTACCATAAATGAGAAGTTTCCGAAACTGGATATCAAAACGAAAGACGGGCGCGAATTTGTATATTATCCGGAAGATGATGCATTGATTAACAAGGACGATGCTGTAAAATACGAGCAAGCCCTTATAAGTGAAAAGAAAAGAATAAAACTTCTGGCTTTAGGAACGGAAAAGGGAAGCGAACAAAGAAAAATTTTATTTCTGGTAGACTGTCCGGAAAATGAGAAATTCAGATTTAAATCTTCAAGCTCGGAAAGAATGCTTGGTGATACATCTTCTTTATATTTTTTTACAAAGTCAACGGCAAAGAGATTATTAACTGAGCAGGTTTTTCTCGAGGGTTATCTGATTTACGGAGACAGCAATTATGCAGTTATACTGCATCAAAATCAGCTCGGGCAAAATGCGGAAAGAATGCTGACATGCGCAGACAGTAAAGGTAATCCATTATGGGAAATTGAACAGAATGAACTTTTTGATGATATCGGTTACGATGAGAAAGACCCGTTTTCCAAAATGACTTTTCTGGAACACAAGTTAAAAATGAACTTATACAACGATTTGTTTTTATTTACAATGCAGAACGAGGGAATCATAGGTATAGACTCAAAAACCGGGAAGATTTTATGGAAAATCGAAATTTGATTTTGTGACAAACAGAGAATATCATTTTACTTCCTGAAGGTCGAGCATTCTTGTTTTGAATCCGTCCCCCATAACATCGTTGACATCCGTTAAAACCATAAAAGCAGATTTATCTTCTTCCTTTACAATTTTCCTTAACAACGCAACCTGTCTTCTGCTGACGACACAGAACAATACGTTTTGCGGTTTGCCGGTATAGCCGCCTTCGGAATGCAAGACTGTTATTCCCCTGTCGAGTTCGTCTATAATACGGTTTCTGATTTTATTTTCATTTTTAGAAACTATATATGCACCTTTTACATAAGGCACGCCTTCTGCAGTTAAATCAACGATTTGAGTAGTAATAAACAGGTTGAGGTATCCCCAGATAATAAGATTCAAATCATTGAACACAATTCCTATGAAGAAAATTATCAGCGACTCAATTACCCAGTAGCCGGTTCCGATGGATATCCCTGTATATTGCTTGAGTATGGCAACGGGAATATCTGTACCCCCGGTCGAGCCTCTGAATCTGAAAATAATTCCCAGACCGAATCCGAGCAGTACAGAGCCGGCAATCGATGCAAGCAGAATATTATCAGTAAGTGCCCAGTACTGTGTATTAATCATATGTTTCAAGAAGTTCGTATTCTCATACAAGAAATGCGGACTGAGTAAATCCACAAAAAAACCTCCGACCAACATCCCGAAAAACGAGCGTAATCCGAACTGTTTTCCGAGAAAAATCCACGCAACGACAAACAAAGGAATATTAATAACAATCATCGAAGTACCGGCTGGAAAGCCGAACAAATGATATAAAACTCCTGCCAATCCGCCTATACCGCCGGGTGCGACTTTAAAAGGTATGAGAAACCAGGAATAAGATATACCGAAGATGATGCAGCCGATGGTTATGCCGGTAAAGTCTCTTAATCCGCTCCAGAATTTTTTTGATTTAGTTTTCATATTGTTTTTTTTGTGTACAAAATATTTAGAAAGGAAAAGAGATTAAAGTCAATAGAACAAAAGCAAAAAGTAAATTGCATATAACATATAACATATAATATAATATATAATTAGGTGAGAAGAAAAGGTGAGAGTTAAGTCTTAGAAGTCGAGGTCGTCGGTTTGGTTTTCTCTGTTTTCGCGGGTTTGGGTTCTTTTCGGTTTTTGTCTTTCGAGGTCACCGAATTTGTATGTCAGAGTGAGAAATGCCATACGGGAATCTCTGCGCCTTTCGGATGTTTGGGTGTATCCGATTCCGCTCGAATTGAAAGCGAATTTCTGGTTATTGAATATGTCACTGACCCGTAATGTTATGCTGAAACGTTTGTCGAAGAAATCTCTTTTTAGTGCCATATCCAATGAATAAAACGGCTCGGTATTTCCCTGAGGAGTAACATTTTTTCCCTGATAGTTGAACATAATCTGTACATCGAAGATTTTCGGGAATGTGAGATTGGTCATTATTTTTGATGTCCAGCTGTATCCGCTGTTATCAAAACTCGATGCATCGATATCGCCTTTTAATTCCGTTCTGAAGTAACTGAAGCTTGCATTTAAACTCAGCCACTTTGCAAAATTACCCGTTGCAATAACTTCAGTTCCGTAAATATCTGCTTGTGAAACATTCTTAAATGTATGAAAAGCTATTCCGCTGTCGTTGACAGTCATATATCTGCTTATTACATCATTAACTCTTCGGTAAAAAAGTGAGGATGTAACTGATGCAGTTGTAAAGTATTTTGCGTAAGAAATTTCAAATGCATTTATAAATTCGGGTTTTATATACGGATTACCTCCTCTGAGATTCTGCGGGTCGGAATAATCTATAAAAGGATTTAATATTCGTGTATTCGGCCTGTTTATCCTTCTTGTATAACTAAACTGAAGTTCGTTTCCTTTACCAAGTCCCTGAGTTAAGAAAACACTCGGGAACAAACTAAGGTAATCATTTTTAAAGTCCTGCGACTGGGTTATCTGTTCGGATTTTGTAAGTGTTTGTTCGAGCCGAAGTCCGAGCATAAATCCGAAATTTTTGTATTTATTTTCATATGTGCCGTAAGCTGAATGCACCTGTTCATTATAAATAAAATTATTGCTCTGACTTATATTCGGTACCCAGTTTGAAATGGCATAACTAAAACTGTCCGCATTGTAGTCGGACTTGATCCTTCTTACCGTGCTTTTGTATCCTATATCGTACTTTGAATTTTCATCGAACGGATGAGTGTAATCTGCCTGCAGAACGAAATTATAATTATTATCTTTCTGGTAATTATTTTTTAAAAACGCAGGTATGTTTGTAATCGACCAATCGGGATTATATAACTGCTGAACATTGTATTCTGTTTCGTCTTCATTTGACAGAGTATACTGAACTGAGGCAGTAAGTTCTTCTTTTTTCTTGTCAAATTTCTTATAATAATACAAGGAAAAATCCGCTCCGTAACCGTCTTCACTGTCCCTGCCGTAATTTCTGTAAATATCGGTTGCCGTCTTATTTATGTCCGATGTTATGCTCTCGGTTGTCCCGTTTCTTAATCTGTCTCTGTAGTTAAAATTCGAATTGAAAGTCAATGTGTTTTTCGGATTAAATACATATTCAAAAGATATTCCGCCTGTATGTCCTTTCATCCTGTTACTCATCGAAATATTTTGATTCAAATACGAAATAAGATTATTAAAATCGCTTGCCCTGTTTGTGTAACCTGACATAGTCATTGTAAAATACCTGAAATTATAATTACCGGAAAAAGAATAATTATCGCGTTTGAGAGTCAGATTTGCACCGAGATTATATCTGTTTTTGTTTCCTGCGTTAATATTTACGGTTCCCGTATAACCTTCTTTCTTTTCGGATTTAAGAACAACATTAATAATACCGCCCATTCCTTCGGCATCGTATTTTGCCGAGGGATTATTCATAATTTCGATACTTTCCACCATATCGGCAGGCAGCTGGTCTAACATAGTTGACGGGTCAATTCCCAGCATTCCCGAAGGTTTTCCGTTAATCAGAAACCTTATGTTTGCATTGCCTCTTAAGTAAACTTTGTTGTCATTATCCACAGTCACGGAAGGAATCGTTTTAAGAACGTCTATTACCGAGCCGCTTTCGGTTACAATACTTTTCTCCACATTGAAAACTTTCTTATCAATTTTATTTTCCATAAAACTTCGCTCGGCTGTAACTTCGATTTCGGTAATTTCTTCCGACCCCTGTTCAAGTTTTAATATTCCAAGCTCTACATCTCCGCCTTTTCTTTCTACAACTACCCTGTTAACATATCCGGTACTGTATCCGATATAACTCGCTTTTAAGAAATAAACCCCCGGACTAATATCGAGAATCTCAAATTTTCCGTCTGGACCTGTAACGGTTCCTCCGGCAAGAGTACTGTCCGATAATTTAAATAATTGCAGTGTGGCTCCTTCAAGCGGAGCATTTGTGGATTTATCAACCACCATACCGTAAACTCTGGGTTTTAAATTACTAAAATCTCCTGCATCAGCAGCCGATAAGCTTACAGTAATCAGAAAAATCAATATTATAATAAACTTATATATTTTCATATAGTATCGAATCATTTTTTAACAAAATTAATACCTATAAAATTCTAATATACTAATATAATATGACAAAAAAAGTAAAACCGAGGTTTAATAAATTAGACGATAAATTTTAACATTCCCTTAAAAATCAGACGGAAAACTGTTTCAGTCTGTGAATTTTGTTGAATACATTGCCCAGGCAGCCATTGACATTCCGTCTATTGTTTCGTTGTTTTTTATCATCAGATTAATCTCTGAAGCAGTCTTATATAAAATCTCGAATTCTTCCGACTCGTCTTTATTTTCTTTATCCGATTTCGTTAAATTTTCTGCAACGTATACATGGCATATCTCGTCAGTAACACCGTTAAACGGATTAAATATTCCTATTTTTTTCAAAGTACCGTCAAATCCTGATTCTTCAATTAATTCTTTTCTTGCAATCTCATCGGGATTTTGTCCGTCTTTGACGCCTCCGGCAGGAAATTCAATACTGAAAAAATCGTTAAGGTACCTGTATTGTTTTACCATAATAAATTTCCCGTCATTTGTTACCGGAATAATCATTGCAGAACCGCCCGTATGTACATAATGATATTCGTATTCCCTTCTGTTAGGAATAATGCACTTATCGAGCATATAAGTCCACCAGTAATTTTCGAATTTTTTCTCCGATGAGATTTTTTTCCATTTTTCCAGACTCATAATTTTTTTCTTTCTTTAATAAAAAGAGTTAATATAATACCGAGCAGCAGCAGTATTCCCGCCATAATGAAAGATGAATTATAGCTTCCCGAAGCTGTAAACATCATCTGCGATACACGGCTGAGAGTAAAACCTCCGAGCCCCCACGCAGTAAACATAATCCCGTAATTCAGTCCGAAATTTTTCAGACCCCATAAATCCTTTGTGAATGACGGAAACAATGACAGGTTAGTTCCGTAATTAAATCCTATAATAGTAGCAATGGATAACAGAATAACTGCTGCGGTATGACCTCCCGACAAAACAAAAACGGAAACGAACATTAAAATCATTTGAAACGACAGCATTATTATGAGTGTATTTTTTCTTCCGATTTTATCCGATAAAAATCCTGCAATCACACGACCACCGGCATTTCCGATTGCAAGAATAACAACGCCCCAGAACGCTTTTTCGGCAAGTCCTTTTTTTACAAGGTCATTAACGAATCCGATAACCATAAGTCCTGCACCCGCACCAATGAAATATACAAACCAGAGAATATAAAAATCGATATTCTTAAACATTTGCACCGGAGAAAAATTATTATCTTTCCCTGCATTCCGTAATGCAATTTTATTATTTTCTTTATATTCTTTAGACGGATTAATAAGCAAAAGAGAGAAAGCCGTAACAACGACAAAAAACAATCCGCTGAAGCAGAGCATTGCATTATGCAATCCGAAATTGTCGATTAAAAATCTCGACAGCGGCGCAGTATACACCGAGGCAAGCCCGAATCCTGCAACCACAATTCCTGCAATTAAACCTGTTTTCTGCGGCGGAAACCATTTAATAGCCGCGGGAGTAATCGAAGCATAACAGAATGCTACTCCCATTCCGAGCAGCAACCCAAATCCAAGCACCCAGATTATATACAATTTAGAAAAAGAAATTATCAGAATTCCCAGACTGACAAGCAATCCGCCGATTAAAGATGTAATTCTGGGACCGATTTTATCCTGAATTCTTCCTGCCAGAATCATAGTAAATGCAAAGGCAAGAATAGAAACAGAGTAAGGGTCATTGAGAGATGACAGATTCCAGTCGAATGAATCGGGCAAATTGCTTTTGACTGATTTTTCTATTTCGGATTTGAAGATGCTCCAGGTATACAAGATTCCGAGCGAGAGACTAATCATCACGCCGGCAAATGTTACAAGCCATCCTTTATTTTTATGAGTCTTTTCGTGCATTACAATTAAATGAATTTTTCAAACAGAAACTATTTACAACCCCTTTTGATTACTTCCGGTATTTTGAGATAAACTCTTCTACTTCGGGAATTCCGCCCTGATAAATCAGATAACCATTGCTTGGTTCTCTTTCCGTAATTTCACCGGAAACGGGATTCAGCATAATTTTCTTAATTTCCTCGAGGTTATCCGTTTGCCCGAGAGCCCAGCCAAGTTTAACATACGCTACTTCAGGAAGCATATTGGAGCACGGAACGACTCCGAGTTCCATCATATCTCTTCCTGTATCATAAACATACATTTGTACATACCCCCATAGTGTTTGAACGGTCATATAAACTGCAATATTTTTTTCCTGTGCTCTTTTCAATGCGGGATATATCGGTTTATTAACATGTCCGAGACCCGTACCTGCTATCACAATTCCTTTGTAATCATTATCTATGAGAGAATCTATTATATCGGGTTTCATATTAGGATAATAATAAACGATACTGACTTTTTCCTCGAATGCCGTATTAATTATTACGTTATTGTCGTTTCTTCTTTTTTTATAATCATATCTCAGAGGAGTAATTTTTTCCCTGTCAACCATAGCAATCGGAATATCGCCTATTGTCCTGAAAGTCGAGCGGTAGCTGGAATGCATTTTTCTGACACGTGTACCTCTGTGCAGCAATCCGTATTCATCGGAAGTCGGACCGAACATACAGACAAGCACTTCCGCAATGTCGCTTTCGGCGGCGGTTTTTACGCTGTGCATAAGATTTAATGCTGCGTCGGAAGACGGTCTGTCGCTTGACCTTTGTGAGCCGACCATTACAATCGGAACCGGTGAATTCTGAACCATAAATGACAGAGCGGCTGCTGTATGGTGCATTGTATCGGTTCCGTGTCCTACAACTATACCCTGCACGCCTTTTTCGATTTCCCTTCCGATTGCTTCTGCAGTACCTATCCACTGTTCGGG
>Ga0208047_1000121_pt1 | contig 28063 bp, 20 predicted proteins | sample Kivu_220m_FD_184162 | JGI IMG/M metagenome (GOLD analysis project Ga0208047, IMG submission 184162) | Freshwater microbial communities from Lake Kivu, Western Province, Rwanda to study Microbial Dark Matter (Phase II) - Kivu_220m (SPAdes)... | ecosystem: Environmental > Aquatic > Freshwater >...
TCTGCCCGCCGGAACCGATGGCCAATGGCCGACTGTAATGGTCGGCGTCCAGTCCGTAGGTGAAACTGCCCTCGGTGGTGTTGTTGTAAACCGTCGGCTCGGTCGCATTATACACCTGGATACCGGCAACTCTGGATGTGCCACCGGAGGTGATATAGTTGTCGGTGAAATCCGATAAGCCCGAATAATAGCCATAGATACCACGCGTGCAGCCGGTAATTTCATTCGTATTAACCACTGCACTTTCGGCATGATTAAGGTAAACACCATATGTACAACTACTGATTGTGTTGTTACTCATCGTCGGAGAATTATAATAGGAGTATACACCATACGAACAGCTACTAATGGTGGAATTAGTAAGGGAAAGACTACTGTAATATGGTCTGACTCCATACGTACAACCACTGATATTGACATTGGTTATTGTTGGACTGCAACTTGATGCGTACAACCCATATGTACAACTGCTAATTATGGAATTACTGATTGTCGCACTACTGCCACTAAAATATACGCCATAATAGGCATTGCTGATATTAGCGTATTGGAGCGAGCCGCTACTGCCGCTATAATAACGAATCCCACCCCATGTTCCCGATGTGCCGCTGCGCGTAAAGGTTGCCCGGCTGGCAGAGGTGCCGGAGGCGTTGAGAGTGCCGCTGACAGACAGATAATACCCGCTTCCGAAGGACAGAGTAGATCCGGCTTTAGCTGAAAGAGTTATTCCAGATGACACCGTCAGATTACCTGACATTGTATGTGAACCGCCATATTCAACGGTTTGACCGCTGGATGCGGCGGAGAGGGCGGATGTTATAGAAGGATATAATCCGAGTATAGTGCTGCCGTTTTTCCTCCGGACATCCGGACTGATAGTTGCACCATCTGAAACGGTTATAATACCACTCGTTGTCGTAATTTTATATGTTCCCAGATTTATTGTTGCTCCAGATTGAATACTGAGAGTCACTTCAGAAGGAACAGTAATATTTTCCGAAATATCATGAGTACCTGATGATATATATATTACCTGACCAGAAACAGCATTCGATACAGCCTGTTCTATCTTTGAATAATATCCTTTAATTGTTGATCCGCTTTTTACGATTATATTATTAGGAGTTATATTACCTTGATTTAAAAAATTGCCATCGCCGTTAAATTTTATAAAATTTCCGTTTAAATCAATTGTGCCACTGGATAATATTATAAGAAAAGAAGTACTATTAATATTCACGGCATCTATTAGGTCTACGGTACTACTAATGTTAATGCTAAGATTTATATCACCAGCTAAATAGCTACCAATAATCTTATGATCATTGACAAACGCATCGCAAATTTGATTATCATGTGGAGTTCCATTGAATATATTATCGTCATCGTCATCAGTCGTAAGAATGTCATCAAAAAAATCACTAAAAGTATCTAAATAATTCAAACCAGAAATTGTTTGATATACCTTTCCATTTACATAATTCACGTCCATTCCAGACTTGTTCCTTAAATCCCAACATGCACCGCCAATAATCTGTCCTCTTGTGTGTCCTTCATGCTCTGAATCATTAGGTGGACCTGGTGAATAATATTTCATTTTTGTTCCTAAATCTCTATCACTAGCATATCTATGAGGATCATTACGAAATGTACAAGAAAAATAGTCAGCAAATCCCTCATCCATGGCATATCCATCACTATAAGCATAGGGCCACCCAATCCAACCGCCACGTGCACGATTGTTAACATTATGTGAATATTCATGATATACTGAACAGCCATAATGATTATCTGGAGTAATAGTCATGTATGTTCCATTCGCGCTACCATTTACACCACTTCCATAATTTGCATAACCAAGCATTTTATTGGTATTCCAATAATTATTTGAAAATCCGGGTACATCACTTGAAAATTCATGCCAGGCATTATTCATATAAGAAAAAACAAAATATTCATTATAATGACTTGCATCCTGCCATATCCAATTATGATCTGATGATGTTGATGCATTACCAGTATAAGATGCTTCGGCGCCGGTATAATTATAAACATAAGCATGCGGTCCATCTAAAGATGAAGTAACAGTATAATTACCACTACTTGGAACTGTAACACTATAATTTCCATTTTGATCTGTATTGTTTGAACCGACCCCTGTTAAAGTTACTTTTAAATCCTGACAGTTCGGTGTTATATCCGGACTGCCCCCTTCCATACCGGGAAGATCCCACGATTTAATTTTTACATTCCCATTAACATCCTCATTTATGAATGAATCATACTCTAAAATTATTTCTCCGGTATTGGCATTGATTAACAGTATTTTGTTAAGATTTTTTTCCTTATTGATCAACATTAAATTCCAGCATAGGCTCAGATTATCGGTTTCGTGATCACGAAAAATTACGAGTTTACCGTTCTCTTTAGACTCGTTACTCTGGACATCGTAGCGAGACAGCGCAATATTTTTTGCGTCCGCCAAAGAAATGTTTGGCTTTTCGGAGATTTGAATGTCCTGATAACAATGTGAATTAATCCAGGTAATTTGTCCTTCAGGTGTGACTTTTATTTTTAATTCAGCATTCAACACCTCGACATCTTTATAATATTGTTGATAAACCAATAAAAAAGAATTATCAAATTCAACAACTTCTTTCATTTTCAAATCGGAACCGCGATAATTAAAAAGATTTTGATATTTTTTTAAGAAGGTTTCAATATGTTTTATAGCGTTATCCTTTTGGATTGATCTTACCGGAAGAAAAACATTGTTGCCGATGATACGTTTTGGTGCATTTGTTTTAGAGTCCCATTTGATAACGTTTTTTCCGGGGAAATCTTTTTCAAAATCATTCCAAAGTTTTTACTTTTCTACATTCTGTGCTGATAACTGCAAATACAGCATGAAAAGAATTAATGGAAGTAACCGTGAATGTTTCATTTTAAATCCTCCTATTTTTAAAAATTGGGATATGTGATAATTTTTTCTAATTTTTTACCATTGATTATTGCTTCTTTCAATTTCCAATCCCGGGCATACGCGAAATAATACATCCTAACTATACCATAACCAGGGAAAAAGAAAACATCTGTTTGTGAACCTACACTGTTAAATTCCAAAAATACCATTCTGAACCCATTGGTGAGTTTCCTATGCTCTGTCTCTAATACCCGGTTCGCATCATATATAGCGCTTTGCCATATACTTTTCGTTTGAGTTATTTCATCAAATAGTTCTACAATGTCCATTCCTGTGCCTGCCAGTGAAGAATCGAATTTAATAAAAGTAAATTTATTGCTATTAACTATCATCACGACATCACCATTTTCGTCGTTCCGGATAAATACTGAATCAATATCAAAATAATGAGCTAATGGGAAGTAAATGAACTCTGGCCAGTTATCAAAAGCAAAGTACTCAACCTCATCAACTATTATGCTTTTAGTGATAGAATATGTTACTTCTCGATGCTTCTGTACGGTATCATAATAGGTCTCCTCAAAAGTCCAGCTATTACCAAGTTGAATCGGGAAGTACTCATTTGACAATTCCGAATCATCAATATTGTCATCACATGAAGAGGTAAAAAATAGAAGTAGACAAATAAAATAGAAAAAACATCCTAAATATTTTTCTTTTAATGCGAAGCGTATTATCATCAACATTCCTTCTTTTATTAAGACAACAAACTCATATTTTATTAGTCAATTAACGCTTTTCTCTATATTTAAAATATGATTCTAATAAAATCCTTCTTTATCAGAGAATATCTTAGTTTACCAAGATATTTTTCTGTATCGGGTTATGTTTAAAATCCTTCATCCTTTACACGCCTCCCTTTCATATATGCTGTTCAGTATTTTATTTCTCGTCGATGAAGATGTCCCAATCTTTGCATGATCCACTCCCCATCCGGTTTGTACCGGAAAACAGGGTTGGTCGACTTTCAGCATTTTCCTCATCGAGAACACCGTCAATTTCTGCTGTAATATATACGATGGGGGGGAGGGCATTGTCAAGATAAATTTTCAGAATCTTAAAAATTCCGGTTGAACCAAGGTACTCTAAAAGACTTCCTCATTAAAGAAACAAATTTTCGTCCCGGTTTGGCATGGCCAAATGAAACCAATTCTCAGCGAAGCCAAATTGGTTTCCAGTCTGAAAAGAACCAGATCGGTTTCAAGCAAGACGCTCCGATGCAAATACCAATTTAGCCGCTCCTGCGTCGCGTCGAGCCGTAGGCTTCCCCGGGGGCGAAATCGAGATTTGCCAGCAGGTTTTTCTGGCATTCCTTGAACGATTTCGACAAATTAATGACGTTAATGATACAAAAGGAGTCATCTTATGCAGATAAAAGTTGAATCCAACCCCTCCGAAAGCCGCCTGGCCGAACTCGGCGTACGTGGCTGGCCGGTCGGACCAAGGAAGTCTCCGTTTTTCCGTGGTTCTACGACGACCCGGAGGTCTGTTACTTCCTGGAAGGTGAAGTGGAAATCATTCCTGATGGTTCTTCTCCGGTTAAAATCCACAAAGGCGATCTGGTTACCTTTCCGCTCGGCTTGAACTGTATCTGGAAAGTCATCGAACCCGTCAAAAAACACTATCGCTTCGGTTAATGGAGATAAGAATGGAATGTAAGCAGACTCAGAACCGGAAAAATTGCAATTGCTCGTATGAACCCTGCGCCCGGAAAGGCGTATGCTGTGACTGCGTGCGTTATCATCTGCGGGCGCGCGAACTCCCGGCCTGTTTTTTCCCGAACGACGTCGAACGCACTTACGACCGCTCCTTCGAGAAATTCAGTCAGCTGGTGCAGAGCGGTAAAATCTGAGGGTGTGCAGTACCAATTCATAAAGTAACTTTTCCGTGCCTACTTCCGGTTCCGTCTTTGTCCTTGTCCCGGAATGGCTATTGACAATTGCTGGTTTTGCACTTATTTTCGGACAGGTAATTACGAGGTGCGGCATTGAGGCAAAAAATTAAATGGAGTCTTTATCTAAGCATCTTAGGAGGGCTGTTGATGTCGACAAAGAATTCCGAAGCACAATTAAAATCAGGGCCAGAATTAGTAGTGCTCCCGCCACCAGCGCGGGAAGGCGGCTTGAGTTTGACCGAAACTCTCTGGCGCAGGCGCTCGGTGCGCAGTTTTGCCGATAAAGCGCTCACCGAAGCGCAGATTTCACAGTTGCTTTTCGCGGCGCAGGGCATTTCGGACCCCCGGCGTGGTTTGCGCACCGCTCCTTCTGCCGGGGCAACCTTCCCGTTAGAAACCTATTTGGTTACGCGCACCGGCATCTTCCATTACCTGCCGCAAAATCACGCACTGCGCCGGACCGCGACCGGTGACCTGCGCGATAAGCTGGCTGATGCCGCCCTCGGTCAGGAAGCGGTTCGTTCCGCACCTGCTGTAATTGTATTCGCCGCCTGCTTCGAACGCACGACCGCCCGCTATCGTTCCCGGGGAGAACGTTACGTCTGGATAGAGGTCGGTCACGCCGCCCAAAACGTGCACCTGCAGGCAGTGGCACTGGGACTAAGCAGTGTGCCGGTTGGTGCGTTTGAGGATACCGCTATAGCGCAAATCATCGGTCTGCCGGCTGCGGAAAAAATCCTGTACCTGATTCCGGTCGGTTGGGCGCGTTGATGTATGCTGTACCCGACTGCGGAACAGACCAAGGAGTGACCGGAGACGCCTTAACCTCCCGCCTTGTTTATCAGCCGTTCAGTGAAAAACTTCATGCCTGTAGTGCTTAAAATCGCTAAATTCCCGCCGCTTTTTACAATTACAATCGGACGAATGCAGGAGTAAACAGATGTTAGCCACCAAAGACTATATTAAGATCGAAGACCAGTACGGCGCCCACAATTATAAACCGCTCGATGTGGTTTTGACCAGGGGCTCCGGAGTGTGGGTTGAGGATGTTGAGGGCAAGCGCTACATGGATTTTTTAGCGGCTTACTCGGCGGTTAATCAGGGACATTGCCACCCGCGCGTTGTCAAAGCCCTGCAGGAGCAGGGTGCCCGTCTGGCACTGACTTCCCGTGCTTTCCGCAATGACCAACTGCCGCTCCTGGCGCAAGAGCTCTGCGAACTCACCGGCTATGAGATGATGTTGCCCATGAACAGCGGTGCCGAAGCCGTCGAAACAGCCATCAAAGCCGCCCGTAAATGGGGCTATAAGGTCAAAGGTGTCCCCAAAGACAAAGCCGAGATCATCGTCTGCAGTGGCAACTTCCATGGTCGCACCACGACGATTGTTTCCTTTAGTACCGATGAACAATATAAGGACGGATTCGGGCCGCTGACTCCGGGCTTCGTCGTCATCGAGTACGGCAATCTTGAACAACTGCGGCGGGCAATCAACGCCAACACCGTGGCTTTTCTCGTCGAACCGATTCAGGGTGAAAGCGGCATTATCGTCCCGCCGGAGGGTTTTCTGCGAGAAGCCGCGCGACTATGCAAAGCGCAACAGGTACTGTTAATCGCCGACGAAATCCAGAGCGGACTCGGCCGCACCGGAAAACTTTTCGCCTATGAGCATGAGCAGGTCAAACCGGCTATGGTCATCATCGGCAAGGCGCTTTCGGGCGGTATGTATCCGGTGTCGGCGGTCGTCGCTTCGCAGGAAATCCTGGGTGTGTTCAAGCCCGGTGACCATGGCTCAACCTACGGCGGCAATCCCCTCGCCTGCGCCATTGCCCGCGAAGCACTCCGCATCATCGTCGAGGAAAAATTACCTCAGCGCTCCGCCGAACTGGGCACATATTTAATCGCCAAATTGCAGCAGATCAAGAGTCCTCACGTCGAATCCTATCGCGGTAAAGGACTGTGGGTCGGCATTGTGCTGAAAAAAACCGCCGGCGGGGCGCGGCGTTTCTGCGAAGCGCTGATGGCGCGGGGCATCCTTGCCAAGGAAACTCACGAAAATGTCATTCGTCTGGCTCCCCCGTTAATCATTACCAAAGAGGAAATCGATTGGGCGTTAGACCACATCGCCGCGGTTCTGACCAAATAGCCCTTGTGAAATTTGGGGGCTTTGTTTATTTTGTAACCGGGAAGTGTAAAAATACCAAAGGAGGTCATGCGTGAAAGATCAAATCAAAGGCTTGCAACCGGAACGGCTCTGGCACTATTTTTATGAACTGAGCCAGGTGCCGCGCGAATCCAGACACGAAGCCGGCGCCATCGATTGGGCCATCGGGGTCGCCAAGCAATTAAATTTACATTTTAAGAAAGACAAGGTCGGCAATCTCTGCATTTCCAAACCTGCCGCACCCGGTTATGAAAACCATACGCCGGTGGTTCTGCAGGGTCACATTGATATGGTTTGTGAAAAGAACAGCGGCACCGTACATGACTTTCGCCAGGATCCCATCCGGCTCGTCCGCGACGGCGAATGGGTGCGCGCCGAGGGCACAACGCTCGGCTCGGACAACGGCATCGGAGTGGCGGCGGCCTTAGCGGTACTGGAAGATAAAACCTTAGCGCATCCTCCGCTGGAAGCTTTGTTTACAATTGACGAAGAAACCGGTCTGACGGGCGCCAACGCCCTTGAACCAGGTTTCATCAAAGGCAAAATCCTGCTGAATTGCGACACCGAAGAGGATGACACTTTCTTTGTCGGTTGCGCCGGCGGCAAGAATACCGAAATCCGGCTCGATATTAATTGGGAAAAAGCCCCTGCCAATCTCAAGGCCGTCTCAGTCAAACTCAGCGGCCTGCTCGGAGGACACTCGGGTCTCGACATCGACAAGAATCGCGCCAATGCCATCAAGCAGCTCAACCGTATTCTTTGGAAAGCCACAGAAAAAATTAACTTCCGGCTTTTCCACCTCGAAGGCGGCAGTAAGCACAATGCCATCCCGCGGGAAACCGAATACCGCCTTCTCATCGGTGCCGAGCAGTTGAAGACCTTGCGCGGCGTTATCGCTGCAGCCGAGACTATGCTAAAAAATGAATACAAGGGCATCGAACGCGATGTCCGTTTGACGGTAAGCGAGCTCGATACTTATCCGTCCAAGGTCTTCAGCCCTGAGTTTCAGGCCCGCCTACTGAATTTCATCTATGCCCTGCCGCATGGCGTCAAGAAGATGAGTCAGGCAGTGCCCGGCTTGGTCGAAACCTCCACCAACGCCGCCATCGTTCAAACCAGCGAGAAGCAAATCAGCTTTCTGACCAGCCAGCGCAGTTCGGTCGCCACGGAAATCATCGGCATTGCGGACAAGGTCAAAGCCATCGGGCTTTTGGCCGGCGGCAAGGTCAATCAGGGCACGGGCTATCCCGCCTGGACTCCCAACCTCGACTCCGCCATCCTTAAGCAGATGAAGTCAATCTACCAAACGCTGTTCGGCTCCGAACCCCAGGTCAAAGCCGTGCACGCCGGATTGGAGTGCGGCATCATCGGCGAAAAATACGCCGGCATGGACATGATTTCCATCGGTCCGACCATTCACGGCGCGCATTCCCCGGATGAGCGCGTCCACATCCAGTCGGTGGCCAAATTCTGGCGCCTCCTGACCGAGACCCTGCGGCAAATCGCCTGAGGGCATAAGCACCACAGCGTTTGTCCGGTGGTTCCCGGGCTGATCGCGTCCGCGAGATATTTTACTGCGGCGCATGCTTAGTTTTTGTCTAAATTTCAGGTGCTTTTTTAACTATCAAACCGGAAAAATATTCGTCCATGTTAACAAAATTCGTACAGGCTTTTCGCCAGAAAAATAATCAGCAGGTCACCGCGATTATCTTTCTGCTGTTCATACTCATCGGCACGGTCACCTGGCTGTTAATCAAGCCCTACGCCAACCGTCCGCCGTGTGCGGTGTGCGGGCGCTTCGACACCCAGCCGGTCAAAACCCTCTGGCAGTACAAGTTCCAGGTTGTGCCCTATGTGATAGATAAAGATCTCTGGTACTGTCGCCGGCATATCAAAACAGCGCCGGAGCTGGTGACTAAACTGCCCGCCAGCAAGGATACCGTAGCCCAGCGCTACCGCATTGTACTGATCACCGGATTGTTTTCCCTGCTATCGTTGTTTTTCGTGATCATTCTGCTGGAAATGCAGTTCACCTGGCTTTTTCTGCACCCGCTTCTGATGTTCGGCTCCTTTTTACTCTTTGGGGTAACTTCCAATATCACGGTGACGGTTTTCATCGTCTCGACTGTGGCGATTGCCGTCGCCATCTATTTCATTTGGAATCACTGGTATTTTAAACAACAGGGACGTTAAATGAATCTCGATTTCATATTCCGGCGCCGCAGTATTCGTCAATTCACCGATCAGCCGGTGGAACCGGAAAAAATTGACGCCATTTTAAAGGCCGCCATGGCGGCGCCTTCCGCCCACAATCGCAGACCGTGGCATTTTATCGTCATCCGCAACCGGCCGAGTCTGAATACCATTGCCGAGCGGCATCCCTATGCCAAGATGCTCTTTACGGCTCCGCTGGCAGTGGCTGTCTGCGGCGACCGTCAGGTATCGGTCAAACGCTGGGATCAGGACTGCGCCGCGGCGACGGAAAATATCCTGCTATCCCTGCCGGCGCTGGGACTGGGCGGCGTCTGGATCGGTTATCATCCCGTCGAACCGTCGAGTGATTTCCTGCGCGCAATGCTCCACCTCCCCGAAAATATCGCGGTTTTCTGCTTAGTCGCCGTCGGTTACCCTGCCGAAAGCAAGGAGCCGCGTACGCAGTACGACGCGCGTGCGGTACACCACGAACAGTGGTGACGCCGACGTTTACTTGGTGTCGTCCTGCAGTTTGAGTACGGCGAGGTCAGCCAGATCTTTGTAGGTCTTGACCAGATCCGGCCCGAATTTGTCCAAGCTGAGACTGATCCATTTCATGATGGCATCAATCGGACTGGCTTTGATCTCCGTCGGACAACCGATTTCCGGTTTGAGGGAAGCGCTCCAGATCAGCCGGGGCTCAGCCGCGCTGAAGACGTCAATGGTAATCCCGGAAGCGGCTTTGGCTTTCAGGCCATAGCCCAATTTTGCCTGACCAGTGAAATTCCACTGGAGCGCCGCGGTATTGTCCACCAAAACGACGGCATCCACGCCCAGACCCTTGGCCAAATTCTGCATCACGGTCACTTTCCCAATGACCTTGTCCACCGTATTCGCCTTACCGAAGCCGATCGGCAGGCGGGTGACTTTGACGGCTTCGATGTTCTTCAGACCGTGCGCCTCAATCATGCCCTTCCACCAACCGGCAGCGGCGCCTTTGACCTTTTTCTCTTCCTCTTCAAACGCCAGCTTTTTATAAGCCTCACTGGCTAAAATTTTATTGACCGGCATGACGGTATAACCGTACTTCTCAAAACTTTTCCCGAGCTCGCCGTACATCTGGTCCACAAACTCCTGGAGCGGCGCCATCTCCTTCTTGACCCGCGCCAACTCGTCAAAAGCTTCCGCCACGGCCACTACACCGCCAACTAACCCTCCTTGAACCTGGCGCTTTTCGCCCTTGCGATAGACGGTCACGTCAAACGCTACGATCGCCACCTTTTTAACTTTCTTCAGGGCTTCGGGAGCATTCTTGGGCTTGGCCAGGGATTTGACCGTCTGCCCGCCGCCTTCCTCAATCATCGCCCACTGTTTATGCGCCAGACTGTAAGTGAAATTCTGCTGGGCATAGGCGATTTTCTCCGCATCCGGCGCCGTAACTACGTTGGTTACGGTTGGCAGAGTCGCGCAACCCATCAGTACCAGACATCCGAGCAACATAAAAAAATACGCCAATGGTTTCATACATCCTCCGCTGTTGTATTGTGACTTCCCGATCTCTTCATCCGGTAACTTTTTTTCGATTACTGACTTGACTGTAAAACATGAAATAAGAAAAAACCCTTTCCATCAATGGAAAGCCGTAACATTGCGCGTGAATATAATACCTGCCAACCCTCTGACCAAGAACTTTTATGGATCGAGATCTATTACTCAAATATTGCATTAACATAATTTCCGGTGTTGGGATTCAGGTATCATTTAATTAATTTTCCAATAAAGAATGAGGTCAGATTTTGGAACAGGTTGATATTGTGGTAATCGGCGCGGGTGTAGTCGGGCTGGCAATCGCCGAACGCCTGTCTGCCGCCCGGCGGGGCGAAATCGTGCTTGTGGAACAGCATCCCCACTTCGGCGAAGAGACCTCCTCGCGCAATAGTGAAGTCATTCATGCCGGCATGTATTACCCGACGGATTCGCTTAAGGCGCGGTTGTGCGTGCGCGGCAATCGCCTGCTCTATCAATTGTGCGAACAACGTCAAATTCCCTATCGCAAATGCGGCAAACTGATCGTCGGCACGCATCCCGAAGAAATCCAGCACATCGAGGAACTTTACCGCCAGGGGCTGGCCAATGGCGTCCCCGGTCTGGAACTCATAGATCAGTCCCGCATCCATCAGTTGGAACCGGAAGTCACGGCCCAGGTGGCTCTCTACAGCCCCGAAACCGGCCTGCTTGATGCCCATCAGCTAATGCGTTTTTATGAAATGCAGGCTGAGGCGCACGGCGTGACCATCGCCTACAACAGCCGGGTCGTGGCGATCGCCCGCGAGTCTGCCGGTTATAAACTGACCATTGCCACTCCGTATGACGAGGAATTCGACATCGGCACCAAGGTTGTTATCAATGCCGCCGGATTACACGCCGACAAAGTTGCCGCCCTGGCAGGCATTGACCCTGACCATCATAACTATCGCCTGCATCCCTGCAAAGGCGAATATTTCAACGTCGCCAATCGTCACGCCGGACGCCTGAGTCACCTGATCTATCCGACGCCGACCGCCATCAGCCTGGGCATCCATACGCGTCTGCGCCTTGACGGCACGCTGGCTCTGGGGCCGAACGCATTTTACGTCACGGAGCTGACCTACGATGTCAATCCCGCCCACGCGCCGGCATTCTGGGAAAGCGTGCGTCCTTTCCTGAGCTTCATCGAACCCGGTGATTTGTCACCGGAAATGGCGGGCATCCGCGCCAAATTGCAAGGACCGGGTGACAAGTTCCGCGACTTCGTCATCCGCGAGGAAAGCGACAAGGGCTTGCCGGGATTCATCAATCTCCTCGGCATCGAGTCCCCGGGACTGACCTCCGCGCCGGCAATCGCGGAGATGGTGACAGAATTATTCTAACCCTTTCAAGGTGTAGCGATTACTTTCTTCTGCGGAACACTTCCCACCGGCTGAGCAGGACTGGTCCGATAAACAGGTCTCCCAGCAAAGCCGTTACAATCGCTACCCCGGACAGGATACCGAAATCGCCCAGAATGCGTGTTTGCGACAGCAGGTTGACCGCAAATCCGAGCACGAGCACACCGGACGTGAAAATCAGGGCGGGGCCGACTTCCAGGAGCGCACTACGCATCGCTACCTGACGTGCGCCGCTCACCACAAAGTCGGTTTTGAAGTGCGAAAAGTAGTGGATCGTATCATCAACGACCATGCCGATCGCAATGGAGGCAATGATCGCCGTTGCCATATTCAGATGAAAGTTGCCATAACCCATCAAACCCAAAGTCATGACAATCGGAAAGATATTGGGCAGAATACTGACCAATCCACCCCACCAGCCGAATTGCGCTATCATCAATGCCAGGATGACAATCAAGGCCATTGCTAAACTCTCGATCTGCGTACGGATAATCTGGTGGGTGACAGCGTTAACTAAAAAATCCACGCCGGTCACTTCATACTTTATGTCCGGCGCATACTTTTGCATCAAATGATCAATGCGGTTCAGCAGACCCTGGCGCAGGTTGGCGTTCATCTGGCGGGTGCGAATCGAAAGGCGTGTTGTGGCATAGTCGGCAGTCACAAAGTCGGCGGTTTCTTCGCCGCCGGAAATTTCATAGAGCAGGAACGCCTGCGCCACCGCTGAGCGTGAATCAGGGATGCGATATGCTTTCGGGTGATCGGCGTTCAGCGCCCGGTTGATCAGCTTCAGATAATCCACAACGGAGTAAGTAGCGGCAACCGCCGGATCAGGAGCCAGCGCCTGCTGAATGGAATCGATTTGTCGGAGCACTGCCGGTTCCTTGAAAGTGTCCTCAGCGCCGGACAATACGATTTCGAGGCTGGAAGCGCCGGTCAACCATTGATCCAAAAAGCGTGTATCCTGATACAGTCGGCTGGATTTTTTCAGGTACTCCAGCATTGAGGCCTCCGTCTGAATACGCGGGAGGCCTATCGCCATCAGTACTGTCAGAACAGTCGCACTCAGCAGGATCAGCCGTGGAAAGCGTAGATTCCAGTTGGCAATTCGGTCAAGCACTTTTTGTATGAATGTCATGTTGCTCTGCTGTTTACCGGTCAGGTTTAAGTGCGCACTCATCAGAAGCGTCGGAACCAATATTAAGGCCAACAGATAGGCGACCATGATGCCAAAACCGGCAAACAGACCAAGATTTTTAATCGCCGGGATGCGACTGATCGCCAGCGACCCAAATCCCACCGCCGTCGTGAAGGAAGTAAAAAAGCAGGGGCGACCGGCGTTGACCAAAGCTTGCAGAATTGCCCCCCGTTTTTCGGTATGCCGCGTCATTTCTGTCCGGAACTGGCTGATGAGATGGATCGAGTTTGCCAGACCGATAATATTGATCAGGGCAAACAGGGTCGAGGACACCGGCGAAATGGGGATATCGGTAAAGCCTTTCAGTCCCAAAGTCCAGAGGAGCGCCACCACTACCGTTGCCAGCGCCGTCACGACGACCCGCCAGTTGCGAAACAGCAGAAAAACGACCGCGCCCGAAATTAACAGTGATAGCGGAAAAAACACGGCAATATCATGTTCGATGATGGCATTCAGCTCACCATCTAAAATTTGTTCCCCGCTGAAATGAAATTGCCGTCCGGTATGCCGGGTTTCTGCATCCAAGAGCATTTTTAGGGTGCGGCTGAGCTCAATGTAGCGCGCGACATTGGTTTGGGTCGAATCCTCGGGTAAATCGACTTCCAGCAACAGCGCCAACACCTCACCATGACGCGCAAGCAGGTTGCCGCTGATAAAAGGATTGCGGGCGATGCGTTGCTGAATCGTCAGCCGGTCGCTTTCCGTCAAATTGGTCTGGCCGATGAGCGGTTCGACAGACAAGCCTTCCGGTGAACCGACTATATCCTCGACCGTCAGCAGACTGAGCACCTGCGTTACAAAAGGCACGTCCTGCAGTTTGCTCCCTAACTGATTCAGGTAAATCAGCTCCGCAGAATCCAGCGGCGTGGAGCAACGATAGGCGACGATCACATTACCGGTATGGGGAAAATTTTCCCGAAAGCGCTTGAAGGTCGCCAGCACGGGATCCTGTTGCGTGAACCAGGTATTCTCGTCGTCTTCGGTGCGCAGTTTGGGTAACTGGGTAAGCGCCAACAGCGTCACCAGCCCGATCAGGAGACTGAGCCAGAAACGCCATTTTAAAATCCATTCACCGAGACGAAGCATAGGTTTGCCTCAACGTGCCCTTGATAATTGGACTGGTAATTTAAAGCAATCGGGGCGTTATGCGAACAGGCATTTAGAGCAGGTTATGACTTATTTTTGTTTACGATCAGGGATTTAAATCCGATTTCTTTAGCGGGTCAGCAGGGTGATCACTTCAATATGCGGTGTCTGCGGAAAAAGGTCGACGGGTTGTACGCGCCGGATAATATAACCGGATGCGACCAAGGTTTTCAGATCGCGCACCTGGGTTGCCGGATTGCAGGAAACGTAAATCAGACGCTCGGCGGCTACCTTCGCCAGAACTGGCAGGAGTTGCGGATGCAGACCATCGCGGGGCGGATCGAGAATAATCAGTTCTGGCGCCGGCAGTTGAGCCAGTAGTCGGGGATCGTCTGTAAACAAGGTGTTCAGGTCGCCCGTAATGAAACGCACGTTGTTTATTTTATTCAGGTCCACGTTTTCCCGGGCATCTGCCACAGCGGCGGGCGAGATTTCGAAACCAATTACTTCCTGGGCCTGGCGTGCCAGGTAAAGCGCGATACTGCCGGTTCCGCAGTACAGATCCCAGATCACCCGGCGGGAACCTTCAGCGGCGTACTCCCCTACAATCTGGTACAGCCGTTCCGCCATCAGGGTATTGGTCTGGAAAAAGGAAGCCGGAGAAATCTTGAAGGTTAACTCGCCGAGTCGCTCGTAGATGTGGGTTTCGCCATAAAGCGCATTTATTTTTCGCCCGCTGGCCAATCCCGAAACGTTATCGGTTACGGCATTGACCACCGCGACTATATGCGGAACCGCGGCGAGCAATGGCTCCATTAAATCCCGCAGCTTTTCCGGCTCATCTGCATTGGTCACGATATTGATCAGGTACTGATCCGAACGAACGCTATGCCGAATCACCAAATGCCTTAGGAAGCCGGTGTGTTTTTTAGCGTCATAGGGGACGAGCGCTCGAGTCGTGGCAAAATTGCGCACCGTGTCGAGGATCGACTGGGTGGCCGGCGGGGCGATCAGGCAATCGGCAAGGTCGAGGGCTTTGTAAAAATTACCGGGCACCCGCAATCCCAGCGCAAAATCGGGGCGTTGATCGGGAGAATCAACGGGTGTGCACCAGCGCCGGTTGGAAAACGCAAATTCCATTTTGTTGCGATAGTGCCAGAGTTGCACTGCGGGGATAATCGGTTCGATATCTACCTTAGCAAAGCCGCCCAAATGATGATACAGATCTCGCACCTGCCGCTGAAAATATTCCAGTTGGAGAGCGTAGGGCAAATTCTGATGGCGACAGCCGCCGCAATGCGCAAAATACGGGCAGGGAGCGGGGATTTCCTGCGGACTGCGCTCCAGGATACTTTTCGTTTTCACCTCAGCCCAGGCAGAGCGGGCTTTGATCACCTGCGCCAAAATCCGGCGCCCCGGCACCGGGCAATCGGGGGCAAATAACAAATAATCATCCAGACGGGCGAGTCCCTTGCCCCCGTAAGCCAGATCGGTTATGGTCAGTTCGACTACGGCATTTCTTTTCACAGGAGGCATGAAAGAAGGTTTTCCTGCAAAGTGGGAGTTTTCAGACTGCCAGGTTGACTTCGTCTATCTGGGCAGGATCCATGTATTTCCGGGCATATTCAAGGTAGATTTTTTCCTGCACAAACACCTTGAAGATTTCCGGATCAATGTGTTTGTCCTTCGCCATAAAGCCCATGATTTTCATGGATTCGGCCAGCGATTTGGCTTTTTTGTAAGGGCGATCCCTGGCAGTCAGCGCCTCGAAAATATCCGCCAAAGCCAAAATCCGCGCCTGCACCGAAAGCTGCTCTTCATTCAGGCCGTTGGGATAACCGGTGCCATCCAATTTTTCATGGTGTCCGCCGGCGAATTCCGGCACCCGGCGCAGTTTTTTGGGATAGGGCAGTTTTTCCAGCATTTTAATCGTTACGACGACGTGGTTATTAATGATCTGGCGTTCCTGATCACTCAGTGTTCCACGGGCAATACAGAGATTTTTAACCTCCTCTTCCGAAAGGAGTGACTGATCCTGACCGTTAAGTTGGTAAGAATGGGCGGCAATTTGACGTATCCGTTCCTGTTTTTCCGGCGCCATGAATTCGCCCCCGACATTCGCGACCTTGACGAATTCCCAATCGTCGTCAATCTGCCGGGCGACGCGCTCATATTCCTCGTTGACGGTGTCACTCAACGGCGCGGCTCCCGGCCGGCAGTATTGTTCCAAAAGGCGCAGTCTGGTTTCGCGCTTGAGGATTTCAAATCGGGCCTGAACGGTGTTGATCCGGTCGTAAATCGTTTCCAGCTTGGTCGATTTGTCCACGACATATTCGGGAGTGGTGATTTTGCCGATATCGTGCATCCAGGCGGCAATCCGTAATTCCTTCAACTGGTCTTCCGTCAGCAGAAAGTCCGCGTATTTGCCGTAATTAACGTCGTTAAGCTTGTGAGCAATGAGCATCGTCAGCTCCGCCACCCGTTCGATGTGGCCACCGGTGTAGGGCGATTTTTCGTCTATCGCCGAGGCAATAACCTGGATGAACGATTCAAATAAATTTTCCAGATCGTGGATCAGCTTGGTATTGGTAATCGCGACCGCCGCCTGAGATGCTAGTGAGATTATCAGGTTCTGGTCAGACTGCGAAAAAGGCACTACCTCACGGGTTACCGGATCCTGGGAATTGATGAGCTGCACCACGCCGATGATTTCGTCTTCGTGGTTACGCATGGGTACGACCAACATTGATTTGGAGCGGTAGCCGGTTTTATTGTCAAAGGCGCGGGTGCCGGTGAAATCGAAACCCTCTACGTCATAAACATCGGGAATATTGATTACCTCGCCCGTCAAGCCGACATGCGCAGAAACCATGGCGTGATTGGGCTGGCCATCCTGTAAGTACAGTCGCACAGGATACCAATTGATGGGATTACCTGAAGTCCCTCCCATTCGAATATTGAGTGAATCTGTCTGGACAATCTCGAACTTCAGCGCGCGCCCATCGTCGTCCATCATATACAATGTTCCGCCATCGGCATTGGTGAAATAGCGGGCTTCTTCCAAAATCATCTGCAAAAGCTTGGGCAAATTATGCTCGGCGGACAGCGCGGCACCGATTTTGGCTAAATCCCGCACCCGCTTACATAAATTGGCAATATACTGCTGGATCTCGGGCAATGCGGATGCAATCTTGGCTCGCAGTTGCGGATCATCTACGAACTCGCAGGGATTTTCGCTGACCGGTTCTTTGCTTGGTTGTACCATGAATCGTCTTCCGGGTTGAAATTTAACGGATGACACCGCGATTTAAAATAGTCTTGTCAAATTTTTAGAGCTTCGCGCTGTTGAACGGTCACAAACCAAGCCAGGGCAACTATGAGCACCCCGAACACAATTGCCATTTGGTAATAGCCGCCAGGCGTCCTGGCAGCAAATAAATTCAATCCGCTATTTAAGATCAGGTAAAAGGTGACGGCCAACAGATAGGCGAGTAAATTGCGCCGCAGAAAGTACACGACCCCGATGGCGCCCCATCCGAGATAGACTGCATTGGTTAGCCACCCGAACCAAAAATCTGTCCCGAATCCGTTCGGGTAGGTCTGAAAAAGCGCCGCTACCAGAGTCAGAACCGCGAGCTGGCGCCAACGTTGGTGCAAAACTGCGGACAGCAGGAATAAGAAAAGCCCGATGACGGCAAGGTAGAGAAGAGCACGCAGAGCAGTAGAAACAAAGATATTTAGCCACGGCCAGACGGCCGCCAGCTCAGTTTCCACCGGATATAATTCAGCCAATAAAGGCGGACAATAGCGCATAACGGTCAGCGTCACCAATTTATGGAGAGCCAACATCCCGCAACTGACCGTCAGGGCGCCAACGATCGCGTCGCGCCTATAGCATCGCCGACCGATCGGTAAAAAGAAGGCAGGTAAATTCGGATAAAGATAAACCAGACAGGCTGTCATCATCAGACTCAATCCCGCCGCGGCCAAGGTCTTCAGGACGACTAAAAAAAACCAAAAGGCCGTCCAGGCATTCAGGTTCCAGCTGGTGGCATAGTCCCAGCGCGCCTCTCGATAGGCACTCAGGGCGTTTATCAAATACAGTAGACCGATAAAAAAGGCGACCCTGACCGGAATGGACCAGTTGAAGGCCATTCCCGGCGGATGTCTTATCAGGTACCGGACAATCAAAAAAATCCCGACGACTAACAGCGCAATCTGCGAAAATTCCCAGATGGTCTGGTAGGTTGTACGAGCAGTCTCATTGGTAATCCATTCCTCCGGCAACTTGTAATAGACTCGGTATTCACCGATCTCTTTGCCCCGCACAATAACGCGATAGCGCAGGCGCCCCTGACCGATACTGGCTTGATCCTGCGGCGAACTTTCCCACACGAAAATGTGATCGGTGCGATGCTTCAAATGGTTAGTTTTCGAATCAATCAACCTCAATTTCTGAAGATCAATCTGCCGCTGTTGCAGATATTTCTCCGCCAAACGGCGAGCTTGCCGGGTGGTCAGTTTGGCGCCAGGATTTTCTTCTGGTAATATATGCGAGAAGGAAGAGACCGCCCCGCTTAGCGGGTTGACCGTAATCTGGTATTCGGTGGGTGATAGGGGTTCAAAAAACCGGACCTGCCAGCCACGCCCACCGTCTAGATAATTTTCTATAAGATAATTTAAACTATCGAGCGAGGAGTGTTGCAGGATATAGCGGACGAATTGTGTCTCGATATCGCTGGTAAATCTGACGGAGGTCATGAATTTTGCGGAACCGGTGTCTCGCTCCGCCACAAAACTGCGGGCAATAGTCATCGCGGCGCGGCGCGTGAGGTTCATCCGCCGATTGCCAAGGGGTTGACCCGGCAAAAGACCAATCACAATTGTTCCGGTGATGATGATTAATGCCAGCCTGATCTGGTTGGGGCTCAGGCGCAGGTACTCTTCCTGGGGAAAAGCTGCTGGGGGTGCGATCTGTGTCTTTTCTTCTCGGGTAATCTCGGGAATCACTGCCTCGGAAACGATATTGTCGTGCTCAAATTGTCCATGCTTCAAACGGTGAAACAGATTATAGAGCAACGGCAGGAGCATCAATCCAGCTACCAGACCACCACTGATGATCAGGAGCCAGTCTCCACTTTTAAACAGCACCAGATTGGCATACAGCGCATCTACCGTGTAATGCCAGATCAGCAAAGTCACAATGCCTGTCTTCAGGAAAACAATCCCGATTAATATTCCAAACAGGCTGACTTCCACGCCCCTGATCCAGAAAGGTTGGTTGGGGTAATTCGCGTGGGCGAATCCCCAGATAAGCGCCGGCACGATGACCGCGATGGCTTTACTGCGCGTGATTTTTAACAGAAACGGAATCGCAAACAACCGGAAAAGAAACTCCTCTGTCACGGCCGGAATAAATCCTGTCATCAGCACAAAAAGCGCCGGGCAGGCGGCGTTGAGGACATTCGAGTACGACACATCTGCAGGTGACCAGGCACCCCAGCGCCTGGCAATCAGGTAAAACCCAGCTTGAAAAGCCAGGAAAATAAACGCCAGTGCCAGTCCGAGACCGGCCTCTATCAGAAACTGCTTCGAACGCAGATGGTTGCGTGAAAAGGACTGCGAGAGTGAAATGTGCGGGATGATATTCGTCGTGCGTATCAGGTTTTCGCCAGCGGCCGTTACCAGGAATACCAAAAGTCCGTAAAGCAAGGCTATCATCACCGCTGCTAACGTAAATTGCCCAAAATAATCCACCAGCGATTGGTTACTGTCAATTTGAAAAATGTTGATCGGAATTAAATTGAGCATGGCGATCAATTGAATTACGATGGTCAGGAATCCGAACCAGATGGCGGCTTTGAGGCGCAGATTCCGGCGCTTCAGATAGTGGAAAAAAACGACTCCGGCTGCAATTATCAGTGCAATCGCTCCGATATCGGCCGCCAGGGCAGTGGTGAGATTGGCAGAGCGCAGACGTTGATAGCCCCTTTGCCAGGTTTCGGGCAATTTGAGATAGCGCCGGTATTTGCCGACTGCATCGCCCTGGATGGTCACTTCGATGCGGTACTCGGCATTCGCCACAGAGCGTTTGTGATTCTGAAAAGTTAAGAAGTGATCTGTACGCTCGGGCTTGGCTTCACTCCGGGTTTCAACCAGCTGCCATTCCCTTGGATCAATCGTCTGGGCAAGCATAAAGTTACGGGCGATTTGCCGGGCTTCGTGACGACTAACCCGGCTGTGCATGGTGGCTGCTTCTTCAGGTACAATATGTTCGAATTCTATGATCTGCCCGGCCGGCGAAAGGGCAACCCTGAATTCCTCACGATTGAGCGGTTGGAACCAGCGGGTGCTCCAGTACCAGATGGGTATCTCGTTCTGGAAAAGACGCGCACTCGAATCGAACCCGATTGTCCTTTCCAAAAAAGTCTTGGCGGACTCATCGGTGTCGAAAATGATCGCGTGTCGGAAACCTGAGACGTTGAGCTTGCGGGATTCGAGAAAATTCCGGGATGCCTGATAAGCCTGAGATCGGTTGAACTTGAAGTCAATCTGGTGTTCAGGAAAGGCTTGCGTGAAATAAGAATTTAGGAAAATAATTGCGCCGGCGGTGAACAAGGCCCCCAATACCCAGCCCAGGCATTCTTTGACATTCAATTTCGACGCCGTATACCTCATAGTTGTCGAACAGGATTTAAGAAAAAAAAGACTCCGTCAACAACGGAGTCTTTTAATGTGCGAAAAACTGGCGGTTGACCGCGTTATTTTCTGCCGCGAGCCATTTTGGCGCGAGCCACATCACCGTTCTTGTCGATGAAGTAGAGATAACCTTCTTCGCGCTTGACGCCGCATTTCTTAATAACTTTCGCGTTGCCGCCCTTTTGACCACCACGAGCCATCTTGGAGCAAGCTACGTCACCGTTCTTGTCCAGATAGTAGAGATAGCCTTTTTCTTTCTTGATGCCAGTTGCAACAACTTTTTGTGCCATTGTAAATCCTCCTTTTTGAGTTAATAGATTTTATGGGTAAATGTTAAGTGACAATTTTTTAAATGTCAAGACTTTCTTCCGTCGGAAGTTAATTTTTTTTAAAAAAACCGGTTAAAATAACCATTTTGACCCGCAATTCAGGCTTTATTAACGATTTTTTCGGTCTCCCGCGCGATGACCAGCTCCTCATTGGTGGGAATTACCATCACTCTAATCGGAGACTCCGGAGTGCTGATAGTGCTTTCCGTGGCCCGGACAGTTTGGTTCTTGACGCTGTCGAGATGAATCCCTAAGGCTGTCAGATTGCTCATTGACTGTTCCCGCACCAGGACTGAATTTTCTCCGATTCCTCCCGTAAAGACGACGGCGTCCGCCCCGTTGAGCACCCCGATGTAAGCAGCTACGTATTTCTTGACACGGTAACAAAAAACATCCAGGGCTAATTTGGCCTGTTGGTTGCCTGCTTGGGCGGCAGTTTCAATCTCACGCATATCGTTACTCAGCCCGGATATCCCCTTGACGCCGCATTTCTTATTAAAAAAGGAACTGGCATCGTCCAGCGACAAATTTTCACGGGCGGCAATCATAAAAATCAGACCCGGATCAATGTCGCCACAGCGGGTGCCCATAACCAGTCCTTCCAGCGGCGTAAAACCCATCGAAGTATCCACGGAAATCCCGCCATTAATAGCCGTGATACTACTGCCATTGCCCAAATGGCAAGTGATGATCCGCAGGTCGCTGATGGGACGCGCCAAAATCGCGGCAGCGCGATGGGCGACATAATAGTGGGACGTTCCGTGAAAACCATAGCGACGGATGCCATATTTCTTGCTGATGCTGTGGGGAATGGCATAGGTGCTGGCATAATCGGGCATATTGATATGAAAGGTAGTGTCGAAGACACCTACATTGGGAGTACGCGGTAGTTTCTTCAGGCTGGCTTCAACCCCCTTAATATTGGGTGGATTGTGCAGTGGCGCAAATTCGATGCATTCGTGCAGTTTGGCGAGCACCTCGTCATCAATCAAGATCGACTGGGTAAATTTGTCGCCCGCATGCACCAACCTGTGCCCGACGGCTTTAATTTGCGCAAGATTTTCAATTACGCCATATTCAGGATGAATCAAGGTCTCCAATATTCGATCAATCGCAGACTGATGATCATTAATATTATCGGTCAGCGTAACCTGCCGGCCGTCGGGTAACTTATGGGTCAGGTTGGTGCCCTGGGTCCCAATCCGATCTACCAATCCTTTACACAGTACTGCGGATCGAGCCGTATCAATTAGTTGGTATTTGACAGATGAACTGCCGGAATTGATGGTCAGAACTAACATTAAAATCCCCTACAATTTCTGATGATTAAGGGTAATGGTGACTGTTGCGATGCCTTTATCTGAGAGGCGCTGTGGATTATTTTCTTCACAAAACGGTATCAAATTTTACAAATTTTAAAGCAGATTTCAAACCATTATTGATATAAAAACGGAAAAAATCTGCTCTCCTCCCGTTCCATCATATTTTGAGTTTGCATTTTGGCTGGCACTGAATCGCGGGTATCTGATCGGCGTTGAATGGTTTTTCAATATGATGGGGTAACACGGTAGAATACCTCAATATCTGGCCTAATTTTCACGAATCACGTTTACTAAATTTTAATGGATTGCTTTAAATGCGTCCTGTAAGATGCAATCTTTCAGAAGGATTTAGTTATCAAAATATGGCCGGAATCAACTTTTTTGCTTGATTTTTTGAGGAGCGGCGAATATATTCAAGGTGATTATGCAACTGAAGGGGTAAATTTTTCGGAAGCGCCTTATGAAGTCAAAGAATTCCATAACCAAGCTCGGGGTGGCAATCGGCTGGCTGGTTTTGTCATTCAGCCTGTATGGGCAGATTCGCGAACCGGTAATATTTCCGTTCAAGCAGAGCAATACCATACTGTTGAAGACTGCTGGTGGTTTCAATTTCGACAACGATGAGTTTTTAGATGTTGTCGGTATTGCCGCTCAGGTGGATGGTCAGGGCAACATCATCCCGCGTTCAACCTATTTAGTCCATTTAGAGGAATCGCCGGGGAGTGATTTTAATGTGCAGTGGCGATTCAATGTACCTGCCGGATTGAAAGGTGATTTCGTTGATGTATTAGTCACCGACCTCGATCAAAACGGTACCTGGGAAGTAATCGGTGCGCTAAATATCAGTGAAACGGAAACATCCGGTGATCCGGCGTGGCTCTACTTGTTTTCCTGGAATGAACGCTTTAGCGCCGAACCACTGATCAAGGTCGGCTCCGAATTCGGATTCAATGTCCGACCTCGCCCTGTTTTCTTAGCTTTGGGCGACGTTAACAACGATGAGCGTGATGAGATCATCATTTCCTCAGTCGGTCCTGAGAGAAGTGTCATTGTCCTCGGGGTGAGCGGTAGCTTGGCCTCCGGAAATCTTAAACTGATCTCCCATTCCTCAAAACTGAAAGGTCTTTCCGGCATCCAGCCTTTCCGAGCATTAGGGGTAAATATGCATGCCAATCCAGGGGCAGAAATTGTCATTGTGGGTGGTATGCAGGAGCTGGAGATTGCCATTTATCAATTTGAGTTGAAGGGCGCTCCGCTTACTAGTCTAACCATTGCTGGCTCGAGCCGCAACGAATTCGATTTGGAGGGCATGGGCGCTGGTGATCTGGATGGGGATGGATTAAGCGAACTCATCCTGCCTGAAAAAGCCGGTGGGGCGCAATTGATTGGACAGGAGAATAAAATATTAAAAACATCCTCCTTTCTACCCAAGGCACTCAAAATAAATTGCATAACTGCCTTTGATCTCAATAACAACACCCTTAGCGATCTCCTTTTAAACCTACAAGGGAGCAGCGACATTCAACATCTTGAATATACTCTGGCAGGTTCTTTCACCAATCCTGAAGTGTATGCCCGAACCGCCTATCCCAATCCCGTACTGAAGAACGTACGCTATCTGACCTTTAAAATGGTTCAGTCCTCGACAGGCGATCCAACCGGGGCGATTGTTGCACCTTTTATCATGCAAAATTTTAACCAGCACGGATTGTGCTATTGGCAGTTGGTGGAAGGGGCTGACCTGAGTAGCGCCGGCCTGATGGATACGTTGCTCGGACCGGTAGACTCAGCCCTGGCTCTGCAACAACCAGCACCTCAGGCAACACCGCGCGAGATATCGGAAGCAGATTATCTGAGAAGCGAGCTGGTCGGTCTGGAGGGAGAGGAAATTGGTCTTTCGCCCCTGCCGGAAGGTGAAGGCAAGACGGCGACTGCCGCCAAAGGCCGCAAAATCATCAAACCGGATATTCTTACCCATCCTGGGCAGACTGTTCAACAACCTTTGAATGTGCCGGATTTGTCCCTGGCTGACACAAAAAACCTGAACGTCAACGTCGAGACTCCCCCAGGTATGCGCTTTGACTTGGCCAATAAACTTTTCATGTGGGTTCCCACCGACACAGCTCTGGGACTGCACAAAGTAACCGCCACGCTGTCCTGGGGTGGAAAAAAAGAGGTGCGGACTTTCACGATCTACGTCAACAGTATGCCTAAAATTACCTCGACTATTCCATTCCGCGATATCATTCAAATTGGCGAAACCTTCCGTTTCCGGGTCGAGGTGCGCGATGAAAATCCCGATGCCCTGATCACTTACAACTTGCTCAATTGCCCGGCAGGTGCGACGATCAATCCCGCCGGTGAAATCCTCTGGAAACCAACCTTTGAACAAACCGACTGGTACGACTTCATTGTCGAGGCGACTGATGGATACGATTCCGACAAAATCGAATTCGCCCTGTTCGTTAACCATCCTGTGACCATCGAATCAACCGCTCCGGGTAAAACCAGCGTTGGGAAGAACTACACCTACGAACCCGTCACGGCTGACAATAACAAAGGCGCTTTCCTGGGGCGTTACACCACAGCTCCGCGGATTGAAAACTGGCGCCAAACCGGCGTCATGGAAGCCCGTATCCTTGATGATCCCATTCGCAACAACCTCGGGAAATTCATCGAACGCTACATTAAGACCTTCCAGCCCACGGTTACCCCGGCTACAATGACCGGTGTTCCGAAAAACCTTTTCCAGGAGGTCTTTGAGGATAGCGGTAAGCTCGTTCTGGTTTACAACTTGGCGGCGGCACGCAGTCTTAGTGCATATCAAATTGTCGAATCGTTTTTTAAAAATTTGAATATAAGTACCCCCCGTTTATCTGCCCCGGAGCAGATTTATTTGTATACTTTCCTCCTGAAAGATCCGCCCGCCGGATTAAAAATGGATGGCTATGGAAAAATTGAATGGACTCCGACAGCCGAGCAGTTCGACTATCAGTCAGTCGCCTATACCGTCTCTGACGGCTATTTCTCAGCCGAGGAACATGCGCAGGTGTATGTGAATTATCCGCCCAACATCACCTCCTCACCGGATACCAACGCCTATGTCAACACGCTCTGGCAGTATGAATTAAATGTGACCGATCTGAATACCGACAGCAAACTCAGCTATGAAATCCTGAAGGGTCCGGAAGGCCTGGTAATTTCTCCTCAAGGCGTCATTACCTGGCGTCCAACTGACCTGCAGCTGAATGGTCACAGTTTCATTGTGCGCGTCAGTGACGGAATGGCAAGCGACACCCAGAAAGGACGGGTGTTCGTCAACGTCAAACCCAAGATATTATCCGTTCCCAAGCCGGTTGCGCTGACAAACCTGAAATACGAATATCAGCTCGAAGCTGAAGATCCCAACGGCGACGCGCTGACTTACAAGGTAATTCGCCTGCCTAAATACGCCAGTTTTGATCCCGAAAGCGGTTTATTGACCTGGACTCCGCGCAAGGTTCAAAAAGGCGTCAATGACGTCGTCCTCGAGGTGGTTGATTCACACGGCTGGAGCACCATGCAGGAATTTCAGGTGCACGTTTTTCATAATCCGGCTACCAAACGCCTATCTTTTATCAGGGATACCATTTCCTTATTAGCCCTGGTAGGTGTCATCTATCTGGTAGCGCGCTGATCATCCGGCGGCAGGTGAATCCGACTCTGCCTGAATAATAGCGCCGATGGCCGATTCCAGCGGGGGTGGTAAAGCCATCCGAATATTGACGACTATCAAGTTAGATGGAGCTAAGTGACGGGGCAAATTGATGGCGTCTTTGGCGGTCGTCGCGATATAGGCCGCCCCACCACGGCGCGCCGCGGACTTTATCCGATCTATATCACGGTGGTCATAACGATGGTGATCGGGAAAAACTATCGTATGTAATTTTGCCGGCGCCAGTTGCTCAAGCAGGCGAAAGAATTGCCGGGGGTTCCCTAACCCGCAAAAAGCAAGCATCGGTTGGCCTGCAATTGCACCTGCGACATCGAGTCCGGTTGCGGTCTCAATGACCGAATCCATAACCAGCGGTACATTAAAAAACCTTAGCCCGGGATTATAGCGCTCGAAAAAGAGTCTTTTTTCGACAGGTATTACATCCGAGCGGGTGAAGATCAGGAAGTCGGCTCTTTTCATTCCGGTCAATGGTTCACGCAGTCTACCAACCGGCAGGATATGCGCCCGTTCCGGATTGTTTTCAGCATCCCACAATACAATGTTCAGCGTTCGTGACAGACGACGATACTGAAAAGCATCATCGGCGATTAAAAGGTTGCATCCATAACGGACGACCGCAGCTTGCGCGGCGCGAACGCGGTCACGGTCGGCAATCACGACCACGCCGGGAGCGTTCCGGGCAATCAGCAACGGTTCGTCGCCCGTCGCACGAGCATTCGGAAACACATTCCTGCCGTCGGAGACAACCACCAGTCCCCGCGACTTCCGCCGGTAACCCCGGCTCAGCACGCCCACCCGAAAGCCTCGCTTTCCAAAAGCATTACTCAAAGCGATGACAAACGGCGTTTTGCCTGTTCCTCCAAGGGTAATATTGCCAACCGCAATAACCGGAACATTTATCGCGGGAATGGGTAACCAGCCTCGGTCGAATAGAAAGTTGCGCAGCCTGACAAGCGGCAGATAAATCCCCGCCAGCGGATAGAGTAAAAACTGCAAGACTGTTAGGGGTCTGGTTGGCATGGCTACCTTAGTCCTTCAGGTACTGCAGGGCAATGCGGGCGGCGCGCACGGAAGCCCCGCTTTTACCCATCTTTCTCTGGATGTCGCGCAGGAACTGGCGCAGGGACTGATTATAGGATTTGTTTCGGAGGATTTTTCGGGTTTCGCGAGTGATATTTTCAACAGTAGCCGATTGCTGAATAAGCTCCACCACACCCGCATAGCCCGCCACTAAATTAGCCAGGCTGATGAAGCGCACTTTAATGAGAACTCGTCCGAGGAGATAGGTGAGAAATGCCACGCGATAAATCACGATATATGGCGTACCCACAAGAGTAGCTTCCAATGTAGCGGTTCCGGAAGCCATGAGCAGTACGTCGGCATTGGCCATGATGGCGTAATTACTGCCCTCCAGCCAGGTCAGCCAGATTTGCGGAAACCGTTTCTGCAGTTGTACAGCTGAAATCTCCGGCGCCACCGCGACAACGGCCTGCAGTGCAGGAAAATCGGCTCGAAGTCTATCGACGCAGTGTACCAAAAGGTCGATATGGCGCTCG
>Ga0208047_1000123_pt1 | contig 27859 bp, 18 predicted proteins | sample Kivu_220m_FD_184162 | JGI IMG/M metagenome (GOLD analysis project Ga0208047, IMG submission 184162) | Freshwater microbial communities from Lake Kivu, Western Province, Rwanda to study Microbial Dark Matter (Phase II) - Kivu_220m (SPAdes)... | ecosystem: Environmental > Aquatic > Freshwater >...
CCTGAAAAACTACGCCCCCCCACCCGTTCATAAACCAAGTTGCGGAATCTCTGCGGTTGACGGCCGGCGGTTGACAGGGCCCGGCCCTTTCCGATATTAAACCTTCGCGTCTCTCGAAAGCGGAGGTGTCCGATGAAATCTCGCCCGAAGCTCGTCGTCCTCGTCCTCGCCCTGGCCGCGCTCCTCCCGATCTCATGCTCGCGGGCCAAACCGCCGGCCGGAGAGGAGGCCGGCGAGGTCGTTCGGTTCGGCCTCGTGACCGACAGCCATTATGCCGACGCCGACGCCCGCGAGGGCCGGCCTTATCGGGGGTCTCTCGGCAAGATGAAGGAGGCCGTCGACCGCCTGAACGGCGAGAAGCTCGATTTCCTCGTCGAGTTGGGCGACTTCAAGGACCAGGACGCCCCTCCCGACGGCGCCCGGACGCTCGCTTATCTCAAGGAGATCGAAGCCGTCTTCAGCGGATTCCAAGGGCCTCGTTACCATGTCCTCGGAAACCACGATTTGGACAGCCTATCCAAGGGCGAGTTCTTGGGGGCGGTCACCAACACCGGCATGGCCAAGGACCGGACCCACTACGATTTCGAGGTCAAGGGAGTCCGGTTCATCGTCCTCGACGCGGCCTTCAAAGGCGACGGGTCGCCTTACGACCGGGGAAACTTCGAATGGGCCGACGCCAACATCCCGCCCGACGAGCTTTCCTGGCTCCAGACGACGCTGGCCGCCTCGCCCAAGCCGGCGGTCGTCTTCGTCCATCAGCAGCTCGACGGCGAAGGGGCTTACTTCGTCAAGAATGCCCCCGCCGTGCGCAAAATCCTCGAGGATTCGGGCAAGGTCCTGGCCGTCTTCCAGGGACACCGGCACGAGGGAATGTTCCACTATATCAACGGCATCCCTTATTACACCCTCAAGGGGATGATCGAGGGCAAAGGCCCCGGCGACAACGCCTACGCCGTGGCCGAAATCGACGGCCGGCGGTATGTCCGGGTCCAGGGCTTCGGCCGGGCCGACAGCCTGGCCCTCCTTGCCCCGGAGACCGCCGCCGAGCACGACGCCCGGATGAAATGGTGGCGCGAGGCCCGCTTCGGCCTGTTTATCCACTGGGGGCTCTACGCCATCCCCGCGGGAGCGTGGGGCGGAAAGACGATTTACGGCGAGTGGATCCGGAACAACGCCCAGATCCCGATCGACGTCTACGATAAGTTCGTCGGCCGGTTCAACCCCGTGAAATTCGACGCCCGGGAGTGGGTCCGGACGGCCAAGAACGCCGGGATGCGCTACATCGTCATCACCTCCAAGCATCACGACGGCTTCTGCCTCTTCGACTCCGCCCTCACCGACTTCGACGTCATATCCACGCCCTTCAAGCGGGACATCATCAAGGAGCTGAGCGATGCCTGCCGCGAGGCCGGGATCGTCTTCTGCTTCTACCACTCGATCATGGACTGGCACCACCCCGACTACCTGCCCCGCCGCCCGTGGGAGAAGGACCGCCCGGCCGAAGGGGCGGACTTGGACCGCTACGTTGAGCACATGAAAGGCCAGCTCCGCGAGCTCCTGATGAAATATGGCGACATCGGCGTCGTCTGGTTCGACGGCGAGTGGGAGGCGACGTGGAACGAGATGCGCGGCCGCGACCTTTATCATTACGTCCGCGGCCTGCAGCCCAAGACGATCATCAACAACCGCGTCGGGGCGAGCCGGGGAGGGATGGAGGGCTTTTCGGCCGACAAGGAATCGGCGGGCGACTTCGGAACGCCCGAGCAGCAGATCCCGGCCACGGGATTGGCGGGCGTGGACTGGGAAACCTGCATGACGATGAACGACAACTGGGGCTACAACGCCCGGGACGAGAACTGGAAGTCGACCGAGGACCTCATCCGCAAACTTGCCGACATCGCTTCGAAGGGAGGGAATTTCCTTCTCAACGTGGGACCGACGGCCCTGGGGCTGTTCCCCCAGGCGAGCATCGACAGGCTTCGCGAAATCGGCCAATGGATGAAGACGAACGGCGAGGCGATTTACGCCACGCAGGCGAGTCCGTTCAAGGCGTTGTCGTGGGGCCGGTGCACGCAAAAACCGGTCGAAGGCGGCGTCCGCCTCTATCTCCATGTCTTCGACTGGCCTGCCGACGGGGCGCTCGTCGTCCCGGGCATTTTGAACGAGCCGCGCCGGGCCTATCTCCTGTCCGATCCGGGGAAATCGCTCGAGGTCACGAGGACCGAGGATGCCCTCACCGTCCGGCTCCCCGCCGGCGCCCCCGATCCCATCGACAGCGTCGTCGTCCTGGACGTCGCCGGGAAGCTCGACGTCAGCGACCCGCCCTCGATCACCGCCGAGACGGATATCTTCATCGATACCCTCGAGGTCAAGGTGGCATCGGACAGGGAAAACGTCGAGGTCCGCTACACGATCGATGGGACCGATCCCGGTCTTTCCTCGCCCATGGTCGCCGGCACCGTCCGGCTGACCGAGACGGCGGTCGTCGCCGGGCGGTGTTTCCGGGACGGAAAGGCGGTGAGCGGGATCGCACGGGCGAAGTTCACCAAGGTCGCTCCGCGTCCCGCCGCGCATGCCGCCGCCGTCCAGCCCGGCCTCCGGTACGCCTACTACGAGGGGGAGTGGGACCTCGTCCCCGATTTCGCGAGGCTCAGGGTTCGCGCTGCGGGGAGCGCCGCCAACCTCGACCTGGCGGTGAAAAAGCGAAAGGAGAATTGCGGTCTCGAATTCTCGGGATACATCCGTGTCCCGGCCGACGGCGTCTATGTCTTCTTTCTCGCATCCGACGACGGAAGCCGCCTCGACATCGGCAACGAGGTCGTCGTCGACAACGACGGCCTCCACGGGATGACCGAGCGGCGCGGCGTCGCGGCGCTGGCTGCCGGCCTCCATCCCGTTCGAGTCCGGTTTTTCAACCGGACCGGCGACGAAGGCCTCGTCCTGTCGTGGCAGGGTCCCGGATTCGCGAAACAGCCCGTTCCCGATTCGGCGTTTTTCTTGATAAAGTAGGAACCAGGAGGAAGCTCGCATGGCCGAGACAGTCATCGGTTTCAGCCGCCTGCAGTTCGCCCTGACGGCGATGTTCCACTTCATCTTCGTCCCCCTGACCCTGGGCCTCGTCTGGCTTGTCGCCTGGTGGGAGTGGAAGTACGTCCGCTCGGGGGACGAAAAATTTCTCCGGATGGCGAAATTCTGGGGGAAGCTCTTCCTGATTAACTTCGTCCTCGGCGTCGTGACCGGGATCACGATGGAGTTCCAGTTCGGGATGAACTGGGCCGAGTACGCCAAATACGTCGGCGACATCTTCGGCGCCCCGTTGGCCATCGAGGCCACGGCCGCCTTTTTCCTCGAGTCGACCTTCATCGGACTTTGGATTTTCGGCTGGAAGAAGATCTCGAAAAAAATGCACGCCGCGGCGATCACCATCGTCGCCTTCGGGACGGCCCTCTCCGCCTTGTGGATCTGCCTGGCCAACGGCTGGATGCAGAATCCGGTCGGCTACACCCTCCGCAACGGCCGGGCCGAGATGACCGATTTCGCGGCCGTTGTCTTCAACGGGACGGGCTGGCTGATCTTCGCCCACACCGTGCTGGCCGGCTTCGTCACCGCCGGCTTTTTCGTCATGGGCGTCTCGGCCTACCATCTCCTCCGCAGGAACGAGATCCCGTTCTTCAAGGCCTCGTTCCGGACGGCGGCCGTTTTCGCCCTTGCGGCCGGGATCCTCGTCGTCGGGACCGGCGACCAGCAGGGCGTCCGGGTGGCCAAGCACCAGCCGTCCAAATTCGCGGCCATGGAGTCGCAGTGGGAGACGGAGGCGGGGGCTCCGTACACCGTCTTCGCCTGGCCGGACCGGACAAACGAGAAAAACGCCTTCGAGTTCTTGAAAATTCCCAAGGGGCTGAGCCTGATGGGCTTTCACGACGGCGCGGCCATGATCAAGGGATTGAAAGACATCCCGCGTGAGGAGCGTCCACCCATCCTGCCCGTCTTCCTGAGTTTCAAGCTCATGGTCGCCTTCGGGTTTTTCATGATTCTCATGGCTTTTCTCGGGTGGCTCAAGGGCAAGAGGGGGCGTCTCGAATCGAGCCCGAGGTTCCTGCGGCTGATGGTCTGGCTCATTCCGCTGCCCTATATCGTCATCCAGCTCGGCTGGATCGTGACGGAGCTCGGCCGCCAGCCTTGGCTGGTCTACGGTCTGATGAGAACAGCCGACGGGGCTTCGGCGTCTCTTGTTCCGTCGCAGGTTCTCCTCTCACTCGTCCTTTTCACGGTCGTCTACGGGGCCCTGGGCGTCGTGGATATCTATTTGCTGGCCAAGTACTCCCGCCGCGGCCCGGACAAAGATGGGGGACACATTAAAGTGTCCCACATCTTGGAGGCCGAAGGAGGCCGGCCATGACCTTCGCCATCATCTGGTTCATCCTCTGGGGCGTTCTCTGGGCCGCCTATTTCATCCTTGACGGATTCGACCTCGGGGCGGGGATGCTCTATCCCTTTCTCGGCAAGTCCGAGTCCGACCGGGCCCTCATCCGCCGCTCCATCGGCCCGATGTGGGACGGCAACGAAGTCTGGCTTCTGACGGCCGGCGGAGCGACCTTCGCCGCCTTCCCGGCCGTCTACGCCTCGATGTTCAGTTATCTCTACACGGCTCTCCTCCTCGTTCTCTTCGCCCTGATTTTCCGCGGCGTGTCGCTCGAGTTCCGGGCGAAGGACAAGCGGGCCTCGTGGGGAAAGTTCTGGGACATCGGCTTCGTCGCCGGAAGCCTCCTCCCCGCCCTTCTTCTCGGCGTCGCTTTCGGCAACGTCTTCCGCGGCCTTCCGATGGATGCGGCGGGCTACCACGGCACCCTGTTCTCTCTTCTCAACCCCTACGGCCTGCTGACCGGGGCGCTGTTCGTCGCCCTTTTCCTCGTCCATGGGGCGATTTGGGTCGCCCTCAAGACCGAGGGAGACCTGTCCAAGAGAGCCCTCGCCCTAGCCAGCAAGCTATGGTTTGCCGAGGCCCTGGCCGCCGTCGTCTTCCTCATTGTCACGCCGTTCGCGACCAAGCTCGTGGTGAACTATCTCGTCCGGCCGTGGTGGTTCGTCGTCCCGGCCCTTGCCGTTCTCGCCTTGGTCTTGACGATGAGCTATGCGGGAAAGGGAGAGGTAGGACTGGCTTTCTTTGCCTCCGCGGCGACGATCGGGCTCGTGACGGCGACAGGGCTCATCGGCCTTTATCCCAATCTCCTGCCGTCACGCCTCGATGCCGCGTCCAGCTTGACGCTCTTCAACGCCTCATCCAGTCCCTACACTCTGAAGATCATGACCGTCGTCGCCCTGATTTTCGTCCCGATCGTCATCGCCTACCAGGTTTGGGTCTACCGGGTATTCCGGGCGAAGGTCGCCGCCAAGGACGCCGAGACGGACAGTTTTTACTGAGGCCCGAGAGGAGGCGGGAAGAAGAGTGGCGACGCCCCGCGAGCGCGTCCTCCGCGTCCTCGGCGGAATGCGCCCCGACGCCGTCCCCTGGTTCGGCGACCTCGATTACTGGGCGACGGCCCTGATCGGACGGGGGATGAAGCCTCCCGATTTCAAGGAGAGCGGGGCCTATATCGACTGGCATCGGAATCTTGGGGTCGGATTCTATCTTCAGGGATATTTTCCTTTTCGGATGATCTTCGACGGATGCCGCGTCGAAGAACGACGGGAGGGCCCCGACAGGATTCGGCGGATCGCCACGCCGCGGGGAGAGCTATGCGAGCGCTGGCGCTGGATGCCCGAGTCTTTCGCCGAGGCGCCGGTCGACCGCCTTCTCAAAACCGCGTCCGACCTGCCGGCCTACATCTGGCTCCACCGGCATCTCCGCTACGAGCCCGAATATGCCTTCGCCGAGCGCCGGCTCGCCCAGGTGGGGGAGACGGGGATCGTCCTGGCCTATCTGCCGAAAAGCCCGCTGATGCAGATGGTCGCCCTCGACGCCGGCATCTGCGCCGTGGTCGCAATGAAGGCGGATGCGCCGGCTGCGTTCGAAGACGCCTTGGCGGTCGTGGATGAGTCGCACGGCCGGGCGGCGGCGATAGCTTTGGCGAGCCCGGCCGAGGCTCTCATGATTCCGGAGAATTTGTCGTCCGAGGTCGTCGGCCCTGCCCTGTACGAGGCGCATATGCGTCTCTACCATAAAACTTGGACGGCGAGGATTCGGGCTGCCGGAAAGCGGAGCTTCATCCATCTCGACGGCACGCTCCGCGGACTGCTGGGCCGGGTCGCCTCGGCGGGATTCGAAGTCGTCGAGGCTATGACCCCCTCTCCCGTGGGCGACCTCGGCGTTTCGGGCTGGGCGGCGTTCGATCCCTCCGGGAAGGTCGTCTTCTGGGGCGGACTGCCGGGCGTCTATTTCACGGATCTCGTCCCGGACGCGGAATTCGAGCGGCACGTCAAGGCCGTCCTGGCGGTCATGAGGCGCGAGCCTCGCTATGTCCTCGGGGTGGCCGACCAGGTCCCCCCGGACGGCCTGGAGGTCCGGGTTCGACGCGTCGGCGATCTGGTCGAGGAATTCGGCCGCTATTAGCCGTGTTCCAGATGGGGGACACTTTAAAGTGTCCCCCATCTTTTTTCATTTCAAGGAGCCCTGCTGGACGGCGGCCACGACGCGCGGGATAAGGGCGTCGGGGGTGAGAAAGTTCAGGAGCGAGAACCGGGCTTTATACGCCTTGAGAATGTCGTCCTTGACCATTTGTTCGGCGGTCCGGCCCGCGGCGAGGTTCTCGCGGATGACGCCGACCATCGCCAGCAGCGCGTCGCGATAGGACCGGACTCCCGCGGCGTCGAGGTCGCGGCCATGGCCGCTGACGAACGTCGTCTTTGCGGGAAAGACGTCGAGCACGTCCTCGAGGAAGGCGAGGTAGCCTGCGAGGTCAGCTACGGCGGGGACGCTTTCGGAGAGAAGGAGGTCGCCCATCGCCGCGACCGATTCCTTCGGGAAATAAATGATGATGTCCGACTCGGAGTGCAGTCCCGGCCGGGGGATGATCTTCATCTCGACGCCGCCGGCGCTGAGCAAGTAGGGCGGCGGCAGAGTCCGGCCCCTTCGTCCTTTGAGCGGTTCGCTCGCCCTCGCGGCGGGGACGGCCGACGCGCCCGAGGCGAGCGACTCGGCCGTGATTATGGCTTGGGGAGACGGGGCCATGGCGTTGCCCGCCACGTGGTCGCCGTGAGGATGGGTGTTGATGACGTAGAGGATGCCGTTTTTCGAGAAGCCGGCGATTTTCTGCTTCAGCGCCTCGATGGCTCGCGTTGAAAATCCGGTGTCGATAATGATCGCACCGGCGGCGGACGAGACGACGAGGACGTTGTTCCTCATCCCCCACGGAAAGGCGATCCGGTGAATGGCCGGGGTCAATGTCGTGATGTCGAAGTCCAGCGGAGTGAATTTGGCGCCGTGCGGCTCGAGCCAGGAGATCAGGGCTTCCTGTCCATTTTCTGCGGCCACGTCCAGGGGAGTTCCGGAGTGGGGGGCGACGGCGTTCACGTCGGCTCCCTTCCCGAGGAGATATTCCGCGGCGGCGCGCTGGCCGTAGAGGGCGGCCATATGGAGAGGAGTCAGACCCGACGGATTTCGGGCGAGGGCGGCTTGCGGGTCGGCTTCGACAAGCTCCCGAAGGCGGACGAGGTTTCCGGTTCCAGCCGCTTGAAAGACGTTCTGGTTGCTCGTGGGCGTGGGCTCGGGAGGGGCGGTGGCCGTGATCTTGAGGTTGGCGAAAGCTCCGTCCGAGTTATTCCCCGCGAATAGGGCTACCCCGCCGCTTTTCGCCGTACCCAGGTCCTCGACGGAGAGGCTCGGTTTCTCGGCTTCGTTCACGTAGACGTCGACCCGGCCGCTCTGGAGGACGATGCGGGCGTGGAACCAGCCGTTCGGGTCGGGAGGAGGGTCGATCGCCTTCTCGAACTCGCCGGCGCGCTCCGTCCGCAGGCGCTGCCACGTGGAAGACGGATGGGAGACGTATTGGACCGAGTGAGCCTGGCGCTCCGCCTCGGCGGCCCGGAAGTTGAACGGCCGGAAGTAGACGGCGTCGAACTGCGTCCAGTCGACCATGTGGAAGGCGATTCCGAGGAAGCTCTGTTGGGCGACGTCCTTGCCTTTCAGGTCGACCTCGATGGTCCCCTCGCCGAGCAGGACGCCCTCGAGGAGGACTCCGCCGTCGCCTGACCTCGCGTCGAGGCGGGCGACCGTGCGCCCGTCCTCCGGGCCGACCGTGAAGGCGCGATTGAAAATATGGGCGCCTTTGCCCTCGGCGAGGGCGGCGAAATCGACAGCGACGGGTTTCGGCCCTCGGCCGCAAGCCGAGACGAGAGCCAGGGTGATCAGCGCCGCCGCCATTCTGATGAATCCTCTCCGTGTCGTCATCTCTTCCTCCTTCCAAATACGGGGACACATCACTTATATGTCCGATTTCGGACATATAAGTGATGTGTCCCCGTATTTATAACGTTCCAATACCCGGCGTTTCAGGCTTTCTTCGGCATGGGAAGGGGGCCGGTGCGGCTGGGCATCGGCGGGTAGTCGGGATAATCGATCCCCGGGACGAGGTCCGCGATTCTAACCGGCCGGCCGGACTCGAGGCACCGATTGACCGCCGCGCCGACCAGGCAGCCGTAGGCCCCCGAGCGATGGTCGGCATTTCGAAGATATTTGTCCGGCTTCTTCTCCGTGCCGAAGATGTCGTCCAGCATGACGCTGTCGCCGCCGCCGTGGCCCCCTTCGCCCTTCCAGACGTCGACCGCGTATCCGGGCTCCCGGAGGGGGTAGATGCGGATGTACGTCCCCTCGGCCTTGAGCGCGCCGGGGACGCTTCCGTCGGCGGTGAGATAGACCGACTCCTCGGCCTTGTGCTCCAGACGGCCCTTGGTCCCGTTGAAGCAGATGAGATACCCTTCCCAGGAGTTGAAGGCGTTGACCGAATAGCAGAGGGTCGTCTTGTCGTCGTACCCGACGAGGACGTTCAGCGTGTCCTCGATGTCGATGTCCGGCCGGAAAACGCAGCGGTCGCGGAAGTAGCCGTCGTAACGCTCGTTATCGAGGTAGAGCTCCTTGAGGCTGGGATTGGCCGCAAGATCGAGCTCGAAGCCGCACTTGGCCTTTTCGGGGCAGGTGCGGCAGCGTTCATGATGGCTCTGGAGGCCGAAGCGCCGGGCCATCTCGGGGGTGTAGAATTCGCGCTTTCCCGTCGCTTGGACCGTGACGGGGACGGCCGAGAGCCACCAGTTGACCAGGTCGAAGTGATGGGTCGCCTTGTGGATCTGGAGGCCCTGGGAAAAGCGTTTTTCGCTGTGCCAGCGCCGGAAGTAGTCGGCCCCGTGGTGGGTGTTCAGCATCCAGTGGAAATCGACGGAGAGGACGTCGCCGATAACGCCCCTCATGAGGAGGTCCTTGATTTGGGTCCGGGGAGGGGAGTAGCGGTAGTTGAAAGTCACCCGGAGCTTGCGGCCCGTCTTCCGGATCGCGTCGAGGATGCGCCGGCACTTGTCCTCGTGGTTGGTCATCGGCTTTTCGGTGACGGCGTCGCAGCCGAGCTCCATGGCCCGGACGATGTACTGGTCGTGGAAGGAGTCGACGGTCGTGACGATGACCGCCTCGGGTTTGGTCTCGGCGATCATCCGGTCGAAATCCTTGGCCTCGTAGACGGGAATGAGCTTTCCGGCCTTGGCCTGGGCTTTGCCCTGCGATAGACGAGCCCGGCCGATGTTGAGGTCGCAGAGGCCGACGAGCTCTGACGTCGAGGCGTAGCGGCCGAGGATGGCGTCGCGATACATCGAGTGGCGGCCGCCGGTGCCGACGATGGCGTAGCGCCTCTTCGCCGGGCCGCCCGTCTGCGTCGAATGCGGCCATCCCGTACGTGCGATCCATAGCCCCGCGCCGCCCGCCGCCGCCGTCTTGAGGAATTCTCTTCGCGTCGTCATCTTCTCCCCCTATTTTTTTATTTTGATGGCGTCCTTGACGCCCTCCTCGAACGGCTCGGTCAGGATGGGGACGACCCACCCTTCCGGACTTTCGAGATAGGTCTCGATCGATTCAAGGACGCTGAGCGGGTGCTTGAGCATGTCATAGTACCGGTCCGCGGTCGCGGCGACGCCCTGCCCTTTCGCCAGCGGAAAGGGCAGAAACGCGTTCCTCTCATAATAATAGCTTCCCCGCCGCACGGGCAACATCCTGGTCTGGTTGTTCGTCCCGAACGAATAGACGAGTCCCCGCGCGAGGTAATACCATGGCCCGTGCTGGATGTAGATGAAGGGCTGCTGGGCCGAAGCTTCGCCGCCTTCGCGGTTCATCATCGCCAGGTCGAGAAAGAGGTTGGCGAAGGCCACCCCCTTCGTTTCGCTGTAGAACGTCACCCAAGGCGTGTCGGGCCGAAGGGTGATGACGTGGTCGGGGTGCATCCGCGTGTCGGTCAGGTCGATCACGGCCGCCCGGCCGTCGCCGGCCTTGTAAGCGGCCTTGTCGAAGGTTTTTTTGTTGAAGACGACTTCGCCGTTGCGGAGGGCCTGGACATAGAGGTCGTCGAGGATGTCGATCGACGTCTCGACCCGGATGTGCGGCGTCCCGGCGTAGAAATAATACGTTACGCTCGACAGGACGTCCTTGTAGAAGGGCAGGGGCGCGGCGATCCGGATCGAGTAGAAGAGCGGCCCCGAGGTCTCGACGAAGGGCGGGTTTTCCCAGTCCGAGGTGTGAACCCAGGCGTGGGGCGGCGAATAGACGCACGGATTCCAGTGGATCGATCCGTTTGTCTCGAGCTTGTGCTCGAGCTTTATCCGCGTCGCTTTCTCGGTGAGTTCATAGAGGACGCCGGACTTGGGATGGAGGACGGCCTTGTAGTATTTGTTTTCGATGGTTTTTCCGATCCCTTTCCCACTGACCGCGAGCCCGCCCGTCGCCGCCGGTTTCGGCGCGGCGGGATTATTGTAGAAGACGAGATAGGTCGCCCGCTCGCGCGGCTCGAGGTCGACGAGAAACGCCAGGCTGAGGGATGTCGTCGGATGATAACGGACGATCGGGCGGCCCGTTTTTTCTTCCTTTTCCGCCGCGGCGAGGAGCTTTTTGTCCTCCCACTTCCGGATGTCGTAGACCTGGCGGGGGATCTCGGCGTAGGCGACGTCGGCCCCCTTCCTCTCCGCTTTGACGACCCGGATTTCGTCCGCGCTTCTGAGATAAGAGCTCAGGATTCCGACCGTGGTGTGCACGGGAAGGGCGGTCCGCTCGATGCCGTTCTCCTCCGAGACGAGAAGCGAGAGGTAGTTTTTCCAGGCCGGATTCCAATAGCCCTTGCCGGCGGGGGAGCGGACCGTCCGGCTGAGCGAGGCTTTCCGGGAGGTCTTGGCTTCGACCATCGATAGGACGAGCTGATGATCCGCCGCCGCCTTCCAACTATGACGGACCTTGAGCTCGAACGGTAAATCCCCCTGGACGTCCTTGCCCGGCAGCTCGCGGCCTTGCTGGAAGAGGACGAAGTCGCGGGCCCACCGGCCGTCGACTTCGACCCGGGCGACCGTCCAGACGCCGCCCTTCATGTCCGCCGCGGGCGGGATTTCGGCCTTGATGAAATACCATGGCTCGCCGCCGGCCGGATATCCGAACTCGACGGCGCCGGCCGAGACGGTCAATCCCAAAACGCAGGCGACGAGCGTCCCGACGGCTTTTCGCATGGGTCTTCCTCCTGACTCATCTCAACGCCGGTCCCGGCGGCTCGCAAAGCCCGGCGAGCTTTCGGCGCAGGGGATCCGCGCCGGCGGGTCCGTATCCGAGCGGATTGTGCCGCCGCCAGCCCTCGGCGTAATCGAATTTTCCCGACTTCTTCCCGACCGTCCTGGCCATCTCCCGCATCGTCGCGAGATAGGAGCCAAGGCCTTGGCTCTTGTCCAGCCAGTCGCGCTGGCTCTCGTGTTTGCCGAGGAGCTCGACTTTCCGTTCGATGACGCCCCCGACGTCCACGAAAAACTCCGCCTCGACCTCGCGCCCCATCATCTCGCGGAGCCCGTAAGGCAGGGCGTGATAGATCGCCACGTTCTTGGCGAAAGGCGGCGTCGGCGGGTCGGTCTCGAAATTCCGCATCCCCCGGACGAAGGCGGCCGTGACCGCGATTCGTGCCGCGGCCATGTGGTCCTCCATGTAATCCTCGAGCGACAGCGTCAGGACGACGTCCGGCTGAACCTGCCGCATCACGGCCGCGACCTTACCGACAAGCGGCCGGGTGAAGTAGACGTTCAAATCGTCGGCCAGGCTTTCGTGATACTCGGCGCCGAGAATCTCCGCCGCCCGTCTCGCCTCCTCCCTCCGGATCCGGACGATTTCGGCTTTCTCGTGACGAGCGGTCCCGCAGCTCCCGTTGGCGATGTTCAGATAATGGAGGGCGCAGCCTCCATCCTTGAAATGGAGAAGCGTCCCTCCCATCATGAATTCGATGTCGTCCGGATGACAACCGACCGCGAGAACGATCATCTCTCCGCTCCCGTCAATGCATGTCCACGTCGCAGGTCCCGATCCCGCCGCGGAAGTAGCTGAACCGGACGCTTGGGTGGTCGGCCAGGAGGGACATGGGGACCGCCGAGTCGGGAATTTTTTTCGAGATCATGAAGGCCGTCAGCCGCATCCCGAAGGGATTGTCGTGGACGCCGTAATGCCAGATCGAGACCGTCTCCGCCTGCCAGGTCTCCACCGGCCCGACCGTGATCGCCCGGCTGGGGACCTGGCTCACGACGCCTCCCCCGGACGTCCGGGCGTTCTGGATGATGGTCATCGGGTGGAGGTCGACGACGCGCGTCCGGAACGCCCGGTATTCCTCGGGCGTCGGCGGAGAGTTCTTCCAGCGCCCCTCGCGCTTCACCGGGTCATTGAAGGCCCAGTGCTTGACTTCGCCCTGGCCGCCCTGCATGACGACGCAGCGGACGTCGCGGAAGCTTTGGGAATAGGCTTCGAGGCCGGCGACGCTCGGAAAATGGATGTTTTCGCGCGGCATGGCGTATTTCTTGTCGATCCGGTCGAAGCACAGCTCGAGGTCGGTCCGGGCGAAGCCGAGGGGATGGTCGATCCCGACTTCCCGGTCTCCGACGACCCATTCGTCCATCCCCCAGAAATGGGCGTTCCGGAGGTCGATCCCGAGCTCATTGACGAGCGCCGCGACGAGGGGTAGCTGCTCGGTCGGGCCGATCGGCCCGCAGATCCCGGCCGGACGGCTTGCCGAGGCCTGGCGCCAGGCGCGGATGTACTCGAGCGCTTCGGCGAGATAGAAGCTCTCCCGCGTGTCGTAGAAGCGGATCTCGAAACCGGGGCGGGCGAGCTCCGCCAGGTCCCGGACGGTCAGCCGGGCCGCGTCGGCCTGGATTTTTTCGTCCAGGGTCGTGTAGTCCCACCATCCCGGCGCCACGAGGCTCAGCTTTCTCATAAAACCCTCCAAAATCGGGGGACGTGATACCCTGTCCCTCGTTTTCCCTATTTCTACCATATTTTCAGCCGCGATATCATCAGAAATATGGATCTTCATCCAGAATCAGCGGCCTTATAGGAGAGGATAAATCTTTATCGACACTGTAGGATGAGAAGAAGTCCGCGAACGAGGCATTCCTCGGTGCGGCGGGAGTATTGTCGGGATTTGACCGTCGCCCTTGTTGGCTTTTTCGAGGCGGCGAAATATAATGTCCGCGGGAGGGAAAGAATGACAAAAAAGATCCACCTCGTGTTCCTTTTTCCGTTTCTTTTCGCCGCGGCCGTATTTCCATCCGGCGACGAATTCAAATGCATCGTGACGTCCACGGACATGGCCGCGTTTTCGTGGGGCGAGGCTCAAATCAACTTCGAATTTCGGTCGGGAGGCCGAGTCCTCGTTCGGATGACGCCCACCTCCTACGAGCCCCACGATGAAGTATTGACGACGATTCCCGCCGAGGACATCGACCTCCTTATCAGCAAGCCACTGGACAAAGCATCGGCCCACCTGTTACAGGCCATGAAGTCGAGGACGATCTTCCCAACCGTCGAACTGGCGCTGATGGGGACGGTGGGGGATAAGGAGCTTCGAGTCACCTACCGTCTCTCGGATGTCTTGGTCCGCCGCATCACTCCGACGGAAGGCGGAGAGATGCTCTCGCTCAATTTCGCTAAAATCGAGGTGGAATGACGGCGGCGGCGAGCATCGCCTTGATGTTCGCCGGCGGGGTTTCGGCCGGGATCGCGCAGCCGGCGTTGAGGATGAACCGCTTTTGTTGCGGGGGGGCGAGGCTTCGGATAAAGTGGCGAGGGAAGGCCATATGAGAAATCCCGCCGGCAGGCCAGTGATTTTCTTCTTCCTTTTCGCGGCTTTGTTCTGCGTGGCGGCGAATGGACGGACCTATGAAAAACAGGTTCCGCTGCTTCCGATCGACCTCGCCGGGACGTGGCGGTTCTCCGCCGACCGAAGCGACATCGGCGTCGCGGAGCGCTGGTTCGCGGCCGTCCTCCCCGGGTCGATTCAGCTTCCCGGCTCGATGGCCGAGAACGGCCTGGGCGACGACCCCGCTGTCGAGACGCCATGGACCGGCGGGATCGTTGACAAGTCCTGGTTCACGGCGCCCGAATACGCGAAATACCGCGAGCCGGGAAACGTCAAAGTCCCTTTCTGGCTGAATCCGGTCAAGGTTTACGCCGGCCCGGCCTGGTATCAGCGGGAAATCGAGATTCCGCCCGCCTGGGAAGGGCGCCGAATCCTCCTCGAGCTCGAGCGCTGCCATTGGGAGACGCGCCTATGGGTGGGCGAACGCGAAATCGGAATCCGCGACAGCCTTTCCACGCCTCACATCTATGACCTGACGGGCGTTCTCAGGCCGGGCCGGCGCACCCTGACCCTCCGCGTCGACAACCGGATCAAGGACATCGACGTCGGCTCGAACGCCCACAGCGTTTCCGACCATACCCAGACCAACTGGAATGGCGTCGTCGGCCGGATGAGCCTCATCGCCGGGGCCGCGGTCTACCTCGACGACGTCCGCGTTTTTTCTGACATCGCCCGGAAGTCGCCTAGAGTCCGGACGGTCGTCCGGAACACGACGGGACGCCTGGTCCAGGGAACGCTCGTCTTGGAAGTCCGGGGCGTGGGTCCTGCCGATTCTCGCCGCCGCCCCGCCCAGGTCCGGACGTTCGAAACCGAAAGCCAGGAACTGACGATCGAAATCGACTATCCGATGGGGGAGAGCGCCGCTTTATGGGACGAGTTTTCGCCGGCTCTTTACGAGCTGCGGGCTCGGGTCGAGGGCAAGACCGATGGCGTCTGGGACGCGCGCAGCGTCCGCTTCGGGATGCGCGAATTCAAGGCGGCGGGGACGCGTTTCGCCGTCAACGGCCGGCCCGTTTTCCTGCGGGGAACGCTCGAGTGCTGCATTTTCCCGAAGACGGGCTATCCGGCGATGACCAAGGAGGAATGGCGCCGCGTGTTTTCGGTCATCAAGGCCCACGGCCTCAACCACATGCGCTTTCACTCCTGGTGCCCGCCCGAAGCCGCCTTCGACGCCGCCGACGAGGCGGGGATCTATCTCTCCGTCGAGTGCGGCGCCTGGGCGACCATCGGCGACGGGAAGCCGATCGACCGATGGCTCTACGAAGAAAGCGAGCGGATCGTCGCCGCCTACGGCAATCATCCCTCCTTTTGCATGATGTCATACGGGAACGAGCCCGGCGGGAAGAATGCCAACGCCTTCCTGGCGAAGTTCGTGACCCACTGGAAGGCCAAGGACGGCCGGCACGCCTACACGACGGCCGCCGGCTGGCCGCTCCTCCCGGAGAGCGACTTTCATTCCTCCCCCGAGCCGCGGATCCAGCGCTGGGGCGAAGGCTTGAACAGCATCATCAACAAACAGTCCCCCCAGACCCTTTTCGATTTCCGCGATTTCGTCGCCAAACAAGACAAGCCCGTCATCAGCCACGAGATCGGCCAGTGGTGCGCCTATCCGAATTTTCGCGAAATCGCGAAATACGCGGGCGTCCTCCGGGCGAAAAATTTCGAGATCTTCCGCGACTCGCTCCGAGCCTCCGGTATGGAAGACCTGGCCGATGATTTTCTGGCCGCCTCGGGAAAGCTCCAGGCCCTCTGCTACAAGGCCGATATCGAGGCCGCTCTCCGGACGCCGGGATTCGCCGGATTCGAACTCCTCGACCTCCACGACTTCCCGGGGCAGGGGACGGCGCTTGTCGGCGTCCTTGATTCCTTTTGGGAGGAGAAGGGCTATATCGCCCCGCCCGAGTTCAGGCGGTTCTGCGATTCGACCGTTCCCTTGGCTCGCCTGCCCAAGATGGTTTTCTCCTCGGACGAGCGCTTCAAGGCCGCCGTCGAGGCGGCCCATTTCGGCCCGGCGCCGATGGACGTCGTTCCAGAGTGGAGGGTGACGAACAAGAAAGGAGATGTTGTTACGAGAGGTGAGCTTCCTCGACTCGAACTTCCGTTCGGAACGGCGATTTCCCTGGGGGCCATCGATTTTCCCCTCGATCGTTTCGCCGCGCCCGCCCAGTACAAGCTGGCCGTGAAGCTCGGCGGGTTCGAAAACGGCTGGGACTTCTGGGTCTATCCGCCGCCTCTCCCCGTCCTCAGGTCCTCGGCGCCGACGGTCCGGGCCGTCCGGAGCTTGGATGCCGAGACAACCGCCTTCCTCCAAAACGGCGGCCGGGTCATCCTGACGGCGGGGCCGGGTACGGTCAGTCCCGAAAAAGGGGGGAGCGTGGCCGTCGGCTTTTCGAGCATTTTCTGGAACACGGCCTGGACGAACAAGCAGCCGCCGCATACCCTTGGCATTCTGTGCGACCCGGCGCATCCCGCCCTGGCCGATTTTCCGACGGAATTCCACGCGAACTGGCAGTGGCGGGACGCCCTGAGCCACGCCCAGGCGATCGTGCTCTCGGACTTCGGCCCCGCCCTCCGGCCGACCGTCCGGATCATCGACGACTGGTTCACCAACCGGCCGCTGGGACTCATCTTCGAGGTCAAGGTGGGGAAGGGCGGGCTGATCGTCACAGGGATCGACCTCCTGACGGATCAGGAGAAGCGTCCCGAAGCCGGCCAACTCCTTCTCTCGCTGGCCCGCTACGCCGCCTCGGACGGATTCCGGCCGTCGGTCGAGGCCTCCGTGGCGGCGATCAACGGTCTTTTTCGATAAAGGCCAAGTCACCGTCAGGTTCTCACTTCGAAGCCGGAACGGCCTAACGGCTTCGAACGGAGAGGACCCGGCCGGCCCGGGGGCAATGGCCTGAAGGGGTTTGGGCCGGACCGATAGGAGTCGCGAGGCAACCTTTTCGCATGACCCCCGGTATTCCTGTTTGAAGCCCGTATCCAGGACGTCATCATGATCAGGAACATCCTTAAGGTCGCCCTGCGGAACCTCCTCAAACACAAGGGTTTTTCGGCCATCAATGTCGCCGGGCTGGCCCTGGGGCTCGCCGCCGGCTCTTTCGTCTTGATTTTTATCCGCAACGAGACGAGCTACGACCGGTTCCACGAAAACGCGGACCGGATTTACCGCGTCGCTCAAGACATCCACATCGATAACCGCGTCGATTCGGCTGTGCCGACGCCGCCGATCCTCGCCGCGGCCCTGGCCGAGGAGTTTCCGTCGATCGAGGCGACGGCCCGGGTCGCCCATGTCGGGGGGATCGTCAGCTACGAAGACCAGAGATTCGTCTCGTCCAACGTCTATGCCGTCGATGCGGACTTCTTCAAGGTCTTTTCTTTCCGTCTTATGAACGGCGACCCGAAGACGGCCGTTGCCGAGCCCAACCGGATCATCGTCACGCGTTCGGCCGCCCGGAAAGTCTTCGGCGACAAGGACCCCCTCGGCCGGGTTCTGACCATCAGGGGCGACGCCTTCACCGTGACCGGCATCGCCGAGGACTGCCCCCGGAACTCCCATTTCCACTTCGAATTCCTGACCTCGATTCCGACCTACCCCCGAAGCCGGGCCACGGGCTGGTTCGAGGGATTCTGCGCCACCTACGTCGTCTTGAAAAAGGGGGCCTCCCCAGAGACCCTGGAAGCCAAACTCCCGGAATTCGTCCTCAACCATCATTACGGGGGGAAGAAGGGCGGGGGCCTATTCAAGGACTGGATCTACTTCCTCCAGCCCTTGACCGCGATCCACCTCCACTCTCACCTCCTCATCGGCGAGTTCGAGGCGAACAGCAGCGCCGCCTACGTCACCATCTTCCTTGTCATCGCCGTCTTCGTCCTCCTCGTCGCCGCCGTGAATTTCGTCAACCTGTCCACGGCCCGCTCCGCCGTCCGCGGCCGGGAGGTCGGGATCCGGAAGGTCTGCGGCTCGGACCGGGCCCGGCTCGTCCGGCAGTTCCTCGGAGAAGCGGCATTGATGACCGCCGCCGCCTTCGCCATCGCCCTGGCCCTCATCACGGCGCTCCTGCCGGCCTTCCGGAACCTGACGGGAAAGGCGATCGGTCTCGGCGACCTGGCCACGCTCCCGGTCGTTCTCTCCATTATCCTTCTGGCCGCTTTCGTCGGGATCGGAGCCGGGATCTACCCGGCACTCGTCCTGTCCTCGTTCAGGCCGGCGGCCGTGCTCCGGGGGACGTTCGCCGCGGGCACGGGATTCCGCTCCTCCGCCCTGAGGAAGGGCCTCATCGTCCTCCAATTCGCCGTTTCCGTGTTCCTCCTCGTCGGCACGGCCGTCGTCTATGAGCAGACGGATTTCTTCCAGAGCAAGCGTCTCGGTTTCGACCGGGAGCACGTGATTGTCGTCAAGCAGGCGGGTCTTCTGGGGACAAACGTCCGGGCCTTCAAGGCGAAACTTCTCCAGCACCCGGATATCCAGACCGTCTCCCTGTCCTCGAACTTGCCGGGCGAGGCGGCGTCCGCCGTGAGCCTCCGGGTCCTTCGGCCCGAGGGAAGCCGGGAAGGGATCGTTATGGCCATGCTGTCCTGCGACGAGGATTTCCGCGAGGCCCTCAAGCTGGAGATGGTCTCCGGACGTTTCTTCTCGCCCGATCATCCCTCAGACGGCGAGGCCATCGTCATCAATGAGACGGCGGCCCGCGATTTCGGCTGGGACAGACCGCTCGGGAAGACGTTCAAGTACCAGAAAAACGACGTCCGCGTCATCGGCGTGGTCCGAGACTTCCATGTCTATTCCCTGCACGCCAAGATCCCGAGGATGGGCTTCCTCTATGCGGGCGGCGCCCGCGAGAGGGACGGGGACTATTTCGCGATCAGGGGCCGGCCGGCTGATGTCCGAAGGATCCTGGCCTATGTCCGGACGGCCTGGGATTCCTTCTCCCCGCCTCTCGCCCTCGACTACTCGTTCCTGGACGAAGATTATGCCAAGCTCTACGCGGCCGAAACGCGGACGATGAAGGTCCTCGGTGTTTTCTCGGGCTTGGCCATCGCCATATCCTGCCTGGGTCTTTTCGGCCTCGTTTCCTTCATGACGGAGCGGCGGAGGAAGGAGATCGGCATCAGAAAGGTGCTCGGCGCCCGGGTCGAAGCGATCGTCGTCCTGCTGGGCAAGGATTTCCTGCGCTGGGTTCTTCTGGCCAACCTTGTCGCCTGGCCCGCCGCCTTCTTCGTCACCCACCGCTGGCTGCAGAACTTCGCCTACCGGATCGAGATCGGCGCCTGGCCTTTCATCCTCTCCGCGGGGGCGGTTCTGCTCATCGCCGCGGCGACACTTGCTTATCAGACCATCGTGGCGGCTCTGTCCAATCCGGCCGACTCCTTGCGGCGCGAATAGGCGCCGGCAATTCATGTCCCGGCCCGTTTCCCCGGCTGATTCATTTCGCGTTTTCACCCGTGATCATTGGAGATAAAACGGATTTCGCTATTCAATCGGCGCATTGATTCAGGGAATAGTCAACCTGTCCCTCAATTTCTTCGAGAGAAGAAAAAAATTTTCCGGCCGACGAATCCTTTCCCCCCTCTCCTGCGTACATAGAATAGGAAGGTATCTTCGAACGCGAGGTCATGATGGTCTCAAAGCAGCTCATGGCCGCCTCCACCCGGCCGATCATCCTGGCCATCCTCAACCGGGACGAGGATTACGGCTATCGCATTATCCGGAAAGTCCGAAGCATCTCCGGCGGAAACCTGGAATGGACCGACGGCATGCTCTACCCGGTCCTGCAGCGGATGGAAATGGACGGCCTGATCACGTCCCGTTGGAAGGCCGCTGAAAACAGCCGGCCACGGCGCTATTACCGGATCACGGAGGCCGGGCGGCGGGAGCTTGAAACCGAGCTCGCCGGCTGGCGGAGCGTCTGGGAAGCGTTGAGCGCCTTCAGTCGGCCCGTTCTCAACGAAAAGTGAAATCGCAGATCATAACGGGAGCCAATCATGTTCGACCTGGAAAAAGCCGTAAAGGAATGGAAGCGCGAATTGTTCCGTCAGGATGCCCTCGAGGAGGGCCTTGTCGCCGACCTCGAGCTTCAGCTTCGCGATAATTACGAGGAAATGAAAAGCGAGGGACGGAGCGAGGAAGAAGCCTTCCAGGCCGCCGTCGCCCGCCTGGGAGACCCGGCCTCGATCGCCGCCGAATACGGGAAAAACCGGGCCGTCGCCCTCGACCGCCGCCGCCCCGTGAGACCGGGACGTTTTTTCACGGCCCTCGGCGCAAGCTATTTCAAGACGGCCTGGCGGAAAATGAAGCGGCAAAAGGGCTATGCCCTGATCAACATCGCCAGCCTGGCCGTCGGCCTGGCCGGCGCTCTGTTCATCTGGCTCTGGGTACATGACGAGCTCAGCTACGACAAGTTTCACGCCAACGCCAGGTCCTTGTTCAGGGTTGAGCAGGACCAAGCCGGAGGTCAGGGGAATTTCCACGTCTACGTGACCCAGCCTCCGATGGGGCCGGCCATCCAGGCCGCCATCCCCGAGATCGAATCGGCCGTTCGCGCGTCCCGCACGGGCGGCCTGCTGGTCCGCACCGGCGACAAGGTCTTCATCGAAAGCCGGGTTCAAGCGGTCGACCCGAGGTTCCTCGAGGACTTCACTTTTCCCCTCCTCCGGGGGGACAAGGGAACGGCTCTCCAAAATCCCAATTCCATTCTTCTGACCGAAGAAGCGGCGGCTAAATATTTCGGGCCCGAGGACCCGCTCGGCAAGACGCTCGTCGTCAACAACACTCTTTCCCTGTCCGTGACGGGCGTCCTTGAAAAATTGCCGGAGAATTCCTCCATCGGTTTCGATATGCTCGTCCCGTTCGAATTTCTCCGCGCCCTGGGGGTCGACATCGACGCCTGGGGGACCAACAGCATCATCACCTACGTCCGGCTCCGCGACCCGGCGGCAGCCGGCACGGTCGGGAAGAAGATCACCCAGGACATGATCGCCCGTTTCTACGAATCCATCCGGGACAACCCCCAAGCCCAGGCGGCGGCCCGGAACCGGCGTTTTCCGCAATACATGCTCATGCCCTTGACCGACATCCGCCTGAAGGCGGTTTTCGGATTCGGCCAGGCCGTCGGGACGATTCAAAGCGTCAAGAGCTTTTCGTTGATCGCCCTGCTCGTCCTGCTCATCGCCTGCATCAACTTCATGAACCTCGCCACGGCCCGCTCGGCCGGCCGGGCCAAGGAAGTGGGGCTGCGCAAGGTCTCCGGCGCGCTCCGGAGCCAGGTCGTCACCCAGTTTTATGGAGAGTCGATCCTGACGACGTTCCTGGCCCTGAGCGCGGCCCTCCTGGCCGTGGCCGCGCTCCGCCCGGCCTTCAACACGCTGACCGGCAAACAGATTTCGTTCGCCGCCCTGCTGTCCCCGTCTTTCCTGGCGGGGCTATTGGCCGCGGTCGTCCTGACGGCGGTCATCGCCGGGAGCTACCCCTCGCTCCTCCTCTCCTCGCTCCGGCCGGCCGCGGTCTTCCGGTCCGGGGCGAAGGCCGGCGGCCGCAATCCGCTTCTCCGGCGGGCCCTGGTCACCGTTCAATTCGGGATGTCGATCGTCCTCGTGATCGTGATGGGCGTCGTCTCCCGGCAGGTCGGTTTCATGCGCGCCAAATCCCTGGGCTTCGAACAGGAACGCCTGATCAACATTCCTCTCCGCGGGGAAGCCCGAGAGGCTTACCGGGCCCTGAAGAACGAGCTTCTCCGCAGCCCTCTCGTTTCGGCCGTGACCGGCACGAGCCAGGTGCCGACGTTCATTTCGGCCAATTCCTGGGGCGCGCAATGGGAGGGAAGCGACCCCGAAAACCGCGTCCTGATCGGAATCACCGTGGCCGACTTCGATTACCCGGAAACCCTGGGCATCACCTTGGCCGCCGGCCGGTCGTTCAGCCGCGAGCGCGCCACGGATGAAGGCGGAGCCTTCCTGGTCAACGAGGAAACGGTCCGGCTGATGGGTTTATCTCCCCAGGATGCGGTCGGCAAGTCGTTCAATTTCCAGGGGATCCGGGGCCCGATCGTGGGGGTCATGAAGAACTATCATTACAAGCCGGTCAGCAATCCCCTCGAACCGATGGCCGTCATCATCAGGCCGGCGGCCGTTCAATTCGCCGTCGTCCGCCTGGCCGGCGGAGACACGAGGGCGGCCCTGCGGGAAGTTGAAAAAGCCTGGCGGAACGTCAATCCTCGATACCCTTTCGAATACGAGTTCTTCGACGATGCCTTCGCCGAAAGCTACGCCCAGTATGAGCGGATGGGAAAGCTTCTCCGCTGGTTTTCCGTCCTGGCGGTGTTCGTCGCCTGCCTGGGTCTTTTCGGCCTGGCCTCTTTCCTGGCCGAACAGCGCCGCAGGGAGATCGGCGTTCGCAGGGTTCTGGGGGCCTCGGAAGGCCAAGTCGTCGGCCTGCTGACGAGGGAATTCGCCAAGTGGGTCGTTCTGGCCAACCTGATTGCCTGGCCGGCGGCCTATTTTGCGGCCAGGTCCTGGCTCCGGAAGTTCCCCTACCGGACCGACATTCCGCCGGTCCTGTTCGTCCTGGCGGGTGCGGCGGCCCTCGCCGTCGCCGTCCTGACGGTCAGCGGCCAGGCCTGGAAGGCGGCCCGAAGCAATCCCGCCGGAGCTCTCAAGTACGAATAATTCAGGCCGACGCCCCGATTTCCGGGTATCACGTCCCTCGGTTGAAGACGGCGGAGGCGATTTCGATGTCCTGGACGGCCACTCCCGTCAGGTCGACGACGGTGATTTGGCTCTCCGACGTCCTGCCTTTCGCCCGGCCGGCGATGACCGCCCCGAGCTCGACGCACCGGCTTTCCTGGATATGGCCCGATTCGAGAGCCTTGTGGATCTCTCCCCGGAGCCGGCATTGGGAAATGCTGTCGGCCACGACGAGGTCGGCTTTCGCCAGAATGGCCGAATCGAGTTCCTGCTTGTCGGGAGTGTCGGAGCCGACGGCGGTGATATGGGTTCCGGGCCGGAGATCCTCGGCCCGGAGGAGAGGCGTCTTCGACGGGGTCGCGGTGACGACCAGATTGCAAGCTTTCAAGACCGCCGAGGCGTCGAGCGTCGTTTCGACCGTAAAGCCGAGCGGCTCCATATCCCGCTTATATTTTTTGACCTCCGAGGCGTTGAGCCCCCAGGCCAGGACATCCCGGCACGGCGTGACCTTGGCCAGCCATTCGAGTTGAAGCCGGGCCTGAGTCCCGGCGCCGACGATGCCGATCCTTTTGACATCCTTCGGGGCGCAATACTTCGCCGCGACCGCGCCGGCGACCGCCGTCCGGACGTTGGTCAGCAGCCCTTCGTCGAGCAATATGGCGGCCATCTCCCCGGTTTCCTGCTTGAAGAGGAGCATGCAACCGTTCCCCGACGGAAGCCCGATGGCCGGATTGCCGTAGAATCCCGAAGCGATCTTGATGACGTAGAACTCCTCGCCCCGGATGAATCCGTACTTGATGTGGACCTCGCCCTTGTCGAGGATCAGCTCGCCGATTGGGGGAATGACCGCCCGCCCCTCCGAATAGGCCTTGAATCCCTCCTCGATCGCCGGCATCAAATCGAGCGACGGCAGGACTTTTTGGATCTCTTCGAGCGGGACGATCTTCATTTCTGCAGTTCGACGAACAGATCCCGGATCCGGCCGAGGGCCGGCCTCAGGATGTCATGCGGCAGCCCGAAGCTGATCCTCAGATGGTGATCCAGCCCGAAATGGTCGCCCGGGACGATGAGGACGCTCTTTTCCTCCCTCAGCCGCCCGGCCAGCTTCGTCGAGTTGACCTTCAGCCGATACCGGACGAAGGCGATCGCCGCCGCTTGCGGCGGGGTCAGCGAAAAGATATCGCCCTGCCCCTTCATCCATTCTTCCAGGACGGGATAGCCCTTCCGGATATACTGGCGGGCCCGCCGGATGAGCCGCGGCCGGACCTCCGGCGACAAGGCGATCGCCGCCAAATGATTCGAAAGCATCGAGACGCTGAGGGTGATGTATTCGTGCCGGGCCCAGATTTGATCGACGATTTTGGCCGGGCCGACGACCCATCCCGTCCGGAGCCCCGGCAGGCCGTAGGCTTTGCTCAGGCTGCCGACGGCCAGGACCTTCTCGTCCATCCCGTAGAAAGACGGCGTCTGCTCCTCCGCGACCCGCTCCGCCCCGGCGTACACCTCGTCGGCCAGAATCCAGGCCTTGGCCTTCCGGGCCGTTTCGACGATGGCCTCCATCTCCTCCTTGGTCAGGATGTATCCGCTCGGATTGTTCGGGTTGCAGACGGCGATGAGCTTCGTTTTCTTCGTGACGGCCTTCCGCAGCTTATCGAGGTCGGGCTTCCAGCCCCATTTTTCGGCGAGAGGGAAAGTCTTAAGGTTCGTCCTCAGGTTCTTGGCCATCCCCCAGATTTGCATGTAATTGGGGAGCATGACGACGATCTCGTCCCCGGGGGAGAGGAGCGCGGCGAGGATGTCGTAGTTGGCCTCGATCGCCCCGATCGTGACCAAAACGTTCTCCGGCGTGGCGCCCTTGTACATGGCGGCGATGTTTTGCCGCAGCTCGGGGATGCCGTTGGCGTGGGCATAGTCCATCTCGGTCGCCAGCAGGCGGTCGAGAGCGCCGGGGACGTCCTGGACGAGGTCCTTGAAGGTGACCGGATGGACGCCGCTCTCCGAGAGGTTGTATTCCACGGCCTTCTCGAACTTGGACATCATCCGTTCCATGACAAACGGCTGGAATTTCGCCATTTCGCCCTCTCCTTTTAATCGGGGGACGTGATACCCTGTCCCTCTATTTATTAACGAACGGGACGGCGCTCTCGCCCCTCCCTCCCTACATTCTCGAGGCTTCGGCCGCTCCCGGGAGCGGCAGCACGCCGGCCATTTCGCCGATGACGTTGATGAGCTGGGTGTTGGCGGGGACGACGATTTTGGCGTTGTTGGCCAGGGCTTTCTCGACCGTCTCGAGCTTCCGCAGGATTTGGGCGTTGCCGACGAAATACTGCTGGGCGGCCTCGTTGACGAGCTTGATGGCCTGGGCCTCGCCCTCGGCCTCCAGGATCCGGGCCTGTTTCACGCCGTCGGCCTTCTTGATCTCCGCCCGCCGGGCGCCGTCGGCCATGGTCTCCGTGGCCGTGGCGAAGTCGATGGCCGCGATCTTCTCGTTTTCGGCCTTGACGACCTTGTTCATCGTCTCCTGGACGTCCTTGGGCGGGTCGATCTCCTTGAGCTCGGTCCGGACGATGTCGATCCCCCAGCTCTTGGTCTCCTCGCGGAGGGTCTTCTGGAGCTCGAAGTTGATTTTACCCCGCTCGCTGTTCGCCGATTTCAGGGTCAGGGTGCCGATGATGTTGCGGAGCGTCGTCCGGGCCAGGTTGACGATCTGCCACTGGTAGTTGAAGACGTTGTATTGGCTGTTCTTGACGCTCTCCTCGTCGTCATTGACCTTGAAGTAGACCTGGGCGTCGACCCGGGCGTTGAGGTTGTCGTTGGTGATGATCTCCTGGGGCTGGGCATCGACCATGACTTCGGTGATATTGACCTGGAACATCCGGTCGATGATCGGAATGACCCAGTTGAACCCCTTATGGGCGAAGCGCTTGTATTTTCCCAAGCGTTCGACCAGGCCGCGGTGGGTCGGCCGGACGATCCGGATGCCGCTGAAGAACAGGATGACGATGACGATCGCGGCGACGATGATAACGGACGTGATGGGATCGGACATGAGGCCCTCCTTCCGGGGACTCGAGGTCCCCCGAGACTCCCTATTCTATCCCGAAAGGCCTCGCCGGGGAATAGCCCGCCGAGTTGCCCCTCGAATAGTTCCGACTCGGTTGATCGTCGATCGCGTCCGCACCCGAAAACGGCCTTCACTCCGACTCTCGAAGATACTGACGATTTTCGGGGATCCCCTGACCATTTCTCGGGGCGTGTCTAGGAAGAAACCGTTTTTCTTTGACAAGGGCGGGCGGGTCCGTTATAAAAACGGAGTGACTTCCAAGGACCGGCTGATGCTCGCCCTTCGCCGGGAGAAGCCCGACCGGCTGCCGGCTTCCGTCCATCAGTGGCAAGCCTATCATCTCGAGACGTTCATGGGCGGTGCTTCCGAGCTCGAAGCCTTCGAGCGGGTCGGCCTCGACGCCCAAATCCAATATTTCGAATCCATGGCCCAGTTCTGGGTCCGGGACGCGGACTTCGCCAAGCTCAATTCGACCGTCTGGCGAGACGAGGCGGAAATCGTCAGCGCCGACCCCGACCGCCGCGTCGTCCATCACGTCATCACGACGCCCGGCGGGATCCTGACCTACACGACCGAGGGCGACCGGAAGACGACCTGGATCTCCGAGTATCTCATCAAGCGCGACGAGGACATTGAGCTCATCGATTATTACATGCCCGTCCCCAAGCTCGACGTCGGAGCCGTGTCCAAGGCCCGCGACGCCGTCGGCGACAAGGGCATCCTCAGGGGCTTCGTCTGGGGCGACCAGGCCGGATGCTGGCAGCATGCCGCCTGCCTCCACGACATCAACGCCCTGATCCTCGCTACGTTCGACAAGCCCGATTGGGTTCATGCCCTTCTCAAAATCCTCCTCGAGAAGAAGCTCCGGTTCATCGAGTCCATGAAAGGGGCGAAATTCGACCTCGTCGAGACCGGTGGAGGCTCAGGCTCTTCGACGCTCATCTCGCCCAAGCTCCATGAGGCCTTCTGCCTTCCCTACGACAAAATCATGCACGACGCCCTCCACGACCTCGGCTTTCTCGTCACGTACCACACCTGCGGCGGGACGCTCGGCCTCGAGAATCTCATCGTCGCGAACGGGGCCGACGCCTCCGAGACTCTCGCCCCGGTCTCGATCGGCGGCAATCAGGAGCCCTGGGAGTTCAAGGCCAAGATCGCCGGGAGGCTGGCCCTCATCGGCGGTCTCGACCAGTTCAACGTCCTGACGCGGGGGACCAGGGATGAGATCCGGGCCGCGGTCCACAAGCTCTTCCGCACGGTCGGCGACCAGGGGGGCTACATCTGCTCGGCCTCGGATCATTTCTTCGAAACTCCCGTCGATAACATCGCCGCCTTCGCCGAGGCGGCCAAGGAGTGCGTCTACCGATGAACCTGACCCGGCGGAATTTCATCCGGATGGCGGCGGGGGCCGGCCTGGCGGCGGCACCGTCGGCCTGCATCTTGAGGGAATGGATTTTCCGCTCGTCCCCCCAAAAGCCGAATATCGTCCTCTTCCTTGTCGACGACCTCGGCTGGCAGGACGTCTCCGAGCCGTTCTTCAAGGAGCGCACGCCTCTCAACGATCGCTACCGGACGCCGCACGTCGAGCGCCTGGCGGCCGAAGGGATGAAATTCACCCAGGCCTACGCCAGCGCCGTCTGCTCGCCGACCCGGGTCAGCCTCATGACCGGGATGAACGCCGCCCGCCATCGCGTTACGAACTGGACCCTCCGCCCGAACACTTCGACCGACGCCGCTCACGAAAGCCTCGTTCTCCCCGAATGGAACGTCA
>Ga0208047_1000125_pt1 | contig 27718 bp, 25 predicted proteins | sample Kivu_220m_FD_184162 | JGI IMG/M metagenome (GOLD analysis project Ga0208047, IMG submission 184162) | Freshwater microbial communities from Lake Kivu, Western Province, Rwanda to study Microbial Dark Matter (Phase II) - Kivu_220m (SPAdes)... | ecosystem: Environmental > Aquatic > Freshwater >...
TATCTTACCGGCTTTGCAAATAGTTAGTGATTTAGCAGTGATGATGGGGCTTGTTTCGGGTATATTATCGCGAATGCAGACGAATAAGATATAATGAGAGTTATGATTAGCGCCGTTGTTTTAACTAAAAACGAAGAGGAAAATATTGAAGCGTGTTTAAAATCCTTGGAGTGGTGTGATGAGATTATTGTGATTGATGATTATTCTGAAGACGAAACCTTAAAGAATGTTCAAATGTTCAAATGTTCAAATGTTCAAAAAGAATTGAAAGTTTTCCAAAGACATTTAAACAATGACTTTGCTGGTCAGAGAAACTTTGGTTTAAAGAAAGCGAAAGGTGACTGGGTCTTGTTCGTAGACGCGGATGAGAGAATAAGCGAGTCGTTAGCGAGTGAAATTAAGTTACGGGTTACGGGTTACGGGTTAAAAGTTAACGGTTTCTACTTTCAGCGGAAGGATTTTTTCTTGGGTCAGCAGTTAAGACATGGGGAAACTCCGGCGATTAAACTTTTGAGATTAGGAAGAAAAAATTCTGGTTTATGGGAGGGAAAAGTTCACGAGATTTGGAAAGTTCAGGGGGAAATTGGTCAGTTAAAAAATCCGATTCTTCATTATCACTCTGATTTGAAAAAGTTTTTGCAAGGGCTTAATTATTTTTCGACTTTAACAGCTCAAGAATTTTATGAACAGGGAAAAAGAGTCACCTTTCAGGAATGGTTAAAACCGCCGGCTAAATTCATCCAGAATTATTTTTTCCGTCTTGGGTTTTTGGACGGCACGGCCGGCTTTGTTCAGGCTATTCTAATGAGTTTCCATTCTTTTTTGGTCCGGGCAAAACTGTTTATGTTATGGAAAAATTGATTAAATTCTTCCTGCTTGGTTATCTTTTGGTTTTTCCTTTCGGGCAACTGGTTCGGTTGCCGATTTCCTTTTTCGGACCGGAAGTAAGGGTCTATCTAGGGGATATTTTGGTGGGGTTAATAGTGGGAATGTGGAGAATCGGGAAAATAAGGGATAATAGGGGAAAGGATAGGGACAATAAGGGAAATCGGGGGAGAGTAGAACGACCGATTTTGGTTTTTGCAGGGGTAGCAACTTTGTCCTTGGTGGTTAATTTGCCACGGTTGACTTTTAACGAAATTTTGGTCGCTAGCTTTTATCTTTTCCGCTGGATAGTATATGCGGGGTTGTATTTTGTGGTGAGGGACATAATAAAACTCAAAACTCAAAACTCAAAACTATGGAGAAATAAAACTTCGTTGTTAGATTTACTAATTTTAGCTGGGGGCTTAGCAGCGATTTTCGGTTTAATCCAATACCTTTGGTTTCCTGACCTTCGGGATTGGCTTGAGGTGCGAAACTGGGACCCGCATTATTATCGGGCTTACGGGACCTTTTTTGACCCTGGATATTTTGGAGCAATAATGGTTTTATCTCTTATTTTAGTGGCAGGTCACTTATTTAGCGATCGGCAAAAACGATCGGGGTTAAAATTTTCAATTTTCAATTTTCAATTTTCAATTGATTCTAGACTTATCACTTATCACTTATCACTTATCACTTCTTACCTGGCTTTGGCTTTGACTTACTCTCGTGCTTCCTATTTGGCTTTTTTGGTTGGTATGGGTGTAGTTGCTTGGAAATTAAAAAAGCGGAAATTTTATGCCGCTATCATCGGAATTTTTTTACTCACGCTTTTACTTTTACCTCGCCCTGGCGGGGAAGGAGTAAAATTGGAAAGAGAAGAAAGCATCAGAGCCCGAATCATTAACTGGAAACAGTCATTAACGATTGCCAAACGCTACCCTGCTTTCGGCGTTGGTTTTAACGCCTATCGTTACTTTCAAAGAGATTATGGATTTCTTGACCAAGAAGAATGGCGAGAGTCCCACGCCGGCGCCGGGGCGGATTCAAGCCTATTGTTTGTTTTAGCTACCACCGGAGTCATCGGATTTGCCGCTTATCTTTGGTTACTTAAAAGAATTTTTGATGTAAGCCGATGTCAAGCGGATTTAAGCGGATGGAGATTGGCAGCCTTGGCTAGTCTTATCGCCCTTCTTGTTCACTCATTTTTTCTTAACTCTCTTTTTTATCCCTGGATAATGGCTTGGATGTGGATATTGTTAGGTGGTATAATTTAGGTATGACGGCCAAGGAGTTGAGGGAAAAATATCTAAATTTTTTTGAAGAGAGGGGACATAAGAGATTGCCTAATGTTTCTTTGGTTCCCGAAGACGACCCGACGACTCTTTTTATTTCTGCGGGGATGCAACCTTTAGTTCCTTATTTACTAGGTCAGCCCCATCCTTTGGGAAAAAGACTAGTTAGCCTTCAGCGCTGTTTGCGAACTGGTGATATTGACCAAGTTGGCAATGTTTTTCATAATACCTTTTTTGAAATGTTAGGTAATTGGTCACTGGGAGACTACTGGAAAAAAGAGTCTTTGAGCTGGAGTTTGGAATTTTTAACTAAAATTTTAGGTTTAGACCAAAAGCGGTTACATGTGACTGTTTTTAAGGGGGATGAAACTGCCCCTAAAGATGAAGAATCGGAAAAAATTTGGCTCTCTTTAGGAATCCCCGTAGAAAGAATTTACTTTTTGCCAAAAGAGGATAATTGGTGGGAAGCAGGGGCCACTGGACCAGGGGGGCCGGACAGCGAGATCTTTTACGATTTAGGCAAGCCAGCTTGCGGCCCAAATTGCCGGCCGGGTGATAATTGCGGCCGTTTTTTTGAGATGTGGAACAATGTTTTTATGGAATATAATCGCAAACTGGATGAAAGTTACGAGAAGCTAAAACAAAAAAATGTTGATACGGGCATGGGGGTAGAGAGAACAAGTGTTGTTCTTCAGGGAGTTGATAATGTTTTCCAGACTGATGTTTTTGTTCCTCTTATTAAGAGGATAGAAGAACTTTCCGGCAAGTCTTACCAAGAGGAAAGAAATCAAAGACCGATGCGGATTATTGCCGACCATTTGCGGGCAGCTGTTTTTGTAATTGCTGATGATATTACTCCTTCAAACAAAGACCGAGGTTATGTTTTGCGTCGTCTAATCAGAAGGGCTGCTTTCCAGATGCGCCGATTATCAATTCCTGCCATTCCTCATAAAGCGATGGATATTTGCCAAAAGATTATGGAAACTTATTATGGATCTTATCCAAAGCTTAATCCCAAATTTAAGGAAGCCTTGAATATTCAGATCATTATCAGTGCCGAAATTAACAAGTTTGAAAAGGCTCTATCTGAAGGAATTAAATTTCTACAACATCAAAATAAGCTTAATGGCAAAGCAGCTTTTAATGCTTTCCAGAGTTATGGTATTCCTTTTGAGGTTACCCAAGAGATTGCCGCTCAATACAATCAGGAGATCAAACAGGAGGAGTTTGAGGAAGAATTCAAAAGACACCAAGGAGTTTCACGGGCTGGAGCTAAACAAAAGTTTACTGGGGGGTTGGCTGACCAATCCGAGGTGGTAGTTAAATATCACACCGCCACTCATCTCTTACAGGCGGCTTTAAGAAAAATTCTGGGCAATCATATTCATCAAGCAGGGTCAAACATTACTGACCAACGAGCCCGGTTTGATTTCACCCATCCGGAAAAATTAACTGAGCGACAGATTAAAAAAGTTGAGGATTTAGTTAACGAAAAGATTGACCAAAACTTGGCAGTTAGCCAAAAGATGCTATCTTTCAAAGAATCCCAAGAGCAGGAGGCTTTAATCGTTCCGGGTAAAACTTATCCAGAGAAGGTTTCTGTCTACGAAATTAATGGTTTTTCAAAAGAGGTTTGTGGGGGTCCTCATGTGACAAGGACTGGAGAAATTGGTAAGATTAAAATTATTAAAGAGGAAGGAATTGGAGAAGGGAGAAGGAGAATATACTTAAAAATTTCTAAATCCTAAATTCTAAGCTCCAAACATTAAAATTAAATGGTTAAATTGCTAAATTGCTAAATGGTTAATTGAGCTTTGTTAATTTGGATTTCAACCATTCAACCATTTGACCATTTAGCTATATAAATTTTGTTTGGGATTTCGGATTTCGAATTTAGGATTTCAGCTTTTAGTTAGGTTAATTAGAAATCTCATCAATGGCATTCTTAGATAAACAGAAAAACATAGAGACCGAGGCTTTTATTGCTCTTCTTATTGATGATGAGTCAGTGCAAGCGGGAATTTGGCGGATTGAAAATGGTAAGACTAAAGTCATTTCAATAGGAGATAAACAAGGCTGGGAAGGAGAGAAAACGAAAGATTTAAGTGAAAGTATTGAAGTTTCTTTGTCAGCCGCTGTGTCAAAATTGACTGAAGCTGGGTTTGAGGAACCGGAAAAAGTTATTTTGGGTTTGCCGCCAGCCTGGACAGAGAAAGGAAAAATCACCGAGGAGAAACTAAATTTATTGAAGGAACTTTCTTCCAGACTTTCTTTAAAACCCATGGGTTTTGTGGTGACCCCTGAAGCTTTAATCCATTTTTTGAAGGTTGAAGAAGGGGCTCCAGTTAGTGCTATTTTAATTGGCCTTGATTCCAAAGAAATTCAGGTGAACCTTGTCCAGATAGGAAAGATTTTAGGAGTAGAAAATGTGGCGAGGAGTGATAATTTGGCTTTAGATGTCGAGGAAGGTCTGTTGCGATTCCCAAATGAAGAGCCTTTTCCTCCTCGAATGATTTTATATGGTGAGGGTGACCTAGAATCAGCCCGCCAAACTTTACTTTCTTATCCTTGGCAAGAACCAGAAAGAAAGTTGCCCTTTTTACATTTTCCTCGGGTAGAAATTGCTGCCAGAGATTTTGAGATTAACGCTTTGTGTTTGGCCGGAGGGACAGAGATAGCCAAAACTGAAGAGTTAGTGAGTGAAGAAGGGCAACGCGGAGGCGCGGAAGAAGCAGAGACGCGGAAAGAAATTCCGGATGAGAAGCCTGGCAATACTGAAGCACTGAAAATTAAGGGAGACGAGGAACAACCTGATTTAGGATTTGTGGTGGGGAAAGATGTGTTGACAATGAAGGATATCAAGGATATCGAGGAGACCAAGGGAACTAAAGACGAGATTATGCCGGATGAGAAAACGGCAATCACTGAAGCCCGGGAACACAAAGACGCGGAAGAAGTAGAGACGCGGAGAGAAAAAGAGAAAGTAGAACAGATAGAAAAGGTAGAAGAGGTAAAAAAAGTCAAAAGTTTTCTTTCGCGATTGAGCTTACCCAAACTTGGATTACCCGCCTTTGCTTTCCGGCCGTCTAAATTGGTTTTGGCTGGCATCTTTCTGGTTATTTTAGGCGGCTTGTTCTGGCTTTACAAAACGGTTCCTAAAGCCCAAGTGACGATCTTTGTTTCCCCCCAAGAATTGAAAGAAGAATTTGAATTAACGCTGGACCCTAATGTTGTTGTCTGGGACGAGAAGGAAAAGATTTTGCCTGCTTCTACAATTGAGATCTCTGTTTCTCAATCCAAAACAATTAGGACTAGTGGCAAAAAGACAGTAGGAGAAAAAGCTAAGGGTGAGGTAACTATTTACAACCGGACCGATGACAAGAAAAGTTTTACTGCTGAGGCAGTTTTGGTTGGTCCTGGAGGGCTAAAATTTACCTTGGATACTGATGTTTCTGTAGCTTCCAAAACTCCGGATTTAATAAGTGGAGTTGATAAATGGGGTGAGGCTAAAGTGGGGGTAACCGCGGCCAGCATCGGCGCCGAGTATAATTTAGCGATTGATTCCCAATTTTCCTTTGAAGATTTTTCTTCGTCTTTATACTTGGCCAAAAATACGACTCCTTTTTCCGGCGGCACCAGCCGCCAGGTCCAAGTTGTTTCCGAAGAAGACAGGGTTTCCTTAAAGAAAGACCTCGAACGTCAGTTAACAGACAAGGCCAAGCAAGAAATCCGTGGTAAAGTTTCTGGCGATCAATATTTCATTGAACAATCTTTACAAACTGAAATTAGCCAGGAGACCTACAGTCGCAAAGTAGGCGAGGAAGCTCAAGAGTTAAATTCGGATTTGACGGTAAAAGCGAGGGGGTTGACTTTTGAAAAAAGTGCTTTAGAGGATTTCTTGCGGCTACTTTTGCAAGATAAGATTAAAGATTATGATTTCCGTTGGGATGAGGCCCATTTAGGATTTGAAGTTTTAGCAGTTAATAAGGATAAGAGTATTTCCTTCAAAGTTAATCTGGCTGGCAAACTTTATCCGGCCTTATCAGCTGATGAGATTAGCCACAATTTAGCCGGAAAGAGTTTTGATTTCCAGAAAAATTATTTAGATAATCTGCCAAAAGTAAGAGGATTTGAGACGAAAATCATACCAGCCTTTTTCACTCGTTTTTGTCGGTTACCTTCGCTTAAGAAAAACATTAAGGTAGAGATTAAAGCAGAGTAGAAAGATGAAATACGCTTATCTTAAAGCACCAGTAAAGATGACGACTCCCTCAAGACGTTTGGTTGCCTTAAGGAGGAGTAAATGGTGGACCTTTATACCTGTCATTTTTATGGGGATTGGTCTTCTTCTTTTTGGTAGTGCTGCCTTTCCGATTTTGTCTTACCAAATTTTTACTTCTCCTCGTTTCCGCCAACCTGAATTTCTGAAACCAGTTGCCACCGATAGCTTGATTCGCCAACCAATAGAAACTTTTACACCGATTGTTTTAGGTGAAGAAGAAGCCAGTACTTTTTTGGAGATTGAAAAATGGTTTCCGACGGCGCCCAAATTTGAGCCGCGACCGACTAAAATTACCCACTATACTCTTTCAATCCCAAAGTTGAAGATCGAAAATGCGCTGGTTGAAATTGGCGGTTTGGATATCAAAAAGAATTTAATCCAATATCCTGGAACAGCCAATCCGGGCCAGCCAGGAAATACGGTTATTTTTGGCCATTCGGTCTTGCCCCAATTCTATAACCCCAAAAATTATTTGACGATTTTTTCTACTTTACCGACGCTTGAATCTGGCGATGAGATTTTGGTTAATTTTGACGGGGTGAATTATCGATACCGAGTCGAAGAAATGGTCGAGGTTTCTCCGGATGACATCTCGGTTTTGGAACAGCGCTATGATGATTCTTATATTACTTTAATTACCTGTGTCCCGCCCGGCACTTATCTTCGCCGGCTGATTGTGAGAGGAAGGTTGGCGGTGAAATGATTAAAGCAATAACTTTTGATTTAGACGGCGTTTATTTTGTTAACGGGAAAACCAATTTTATTAGGGCCTTAGTTAATCTTGGCGTTCCTGAAGAGAAAACCAAATTGGTCTTCCTGCAAAGCGACCAAATGAATAAATTTTATAAGACTGGAAAAATGAGCGATAAAGGATACTGGTCTTGGGCAATAAAGGAGTGGGGATTGAACATGACGGTTGAGGCAATAATTAGGCTCTTAATTAATGGCTATGAAATAAACCCTCAAGTAGTAAGAACGGTTAAACAATTAAGAAAGAATGGCTATAAGACTTTAATTTGCTCCAATAATTTTCCGGCGCGTGTCAACGGCCTTCAACATATGTTTTCTCTTATGAAATTGGCGCCGCGAAGCCTTCAAAAAAGATATTTGAAGAATTAGTTAAAAGATCAGGTGTTAACGCAGAGGAAATTGTTTTCGCTGATGATAGTGAAGACAGTCTAAAAGGGGCTAAAGAGGCAGGAATTGTTACCTTTTTCTATGAAGGATTTGAGAAATTTCTCGATAAACTGAAACAATTGGGAGTTAAGATATGAAAATTTTGGGAGTGGATTTTGGGACAAGAATGATTTGTGGTAAACTGTTGAAGTAAACGATACATTCCAGAAAAATCCTTTTTTAAAAATTCCATAGTTATGCGAAACAATAAACCAAAACAATTTTACAAAGAATTTTTGGAGAGGTTTAAAACACTAATAGGCAAAAACCGAAAGCTTATTAAAATTACTTTGAGTAATATTTTTACGATGAGACTTATAGGGAATAAAACTCATGGAGATTTAGCAGAAATAGCTCTTGCCGAGTTTATTAATCAATACATGTATGATTATAAATCCGAACATATTGGAAAACAAAAATTTCGCGCCAAAGAATTTGAAGAGATATAAAAGTGATTAACGAAATTAGCAAAGAGGAATTTTTTATAAGCATAAAGGCTTATGGTCATGGACCGCTTCAATTGTCAACAGATAAAGAATTCAAAATGTTTCCTGCCTTAGAGAAAATATTTGGTAAGAAAAGAGCAATTAAGGGAAACAGTAAAATTTTACAGATTTTAGCAAGTGAAGAATTTTCGGGACTTAATTATTTGAATGTTCTTCCTTTGATTTATGACGAAGAGAATAAAAGATGTGATATTATGGTTTTTGATTTAGAAAAAGCGAGGCGAGAAGCGGAAATAATAAAATTGGAGTCTGAAACAAAGGGAAGAATATACCCTGTTTTTAGATTTTATAACGCAAAAGGCGAATACATTTGTGAAGTTAGATACGGCGGTAAGGATGCAAATGCTCTTCAAAGAGGTTTCTGGACACATACAAAACATGGAGAGAAATATTTTGATAGTCTAACCGGCGGGTGGATAGATTATTCTGACAACGAGATTCTGGTTAAACTCTTCAGATATGCCCTAGTTTCTTCTCAACAAGGCCACCAAGAAGCTATTACCACCTTAGAAAAAGATATAGAAAAACTGAAAAGTGAAAAAAATTGAGGTATGGAAGATATCATTTTAACTAAAAATTTATTTAACGAAATAACCTTTGAAAATGTCCAGACGGAGGGGATAAAATATGCCGGTTCGAAAGATAAAATAATTCCTTATATTTTGAGGCTCGCTTACAAATTACATCCCAAAGCTGTTTTTGATGGTTTTTCCGGTACAACAAGAGTTTCACAAGCTTTTGCAAAAATGAAATATAAAGTTTTTTCTAACGATATTGCTATTTGGTCTAAAATATTTGCTACTTGTTATTTACTAAACAAGAAAAGTAGAGATTATTATCAAAATATTATTGATTATCTTAATAAACTACCGGGCAAATATGGTTGGTTTTCCGAAAACTATGGTGGAGACACAAAAAAGAAAGGACCGAAAAGACCATGGCAGCTTGAAAACACAATGAAATTAGATGCAATAAGGGAAGAAATTGACAAGATAACAAAAAATGAAATTGAAAAATCTGTTTTATTAACAAGCTTAATATTAGCTCTTGATAAAGTTGAGAGTACTGTTGGACACTATTCGTCTTACTTGAGGGACTGGGCACCCAGATCTTATAAAACTATGCGATTAGAAGCCCCGGATTTTATTATCAGCAAACAAAATCACGAGGTCTATCAACAAGACATTTTTGATCTAATTCCTAAGATGGAAGCAGATTTAAACTATTATGATCCGCCGTATGGTTCGTGTAATGATAAAATGCCGCCCTCCAGGGTCAGATATCAAGCCTATTATCATATATGGACAACAATCATAAAAAATGATAAGCCAAAATTATTTGGTGTGGCAAATAGAAGATTTGATAGTTCAGATAAAATTAGTTATTCGCCTTTTGAGGATTTTCGAAGAAATAAAAAAGGTCGGTTTGTAGCCTTAGAGGCAATAGAAAAATTAGTTAAAGGTACAACTTCAAAATTTATTATATTTTCGTATAGTTCTGGCGGCAGGGTACCATTTACAGATCTTGTTAATGTTTTCGCGGAAAACTCTAAAATAATTGAAACCCAAAAAATTGATTATAAAAAAAATGTAATGAGCTTCATGCGTTGGACTAATGAATGGGTAAAGGAGAAAGAGGAGCCACATCAAGAATATCTGTTTTTATTAAAAAGATAGACCTCAATTTTTAAACAAGTATGCAATTTAACGATTCTAAGAAAAAGAGAAAAATTCCGAAATGCGCTTTCTGCGGCAGTGAAATGGCTGATATAAGCAATTTGTTTATTTTAGGGGAGGATGTTGAAAATTGGGACGATTGTAAATCTGGGATTAGGTTAATCAAAAAGGGTTCTTCTGCTTGTGGAGGATGCCTGGTAGATTATATTGAAGATACCGAAAGAGTTCCGATGACCTCTCCACAAATTATTTATAAATATGTAGACATTGAGAATAAATGAAGATTTTGGGGGTGGATTTTGGGACGAAGAAGATTGGTTTGGCGGTGGCCGAAGATGGCTTGGTGGAGCCATATGAGGAGCTCAAGGTTCAAGGTTCAAGGTTCAAGGTTCAAAACTTAAGGGAAAGAATAAGTGAGATTTGTGAGAAAGAGGGAATCAACAAAATTGTAGTTGGGATTTCGGAAGGAAAAAGTGGAGAAAAAGCAAAAAAATTTGGAGCAAAATTAGCAGAAATAACTGGTTTGTCGGTTGAGTTTAGCGATGAGACCTTGACAACCCATGAAGCGTTTGTTAAGATGAAAAGAGTTAGCAAAAAATGGAAAGATAAACCGGACGCAATCGCGGCGGCATTGATATTAGAAAGATGGTTAAATTGTTAAATTGCTAAATGGTTAATTTGATTTTTCCTAATTTGAGTTCCAACCATTTAACCATGTAGCCATTTAGCCATAAGGTAAAGTTATGTTTAAAAATATTATTGCTCCAGTTCAAGCTTGGTTGTTATCTCGGGGGAAGTGTGTCGGTTGCGGTATGCCCTTGTCTAAGGGGAAAGGAGAAGATCGTGGCAAGGGGACCGAAAAGGTAACCTGCAAGTGCGGTCGGATCTTTATCTTTGATAGAGGGACCAAAAGATACCGCCGGGCCCTGTTTGAAGAAGTCTAGCCAAGCTTGATGAAGAAACTAAGGTTGGGAGTTTTTTTACGGAGTATCAAACTGTGTTTATTTTTGGGCTTAGCCGCTTTGGTAGGCGGCTTTTTTTGGTGGCGGTGGGCCGTTGGGGCTGCCGCCCCAAAATTAAAAATTGAGGAGAAAATTTTCGTCGTTGACCGTGGCGAAAGCACTTCCTCAATTGCCCAGAGATTGTACCACGAAGGGTTAATCCGTAGTTCACTGGCTTTTCGACTTCTAATAGCTAAAGAAGGTTTTGGAAAAAGAATTCAGGCTGGGGATTTTCGCTTAAATTCGGGAATGACCCCGCTGGAAATCGCTCAAGAGTTAACTCACGGGACTTTGGATGTTTGGGTGACTATACCGGAGGGATGGAGAAGGGAGGAGATAGCCGAAAAACTTAATTCAGAATTCAGAATTCAGAATTCAGAATTCCTTGAGGAGACTCGAGAGGTTGAGGGTTATCTTTTTCCGGATACTTATTTGATTCCCAAAGAAGCCACTGTCGGGGCGATAGTAAAGATTTTTTTGAAGAATTTTGATAAGAAATTTGACCAAAACTTGCGGCAAGAGGCAGAAAAACAAGGATTAGCTGTCAAACAGGTTTTAACTTTAGCCTCAATTGTCGAAAGAGAAGCAAAACATGACGAAGATCGGCCGATGGTGGCGGGGATTTTAATTAAAAGATGGAAAGCCGACTGGCCGTTGCAAGCAGATGCCAGTGTTCAATACGCAAAGGCCAATCAGCAATCAGTCCGCCAGCTGGCGGACAATCAGCAATTAACAGAGTGGTGGCCGAAAAACTTGACAAAAGAAGACTTAAAGGTTGACTCTCCTTACAATACCTATCTTTATCGTGGTTTGGCCCCGACACCAATCTGCAATCCAGGGCTGGCCTCGATTAAGGCAGTTATTTTCTCTCAATTGACTGATTATTGGTATTACCTTTCAGACCTTCAAGGTCAGATGCATTACGCTGAAACCAACGAAGAGCACGCAGAAAATATTAATAAGTACCTTAGGTAACCTGCCTGCCTGCGGCAGACAAAGGTTACCTAAGTTTTTTAGTCAGGGGAAGAAAGAGCAGTGCTGAACTTCCCAAAAGAAAAAGTCCACCTAAACCAAGAACTAAAGAGGTGATTACCGGTGAACCAGCGGTAACAGGTAAAGCTGGGGTAGAAGTAGGTGGCACTGGACTAGGGGTACAAGTAGGGCCAAAAGTCGGTCGCGGCGTAGCCGTTGCTTCTTGAGCAAAGGCCGAGCCTCGTCCAGTTAAGATCAATAAGAGTGATAGGACTAATAAGACTGATAAATTTAAGAGAAATGCCTTTTTCATTTTCTTTATCTAAAATTAGTATAACATTTTTGGTTTGTTGTTTGTCAAGAGTAAGTGTTTCACTGGGACCCTGGCACCTGGAAATACAGATCAGTACAACCACCAGCCGGCAGAGTCGGTACCGGTAAGAATGTTCCCAGCTGTAAGCTGGAACCCTCTGGTCGGAAAACAGTCGGAAAAGGCGGCTGGAAAGGAACTTTGGGTGTTGGTGTTGGTTCAGCCCGAATTCTGGCTGCTTCTTCTCCTCCTAGTCCAAGGAAGTCTAAAATTCTTTGAATTAAAGCACCGAAACTAAATCCTCTCTTTTCTGGTTGGGTTTCACCTAAAACCCGGAAAGCCAAGGGATTTCCTTGGAACCCACCTTCTTTCCAACCGCAATGGATGATTAATTTTAGATAATACAGACCCTCAACATCACCACTCGTTGGCACTTGCCAAGACCAGCCTGAACGATAGACATCAGTATTGACGCCGCCAATTATCTCCGAGCGATTAAAATAGGCCGGAATTACCCCTGAACAACCTGAACAGAGAGAATTGTCATATAAGTTTGTACAGCCAACCATTTCATAACACCGGCTACCTTCACAGATGCATTTATTGCTACACGCAGGATCTTGACCGCATTCAGTCTTGGAGCTAGTTATCTCGTGGTAAAGAGCAAAAACCATATCTAGAACTTTAGCTGTTTGGGGAGTGGAGACATAAGATTCACCAGTAAAGTTCAAAAGGTCGCCTTTTTTGACTCTAGACAAATCAGGATGATCGGCAGTCAATTCCCAACAGGCACAAGTGGCTGGTGGTTCCCGCGGCGTAGGTGTAGCAGTGGGAATTGGCGTAGCTGTAGGAGTACTTGTAGGCATCGGTGTTAGAGTTGGCGTCGGTATGGGTGTGCTGGTTGAAGTAGGCGTTGGAGTAAAGATAGGAGTAGGAGTTGCCGTTGGTGTCGCCGTTGACGTCGGTATTGGTGTGCTGGTTGAAGTAGGCTGGGGAGGTTCCGTTGGCGTCTCCGTTGGTCTTGAAGTTGAGGTCGGACAGGGATTACAGGTACACTCCTCAACATCACCATTGCTACAGCGTAGGTGGACTATCTTGCAAGTCTTGCCGCAGGGGCATCGACAATTTTTTATACAGTCATCAAGACTGTTATAAGAAAAATAAGTTTGGCCTGGAGGAGGGTGGGGACCACATATTTCCCAGAGAGGATCTACACAGAAATACCTAATGGATGGTAGTGTTGGGAAAAACGGAGGTTGCGCCAAGGCCGGTCGAGAAGAAAAGAACAAAAGAAAAGCAACTATCAGTGTTAAGAAATGGACAATCAGAACTCTTTTTAAAACTTGCATTTTCCTACCTTTATTCCTCTTCAAGATAACTCAAAAGATAAAGTGAATAGGAACCATCAGTTAGAACGACATATTTTTGAGCATAAGTTAAGCGGGCTGGATAAGGATTAAAAATTGTTCCTCCCTCTCCATAAATAAGCTTGGCGTCTTTTCCATCCCAAAAAGTAGTCACGAATTTCTCCAGGAGGTTTCTCCCTTCTTGATAATATTTCCTCCCCCCGGTTGCTTTTGCTAGTTCAAAATAGGTTTCCATGCAGGGTTGGATTTCTATCGGGTGAGGGAACCGCTCAAAATTGGCCATTACCTTGGCTTTATCGAGGAAAGCTTTCACTTCTTCAAAATAAGTCTTATCTTCAGTCTGTTTTCCTAATTCTATTTTTGCCAAAGTTTGCCAGCAAGCTTTTTGAGGATAAAGAAATTGCTCTTCTGTTTTATAAAGAAATTCGCGTTGATTAAAATTATCTTCCGAGAGCTTAAGTCTTTTTTGGGCTTCTTCTAAGTAGCGACTGTCTCCAGTGACGCCATAAAGAATGGCCAATTCCCTTATTTCAATATCCAAGAGCAACTCTTGAGAACTACTTTGGGTTCCAAGAAGCATTCCTCCTTCTTTTTTCAGAAAATCAAGATAGTGAGAATCACCGGTTTCTTGATAGAGTTTGCCTGCTTGGACCAAAACCCAAAGACAATCTTCAGGCTTGCTTTCGCAATGAAGGATTAATCTGTCCATATCCCGCTTGGCTAAATCAAGATATTTTTGCTCACCCAGAACTTGATATCCCGAAAGATAAGCCAATGAGGTCCAGGCATTGGTCTGGGGAAAAGTCCACTCGCCCTGATAAGGACAAACCATTTCTCCCTCTTTCATTTCACATTGCTCATTGTAGTGGGCAAGATAATTGTAAAATCCATCATTAAGCCGCTGGGTTTCAATATAATCCAATATTTCTTTAATAATTGGTTTAACCAAAATTGGGGTTGGGGTGGGACTTATTTCGGAAGCAGGGGCTGTTCCTGGTGGTTTTAAGAGGGACTTTTTTCCTAAGAAAACCAAGAGGAGCAAACTAATAATGAGAATAATTATTGCCATTACTTTTTGCTTCCGGCTCAAATTAGCGATTTTTCGGAAAAGATCTTGGGGAAATTTTTCCATTATCTTTATTTATAATCTTTTCTTTATTGACTTGTCAAGCCATTGAATTTTTCAACAGAACCAGCCAGCCCTCTTTTATTGGCAAATCGGTGTCTTTTTGACAGTTGCCCTTGACAAGACGACTTTTATCTCATATAATCTTTTCCATCGAAAATGGATAGCGGACTAAAGGTCCGCTTGTTTTGCGTTCCTATTTTTATGGTTTCCCAAGGTAAGTCTCAACGCATTTTCTGGGGCCAGAGCTATTCCCACCTTCCTCCTTTGGATTTGACTTCAGTCCAAAGAGAATCTTGGCAATGGTTTTTAGAAAAGGGTATTAGGGAATGTTTTCAGGCGATTTCCCCCATTGATGATTTTACGGAGAAGAATTGGCGTCTAGAATTTGGTGATCATTTTTTAGGCAAACCAAAACTGACTCCTTTTCAAGCCAAAAGTAAGGGCATTTCTTACACTATTCCTCTAAAAATTGAAGCTCATTTGTTCAACAAACAGACCGGTAAATTCACCAAACAGAATGTTTTCCTGGCTGATTTGCCACAGATGACCTCGCAAGGTACTTTTATTATCAATGGCATTGAACGTTGTATTGTCAGCCAAATTGTTCGCTCGCCTGGAGTTTATTTTACGACTGCTGTTGATCCGGCCACGGCAAAGACTTTAGCTCGAGGTGAAATTAGACCGATTCGCGGGACCTGGCTTGAGTTTTTTGTTAATCGAGATGAGACTCTTTCTGTCCGCGTCGATCGGCGAAGAAGATTGGCGGTTACCACTTTGTTGCGGGCAGCAGGAATGGCTAAAGATGAGGAGCTCATTAAAGCCTTTGGCAACTTTATTTTGCCCACTTTAGAAAATGATCCTGCCAAAACCCAAGAGGAAGCTTTATTAGGGATTTATAAAAGATTAAGACCAGGTGAACCAACCGTTTTAGAAAACGCCAAAGATTTTTTTCAGAACTTGTTTTTTAACCCCCGGCGCTATCAGTTAGGCGAAGTCGGCCGCTATAAGATAAACAAAAAATTAGGGTTAGAGCTGGAAAATACACCCGAAAATCATGTTCTGACCCTCAAAGATCTTCAGGCGACGGTTACCTATTTAATTTTCCTTCAGAAAGGCAAGGGAAAAGTTGATGATATTGATCATTTGGCTAACCGCCGAGTCAGACTAGTTGGTGAATTAGTGGCGCAAGTCGCCCTCCAGTCGGCATTACTACGATTTGAAAGAATGGTCAAAGAAAGAATGAGCTTAATCTCTCCTGCGGAGAAAGCTAGTCCCATCAATATGGTCAATAGTCGGCCGATTATTGCTAGTCTTAATGAGTTTTTCCGCTCCAGTCGACTTTCTTCTGTTTTGGAGCAAACTAATCCCTTGGCTGAAGTTGAGAATTTGCGCAAATTGACGGTTTTAGGAAGGGGGGGTTTAACGCGAGAAAGAGCCTCATTTTCTATTAGAGACATTAACTCTTCTCAATATGGACGGATCTGTCCCATCAGGAGTCCAGAGGGGCCGAATATTGGTCTGGTTACCTATCTGGCTTTATACTGTCAGGTTAATCAATATGGGTTTTTAGAAGCTCCTTACCGAAAAGTGATAAAAGTGAAAAGAAATGGTAGGGTGAAAATGAAAGTTACCAATGAGGTAGTCTATTTGAGTGCGGATGATGAGGAGCAATATCACATTACTCACGCGGGAGTAAAGATCGATAAAAACGGGTATCTGGCTGATACCTGGGTCTCGGTTAGATATCAGGGTGAGTTTCTTGAAACCAAAGCGGAAGAAGTGGAGTTTATTGATGTCACTCCCCGCCAGGTGGTGGGTACTTCAGCAGCAATGATTCCCTTCTTGGCTCATGATGAGGCTAATCGGGCGCTAATGGGAGCCAATATCCAATGTCAGGGTGTCCCCTTGTTAAAACCGCAAGCACCGATCGTGGGTACTGGGTTGGAGAAAGAAGTCGCTTTGAGCATGGGCCGAGCAGTTTTATCCAGACATGGGGGTAAGGTTATCTGGGTTGATGGGGAAAAAGTCCAGGTTAAACTGACCAAACCCCTTAGTCAAGAAAAAACAGAAGATATTGTGGTGGAGAAAGGAATAGAAACTTACTTTGTTAAGAAATTCGAGCGGACCAACCCTTATGGTACTTGTTATTCTCAAAGGCCGGTGGTCAAGGTAAACGACCAGGTCAAAAAAGGCGATTTGATTTTGGATGGCCCGTCCGCTGATAGGGGCGAGTTAGCTTTGGGAACTAATCTTTTGATCGCTTATATGAGCTATGGTGGTTTGGGTTATGACGATGCCATTGTTGTCTCTAGTCGCCTAGTAGAGGAAGATGATCTTACCTCGATCAATATTGAGGAGTATGAAGCTCCGGTCGTGGAAACAAAGTTGGGGCCAGAAGAATTGACTCGTGACATTCCTAATGTCTCTGAAGCAAGTTTAGCCAACTTGGCCGAAGACGGAATTGTGGTTATTGGGGCCGAAGTAGAACCCAATAGTATTTTAGTAGGCAAAATTGCTCCCAAAGGTGAAACTGAACTAACCGCCGAAGAAAGATTGTTGCGGGCTATTTTTGGGGAAAAGGCCCGAGAAGTCAAAGATACTTCCTTGCGGTTGCCCCACGGTGAAAGGGGAACCGTCGTTGATGTGGTTATTTTGGATCGAGAAAAGGGTGACGAGTTGGAAGCGGGCGTGGAAAAGGTCGTTAAAGTCAAGGTGGCGCAAATAAGAAAACTGGCGGAGGGGGACAAATTGTCTGGTCGGCACGGTAACAAAGGGGTGATTTCCCGGATTGTTCCTAAGGAGGACATGCCCTATCTTCCCGATGGAACCCCAATTGATATTATTATCTCCCCTCTTTCTGTTTTAGCCAGAATGAACCTTGGCCAATTACTGGAAGCTCATTTAGGTTGGGCAGCCCACAAAACTGGGAAAAAGATTGCTGTTCCTGTTTTTGAAAAAATTCCTGAAGAAAAAATTCTGGCGGAATTGAAAAAAGCCGGCCTGCCTGTTTCTGGCAAAACCAAACTTTTTGATGGTCGGACTGGTGAGCCATTTGAAGAAGAAATAATGGTAGGAGTAGCCTATATTCTGAAGCTTTTACATATGGTAGAAGACAAAGTCCATGCCCGCTCGACTGGACCCTATTCCCTAGTGACTCAACAGCCTCTAGGTGGTAAAGCCCAGATGGGCGGTCAGCGCTTAGGAGAGATGGAGGTTTGGGCTTTAGAAGCCCATCGAGCCGCTTCTATTCTTCAGGAAATGTTGACGATAAAAAGTGATGATGTTGTTGGCCGCAACAAAGCCTTTGAAGCTCTAGTCAAAGGCGAGCCAATTCCCGAATCAACTTTACCTGAATCCTTTAAAGTTTTAACTTCCGAGCTAAGAAGTCTTTGTCTTTCGGTGATTCCCAAAGGAGCGGTAAAGAAAATTGAAAAACTTACGGTAGAAGAAGAGTCTGGGATAGCCAAAAAGGCGGAGGAGTTTGCCCAGGCCGCCGGCGCCAAAATAGTCGCTGAAGGAAAAGAGATAACGATGCCCACTAGTCCTCTGGAACTTGAAGAAGGATAATAATGATTAAAGACATTGTCGACTTTAAAAGTTTACAGATCAAACTGGCCTCTTCAGAGGAGATTAGATCTTGGTCTCATGGTGAAGTAAAAAAGCCGGAAACTATTAATTATCGAACTTTGAAACCGGAAAAAGATGGCCTTTTTTGCGAGCGGATTTTTGGTCCCACTAAAGATTGGGAGTGTTATTGTGGTAAATATAAAAAAATAAGGTATAAAGGAATAATTTGTGATAAGTGTGGGGTAGAGGTGACTCACTCGCGGGTAAGACGAGAACGGATGGGCCACATCAGCCTGGCCGCCCCCGTAGCTCATATTTGGTTTTTCAAAAGTACTCCTTCGGCTTTTTCTTTGCTCTTAGGCCTGCCGGTTAAGGTCCTGGAGGCGATTGTCTATTTTGCCCAGTATTTAGTTTTGGAGGTAGATAGCCAAAAACGGAAGAAGGTTTTAGCGGCGGTCAAAACTAAGTTCCAAAAGAAAAAAGCAACTCTCAAGCAAGTTTATCAAGAAAAAGTAGAGCTGGAGAGAGAAAAATTAAAACAGGAGGAGAAGAAAGTTGTCACCAGAATTAAAAGCAAGGAAAAACAAGTCTTGGCTTTAGAGGAGTGCCGGTTAAAAGCTAAACAAAAAATTCAGGCAATTTTGGATGAGGAGATTTTGGAGGTGGAGAAACTAGAGCAACTTCAAGATCGTCTTTATCGGCAGATTCAAAATCTGGAGTTTTTAAGTATTTTGTCAGAAGACGAATACTTAAACTTAGCCGATTATCAGGCGACGGGATTTTTTAAGGCGGGAATGGGAGCGGAGGCGTTACTTAAAGCTTTTGAGAAAATTGATTTGAACAAATTGGCCAGAGAATTAAGAAAAGAGAGTAAAAAAAGCAAGGGGGCAAGATATCTCAAGGCAAGCAAAAGACTGCGTTTGGTAGAAAGATTAAAAGAGGCCAAAGTTGAGCCGGACTGGATGATTCTCCGCATTATTCCGGTTATTCCTCCGGATTTACGACCAATGGTCCAACTTTCTGGGGGGAGATTTGCCACCTCTGATTTAAATGATCTTTACCGTCGGGTGATTAATCGCAATAATCGGCTTAAGCACTTAGTAGAATTGGGCGCACCAGAGGTAATTCTTCGCAACGAAAAAAGAATGCTTCAAGAAGCGGTGGATAATTTAATTGATACTTCTCGTTGGGCTTCACGAGGGCAACGGGCACTAAGAAGAACACTGCGCTCTTTATCTGATATGTTGCGGGGTAAACAAGGTCGGTTTAGACGTAATCTTTTGGGTAAACGAGTTGACTATTCTGGTCGGAGTGTGATTGTTATTGGACCACAACTTAAGCTCAATCAATGTGGTTTACCTAAAGAGATGGCTTTGGAGATGTTTAAACCTTATATCTTGCGAGAGATGATTTTCCAGGGTTTAGTTCCTAACGTGAGGAGTGCTAAAAATATGTTGGAGACCCGCCCCCCCGCCGTTTTTGATATTTTGGAGCAAATGGTTAGCGGCCATCCTGTTTTGCTCAATCGTGCCCCTACACTACATAAATTAGGTATTTTGGCTTTTTATCCTGAATTAGTGGAAGGCTCGGCCATTAGAATTCCTGCCTGTGTTTGTGCTGGGTTTAATGCTGATTTTGATGGTGACCAGATGGCAATTCATGTGCCTTTGTCAGAAAACGCTCAAAAAGAAGCTAATGAATTGATGACGCCGGAAAATAATCTTTTAAAACCAGCTGACGGTTCGCCGATTTCCATTCCTGATGCTCATGAGATGGCGGTAGGGGTTTACTGGCTGACTTCAATTGACTCTCTTTTTCCGCCGCCGGCAACGATTTTTTGCGCTCCAGCTGAAGCCTTTCAAGCCTATCAGAATAAAAAAATTAAACTGCGCCAGGAGATTAGAGTCAAAATTGATGACCGGTTGGTAAAAACAAGTGTTGGCCGGCTTCTTTTGAATGAAGTTTTGCCAAAAGAACTTGGTTTTATTAATGAAGCGATTAGCCGTTCAACTATGAAGACTCTTTTTACCCGTGTTTTTGCTTCTTGTGCCAGTAAGAAGATCGTTAAATTAATTGATGATCTTAAAGATTTGGGCTTTGAGGCAGGGACAATTGCCGGTTATTCTGTTTCTATCTTTGATTGCCAGAAACTGGAGGATAAAGACAAAATCATAAGAAAGGCGGAGAAAGAAGTAGCCCAAATTGAAGAGAACTATCAAGGGGGTTTGATTACCGAAGAAGAAAAAAAGCGGCTAATTCAGGAGGTCTGGATAACCACAACTGAAGATTTAGCGGACAGGACTTGGGCGGCCTTTACCCCGGATAATCCGGTTAAATTGGTGGCTGATGCCGGGGTTGGCCGAGTTTCTCGTGACCAGATCAAACAGCTTTCGGCGATGAGAGGTTTAGTAGTTGATCCTCTGGGTAGAATTGTTTCCTTGCCGACCAAGTCAAATTTTCGGGACGGGCTTTCGGTTTTTGAATATGTGAGTGGGGCTCGGGGGTCACGGAAAGGATTAACTGATACCGCCTTAAAAACTTCTGACGCTGGTTATTTGACGCGGCGCTTAGTTGATGTTGCCCACGGAGCGATTATTAGAGAAGAAGATTGTCAGACAAAAAAGGGAATTGAAATCTCCCGAGAAGGACCAAGAGGCAAAATGTTTTTCCAGAGAGTTTTAGGTCGTGTTTTGGCCCAAGAGGTTATTTCTCCGAAAACCAAGAAAACTTTGCTTAAAAGAGGCGAGGAAATTGATGAGAAAACACTAGGAGTTTTGGAAGAAAACAAAATTCAAAAAGTTGTTGTTCGTTCCCCCCTGACCTGCCAAAGTCGCTATGGAATTTGTGCCCGATGTTATGGCTGGGATTTTGCTACCAGAAAGATGGTTGGGTTGGGGACACCGGTTGGGGTCTTAGCAGCTCAATCAATTGGTGAACCAGGGACCCAACTGACTTTGCGGACCAAACATATTGGTGGGGTAGTGGGAGTTGATGTGACTCAAGGACTGCCCCGGGTGGAGGAACTTTTGGAAGTAAGAATCCCGAAAGTTCTTTCCCCGTTGGCAGAAATAACTGGTAAGGCGAAAGTCCTTCAAACATCAGAAGGCTATCAGGTAAAAATTAAGGAAAAAGGAAAGAAAGGTAAAGAAAGGACCTATTCAATTCCTGCCACCAGCGTTTTAAAAGTGGAAGATGGTCAGGAAGTTGAGGTTGGTCAGCAATTAGCTTCTGGTGCTTTAGATATTCGGGAGGTACTGGCGGTTAAAGGTCTGCGGGCCGCTCAGGAATATTTAATTGGTGAAATTCAAGCGGTTTATGATTCTCAAGGAATTCCCATTCATGATAAACATTTTGAGGTCACCGTTTCCCAAATGAGCCAAAAAGTCAAAGTTGTTAGACCTGGTAAGACTGATCTTTTGCCTGGTGAGTTGGTAGATAGAATTAAAGTTGAAAAGATGAAAAATAAAGCAAAAGGAAAAGATATCGTTTGTCAGGATATCATTTTGGGTTTGACCAAGGCTTCGCTGAACACTGAATCTTGGCTTTCAGCGGCTTCTTTTCAGAATACAACCACAGTTTTGGCTCAGGCAGCGCTTGAAGGGAAAGAGGATTATCTTTTAGGATTGAAAGAAAATGTGATTATTGGCCGACTCATCCCCGTTACCCCTGAAAGAGCGAAAATCAAAAGTTGATGTAAGCAGATGGAAAGCAGATTTAAGCAGATAAAGAAGAGTATTTTTTGGGTTGAAATTGTAAGTAGATTTTGGTAAAATAGTTTCAATTTTGAGTATGTGTTTTTAGTTTTCAATATTTCATTTTTAATTTTTAAACCATGCCTACTATATCTCAACTAGTCCGTAAGGGTAGAAGGAGACCTAAACTAAAGGTCAAAGCGGCGGCCTTGCGTCGGATTTTTTCTATCAAGAAAGGTGTCTACGAATTGCCAAGTCCCCAAAAACGGGCAGTGGTTACCTTGGTAAAAACAATGACCCCAAAAAAGCCTAACTCTGCTCTTCGTAAAGTTGCTCGCGTCCGGCTTTCTAACAGACAGGAGATTACCGCCTATATTCCTGGAGAAGGTCATCAACTGGCGGAGCACTCAATTGTTTTGATTCGCGGCGGTCGGGTCAGAGATTTACCAGGAGTAAGGTATCATCTTGTTCGGGGGAAACATGATGATATTGGGGTACAGGGTAGAAAGAGTTCAAGATCAAGATATGGAACAAAGAAAACGGGAGTAGCCAAAACAATTCCGACTGTTGAAGAGAAGACTGAAAGAAAAGAGGAAGTTCGGGTTGCAGAAGAGAAAACAACCTAGAAAATTGCTAAATTGCTAAATGGCTAAATGGTTAAAAAAATTAACAATTTAACAATGTAACCATTTAACCATAGACTTATTATGCCTAGACCAGGTTCAACCAAAAAGCGTTTATTGCCACTCGATCCGGTTTATCAAAACCGGTTAGTTACCCGGCTGGTTAATCGGGTGATGCGTTCTGGCAAAAAAACAGTTGCCCAAAAGCAGGTCTATGGAGCTTTTAAGATGATTGAGGAAAAACAGAAGCAAGACCCCTTAGTCGTTCTTCGTCAGGCTGCGGAAAATGTGAAACCGAAAACGGAAGTAAGATCAAGGAGAGTAGGAGGAGCCGCTTATCAAGTGCCAATGGCAGTTAAAGGTGATCGACAGGAATCATTGGCGATTCGTTGGTTAGTGCAGGAAGCCAACAAACGGCCCAATAGCCAGTATCATACTTTTGCGGAAAAACTCTATGCCGAACTTTGGGACGCTTATAACAATCTTGGTGGTGCGGTTCAGAAAAGACAAAATGTCCACAAAATGGCAGAAGCCAACAGGGCATTTGCCCACTTTAGGTGGTAGAATGTATGGAAAAACTTTGTAGTTTTGGACCATGGTGTTATAAAATAGCCCAAGATGATTGAGTTCACTCTCCATGCCGAGCGTAAAATTGAACAAGGTTGCTTACAGAAAAATTGGCAGACTTTATTTAGCGGTAATTTTTGTGGAAGAAGATAAGAATTTGGTCGTGATAACTGCTCATTGGGAAAAAGGATTTAAACCGAATAAGAAAGGAGATTAGTGATGAAAATCTATTACGATCCTAAGGCCGATGCTATTGATATAATTTTCAAGAAAGGCAAGGTCTTTGAGACCCGTAAAATTGGTCCAGAGACCTATGTTGATGTGGACAAAAACGGTGAGCCGCTTTCTCTAGAGATCTTGGGCGCAAGCGAGAGATTGCCTGTTGGGGAGTTTAGTAACCTCACTTTTAATATTGCCAATTACCCAAAGGAGTTTGGTATCAATAAGAAAGCTTTGGCAACACCTTAGTAAAATTCAGAAATGGTAGAGAATATCGGCCAAAACAGCCAGTTCAATGCAGAATTTGCTGAGCTGAAAAATAATTTTGTAGCAGCTCTGTAGCAATTTACTTCTCAACCCTTTTCTGCTAAAATACTTTCACGAAGCAAAACTGCTCACATATCAAGTATCACACATATCACTTTTCACTTTTTATGGCTGCCTTAAAAGACGCTAAAATTAGCAAACGAGAAGTGCCTTTACAAAAGGTACGGAATATTGGCATTATTGCCCACATTGATGCCGGGAAAACAACGACTACCGAGCGGATTTTGTTTTATACCGGCCGGACCTACAAGATGGGGGATATCGATGAAGGAACGACGGTTACTGATTGGATGGAGCAAGAAAGAGAGCGGGGAATAACGATTGTTTCGGCGGCAATTACTACTTTCTGGCAGGACCACCGGATTAATATCATTGACACTCCAGGCCATGTCGATTTTACCGCCGAAGTGGAACGTTCTTTGCGGGTTTTAGATGGAGCGGTGATGATTTTTGATGTTGAAGAGGGCGTCCAGTCACAATCAGAAACAGTCTGGCATCAGGCGGATAAATACGGTGTTCCTCGACTAGTTTTCTTAAATAAAATGGACAAATTAGGAGCCAATTTCAAAAACAGTGTCCACATGATTCAAGAACGGTTGGGCGCCAAAACCGCGATTTTAGCTATTCCTATTGGTAAGGAACATGACTTTAAGGGAGTTGTTTTGCTTTTGGAGAAAAAAGCTTTGGTTTGGGAAGGCGATGAAACTGGAGCTGAATTTAAAGAGGTAGAGATTCCTGGAGCAATGGCAAAAGAAGTTGAGGAGCAGCGGCATGTTTTAGTAGAAGAGATCTGTTCGGCCAATGAGGAGCTAATTGAGCAATATCTTAATGGTCAAGAGCCGGCTTTAGACCAGTTAAAAAAAGAGTTGCGCCAGCAGGTTATTGCCAACAAGATAGTGCCGATTTTTTGTGGTTCATCTTTGCGTAATAAAGGTGTCCAGCCACTTCTAGATGGTGTTGTGGATTATCTTCCCTCACCTTTGGATTTACCACCGGTTAAAGGCATCAACCCCAAAACTAATCAACAAGAAAAAAGAGAAACCCAAAACGAGGCTCCTTTTTCTGCTTTGGCTTTTAAGGTTGATACCGACCCCCATGTTGGTCGGCTAATTTATCTGCGGATTTATTCCGGGACGGTTACCCGCGGCGAAAGTATTTTCAATACCACCAAAAATAAAGCCCAAAGGATTGGTCGCTTGATGCTGATGCACGCCAACAAAAGAGAAGAGATCGAACAGGGTTTTGCCGGGGAAATTGTGGCGGCGATTGGCTTAAACGAAACTGGGACCGGTGATACCCTTTGTGATTCCGCTCATCCGATCATTTTTGAGGAAATCGCTTTTCCCGAACCGGTGATTTCTTTGGCGATTGAACCTAAAACCCGGGCTGACCAAGAGAAGTTAGGAATGGCGATTCAGAAATTAATTGAAGAAGACCCTACTTTTCAGGTTAAATCCGATCGGGAAACCGGCCAGACGATTATCTCTGGAATGGGTGAACTCCAGCTAGAGATTAAGGTTGAGCGGATGAAGCGGGAATTTGGTGTTCAGGCGGTGACCGGTAATCCCCAAGTGGCTTACAAAGAAACAATCAAAAAAATAGGTCAAGGTGAAGGTAAATATATTCGTCAGACCGGCGGTCGGGGTCAGTATGGTCATTGTTTCTTGCGGGTTGAGCCCAAACAAAGAGGAGAAGGTTTTGAATTTGTTAACGAAATTCGGGGAACAACGATTCCTTCTGAATTTATTCCTCCGATTGGGAAAGGAGTCAAAGAGGCCATGGAAAATGGTGTGGTAGCTGGTTATCCTTTAGTTGATATCAAAGTCGCTGTTTATGATGGTAGTTATCATGAAGTTGACTCCTCGGATATTGCTTTTAAAATTGCTGGCTCGGCCGCTTTACAAGAGGCGGTCAAACAAGCTGGCCCGGTTTTGTTAGAGCCGATTATGAAACTGGAAGTTACCTGTCCGGAGGAATTCATGGGGACGGTGATTGGTGATTTGTCTTCGCGCCGCGGCCAGATTTTAGGAACCGAGGCACGGGGGCAAATCCGAATAATTAAAGGCCTGGTGCCTTTAGCGGAAATTGCCGGTTATGCGACCTTATTGCGGAGTTTAACCCAAGGCCGGGCCAGTTATTATATGGAACCTTCCCACTACGAGGAAGTGCCGAAGAATATCGCTGAGAATATTATCAATAAATATCAGATAGCCAAGACGGAGGGGAAAAGGAAGTAAAAGCTCTGTTTATTCTGGCCGGTTTTAAAAAGTATTTAACTGTCAACTATATTAAACAGTTTATCATAAAAACTGTAATTTACAAAATTGTCTTTCCTCTTGCAGCCATCACCAGCGGCTTACTTCTTTACCTATTAAATGTTTAAACCATTAGGGTTTCGGTTTCCTGGATTACGAAGAAGCACCGAAGAATATTATCAATGAATATCAGAAAATATCAAACAGCCAAGATGGAGGGGAAAAGGAAGTGAAACCGGAAAATACTTCTTGACAGTAGTTCACCACGGGAGTAATATTTAATTAAATGAAGCTGGTTAAATTTCAGTTTAAGGAGTTTGCTAAATATTGGTTTGATCTTTCAAAAATTACTTTTGGCTCGTTGATTTTAAAATTCTTTGAACCTGAAGCGCCAAAATTTGACTTACGGTCAGTTCTAACCATCATTTGCGGTTTAATTTTAGCGAGTATTTTTGCTCTTTTAGGTTTAAAAATTGGAGGTAAAGTCAAAAAGTCATGAATTTTAATATCGCTCTCTCTAGCATTGACCGGGGACTTTTGCTTTTTTATTTGAGTGGTTATTTATTAGCTTTATTTTTCATTATTCTATTTTGGCCAGTTTTGAAAAGTAAATGACCGCGGATACTCTTTTAGTCATTATTGTTTTTACTCTTGCGGCCGTAACCAGCGGCTTGCTCTTTTATTTGTATAAGGCGAAATAAGCAAAGCTCGGTTTCGCTCATTAATCTTTACACCTTAACTTTTAAGATAATCTTGGCTAAATTGAAGTAAAAATGTTGGTAAAAACGATGAAATTGCTTTCTTATAAAGCCCTAGGTACAGTTCTTTTTTTACCTTTTCTCAAAGAATTAAATTTCTGTTAAGAATATGCCCCTTTTTTTATGTCCCAATTACCCTTTGGGGAACAAGATATTCTTTTCTTGATGAATCTGCTGGAATTGAAGCTGGAGCACTCAAACGGGTTTGAACAAACGTCCGCGAGCCACTTAGTTGTTCAATTGATTCAACTCTAAATTTGTCAAACGGTCTAACGATGAAGTCTTCGTCACTTTTTATTTCCGCTGGAATAGAAACTCCTCTTTTTTTACTTCCAACATTGACATAATTTCCTTTAGGCGCCCATTTTGCTTTTCCCGGAGCACGGAAAGTACCGGTCTTGCCATCGTATTCAAAAGTTACTCTTTCTACTATTCCTGCCTCGCTTAACACTTGAACCTTGCTAAATCTTCTTGGCTTTGGTTTTCCTATCGCCTCACGAACTGATTCCGCCGCCGACCCTAAAACATCCGGCCTAACCAAGTCGAGGAAAGCATCCTCAATTGGCTCAAGTCTATCACTAAAGGAAAGTTGAAGATCTCCAGCCTCAAGGAAGTTGTATCCCTGGCTATAATTTATGGTAATTTCTCCAAATTTAAAAGGTGGTCTACCTGTTTGCTGTTGGGCTAAAGAAAACCCTCGGCAGTAACTTCCGGAGACTTCTCTCTGATAATCAGAGTATTGGTACTCCCGAATTTCAGTAACCCTTGCGCCATTAACATTGGTATATTTTTTAGCTTCTCTATAAGTTGGTGAATCCCCCAATCTGATTTCATAATACTCTTCTCTCCGTCTGGGTCCCTTACCGCTTATCTTTTCAATTGTAATTCGCGAAGCGGTACCTTGGTCATCTGGGACAATAACCGCGCGAAGACGATGTGGGGTCTTTGGAGTGGTTTCATAAACAACGGCAGTTCTACCTTCTATGGTTTTAAGATCTCTCACAATAGCATGACCATTTCTTTCCCACTCTTTCAGTTGTCTTAAAGTATTGATGGCAAGTAATGATATTCCCCGGTTAAAGGCATAAGCCGCTTCTGTCCTAAACTTATCCCGTTCAGGGCTTAAGAGAGG